>Ga0316628_100003459_pt1 | contig 12157 bp, 23 predicted proteins | sample OWC_Aug_M2_C1_D5_FD_207648 | JGI IMG/M metagenome (GOLD analysis project Ga0316628, IMG submission 207648) | Wetland soil microbial communities from Old Woman Creek delta, Ohio, United States - OWC_Aug_M2_C1_D5_C | ecosystem: Environmental > Terrestrial > Soil > Wetlands | place: USA: Ohio...
TATTCGCCGTCAACTTTTACACTCTTGATTGCCTTGAAGTTCTCTTTCATCTTGTCCATTTTCGTTTCCTCTCGTTTCTCAATCTTGATTACATCATATCACAAGCTATATAGCTTGTCAATAGGATGGGAAAACCGTAACTATTACGATAAAACCAAGAACTGTCATAGCGAAATCTTTACAATAAATCTTTGACATCACGCTGGGCCTGTCGCAAACTGACGCCAAATCTAGCGACAATCTGTTCCGCTGTCATTGGGCCGTCGCCGTCTCGCGCCAAGTTTGCGACACGAATCGCGTCAAGTCGCCTCTGTCGCGTCATTGTCGCGTCATCTGTCGTTTGTGACGCGACAGCTGTCGCCTGTGGCACGACATCCCCCTGCCTTGTCGCCGAGATGACGCGCGCCTTTTGCGCGTACCCAGTTGCGCCCACGACAACGCCCGTCGAGGCGGCGACGCTGATTGACCAGGCCCACCACAGCCAGCCAGAGCCGAGTACGTCCGGCAAGTGCATCCCGCGCACATTAGCAGCGACATAGGGGGCAAGGACAACCGTAAACACGCACAGGGCGCAAACAGCAAGAGCAATCAATCGCCACGAGTTTTTGTCGTGTTGGTTGCGCCAGGCGTTCAAGATGTAGCTCACGGCAAACGCCTCGGTGACGGCCATTCCCACTGACAGAATAGCCGACAGGATTCTCCACCAGCCCAGCCACTCGGCAGGAATGGGGACTCCCTCGGCCTCTAATAGTGCGCCCGTCCAGCGCGGGATCGCCGTGAGCACCGCCGAGACTTTGATAATATCTGCCTGTCTATCTTTCATGCTACCCTCTCAATCATCCTCCGCCTCATAGACGGCCTCTTGTACGAGAACGGCTCTGCGCCACGTCCACCCCGACTTGATCTATCGTGGTTGTCGAGCACGGCAGACTGAGCTTCATTCAAGGATTCGATCATCCCGCACGCTGGGCACGTGATCGTCATTCTGTTTTGCGCATGCTCGAATTTGTTTCCGCGCGAACAGCGCACGTCAAACACCGAGACAGGATAGCGCCAATGATAGCCGATGATTGTCACGCTGCCTCCAAGTCCTCAATCGCAACGTCCTGACCGTGCCCGCCCACATTCGCAAATGTCACGCGCGGCTCTTGGACAACCAGGAGCCTGCCGTTCTCAAATTTCCAAGTCGCTGGTTGCTTGCCGTACTTTTTGACGAAAATCTTTTTTGCCATATCAACTGGAAATCCTATATCGAGAATCAGCCAATCTTGATCGTACATTAATCCTCCACTATAATTTCCACCAGACTTCCGCCACGAATAACGATAACACGATTTGGAACGGACCCGTTCCACGCAATCAGCTTTTCAAGTTCTCGCCTCTCTCGTTTTGATAGTCCGACAATTTCCTCACGCGATTTACGAATCATCTTGCACCGTGAGCAAATATTCTTGCTTGGATTCTTTGCGGCCTCCCAGCCAAATGACACGGCGCGAGGCCATTTGCCGTTGCAGAGCACATGATTACCGTCATCCGCCAGGATGTGTGATAGCCCTGATTTTTCAGGATTCAAATACATTGTCACGGCTCCAGCTCGTAGTCGGTGACTACGTTCCTGACCTGTTCCGGCGCTCCGATTGCGACAAGCGCCTCTTGAACGCTCCTGACTATGACGCGCTGGCCAGCCCAATCGAGCGCCCACCATTTACGCTGCTTGGAGGTCAGCTTTCCGTCGGGAGTCTTTACCTCTATCAAATAGTTGCGCCCCCTGAATCCGACAATCAGATCGAGCGGCTCGCCAGATTGATACACGGTAGCACCGGCGTCAGCGAGAGCGGAGATTATCTCGCGTTCGTTTTTATCACGCCTGGCGGCATAGGTCGGGATGGGCATTTACTCGGCTCCTGTGTGACACATGGCATTGTCGCTCTCGCGCTCCTCTTCGTCATAGGCCAGGCGCGCAACTGCTATCCATAGACGGTATAATGTAGAATGCTCTGGAAACAGCGCAAGCCAACCAGGCAGCACGCGAAATATCAAAGTCCACATTTTTCCTGCCTCTCTTTTTCAAGGGCGAGCGCTATTTCAATAGCGCGCTGACACATCTGTTCCTGGCACATTTCAAATGTCACGCCGTGCAACCTGTTCAAATGCTCGGCAAGTGCCAGGGCAATGAAAGCGCGAGGCGCGAGTTGAACATCGTGCGCCGTGGACTGTGTCGGCTCAATCGCGGACATTGATGTACCTCAATTCCTGTATGATTGCAATGATGACAATTACAGGAAAGAACAGAACGAATCCAGGCGAGCTAAAAAGGCACTTCATTATTGTTCGCCCTCAAGGATTTGGCTAGATAGCCAGTCCTGTTCTTCGTCCCACTCCGCGTCTGGATTAGCATAGTCACGTGGAGCAAAGACAAAATCAATGATAGCTGTTTCTGGATCGCATTCGCACCACGTTGCAAGATTACAGTCCCAATGTCGGCCATCGCTACATGCTTGACACATCATAGTTCCTTCGCCTCATCCACCAGTAAAAACCACCAACGCTTTAGAACAAAACGAAAAAAGGCCAATTGCTTGAATCTGGATATTGGCGAAAGCGCGCGTTCTGCATTGGTTACATCATTGGCGCTTTCAATTACGCAGAGTAAATCACCGTCTGGCCCAGCCCAATACCCATACCCATACTTGACCGGAACTCCTGGGCCTCCGCCACATACCCACAATTCTGGATCATAATTCTTTTGCATTGTCATCCTTTATCGCGCTACGAGGTTTTTGTATATACCATACCGCCTCGTTTATTTTATCAGATTCATCCACTAGCAGCCTGAGTACGGCGGCCTGACTCATACGCGCAGACTTCGCAAGTCTGCGCAGCTTGTCACGCTGCTTGGGAGTGAACCCAAACACCGCGCGCGTCATGCGCTGGTCGGTTGGAAGGGGCGGGCGGCCTCGTTTACGTTTGATCATTCGTCCTCTTTCTTTTTCCAAAACAAAAACCGCACCAAGGACTTTATCCCTGCTGCGGTCATCTTGTCGCCGATTGCAGACCGCCAAGAGCACCGGCGACGTATGCGGTTGTTTTTTGTGGCTACGAGTTCTCGCGCACGATGCGCTTGAACTCGCCGAATCCGATTCTCCCGCTATCGGCCGGGGCGAACAGGGCACGGGCAGCCCGTGCGACGGCGCGATCCTTCTCATCGCGATCAGAATTCATGCTCACGATGAGCTTGAACTCATCCCACCCGATTTTCTTATCAACAAGATCGGAGGCCACCTGATACAATCGATCCATCTTATCAGCGAATGACGCATAGAGGAGCGGATACTCCTCCACAACGTCGTCCGGCGCAAACGTTCCACGCGAATCACGGCCACGAATGCCTGCCGAAATCACGTAGTAGTCGTAGCCACGCGAGGTACCGTATGAGTGGTACCTGCTAATGTGCGTGCCCCCAAACTGTGGCAGCACTCGCGTCTCTGCCCAATCGCCACTGTTAAGGCTGCCGTGCCTTGACTGATAAATACGAACACCTGACTCATACAATTCCTTGATAATATGCTTGTCTGCCATTTCAATTTCTCCTTGCCCATGCCCGCCTTTCGGTCGGGTCTTGCTGGGCGCGCGGTGCAGGAGAACCGCCCGCGCTAACCTGATTTACATGATACCACAAAATAGTCTGATGTCAATACCCATGCTTGAACTGTAACTATCGCAAGAAAATGCAGTAGTGGTGATGTGGAAAGTTGACAAAATATGGAGTGGCATGAACAGAATCCTAGCTCAAAATCAATCCGCTGGCAGGATTCAGCTTATGAGCAACTTTATCATTCATGCGAACATCACGGGCCAATTTCAGAGTGATCGTTATTATCGGCTCCTGGTATGCAACAGTTAGGAATACATTTGCCATGGCGGGAAGTGCTCCGCCTCCTTTTGCGCCAGGGCTGTACTCTGTCCCATCATTCGTGCGGACAGCATTTTCGTTCAATTGCGAAATGATGATTGAGGTCAGGCCAAGCTCACCGCTGACCTGTTGTGTCCAATTTGCCAAGAACGTTGTGCGCTCGTAGTCGTCTTTTCCATGTCCGCACGCCTGGGCATAGTCGTATACAAATATGCGCGTGCCATACATTGCGGCGTCACGGCGTAGCACTCGCGCAGTTTCGCCCAAGTCCGCTATGTAATCACGCCCATCATACAATCGAATTGGCAACCGAGATAGCCTTGCATCGGCGGCCTCTCTCAATTCTGAATAGAACGTATCACGTAGCTTGTACTGCAATGTCTTGCTAGACACTACCTGCGCGCTAAATTCTACATTACGCTCGATCATCAGGCGATTCATTTCTATCGCCAACAGCTTACGATAGGTCGCATCCCGCGTGCTATCGCCAACAGTGAAACACGACACAGGAGCGCCACTACTGGACGCTGCCAGAATCATATTGAGTACAAGCGTTGTCTTGCGCATTTTGTATGGGGCGGCCACCACCCATGACTCGGACGGCGCGAAACCGCCCGTAAGATCATCCAACCACTTGATTCCGCACGTCACGCCAGATAGATCGCTGTCACTCATCTTTGCGATCCTGTTCTGTTCCTCTTCCGATATTGAGGCAACCGAAGCGTCACGCTGTCCACGTCCATCAAAAACATTCCCAACCATTCGCAGGACAGTCCGGTGTATATCATCGGCTCGAGTATTTTGATCTGAGAACATCTTGGCGGCCTTTTCAAGCGCGGCCTTTCCGTCTCGCCGGAACGCGGCCTCGCGGACTGCAAGCGCATTGTTCGGAGCGTACTCTACATCAGTCTCGCTAATCGAGCGCAGCATGGCGTCAATGTCCGGCATGGCAACTGCGTCTTTGCGTCCGTTTCCATCTGACCAGCGCCCGACCGACGAGAGTCGATCTATCACGGCGGCCATAGTTGGGGGAACACGATTTTCAAAGCACCACCAGATCGCTTCTGCAACCCATCGATTGATTGGAATGAGAAAATCACCAGGAGCACAAACGGAAGCAACAAATACAATCGTGTTGGGGTCATACAGGCAGGCCCCCAGCGTGGCGGCCTCGGCCTCTTTATTGATGATGGGTTGCTCATTCATAGCCGCACCGAGAATGTTAGATTTGCTACCTCGGCGGGAATGGCGTCATCGGCGGGGAGACGCGAGTCAAGAAACTTTTGCCAATTGTCACGAATTTGTTTCGGGGATGGGTAAGCATGCGGGATTGTCCATTTTGAGGTGTAGAGTTTCCACCACCGAGAAAAATCTTCCAAGTCGCTAATCTCGGCATCGGCCTGGACAAGCGACTTGCCACAGTCTGAGATTTGTGAGCGGAGTGCCGCGCTTGCTGTGTATGCATTTGCTCCGCACAGGCGCATCAAGGCAAGCATCCATTCTTTGGGACACGCTGCGCCCCCGTTGGTCTTGCGCTCTTGAATGACAGTCCAGATGCTATCTGCGATTGTAGCAGACAGATCGCCAGCCAAGATACCTCTATCTTCGAGTATCTTGTCTACTGTCTCTTGTATGATTTTTCTTATCGTTTTCATGTTAGCCTTTCCACTTGTGATGGTGGTTCGGCTGGAGTATTGTCTGGGGTAAGAGTTGCCCCCTGTTGGTTCAGGGGGACTCGCATCCCAACTCCGCCGCCGTTTAGGGAACATTTGCCTTGTCATGGGCAATTGCAGAGATTATTGTTTTTTCTCTGCTTGTGCTAGTCGTGCATCCTCTCATGCTCGCGCTGGTCTCCGCATCACCCGCGAGACTTTGCACTTTCGCCGGAAGGTCTTGGCCACTACAGCCTCGATTGCCAGGTGGCGATTTTACTTTGCAGCAGTGACACGTGCGCTGTGTCCGCTATTCTCCGCCTGGATCGCCCAACCAGGGGAGTTGACTTTGGCCTACATGTATCGTCTATTTTCAGATGTAACAATATCGTGGCAATGAACGCAGGCAGAGGCCAAGTCCTCTAGCGGCTCATTGCCGACATTCTTATACGTCAGGTGGTGAACCTGGACGGCCTTGTGAGTACATCCACGCTTGCGAATCTGGCAGGTGTACTTGTCTCGCCGTAGAACCTGCGCGCGCTTGGCTGCCCACTCTGGACTATCCAGGTACTCTGTGTACAATTTCCAAAACGACTCACGTTGTTGCTTGCTCCGCTCGGAGTAGTACGATCTTGTCCAGTTCTTGGCGGCCTTGCTATCTCGTAAGGTTGCGCTGGCCCGTTCTGCTTTGCTTAATTTCTTGTGTGAGATAAACAGCGTCGTGTCCTGATAACATTCTTGACACTGGCGCGTGTATTGCAGAACTCCATTTGATGCAACTCTGTAGACCAGCTTTGTGTTTTTATGATTGCAGTGATAAAGCGCATCGGCAATACCGATAGCGTGCAACTTTTCTGCAAGGAAATTCCAAAGTCCCATTATGCGGCCTTGCCCCAGTAGTTTGTCTTTAGCCGAGGACCCCACACATTTGATGATTGTCGTCCACCAATACCAGCTGTCGGAATCATCCTTGTATCTCCAACACCGGCAGCCTTTTCCATATCGCGCATCACGGCGCAAAACTGACCCTTGTCGTATCGGTTCCATCGTGTGCCGAATCGCGTCCAACCGAAGGCGTCTACCACGTCACCACCTACCTCATCCTCAAAGTTGTGCCAGAATGTATCAGATTCATCAATTAACAATCCGCCATGCCCTGGGATTCTTGTCCAGCCATTATTTTCTTTTCTTGGCATTTCGGTATATCCCAACTGAACAAATGTAGCCAAGACAGATGGGAAATAGTTTTTTATTGCGAGTGTGGATTCATTCTGTGTGGCTGGTGGGGGGCGTCTCGTGGTTACAATTCTGGCGGATGGGTCAATCTGATTCAGCCATTCGATTACGGCGGTCAGGTCAGGCGTTCGCACGATGTCTCCTGCTTGAATAAAACTATAAACGCCGCCGGACGGGTGAATCGAGGGCGGTACAACTGCTTGACACCAGCGAGCGCGAATGTTTACATCGCCCTGCTTTGTGTGCCATGTGCGGTTCCCCTTTGGCCTGTTCTTGCTGTTGTCATAGCCCAGGTCGGGCAACTCTGACAGGAACATCGGAACGTGGTAGCCCTGGCCGCTTCCGCTCTGTTCAATGCGCCCAGCGAATAGGGCGGGGAACTTGGAGCGCATGAGGTTATACGCTCCTGAGTCATGGTCAATGTCAATGGTGATAAAATTGTTGACGCCCGACACTATACCAATGTTTGCTTGCGGGGAACTCGCCCACCATGATTTTATCTCTGCCAGCGTGCTACACCTTTTCTGATACTCCTCCCATGTGGGAAGCGCAACCGCCTTGTCACGTGGTTTGCAAGGAACGACACAAAGACCCTCGTTATGGTATCGTATCGCGCTATTGAGCATGGTTGACCCCCATAAAACAAAATCCCCTTTGGGCGGCTGGCCTGGCTGGAAATTGGACTTCGAGACTTGACGGGTCTCAATCCAGACCAGTCCCCCAAAAGGGACTTTCCGCCAATTTCCAGATTTTATTTGCGGTACTGCCGGGGTTGTCAATCCCTCCGCTTCGATTCGCTACAATTTTACGCTTTTTCATTGCCGTTGTCAAGAGCCTGTTTTTGCTCAGCTACAAGTTCCTCGCGCAAGTCATGCGCTAGAGAGCGCGCCCTTTTGATTCCATAAATGTACTCTTGCTGAGCATACGCACGGCCATAGTCGGCCTTTACGATGTATCTGTCGAGGAGTGTGTTCGCGTTGGCGATTTCTTTCTCTAGTCGTCTGATGAGTTCGTCAATTTCGCTTGTCATGCTGTCCTTTCATTTCTAAGGTGTTGGGCGTGCGGCTCGGAAGACTACCCGTTTACTGTCCGATACATTTACGACACCGCACGCCCTGCGATTGCGCCAGGGCGGGTATTGCCTAAACTGCTGCTAGTCACGCCTTCTACGTGAAGCGCAATCGCACTCACTTTGGGCGGGTCGGGCGTTACTCCGACTATCCACTGGTATGGTGGCTTTACCATCGCGCGATTTCTCGCCGTCGCCTGCGTGTCTACTTTCCACGCCGCCGCCCATAATTCAGTTGGTAAACAAAAATTCCTGCGCTCTCTCTTGGGTGTTGGGCTGTGAGTTGGTCTTTCGCGCTTGGCGGCGCAATATCCCAACAGCCCAAGAGACAGAACAGGAACATCCGCCAACCCACATTTTATTCGCTTCGTTCGCAACGGTTGCCAGCCGCTATGATTATTATACGTCCACCTCGCCAGATTTGTCAAGGGGCAATTTATCTGCCTCCTTCGGCCTGGGTAATTCCCTATCAAGTTCATCTCTAAGGACGCGCAAATACTGGCGCGCAAGAGAATAATCCTTTGCCTTATATGCGTCTCTTGCGGCAGTTGCATTGAACCAAGCATCATAGGTCAAGTCGCCAAGTTTCATTTTGTTGCCTCGTGCTTCTCCGCCAGCTTGCTTGCCATCTGCGCCAGGTCAAGCGCCTCGGCGCGATCTTCGTCGCAGATGTCGGTGGGCATATTTTGATACACGGTAGAAAGACACAGCGCCGCAATGTCGAGGTCGCGCAGCCAGAGCGGGCGGGTATCGGGCTGCCTGGCGTGCTTGTACTCCTGTTTCACTTCGTCAACGGGAACGCTGACAGCTCCGCGCTTGGCGGCGACTTCCGCCCAGTGTTCGGCGATTGATTCGCACTCGGTCTCCAGGCGTTGCCGATAGTCCTCGGCGCTATCGCCCTTCGCCTTGGGGCCGATTCTGCGCTTTGCTTCTGGCCTGAATAGACGCCAGTGGCTTATGCCAAATTGCCGATACTCCTGGATAAGTGCCTCGCCAAGCCCGTCACGCGCGCCATAGATAATGCTGTGGTACTGAGCCGCCGCGCTTCTCCCGATCAGGGCTGACTTTGATACCTCGGCGAATACCATCTTGCTCGTGGCGTATGGCTGGCCGGAAAGCCTTAGCGCATCCTGTGCGTCAAGGCACTGCTCGGTGGCCGCCGCAATGGTTTGCCAACTTGCCTCTGCGTGTTCGGCAGACTGTTCAAGTACTTGCTTGATGCTATCGGGCAGGGTGAACCTGGCCAACTTCTTGGACTTGGCTTTCACTTGATGCGCCTCCGATCATGCCACTCGACAAACAGGCACACGAACATCGCCACGCAAATTGCTATGGAGAAGATGCTATTTAGTTCTTGTGGCACTGTAGCACCTCCCCGCACTTTGCGCAGTACTGGCCACCCTTGCCGTCATCGCGCGTGTCGTGCTCACATGGCTTGACGGGAGCGGTAGTTGTTGTTAGGTGGACAACTGGAATTGATGCGAAACTTGAAAGTGTGCGCATACCACATTGGCATATAAGGTCAACCGTTGGCGGGGTACCTGATGATATGAATGTATGATTATCTCCATAGCACATGGGCTACTCCTTAGCAAGCTCGGCCTTGTGCCTATTGGATAATCGGCGATTCCTCACGCAACCTTGATATTTTTCACAGAGGTCGGCTCGCCATTGAAATAGTATCCCGCCCATTGTTTTGATGGAAACTGATGGGACATCACAATAGGAAACCACTTCTCCAGTTCCTTGTATCTCTCCCGTTGCGGTTTTTGCAATTACAAGTTTACCAACGATAGTTTCATTGACCATGGCTACTCCTTCACCATTTCTATATCTATTTCGTCAATCAGTGTCATATTGGAAAGCTTTGACAGCCCATGATCACACCCGACTCTATGGGCGTCTCTCAATATCGGCAATGCCCTGCGCAACAGTGAACGAAGGAGGGCGACTTCGGCAGTGCTTGACTTTGCACCATCCTCAAAGGCGCATTTAAGCAAGTGTTTTGAGATTCCTTCGCCAACAAGTTTTTTGAACATAAATCCATCAAGCCACTTTTCAAATTCGGTCATTGTACTTGTCCTTTCGTTTTTTCTGGCGGCTGGGGCTACTCCTAAAAGAGCCTTGTCAACATCTGCCCCAGCCATGTTTATGGTGTACTCCCGCCGCCGAGAATTGAACTCGGTCAGACCCGTGCCGCTCTACCATTGAGCTACGGCGGGACTTGATGCTATGCGTTCGCGCTTTCACGAGTTGCCAGGTAGTCAGCATCAGCGCGGGCTGTTGCCTCTTCGCCGTCAACGCCGTTGTCGCGTTCGAATTTGCGAATTTGCAACCAGTGTTCAAGCAACGAATCATCTGTGTCGGGTGTTACGGCCCGCGATTGTTTCAGAGCGCCGATTGCTTGTTGCGGCTTGACACCCAGCGTTTTGACTGCCCATGTAACAACGGCGGGAGACCAGTCCTTTTTAATCTGATCTGGTTCGGAAGCTGGCCATTGCGGGCCAGGATCGGGCTGCGCAGGCTGTTCGGTTTGCCGCTGAGGAGCAGATTTTACAACCTCGCCAGTTTCTCCGTCAACGATTTCTCCAAGTTCCTCCGGTGTGTATACGGGGCCGCCGGTCACATCTGGACAGAACCACTTTACGCCATTTGACATGGCGCGCGCAAATAACATATTGCGCGGAAAGTTCTGCCAAGTGAATTTTGGTTTCCAGGATTTTGTTTCCTTGTCCCATTCCTGATCCATCTTGGCGGTTTTTGCCTCGGCCATCGTAAGGGTACTCTCTCCGAGCTGTTCCTTGCCCTGATAAAAGGCAATTGAGCACCCGTCATTGTCAAGGCGCGTAACCTTGTAATCATATTTTCCGCTTCGCTTGACCGCTGCGCCCATCAAGTTGGCCGACATGGATACATGTCCCTTGACGATGTAGAACCCCGTCATGCTTGCAATTGGGCCAAAGCCAAGCTCGCGCCCAGCAAGAACTTTCACGACGGCCTGGGCCGCCTCGCGCGCATCATTGAAGTATCCCGACCTTGCAAGAACCGATCCCAATTCCATAACTGGCATGTCTGGGATAATTGCTAATTCGTTTGTCATTCGTTCGTCCTTTCGTTTTTTCACTCTGTCGCCCCGTCCCGTTTCCGAGGCGGGGCGACTCACCCTATGACTGCGACTCGTGCCTCACGTTGTTTTTGTCAGGCAGCCTCCTTTCATTCTTGGCCAACACCTAATCAATGTCGGTAACGACGGCCTCGTAGTTTACTTCTACAAAACTGTCAAGTATGTACCGTGCCAATCGGTTTCCGCCATCGCGCGAATCTTCTGCTTCGCCAGGATATTCATTGACACCGACTACGGTTCCATCTGTGCCAATCTCTACATACACCACTGGCGGCGCTTTTGGCGTGGCCGCCTTTTCCTTTTTGCCTGGCATGTTCATTCTCCTTTCGTTTCAATGTCTATCGCAACGTCCTCATCTCTGACGTTTGCGATCTCGACAAAACTCTTGAACTCGTATCGCGCCAATCTGTTTCCGTCCTGGCGCGCATCTGCTGCGTCGCTTATATTGTCGCTGACACAGACGCAGCTACCATCGGAGTCAAACTCGACGTACACAACTTGCGTCACTTTTGGCATTCATTCTCCTTTCGTTTTTATTTGCCCGCCCAAGCGCCCCGTCTAACTAGTAGGCGAGTCAGGCGCATTGGGCGGGATGGGCGTGCGGCTCGGAAGACTACCCGTTTACTGTCCGATACATTTACGACACCGCACGCCCTGCGATTGCTGCGCCTGCCGATAATCGGCACTGACGACGCAATCGCGGCGCACTTTGGGCGGCTTGTATACCCCAGACTATTCCCCATAGAGGGCGTGGCCTCTAACCACCGCCGCCCTCGTTGCGTCACTGGTGCGCCAGTGGGGCTTGAACCCACAGCGCCATTTGACAGGCTTATGGCACGGGGTGTCCTGCTCTCCCCGGCGTCCACAGGATCGTCATCCCTCGGCTAATGGCGCACCAGTCGCGCAATGATATTCATTTGTTAGAGTTGCGGTTCCTCGATTTCTCCGTCACCGCAAACCGTCTATGGTCTTGTCGACCAGGCAGGTCAGTCATTTACTTGTTTTCAACAAACACAAAAACCAATCCAAGAGACATATTTTATCACCACCTTTTTATCAGAGTTGCCCGACTATATTGCCTATTATCATTATGGGCATGAGCGCGTTGCCGAGTCGAACGGCTCACCATTCGCGCTTATACAACCTCAATTACATCATAATCA
>Ga0316628_100003460_pt1 | contig 12156 bp, 14 predicted proteins | sample OWC_Aug_M2_C1_D5_FD_207648 | JGI IMG/M metagenome (GOLD analysis project Ga0316628, IMG submission 207648) | Wetland soil microbial communities from Old Woman Creek delta, Ohio, United States - OWC_Aug_M2_C1_D5_C | ecosystem: Environmental > Terrestrial > Soil > Wetlands | place: USA: Ohio...
CGTACATGAAGAAGACGAACGAAGACCACCCGATAGGCCGCGTCGGCACGCCGGACGAGGTTGCGCACGCAGTCCTATTCCTCGCATCCGATGAGGCATCCTTCGTCACCGGCGCCGCGCTATCCATCGATGGTGGGCTTACCGCCCAGTGAGCCTTCAGAGGACGTAGTATACCAAGTAGACGAGCTCACCCGATAGGAAAGCAGCGAACCAGAATCCGTACAAGGGGGCGGACAACTTCAAGTGCCACTTGCTGGGCGATCCAGAGCGCAACTGCATCACCCCCGTCGTCAACATGGCCAGCTCTAGAGCGATTACCACTACCGCGATGATTCCGTGCACCGCGAAATATGCGGTCATCTCGGGAGTGATGTCGAGCACTCCGCCTTCCACGTCGCCGCCGATGAGCCGGTAGACCATGTAGAATATCGAAAGACTGAGGTCCCATACCACACCCACTCCTCCGGTCATCGTGTGGAGTCCCCACCCCTTGCGCCCGCTCAGGAACGCGTGCGTGAATAGGAACGCGACCGGGATGAGCGCGAGGGCGACAATCGTGCTGATCAACGGAGCTTCTGCCATCCGGAGGGCGGAGGCCTTCCCTCCATATGTAGGTTTCTGGGACATGGCGCCGCCGAAGACCTGGCCTATTCGTCGAAAACGCTAAATGCTGAGCGACGTCTCAACGGGTAGAGTGGGAGGGACACTGTGGCGGATGAGGCAGGCGAACACCTCGCGGTCCTGAAGAACGCTATCTTGATGGAGTTGGAGGGCAAGGATTTCTTCGAGAGGGCAATCGACACCGTCAAGAACCAGCGGTCAAAAGACATGTTCTCGGGACTGGTGAAGCAGGAACTCAGGCACATAGACATACTCAGTCGGGAGTTCGAGAAGCTCTCGAACGGCAGTAGTTGGCTCTCTTTGAAAGAGGCGAGCTCGAAGCGGTCAGAGGTGGCACCACTGTCGGTCTTTAAGGATGCCGAGATCAAGCGGATCAAGCTGCGCCCGGACGCAGGCGAGCTTGAGGTCCTGAAGCTGGGGATGGAGGTCGAGAAGAAGTCCATCGAATACTACTCGGCTGCCCAGAACAAGGTGAAGAACGCGAAGGCGAAAGAGGTCTTCAAGTGGCTCGTGGGCGAGGAGTCCGGTCATCTGACAATCCTCAACGCGGAGTACGACTACCGTCAGAAGTCAGGCTACTACTACGACAACCAGGAGTTCAGCCTGGAGGTCATGTAGTTCATATCATCCCGTGCCTGATGGATTCCACGGTCAGCAGCATGTCAGAGAACACCGCATAGGCGGTCTGAGCCACTGTCGGGTTGGATTCGACCACGGTCACATCGCCCATGAGGTCGGTGCTGATCGTGAGCGCGCTCGATGTGCCGTCCACGGCCCAGAAAACGCTCTCAGGACCGATGTGCTCGGGTTTCACCTCCAGCTTGACCGAACCACCTTCGCGTGTCGCCCTGGCCACGAGCTTGATCTTCTTGCCCTGAGCAGCCGCTCTGTCGATGTCCGCTCGGCTCAGGTCGCGCACGCCCTTCCGTTCGACCTTCTTCGGGTCAGCGCCCGCATCCATGAGCACGTTGGCAAGCGCGGTTATCTTGGCGGAGGCGTCCCAGCCGTCTATGTCCAGTGAAGGGTCTGCTTCGGCGAAGCCCCTCAACTGAGCCTCCTTGACGGCCTCGTCCATCGATCTCCCCAATGCCATCTGGTGCAAGACGAAGTTAGATGTGCTGTTGAGAATGCCGGTGAGCCCGAGCACCTCGCAACCAGGGAGCGTCTTCTCCACGAGGTTGAACACCGGAGTCCCGTCCATGACCGTCCCCTCGAACCTGAGGTGGACGCCCCTGGCTCTCGCCATGTCCCTGAGATCGTCATAAGACCACGCTATCGGCCCCTTGTTCGCAGTCACGACGTCCATGCCGACTCCCATGGCAGTCTTGATGTGATCTATTGCAGGCTGGCCGGAGTCTATGTTCAGAGTGGTGAGCTCGATCAGCATGTCCGCATCGCACTTCTCTATGATGCTCTTGGGAGACAGGCTGGTCGCTTCGGGGCCATATGCATTCAGGAACTTGCCCTCTTTCAGAAGGCCGAGGACCTTCTCGATGTCCAGGGCCTTCTTCGACACCAGAGAGCCCTTCGACTTAGTGGCGATAGCGAGTACCTCGACATCCAGTCCCTTCTTCCTGAGCAGCCACTCCCTCTTGTCGACTAGCATGCGCGCGAACTCTTGGCCCACATTGCCAAAGCCCACTATAGCCAGCCTCAGTATCATGAGTACTCCTCCATTGGAGTCTGACACAGTGTCCGGTGAGAACTCCTACCCGCACGTGTCGCGACGTCCGACTACAGCTTCGTGAACTCGTCTTTCCCTGCGCCGCATTCGGGGCACGTCCAGTCGTCCGGCAGTTGCTCGAACGGAGTGCCTGCTTCGATGTTCTGAGTCGGGTCGCCCTTCTCGGGATCGTAGATCCAACCACACACATTGCACTGGTACTTGTCCATGTTCGTCGCCTTTCCTCGTATCTTGATTTGACTACATGAACGCTCCCGGGGGTTTTCATGAAATCGCCGGAACGGTCCGTCCCCGGGAGGTCTCACGCGCGCATCGCGCGCGCTCGAGCGCGCGACGCCGGTCTCGCTTGGGCCATGCGGTTCCGGTCTAACGATTTTCAGTGTCGGAGGACGAATTTCGAATGTTGAATGACGACAAAAGGCCGGTGTTTGAATTTCTGCTGATGGAAATCGCCCGTTTTCTGTTCGAAGAGATATGCTTAAGTATATTCTTGCTAGTCTGCCCCCGGGGGACCCGGGGACCATCTGACCCTTCGACGGGCTCAGTTCAATCCTCGGGTCGGGACGCAGCAATTTAGTGTCTTGGTCAGGTGTTTGGATGAAGGTAAGCAGCTTCAAGTGGTTGTTCGGGAAGAACTCGGAGTTCTGGCCGACGAACATGAAGACCGGAATGTGGGCATGGGTAGGACACAGGCTGACGGGCCTTGGGCTTGTGGCATATGTGTTCTTGCACCTGTCGTTCTTGTCGACCGCCTCGTTCGGTGAAGATGGCGCCAGCTTCGACGACCTCATGGCTACGACGTCGCAGCCACTTTTCGTTGCCATCGACTTCCTGCTGGTGGTCGCGGTCATCTACCACGCCATGAACGGTCTCAGGGTCGTACTCTTCGATCTCGGCATGGGCATCAGACGCCAGAAGCTCGTGTTCTGGATATGCATGGCTGTGGCTGCGGTGCTGAGCATCGGCGGCCTATGGGCCGTGTGGAAGCTAATATTCGTCTCTTCAGGAGGTGCGTGAGGATGGCCGAGCAGAGAATAGCCACGACGAAGGTGGCCGGTACCTGGGCCTGGGCCTTGCAGAGGCTCTCCGCGGTGCTGTTGATTGTCTTCCTCGGGATTCATATCTACGCTTCCCATTTCATGAACCTCGGAGAAGAGACGGCAGGTGACACCCTCATAACGTTCGAGGATGTCAGCATCAGGCTCGATCAGCTGCTGTACATAATCGTCGACTACGGCATGCTGTCGATGATACTGTTCCACGGTCTGAACGGCCTGAGGACCGTGATGTTCGACTTTGACATATTCGCGAAGCGCCACAAGCTAGTAGACGTCGGTCTCTGGATACTGGGACTCGCGACGCTGGTGTGGGGGATTTTCATACTGCTCCCATTCATAACCGGTTCAGGAGGGTGAGCACATGCACTACCACAAGATACTGGTGATTGGGGGCGGCCTAGCGGGGCTCAGGGCGGCTATCGAGACCGCGCCCAAGGTCGACACGGCGATCATATCCCAGGTGCATCCGGTGAGGTCGCACTCAGGTGCAGCTCAGGGCGGTGTCAATGCGGCACTGGCGAACAACCCTCAGGCAGCAGACGACACCCCTGAGAAACACGGGTTCGACACGGTCAAGGGCAGCGACTACCTTGCGGACCAGGACTCCGCAGAGCTCATGACCAAGGAGGCCCCCATCTGCATCTACGAGATCGAGCACTGGGGCTGTCCATTCTCGAGGACCGACGCGGGCAAGATAGCCCAGAGGCCGTTCGGAGGCGCAGGGTACCCGAGGACATGCTTCGCGAGTGACAAGACGGGCCAATACATGCTCCACACGCTTTGGGAGGTATCCGTCAAGCACAATATCCCGCTTTACGAGGACAGAGTCTTGGTCGACATCGTGCTCGAGGGGGGCATATGCAGAGGAGTCATCTGCTGGAACCTCAAGACCGGCGAGCTCGAGCCGTTCATGGCCGAGGCGGTCATTTTCGCCACAGGCGGTAGCGGACAGATATACGGCCGGTCGACGAACGCGCTCATCAGCTCGGGCTCGGCGCTCGCGGCTGCTTACAGGCGGGGCGTTCCGCTGAAGGACATGGAGTTCATTCAGTTCCACCCCACCTCGCTCTTCGGGACGAACATATTGATGACCGAGGGCGCGAGAGGGGAGGGCGGCTACCTCATCAACTCTCTCGGCGAGAGGTTTATGTCCAAGTACGCTCCGAAGGCGATGGAGCTCGGGCCTAGAGACATCGTGTCTCGATCGATTCAGACCGAGATTAACGAGGGCCGCGGGATAGACGGCAAGGACTACGTCTATTTGGACCTCAGGCACCTCGGGAGGGAGAAGATACTCGAGAGGCTGCCTGGGATACGCGATCTGGCTATCAACTTCGTCGGGGTAGATCCGATAGAGAAGCCAGTGCCGATCCAGCCGGGACAGCACTATACCATGGGCGGAATGGACACCGACGTCAACGGAGCCACGAAGTTCAAGGGATTGTACGCCGCGGGGGAATGCGCTTGCGTGAGCGTCCACGGGGCAAACAGACTCGGTGGGAATTCGCTGCTAGACACGGTCGTCTTCGGGAAGCTGTCAGGCAAGGCGGCGGCCGAGTTCGTGCTCGCGAAGAAGGACCAGAAGCAGGGCGAGGCGGCGGTCATGAAGAGCCTTCGAGAGACGAAGGAGAGGATAGACGGCCTGCTCGCGAAGAACGGCCAGGAGAACCACTCCGACATAAGGGCCGAGATGAGAGAGACCATGATCACGAAGGTCGGCATCTTCAGGGAGAAGAAGGCCATGGAGGAGGCCCTCGCGAAGATCAAGGAGCTCCAGGCCCGTTACAGGAACATCACGGTGCAGAACAAGGGCAAGGTCTACAATGTCGACCTGATACGCGCGTACGAGCTCGAGGGGATGCTCGACGTCGCAGAGGCAATCATCGTGGGCGCCCTCAGAAGGCAGGAGAGCAGGGGGGCGCACTCGAGGCTTGACTTCAAGGAGAGGGACGATGTGAACTTCCTGAAGCACACGATTGCCGAGTACACGGCGTCAGGGCCGAAGATCAGCTACAGCCCAGTCAAGCTGGGCAAGTACAAACCCGAAGCCAGGAGGTACTGAGATGGCTGAGAATGAAGTGAGCTTCAAGGTGCAGAGGTTCGACCCGAGCTCAGATTCGGCTCCGTATTGGCAGCCGTACAAGGTGGTTCTCAAGCCCGGCATGACCGTGTTGGACGCGCTGTTCGAGATACTGAATCACCAGGACGGTTCGCTCGCGTTCCGGTTCTGTTGCAGAGCCGGTGTCTGCGGCTCGTGCGCTATGGTCATCGCGGGCAAGGTCAGGCTAGCGTGCGAGACCCAGGTCAGCCCGTTGATGGGCAGGGGCGACATCCTGCTGAGCCCGCTGCCGCACCAGAAGGTAGTGAAGGACCTGGCAGTGGATTACGACCTGTTCTTCGACAGGATCAAGCGCGTGAAGCCCTACCTGGTCGGCAAGGAGCCTTTCCCAGAGAAGGAGTTCATCCAGCTCCCGAAGGAGCGCGTGCCGATCAACGACCCGATCGACTGCATCCTGTGCGGTTCATGTACGAGCGCATGCACGATGGCCTGGACGAACACCAGCTACTTGGGCCCGGCGGCTCTGCTCAAGTCCTATCGGTTCCTCGCAGACACTAGGGATACTATACCCGACGAGAGGCTGGATATCATCGAGAGCGAGGACGGCGTCTGGAGGTGCCACACGCAGTTCAACTGCGTCGAGGTGTGCCCGAAGAAGCTGAACCCGACCGAGGCCATCCAGAGGCAGAAGCTTAAGGCCTTCAAGAGGAAGCTGTTCGGCCGCAGGAAGAGGAAGCAGTAGTCTGGGCCCTGCAAACCATAATCGTCCCCCATTCGTGGGGGACGCCAGTTCATATTCCATCTGCGGAGAGGACAAGCTGTCCCACGGAAAACAAAAAACGAGTCTGCGCGGTGACCGCGCAGATGACGAATGAGAGAGGGTTTACTTCTTCTTGCCTTCTTTCAACGATGTGAAGAAGTCGTGGTGGTCCTCTTCCTGCTCGAGGATTCCCTCGAAGATGAACCTGGTCGTCACATCGCCCTCTTCTTCGGCGACCTTCTCGATCTTCTTGTACAGGTCCATCGCCTCAACCTCGGCCTTAATGTCCAGGTCGACCATCTCCCACAGCCCTCCGCCGACGGTTATGGGGGCGGGCTTCGTGGTCGGGACGCCGCCGAGATACCACAGCCGCTCGCCGATGGCTTCAGCGTGCTTCATCTCCTCGACTGCGATGTCCTTGAATTTGTCGCTCACGGCGAAGTGGTCCACTCCCGCCCATTGTACATGTTGCCACATGTACTGAACAGAAACCTGGATCTCCCTCGCGATCGCCTGGTTCAACAAATCCTTCAACTTTGCGGATGCCAAACTATCTCCTCCTTTCTTAGAGGCCTTGGACAAGCAGCCACCGCTGCTCCAAGGCCTTGGCGCTGCCGATGAAACGAATACGCCGACGTGCCATAAACCTTTAGGCTTATTTTGGATTTTCAGGGGCAGCCGTGTGATAGGTATAAGGTCAACGAGCATCATTTCATCCAGGACGCATCCATGACCAGGATTCATATTCGTTTTAGGGACGGCCCCGAGATCGCGGTCTCGGTCAGACAAGACGTGACCCCGACCATTGAGGCACTCCTCTCGGTCCTTCCGTTCTCCTCGAGGGCGCAGACGTGGGGTGACGAGGTCTACTTCGAGGCCCCATTCCACACGGACATCGAACACGATGCGAGGGCCGAGATGCAGGTGGGCGATGTAGCGTTCTGGCCAGATGGGGACGCGATAGCCATATTCTACGGCCCGACCCCGGCGAGCAAGGGTATCTCTCCCATGGCCTACAGCCCATGCAATATCATCGGGAGAGTCGAGGGCGACCCGAAGCAACTGCGCTCAGTGCGGCAGGGGACGCCGCTGGATGTCCTCAGCTCCTGAGAGGTATGTTCACTGGCACGTGTACCCGCCGTCAACGGAGAAGGCGGTCCCCGTGATGAATCCCGCCTCGTCCGATGCAAGGAATAGGACCGCGCTGGCCACCTCATCGGGCTTTCCCAGCCTGCCGATCGGGTGGTACTCGCACAACTGCTTCCTGTATTCCTCGACTGGCATCCCCCTTGCCTTCGCCTCTTGTCTGAACATGGGCGTGTCAATCTCGCCAGGGCAGACGCAGTTCACCCTGATGTTCTTGAGCGAATAGTCCAGCGCGAGACATTTCGTCATCAGCACGACGGCGCCCTTGGAGGTGTTGTATGCGATTGCATTCCTGTCCCCGACCAGACCGCTGCAGGACGCGTTGTTGACGATGACACCTTTGCCCTGCTCGAGCATGATGGGGACGACCTCCTTGGACATGAGGAAGACCCCCTTCACATTGGTGTCCATTATCCTGTTCCAGTCCTTCTCGGAGACATCGAGGACAGTCCCCTCGACGAGTATTCCCGCGTTGTTGAACAGTATGTCGATGCTCCCGAGCCGCTTGTGTGCGTCCTTGACCATCCTCTTCACGTCGGAGGCTTTCGTGACATCCCCGGTTATGAGGATCGGGCGAAGGCCCTTGTTCTCAAGCTCGCGCACGGTCTTCCTGCCCATATCCTCCGAGCGGTCGAATATCGCCACCTTGGCCCCTTCTTCGAGGAACCGGCGGACGGTTGCCTTGCCGATTCCAGACGCTCCGCCTGTGACGATGACGCCCTTCCCGCTGAACCTGTTGCCTGACAAATCAACCAGCCAGGGCCAGAATGCACGCGCCTTTGATTAACCTTGCCGCCTGCCAGTCCATCAACTACTAATAAGCGGTGGTGTTTCTTCACGGCGACAGGAGTCGGAGTTGGCTCAGATGGCGGTCAAGGTCCTCGGGATACTAGGAAGCCCTTGCCTCGACGGCAACACCGCCGCGCTCCTCGATGCAGTCCTGGAGGGCGCGAAGGGCGTCGGTGCAGATGTGGAGCGTCTCGACCTCGTGAAGATGAACATACAACCCTGTCTCGAGTGTAGGGAATGCGACTCCGAAACTGGATGTGCGCAGAGAAGCGACGATATGGCCAAGATATACGCCATGATAAGGTCGGTGGATGCGGTTGTACTCGCTTCGCCGATATTCTTCATGGGCGTGCCCGCACAGGCCAAGGCGATGATAGACCGGTGCCAGTGTTTCTGGACGGACAAGTACGTTCGAGGGGTCAGGCGATACGAAGGCAAGAGACGCCCGAAGGGGTTGTTTGTCTCATGCGCGGGCTCTCAGAAGCCGATAGTCTTCGAGCCCGCAAAACACGTCGTGAAGGCTTTCTTCGCGGCGATCGATTATCAGTACGTAGGCGAGGTCCTGCTGTTGCATACGGACGACCCGGGCTTGGCTCCGCGTAGGGCGGAGGCTCTCGCGCAAGCGCGCGCAGCTGGTGCGCGCCTGTGCGAAGAGTGATTCCTCAAGGAATCACACGAATCTGCCCTTCTCCATTACCTTGACCTTGGTTCCGTCCTTCCGCTCGACCTCGATGTTGACGCCAGGGGCAGACACGAAGTCCCAGTGCATTGTCGAGTCCGAGGTGCCCCCGTAGCCAGCGTTCGACCCGAACGCGAGGTGTACAGTGCCAATGACCTTCTCGTCGGTCAAGATGTATCCGATCGCCTTAGTGATCTTCGGGTTGAAGCCGATTCCGAGCTCCGCGACGTTCTTTGTCCGGACGGGCTTGTACTTCGTCCGATCGACCTTCTCGCACTGTTCGAAGCTGGACTTGAGGTCCTTCAAGTTCTTGCTGGCTTTGGTCTTGCCGAGCTGTATGACTCCGTTCTTGAATTCGATAAGCACATCCTTGACGATCTTGTCAGACATGCGGTCCCGTGTGATCGGGCAGTACAGAGTGCCGCTCCCCGTCGTTTCCCTGGGCGCGAAGAACAGCTCCCCCGCAGGCAGGTTGGCGCCCCGGTCGTTTGCACGATAGTCCTCGTCGCTTGTGAAGCCGTCGTCGATATTGCTGCGCCGGCCCTCGATGTTCACCCTGAAGTCTGTGCCTTTGCCGTCCCACACATGCACCCATTTTGCGTTCTTGAACTTGCTGTTGAGCTTCTTGCCTGTCTTCATGAGCGCGCTGGGGGACACTGACAAACCGCCGATGACGATCTTCTCCAGCTCGCCGTAGCTGATTCCGAAGCTCTTGGCTGCCTTCTCTGTCGGCCAGCCTGCATACAGCCACTTCTTGCCGTCCTTGCTGTCGTAGATGATGTCGAATAAGGGTAGGTTGGCCCTCTGCTTTGCCTCGAGCTTCTCACGGGGGAAGGAGGCCACAATCGACGGGTCGTCGTATGGTTCGACCGTTATCAGCATGTTCGCAGCCTTCACCATCGCGACATAGTGCGTCGGCGTTTGGATCATGGTGGACGCGGGTATCTCCGAGTAGACCTTCTTCACGTATCTGTCGGAGTCCACGAGTAATGACGGCAGCGCCCCCTTACGGTAGCATTCGAGGGCTATCTCTTCCAGTAGTGTCTGTGTGTGTGCTCCACCGCGGACAATGACAGTGTCTCCCTTTTTCAGGTTGCAGGTCTCAACCATGCTTTTCGCACAGGCCACAATCATCTTCTCGTTCAGGGGCATCTCTCAAACCGTCCTTTTGCTGATTAAAACGCGCATCTGTACTTGAACTTGTCGGTCCTGCCAGCAATGCGGTTGGAGCTCACAGGGACCTCACGACGATGGCTGGGTTGCACGTCTTCCTGAACTGGGCACACTTTGCGCAGTTGGCGAGCGTCGGGCCGCCGGTCTCGTCCGCCCTCACAAGCCTGAATCCTATGGCCTGGAAGAACCCAGGAGCCCTCGCAAGAGCCCATAAGGTGCGGGCACCTCTCGTCCTCGCCTCGTCCTCGACCTTCCTGATGAGCCTTGAACCCAGACCGCGGTTGCGCATGCAGTCGGCCACGGCGAGCCATTCGACTGAGAATCTGTCTTCCACCTGCTTCAGGGCTGCGCATCCGACGAGCTCTTCGCCTGAGTACAATCCGAACGCCGCTGCGATGCCGTCGAACGTGCCGTCTTCAAGGCCGGAGGCGAGTGCGAGCTTCCTGATGCCTTCGAAGTCGTCAGTGCTGCGCAGTTCGATGTCTCCTCTCCCAGGGTCTGCCATCGCCTCCCCCGAGCGCTGACCGAGCTCTAATTGATTGTGGGCTGGGTCACGAGAAGAATCCTAAGCTAGCTAGACATGCTCCCATGCACCCTCGGGGCCGCGAGTTCCCTGAGGCTGCTTCATGACTTTGGGTAATGAGATCTCAAAACACGCACCCTTGGAGTAGTCTCCGGGGACGCGGTCGCGGACGGAGATGAGGCCGTTGTATCTCTCCACGAGGAGAGAGACCGTCGACAGCATGAGCCTGGTCTCTATGGTGCCCTCGGGCTTCGGGCAGAACAGTGCGAACGCTCCCGATTTCATGGCGTCCGGGATCCCTACCCCCCGATCCGTAACGTCCACCGTGCATACGCTGTGCCCTTCGAAGAGGTTGAGGTCGATTTCGACCTTGTGGCCAGGCGTGCTCCGGACGGCGTTCCTCATCAGGTTGCAGAGCAGGTCGTAGATGAGATCGTCCGCAAGCACAGGGGCAACGGACGGCGGGCTGTCGATGTTGATGACGATGTCTCTCGAAGGATGCTCCTTCCGGATGATGTCGGATGCCGTCGAGAGCACCTCGCGTAGGTCATACGGTTCGAGGAGGAAAGGTTCGGATGCCCGCACTTCGCCGAACTTGCGGACGTTTTCGACGACCGTCTTGATGGCCGATGCGCTCTCCAAGGCGAGGTTTGCCTGTTTCTTCGCCTTTTCGTTGCCTTGTTCCGTGGAAAGCATGGACAACTTGAGCGTGAGGTCTGCAGCCAGGTTCCCGATGTCGTGAACAATCAGGTGGAGGTATCCCTTCGCGTCGAGATGCGCTGCCACTGCATCGCCGCACATCCGCGAGTTCTCGATTGCGATGGCGGCCAAGTCGGTAAGGACCTGTATCTGCTCGATTGCCTCGTGCGACGGAACCTTCCTGTCTTCAGGCTCGTCAATCTCTATCCAGCCTATCCAGTTGCCGAGTCTGTCGATCATCAGGAAGTCGACGAAGTCCAATTCGTGCCAGTCCGAGGGCGACTCCCTCGCTGCGTCAAGGAGCTCGACATCCATGATGTAGTCATACTGGTCGTCGTAGACGGTGTGCTGGTCCTCAGCCCTGACATAGTAGCAGTTGCGTCCGATTTTGAACTCAGGCCTCAGCTCTGTCCTCATCCTCTCTGGGGAGTAGCCGTGCCGTTTTATCGAGAGCGCCTGCTCGGGCGGGTACCCGTGAAGCGCGATGGGGGTGAACATGCCAGTGCGGTCGTCTGCGACTCCAAGAGTGATACGTTTCACCCCGCACGAGAAGGCGATGGTGTCGACGATCCTCTGGAGAAGCTCATCCAATGGCTCGTTCCGAAGTATCAGCCGCAGGATGTCGAGTATGTCTTCGACGGGAAGGCTTGTGCCCACTTTGCGGCCTGACGTGCCGCCCGCGTCTACCAGCAAAGCATCTCGCATCCAGACCCTTGGGGGAGGTATATTCATACTCTCTTATTAAATCATGCTGAATATTTACCAGACATCATAATTTGCATCCCGAAAATGACAATTCTTATAAGGGGCTCGCGTTATGCCTCTCCGAGCATGTCGGTCAGACGGTCAGCAAGGTCCAGGGCCGTACCGGCCGCGGTCGATTCACATGGTCGGCAGGTTCGCAGCCTGAGGCTCTCCGTTACTCAGAGGTGTGACTTGGCATGCTCGCACTGTCATCACGAAGG
>Ga0316628_100003461_pt1 | contig 12156 bp, 7 predicted proteins | sample OWC_Aug_M2_C1_D5_FD_207648 | JGI IMG/M metagenome (GOLD analysis project Ga0316628, IMG submission 207648) | Wetland soil microbial communities from Old Woman Creek delta, Ohio, United States - OWC_Aug_M2_C1_D5_C | ecosystem: Environmental > Terrestrial > Soil > Wetlands | place: USA: Ohio...
TTCGGGTATGCCTTCACCGCGAATGGCTTTGAGATGGGACGCCTCCGCCACAAGTGGGTCTGTGGTCAAGCCTGCTTGCACGGCGCGGAACCCCTCGTCCGCCAGGCCGAGGTGACTTATCCCCCGCTCGAGTGCGCCTGGCAGACTCCCGACCATCCCCTGGGCGAGATTCGCAACATCGCCGAACGCTTTGCGGATGGCTCCCTCCGCTTGGTGCGCGATATCCCGGTCGGCACGCCCGCCTGGAAGGACCTCTATCATCGCGCCCGCAACGCGGTCGAGGCGCGCAATGCTGCCTTTGAGAACTGGGGCCTCAAGCGCCTGCCCGTCTTCGGTTCGCCGCGCGGCAAGGCGCTCCTCTTTCAGGCCGATGTCTGGCTCAATCTCACGACGCTCGCTCGCCTCGTGCGCGAAGCGACCGCCGCCGCTCGTGTGACGTGAGCCAATGCGGCTGACAATGGACTCCGTGCGTCATCACGCCTCGCCGTCTCCGCGTGGTGCGTTGCCCTTTGTCTCGCCTCCGCTTCAGTCCTCGCGTTGACCGCCCCGAGCGGCCTCGGCCGTGCCGATTGACTCGTCTGTGGTGACCGGACGCCCATGCCGCGCACCCTGCGGTGCGCCCCGGTCGCCTCGAGCGGGCTTCTGCTACGTTTCAGCCTCACTCCTTGGGCACGTCAACGTTCATCAACCCCACTCGCCAGGCGCGGCGGCCACACCCACGACGCTATTCAGAAGTTCTGCTTCGATATCCCCCAATACGGTTCTATTGACGTTATCCATTTCGAAGTGTATAGTAGAAATATCAGGCACCCGGGAAACCCCATCAGAACAGAGCAAGGGGTGGGTGTGGCAAAGAGAACACATTCCAGCGGAAAAACCGGCGAGCCAGGGCCGGGGGTGACAAAAGTACAGTCGGACGAAAGCATTATTCATTCCGACAGGCGGGGCTATGGACACGCAGACTAACATTGACCCAGAGACAGTGTTGCACGATTGGCGTACCAAGATTCTGAATGGCTTCCTGACGATCGCGGCGATTGCGGCCGCAATTGGGACCTGGATGACCATCTTGGATGCGATTTCTCAGCCGGGCCAATGGCCCGCCGTGATTCTGTACTTGATCTTGTTGACAGTATTGGCTGCGCTGGCTATCTTCCGCAGAATCGACAACCCGATACGGACCTGGGGCGTTTTGCTGGTGGCCTATGCCACGGGTATAACCGCCCTGGCGAATCTCGGCCTGGGCGGCAGCGGCCGCCTGTATCTGCTAAGCCTGCCCGTTGTTGCACTAATCCTGCTGGGCGTTCGCTCGGGCATTTTCATGTCTGTGCTCAGTATGCTCACCATGGTAGGCTTTGCCTTCCTGGCGGAGTACACCGTGTTGTTGCAGGGGATGGTCAGTGAGCGGAACTCTTTGCGTCTGGCTGATTGGCTCGCCGAGGGCAGCGATACGCTGATGCTCCTGACTGTTGTTATGACCCTGCTCATCCTCTTTTATCGTTTTCAGCAGGGTTTGATCGCCGGGGAACGCCGCACGCAAGCCGAGCTGCGACGCGCCCGTGCGTTGTTGGAGGAACAGAACGCGGCCCTGGAACAAAAGGTCAAGGAACGTACCCAAGAATTGCTCAAAAGCAACAAAATCCAGACTGCTTTGTTCAAGATCACCGATGCTGCCAGTGCCTCGCGTGACATGCAAGAGTTTTATACTCACATCCATCGCATCGTCGGCGAGTTGATGTACGCGGGAAATATCTTTATTGCGCTCTACGATGAATCCACCGGCTTGTTGAGTTTCCCATACTTTGTCGATGAAAAGGATGAGCCGTTCCCAACCCAGCCACTGGAAAACTTTCACGGCGTGACCAGTTACGTCATCCGCACTGGGAACTCGATCAAGCATGGATGGGACCAATTCAATGAGTTAGTGGCAAATCGGGAAGTGGAACTGGAAGGCACATACAACGAAGATGGGATTGGCGCCCCACTCAAAGCGGATGGCAAAATCTTGGGCGCCATTTTTGTGCAGAGTTATTCCCAAGGGATTCACTATACCGATCAGGATGATGAGGTTTTGGCTTTCGTCGCCCAACATGTTGCCACTGCACTGACGCGCCTGCGCGCCCTGGAAGCCGAACGTCAGCGTAACGCCGAACTTGCCATTCTCAACAGTGTCGGCGAAGCGATAGTAAAGACGCTCGATATGAAAGCCCTGACGCGCATTGTCGGGGACAAAGTGCGCGAAGTTTTCAACTCTGATTCTGCGATCATCATGCTGCTGGACAGGAAAACGAATCTCATCCATGTCCCCTATGAATATGACAGGAATGAAGGCGGGTACATTGACTATGTCGAACCTTTCCCGATGGGGACGGGGTTATCGTCAAAGGCCATCACGACCGGCCAGCCGCTGATGGTGGGCACGCTCGAAGAAGAGATTGCCAACGGAGCATATTTCCCGCCGGAGATTATCGAAAAGGGATCGGGATTCTATAGCCAGTCGTGGCTTGGTGTACCGATTGTGGTCAAGGATCAGACGTTGGGACTGGTCGCTCTGGCAGATGGCCGTGCGCATGCGTTCAACGACAGTCATCTGCACCTCCTGCAGACACTGTCATCGAACGTGGGTGTAGCCTTTGAAAACGCGCGGCTCTTTAACGAGACGCAGCGCCTGCTCAAAGAGACCGAACAACGCAACCGCGAGCTGGCCATCATCAACGAAACACAGCAGGCGCTGGCATCCAAACTGGATTTCCAGGCCATGATTGACCTGTTCGGCGATGAGATCATGCGTGTCTTTCCTCCCCAGGAAGGGAAAGCGCATAGTTATTCGGTATTTATCGCTCTGTACGACCCGCAAACCAACATCATCCGGTTCCCTTACTTGATTGACGGCGCAGGCAATCGTTTTGCAGAACCTCCAACAGAACTTGGCCCCGGACTCACCTCCGCCGTGATCCGTGCGGGTCAACCGTTGGTGTTGAAAACTCTGGATGAACAGATTGCTTATGGAGCAGTCCCTTTTACTGATGAAAAAGTGGACGAGGTTTCCCAATCCTGGCTGGGTGTGCCGATCAGGAGCGGCGACCGCATAACTGGTGTGTTCTCTGTGCAGGACCAGCGCGCGAACCTGTTCACCGAATCGGACGTGCGCCTGTTGAGCACGCTGGCAGCCAGCCTGGAAGTGGCATTGGAAAATGCCCGCCTATTCAGCGAGACCCAACAACGCGCCGCCGAGTTGGCCACTATCAATACCGTTTCACGCGAACTGGCAAGCGAATTGGGACTCGAGCCGCTCATCCACCTCGTTGGCGAACAGATGCGCACAGTCTTCAAGGTCGATATTGCCTACGTGGCCCTGCTCGACGAATCCAGCGGCATGATCGACTTCCCTTACACCTATGGCGAGGAATATACGCCCCTGAACTATGGCGAAGGGCTGACCAGCAAAATCATCCAGACGGGCGAACCGTTGTTGATCAATCGCGAAATGGACCGGCAAACCCAACAACTTGGCACAGAGATCATCGGCCAGGAAGCCCTTTCCTATCTGGGTGTGCCGATTTTCGTCAGCGGCAAATCGGTCGGCGTCATCAGCGTCCAGAACACCCAGCGCGAAGGCGTTTTCAACGTCAACGATGAAAACCTGCTCAAGACCCTGGCTGCCAATGTCGGCACCGCCCTGCACAATGCGCAGCTCTTCGACGAGGTCAAGCGTCATGAGCGGGATGCGCGTGAAGCGGCAGAGAAGTTGCGTTTGATCTTTGAGAACGCCTTCGATGGTATCGACATCTACGAGGAGATTCCCAGCACCGGGCAGCGTATCCTGTTAGATTGTAATGACCGCTATTGCGAGCTGGCAGGCCGAAGCCGGGAAGAATTGCTGTCTGTCGAAAACACTGGTATCTTCCAACGCTCCGTAGAAAATCCCTGGGATGAAGTGGGAGAATCAATCCTAAACAGAAGAGCCTTTTCGGGCGTCTTCTCGTGGATTCGACCCGACGGGAAAGAGAACATCGTTGAGTACAACGCCGCCCCAACTCGGCTGGGAGATCGCTACTTTACCATTGGCGTCGATCGTGACATTACCGAGCGCATGCGTGTCGAAAATGCGTTGCGCGAGTCTAATGAGAAATTGCGCCTGATCTTTGAGAATGCCTTCGATGGCATCAGCATCTACGAGGAGATTCCCAACGAGGGCAAGCGCATCCTGTTGGATTGCAATGAGCGCTATTGCGAGATGGCTGGTCGCAGTAAGGAAGAATTGCTGGCCATCCACGACACCCGCACTATACAGCGCGACCTCGGAGTCGATACAGAAAGGTTCGGTTGGGAGCCGATCACCGCAGGAAGGGCGTTTTCGGGTGTTTTCTCGTGGAATCGGCCTGACGGCAAGGAGAATATCATCGAATACAATGCCGCCCCAACTAGGGTAGGGGAGCGCTATTTTACCATCGGTTTGGACCGGGACGTCACCGAGCGCAAGCATACCGAGGAGGAATTGAAGAAAGCCAAAGCCGAAGCGGAGCAGGCCAATCAGGCCAAGAGTGCCTTCCTGGCCAACATGAGCCACGAATTGCGCACGCCGCTCAACGCCATCATCGGCTTCACGCGCATCGTCCGCCGCAAAACCGAGGGCCTGATCCCCGAAAAACAAACCGAAAATCTTGATAAGGTTCTCACCAGCGCCGAGCACCTGCTCAGCCTCATCAACACCGTTCTGGACATTGCCAAAATCGAAGCAGGTCGTATGGATGTGCTGGCCGCCAATTTCAGGCTCAGCGCCCTCATTGACCTGTGCGCCAATACCGCCCAGCCTCTGCTCCGCCCCAATGTGGTTCTGGATAAACAAGTTGATGAGGGCCTCACCATCATCTACTCCGACCAAGACAAAATCCGGCAAATCGTCCTCAACCTTTTGAGCAATGCCACCAAGTTTACACATGAAGGCAAGATTACCCTCGCCGCCAGACAGGATGGGGACAACCTGCGCATCTTTGTCGCGGATACGGGCATCGGCATCAGCGTCGAAGCCCTCCCACGAATCTTCAAGGAATTCCAGCAAGCCGATACCAGCACCACCCGGCAATATGGCGGTACGGGGCTAGGGCTTGCCATCAGTCGCAATCTGGCGCACCTGCTCGGCGGGGATTTGACCGTCGAAAGCGAGCTGGGCAAAGGCTCGACCTTTACCCTCATCATCCCGATTCAATACCGGAGTAAATCTTTGCTGCCTCTGGGTGCTGCCACACCCCCCTCCGTGGACCGCGAGTCGGCGCCCGTTCAAGAGGTTGCTCAACAGCCCCCATCTGCTTCTGCCTCAAAACGCATCCTTGTTATTGACGACGACCCTGATGCGGTCTACCTCCTGCAAGAGAATCTCAACCGGCAGGAATATAACATCGTCGGCACGCGCAACGGGCATGATGGTCTGCGCATAGCGCGTGAACAACAGCCGCAAGCCATCCTGCTGGATATCATCATGCCCGGGGCGGACGGCTGGCAAATTCTTCACGACCTAAAAGAAGACCCGGCCACTTCGCACATCCCCGTCATCTTGCTCACCATTGTGGACAAACAAGCCCTCGGCTTCCGGTTGGGCGCGGCCGCATACTTGCTCAAGCCGCTCGATCCCGTAGCAGTACAGGACGCGCTCAACCGGGTGATTGTCCAGGGTGACCATAAACAGAAACGCGTCCTCGTCGTGGATGATGATCCTAATGTCGCGGACATGCTGCGCCAGTTGCTGCCGGAATCAGAGTTCAAGTTGGATTCCGCGCTCGACGGCGTAGCCGGCTTGCAGGCGATTGAGGCGAATCGTCCCGACATCATTCTGCTGGATATTATCATGCCGCGCCTGGATGGATTCGGCGTTATCGAAAGCCTGCGCGCCGACCCAGAAACGCGCGACCTGCCCATCATCGTCGTCAGCGCCAAAGAATTGACCGCCGTTGAATCCGCCCGGCTGAAGAAAACCGTCGCCTTGGTTATGAAAAAACAGGGCTTCCAAGGCGAGAAATTGGTGGATGAAATCAACAATGTTCTGAAAAAATAGCAGCTCATGCAAGTGCACTCGCAACAATCCAAGGGGAAACGCACATGAAAACCATCCTGATTGTCGAAGATATCGAAATCAACATTGACTTGCTCACTCAAATCCTCGAGGATGACTACAACCTTCTCGTTGCAAAAGACGGCGCGGAGGGGGTGGCGCTCACCGAACAGAACAGGCCGGATCTGGTTTTGATGGATATTTCGCTGCCCGACATGGACGGCTATGAAGCCACGCGCAACATCCGCGAGACCTTCCAGTCGCTGCCCATCATCGGCCTCTCAGCCCATGCCATGCAGGGCGACGCCGAAAAAGCCATCGCCGCGGGCTGCACTGATTACCTGACCAAGCCCGTGGATGAAGATTTGCTGCTCAAGAAGTTGAAACAATACCTGGGGTAAAGAAACATGGCCAGCCCGAAAATCCTCATCGTGGACGATGAACCTTTCAACGTGGATTACCTCGAGCAGGAACTCGAGGACTCGAGCTATAAAACTGTTTCCGCCGTCAACGGACAGGACGCCCTCAACAAAGTGCAATCCGAGTCGCCTGACCTGATTCTGCTGGATATCATGATGCCCATCATGGATGGCTTTCAAGTGCTGTCGCGTCTCAAAGTGAATCCCGCCACGCGTGATATTCCTGTCATCGTCATCTCAGCAAACAACGATTTACAAAGTGTGGTGAAAGGCATCCAGCTGGGCGCCGAGGATTACCTTCCCAAACCCTTTGAACCAGTCCTGTTGCATGCCCGCATCTCCTCCAGCCTGGAAAAGAAACGCCTGCGCGATTTGCAGCAACTTTACCTGAAGAGCCTGGAACGCGAGCTGGAGATTGGCCGCGAGATCCAGCAGGGCTTTTTGCCCTCCAAACTGCCAAGAGTGGATGGCTGGGAAATCGCCGTCTGTTTCAAAGCTGCGCGCGAGGTCGCGGGCGATTTTTATGATGCTTTCCTGCTCCCCGATGGGAACCTTGTGTGTGTCATCGGGGATGTGTGTGGCAAGGGAGTGGGCGCGGCGTTGTTCATGACCCTGTTCCGCAGCCTCATCCGGGCGACGTCCACAACCGATGTTTTTCACAGCGGAAAGGATCAAGTGCTTACGCCCGCTGAGCGTGTGAGTCATGTCATTTCTTTTACGAACAATTACATTGCTGAAACGCACGGCGATACAAATATGTTTGCCACTGTTTTTATTGGCATATTGAACCTGCAAGATGGCACGCTAACTTTTATCAACTGCGGAAATGAACCTCCGCTTTTGTTGGGAAAAGGAGGCGCTGTCACCACACTCGAGCCAACCGGCCCGGTGGTGGGCTTGATCCGGGAGGCCAATTTCTCTGTCAAGGAAATATCAATGGAAGGAAACGACCTGCTATTGGCCTTTACCGATGGCATCCCCGATGCTCGCAATATGGATGGTGTTTTCTTCGACAATGAGCGCTTGCTCGATTTATTAAATGGCGGCGAGACAACCGCTGCCGCGCTCGTCAAAAATATCGAGGCACACCTGTACCAGTTTATCGGCACAGCAAACCAGTTTGATGACATCACTCTGCTGGCAGTAAAAAGAGACTCGTGACCACCCTCGCATCGTGGTCAACCAAATACAAAACACCTACAGTAGAGATGAACGAGCCTCTGCTGCAGATGTTCTCATAGTGGTGACACGACAATTGATTTGAGGCGTTTACTCCTGTCTTCTCGGCCTGTATTGGATCGCCTCGGCCAGATGCGCCGGGGCGATTTCGTCACTCCCGGCCAAATCCGCAATCGTCCGCGCGATCTTTAATACGCGATGAAACGCTCGCGCGGAGAGTTGCAGTTGCTGCATCGCCGAGCGCATGAGGGACTGGCCTGTCGCGTCGAGTTTGCAAAACACGCGCACATTGGCGGGCGTCATGTCGGCGTTGCACAATACGCGGGAGTCGTGTGAGGCAAATCGCGCGTGCTGACGCTCCCGCGCGGCCTCAACCCTCGCCGCGACGCCGGACGAAGACTCGCCCAATCGCTCGCCCGTGAGCTTTTCGTAGGGCACGCGCGGCACCTCAATGTGGATGTCAATCCGGTCGAGTAGGGGGCCACTGATGCGTTTCTGGTACCGTGTGACCATGGAGGGAGCGCAAGTACACTCCTTCGTCGGGTCGCCATAATAGCCGCACGGGCAGGGGTTCATCGCAGCGACGAGTTGAAAGTTTGCGGGGAAGGTGAGCGTTCCGGCGGCGCGGCTGATGGTGACGATTTTGTCTTCGAGCGGCTGGCGCAGCACTTCGAGCGAGCGTTGGTCGAATTCGGGCAGTTCGTCGAGGAACAGCACGCCGCGGTGCGCCAGGCTGATCTCGCCAGGGCGAGGGACACGCCCGCCGCCCACCAGCCCTGCATGGCTGATCGTGTGATGCGGCGCGCGAAAGGGTCGCTGCCGAATGAGAGGCGTGCCGGTCGGCAGCATGTCGGCCACGCTGTAAATGCGCGTGACCTCGAGTGACTCATCGAGCGTCAGGCTGGGCAGGATGCCGGGCAGCGCACGCGCCATCAGTGTCTTGCCGGCGCCGGGTGGTCCCATCATGATGACGTTGTGCCCGCCCGCCGCGGCCACTTCCATCGCGCGCTTGACATGTTCCTGCCCGCGCACTTCTTGCAAGTCGGTGACGAGCGCGGCGGTTGCCTCCAGCGACGTTGGTGCGCTGGCTTGCGAAGCGATGGGCGCGACGCCGTGCAGGTGATTGACCAGGTCGGCCAGGCTGCTCACTGGCACAATGTCCAGACCGGGGATGAGGGCAGCTTCTGCAGCGTCTTCGGCGGGGACGAAGAGCCGGGCGAACTCGCGCTGCCGCGCCAGCGCAGCGACCGAGATCACGCCCCGAATGTGTCGCACGGCTCCATCCAGTCCCAGTTCGCCTACGATGAGCGCACCCTGAAGTGTGTCTACTGGAACCTGCTCTGCCGCAGCCAGCACACCGAGCGCGATGGGGAGATCATAGCTCGGCCCAGCCTTGCGCAGGTCAGCCGGCGCGAGGTTGACGGTGATGCGTCCTCCCGGCATCATCAGGCCGCTGTTCTTTATCGCCGCTCGCACCCGCTCGGCGGATTCTTTGATCGCCGCATCGGGCAGTCCGACGAGTGTCATCGTCGGAACGAAAGACCGTTGCATTTAGTGTTATAGTCCCATTGGCTGTCTTGCAGCGACGATGTACCACAAAACCGACTGGGCGCAAAATGACCATGTGACGATTGAGAAGACGCGGGCGAAATCCCGCGCTTTCTTGTTTGCGTGACGGCGACTGCAGATCATGCTCGGCCGCCAATCTAGTGTACAATGCCCCTGACCCCACCGAGGCGGCACAGCCAAGTGGACGTGGCTGAACGGATCGTGTGTCACTTCGTGGAGTTCTTTTTCGAGCCGAATAAGGATGGCGGGGGCGAGAACCTCCCGATTTTTGTAATGCCGACTGACAAAAATTCCAAAAGGCTGAAAACTTTAAGGCACAAGCAGCAAAAAGCGGCCTATAATGTACTTGCCGGTTGGTCAACATGGCACCTTCGTGGTTTCTTCCTCTGTGGCATCCATCATTTCCGGCAAGTCTTTCAGTCTGACCTCACTTTTTTTCGTTGCGGCAGCACTGTCGAATTGGCAAACAGCATGACGGGTCTATAGTCTTCTTGCCAAGCGATTTACCGGGTCTGGCATGGCTGGGTTGTGGCTGGGCACCTTCTCCTGTTCGATTCTCCGGTTATTGGACTGTCGAGATACCTTCTCTGGGATCATTTCAGTTTTTCAAGTAGAGTCTGTTTTGTGTCTTTATGCAGCAGAGCGTAGAGAGGGCGGGTAACTGCCCTCTCTACCGCGACATGCGTTTTGCATCCCGACACGATGTGTCGGGGAATATAGGTTAAACACCATTGCAGGTAGTGGGGGTTAGAGAGCAAAAGCGGCGGCTGAGGTATACCCTGTACAAACAACCAGGACGGCTGTAGGCTGTAGCCACGATCAGTTCCAAAGATAAGGAGGTGTCACAATGATTTGCGTAGAACGACATATCCAACAGATTCGTCCCAGCAAGTGGGCAGAGCTGGAGGCGATTGACAAAAAGTACAACACCGTCGAGAGTCGCCTGGGATTTCCTTCCAAGAAGCGTTACCGCTGCTACCTGGGAGGCCACAACCTTAATACCCTCATTGTCGAACGCCAGTGGGAGAGCCTGGCCGCCATGGAAGCGATGTATGAGAAGGCCTTTGCAGATCCAGCGTATCAAGCCCTCGAAGCCGAGTCTGCTCCGGTAATCGAGAGCGTCCAAATCGAGCTGTACGCGCCACTACCGTAAGAGTGAAGCCTGACATAGGCGAATTCCGGTGTCATCTGCACCCTGACGGCAAGAAACTTAGCCGCCGCCTTGTCTTTTCTTAACCTGCGAACAAGAAACGGCGTTTAACACACGCCTCACGCCATTGGGGAGACTTTGATTCTCAAAGCAGAGTAGCGAACCTGCCAACGGCGTGCGGCTACAGCGTTCTCCGCCATTCCTATTGCGTTCCCGCTATCACGTGAGGGCGAGCGGGCGTGGAATGCATTGGGCGGGAAAGGAGGAGTAACTATAAGCGGAAACTGCTATGTCTCTTGTTGACGATTAACTGTGAAGATTGCTTTGGGATCACGGTTGAACTCGGACCCGCGTTCAGCAATCGTACGGAAGGAGGAACAAAAAATGGCTAAGCCAACGTACCAGGATGCCACCCTCATGCTCCAGCTTGCTCAGTGGCAAGCTGCACTTGGCGTACAAGACGCAATGAACTGGTTGTGGAGTGACCAGTTTGTCCCTGACTATGCCGAGTTTGCGAACAAGTACCCGCTGGGCAGCGAAGGACAACTCAAGGCTGGAAAAATTTGCGGCTTCTTCGAGACTCTGGGGACTCTCTACAAACATGGCTTGTTCAACGAAGACCTGCTATTCGACTGGCTGGCAGTCTCCATGGTCTGGGACAGAATCAAGGGTTATGCCCTGGGTATTAGGCAAGCAGTAGGCAATCCTCGCTTGTACGAGAATTTCGAAGCGATGGCAAACGCTAATGTCGCCTATGACGCCAAGCCGACCAAGCGGGTAGCCAAAAGTCCCAAGAAGTAAACAGGCTTGCACGAGCGAAGAACACCCGCGCCCCGACCACGCGACCGTCGCGGCTTTCTGGCACTGTCGGTTGGCGTAGTTGAAGTTTGTCTTTACGTCGCACTCGCTCGCGGCGTGTCGGGGCACTCTAGCGTTATACGCCATCACCGCTTGCGGTGATGAGGTTGTCGGACAAAGAGGTGGCGCACTAGCACATTACCTATCAGAAGGGAGGGTAAAATCATGGTAACCTACATTGTCTTGATGAAATTGACAGACCAGGGAATCAAGGACATCAAGAACGGACCCCAGCGAATCGAAGCAGCCACCCAAGCCCTTGAAGCGATGGGAGGCAAGATGACGGGTGTCTACCTCACCATGGGGGAGTATGATTACGTGGCTATCGGTGAGGGCCCCAGTGACGAAGTCGGCATGACATTCTTGCTGGGATTGGGCGCCGCTGGGAATGTCAAGACAACGACGCTAAAGGCGTTCACAAAGGAACAGTTCGCGGAGATGGTTAAGAAACTGCCCTAGCCGAGTTGGTGAAGGCAAGGAGTGACCGCCCCCGCTTGGAGGCGGTGTAGCAAGATTCTAGTGCGCCACCCCTGACCAAGAGCGAACGAGGCAGTGCCAATTCCTTGAGACGGCGTATAACACACGCACGCCGACCACGCCACATACGCGGCTTTCTGGCATCGTTAGTTGGGATAGTGGGAAGGGGTCTGCATTTCGCGGGGCGGTTCGGGCGAGGCGGCGTGCTATGGCGCTTCCAGACATTCCGCTTAATCACGAGTTAGCCCGCTGCTCTTGATGTACGAGGAGAAGCATCCATGCGAATATCATCATTGATTTCGTTCTTCTTCAGACGAAAAGGCGTGCTGAGGTGGTTGCTTCCCATCGGTCTAGTGCTTGCCACAATAGCGATGCAGGCTTTCGGCATAGAGACAGAGGTGAGAATGAACAGCAGTGCTACTGTGCCCAGATTTGCGTTCTTCGTTCGGCTTAGT
>Ga0316628_100003462_pt1 | contig 12155 bp, 13 predicted proteins | sample OWC_Aug_M2_C1_D5_FD_207648 | JGI IMG/M metagenome (GOLD analysis project Ga0316628, IMG submission 207648) | Wetland soil microbial communities from Old Woman Creek delta, Ohio, United States - OWC_Aug_M2_C1_D5_C | ecosystem: Environmental > Terrestrial > Soil > Wetlands | place: USA: Ohio...
GACGATCTCCACGCCCATCATCGAGTCGATGCCCAGGTCCTTGAAGTGCGCGTCGTCGGGGATCTCGTCCTTCTCGGCGATCTCGCTGATGAGGGCCCGCAGCTCTTGCTTCAACTGTTCGCTCATGGACTGCCTCGCCTTCGACTTATACCGGGTTCTGGCGCTTTTCGACGAGCTCGATGAGATCTTTCACCGTCTGGATGCCGGCCAGGGACTCGTCGGGGATCTGGATCTTGAGCTGGCGCTCCATCGAACCCACGATCTCCAGCATGCCCAGCGAGTCGATACCGAGCTCGCTGATGACCGTCTGCTCGGAGATGCTCGGAAAGTCCTTCTCCGCGATCTCCGCAGCGGTCTTCTGGAACATCTGAAGAAGCTCCGATCGACTGAACGACATGTTGCTCTTTTTCTCCGTGGGGCCAGCCGCTTGCGAAAGCGGTGCCGTGAATCCTGGGAGGCGTGACTACCTGAATTCCGCCCAAATCACAACAGGAACCGCTGCACGTTTGCGCCCCCTGCGACTGGATTGGGGCCGCTCGGGAGCGAAGCGCTCTACGCGCTCGCGCCCTCGTCCGCGGGCTCCTTGGCGCCGCGCTTGGGCAGGGCGCCGTCGAGGAACATCTGCTTGGTCTTGCGGCGCTGCGGCTTGCCGCTGGAGGTCCGCGGGAGCGAGCCCTGAGGGACGATCTCGACCTTCCAGACGGCGATGCCGATCTGATCGGTCACGGCCTTCTGGATGTCCTCGGTGAGCTTGGCCGCGTCGCCCGAGAAGGCCTCGGCGCAGACGACGAGCTGATCCTCGCCGGTGCCGTCCTCGACGTGCTTGCCCTCGGTATTCACCGTCACGCCGAACGCGACGACGTTGCCGCGACGCACGCCCGGCAGCTCGCTCACCACCCACTCGATGTCGTTCGGGTAGAAGTTGCGGCCGCGGATGATGATGATGTCCTTCAGGCGCCCGCAGATGTAGACGCCGCCGTCGGCGACGTAGCCGAGGTCGCCGGTGTGGAGCCACACGCGCCCGTCCTCGAGCTTCTTGAACGACTGCGACGACAGCTCGGGCTCCTGGAAGTAGCCCTGGCAGATGCTCGGGCCGGTCGTGATGATCTGGCCGACCTGACGCTCGCCGAGGCGCTTGCCGTTCTCGTCCACGATCGCGATCTCGTGGCCCGGGAACGGGTGGCCGCAGCAGACGAGCTCTTGCGTTCCCTCGCCGCCCTGCACCGGCTTGGCCTCGTGCTTCTGCAACAGCGCGGGCTCGATCGTGTCGGTCGAGAAGCCGGTGCCGTGGGGGGCGAAGCTGATCGCGAGCGTCGCCTCGGCCATGCCGTACGAAGGGATGTACGCCTTCGGGTCGAAGCCCGCGGGCTTGAGCCGCTCGGCGAAGTCGCGCAGCGTCCTGGCCTGGATGGGCTCGGCGCCGCAGCCCGCGATGCGGATGCACGACAGATCGAGCCCCGCGACGTCTTTTTCCTTGAGGCGCTTGGCGACGAGCGCGTAGGCGAAGTTCGGCGCGTAGGTGATCGTGCCGCGGTGGCGGTGGATCGCGTCGAGCCAGATGCGCGGGCTGCGCACGAAGCTCGCCGTCGGCATGAAGACGACCGGGATCTCGGTGAAGAGCGGCCCGATGACGAAGCCGATGAGGCCCATGTCGTGGAAGAGCGGCAGCCAGCTCGTGCCCTTGTCGACGCTCGAGTCCTTGCCGAGGCCGTGGATCATGAACGCCTCGCTGTTGGCGGCGAGGTTTCCGTGCGTGACCATGACGCCCTTGGGGCGCGAGGTGCTGCCGGAGGTGAACTGCAAGAAGCAGAGGTCGTCCGGCGAGAGCTTCACGTCGATCGGGCCGGGCGCGGGGGCGTGCAGCGCGTCGACCGTGACGAGCTCGCCCACGGTCGGCGTGCGCGGCAGGACCGGGTCGACGAACTGGCGCGTCGCCTGCGTCGAGAGGAGGAGCTTGGCCCCGGAGGCGTTGACGATGTGCGCGACCGTGTCGTGGTACGTCTCGACGTTCTTGAACGAGAGCTGCGGGTACATCGGGACCGGCACGCCGCCCGCGTAGATCGCCCCGAGGAACGACAGCACGAACTCGTCCGGGTCGGGCACGAGGATCGCGACGCGGTCGCCCTTGCCGATCCCCCGGGCGGCGAGGTGCGCGCCGCGGCGCGTGGCCTCCTCGTCGATCTCCTTGAACGAGCAGAAGCGCTCGGTGCCGTCTGCGCGGATGAAGACGAAGCCCTTCTTGTCGAGGTGCCTCAGCTCCTTGACGGCCTCGACGAGCGTGGGCGCGACGAGGCGCGGGCGCTTGCTGTCCGTGAGATCGAGCGGCGAATGCATGGCGCGCAATTACATTGGCGAGCGCCGCCGTGCAAGCGGGTACCCCCCTGCGCACGCGTAGCGCGATTCGCGGCTGAAATCAGCCTCTTTCGTTGCCGGGGCCCCGGCTCGAGGGCTATAAGCTTGCAAGGCGAACGGATGCATCGCGTTTTCATCACCGGGGTTGGCGTCGTCAGCTCGATCGGTCTCGGAAAGAAGGAGTTCTTCCGCGCCCTCGAGCACGGCGAGAGCGGCATCTCGCAGGTCGAGTCGTTCGACCCGAGCGCGCTCGGCCGCGACGTCGCGGGTGAGATCAAGGGCTTCCGCCCCGAGGATCACCTCACGAGCGCGGAGCTCAAGCGCGCCGGCCGTTGCTCGGCGATGTCGCTCGCGGCGATGCGCATGGCGATCCGCGACGCGGGCATCGACGAAGCGCTGCTGCGCGGACCGAAGACCTCCGTCGTCCTCGGGACGACGATGGGCGAGGCCGACGTCATCGCGGACCTCGACCACGCGTGGATCGCCGGCGGCCAGACCGCCGTGCGCCGTACGCTCTTGCCGAAGTACGGCTCCACGCTGCTCCCCATCCACCTCGCGCGCGCGATCGGCGCCCAGGGCATGGTCCTCACGCTGCCGGCCGCGTGCGCCGCGGGCAACTACGCCATCGGCTTCGCGGCGGACCTGATCCGCTCGGGCCGCGCGGACGTGGTCATCGCGGGCGCCGCCGAGCTGCTCCAGGAGCTTCAGTTCTCCGGCTTCGTGCGCCTCGCGGCGATGGCGCCGCAGCGCTGCCAGCCGTTCGATCTGAACCGGCAGGGCCTCATCCTCGGGGAGGGCGCCGGCCTGCTCGTCCTCGAGTCCGAGGCTCACGCCGTGCGCCGCAACGCCAGCGTCCAGGCGGAGGTCGGCGGGTACGGCCTCACGTGCGACGGCTACCACATCACGCGCCCGCACCCCGAAGCGATGGGCAGCATCGCGGCGATGCGCCAGGCGCTCGAGCACTCCGGCATCGGCCCGGACCAGGTCGACTTCGTCAACGCGCACGGCACCGGCACCCGCGCCAACGACCAGGCGGAGGCCAAGGTCATCCGCGACGTCTTCGGCGGCCGCCGCATCCCGATCTCGAGCGTCAAGAGCATGATCGGCCACTGCATGGGCGCGGCGAGCGCGCTCGAGGCGGTCTCGTGCGTGATGACGCTCGAGACCGGCATCTACCCGCCGACGATCGCCTACGAGACGCCCGACCCGGAGTGCGACGTCGACGTGGTCGCCAACGTCGCGCGCAGGGGCAAGGCCGACGTGGTCGTCAACAACTCGCTCGCCTTCGGCGGATACAACGCCGTCGCGTGCTTCGCCAAGCCGGGTGTGCTGCCCCACCCCGCCTCGCTGCCCCCGCGCGAGCTCGCCGCACAGGCCCACTGAGCCGTGACCCCGCGCGCCATCACGGGCCTGGGAATTTGTTCGGCGGTGGGCATCGGCCGCGAGGCGTTCTTCCGCGCGCTCGAGAAGCCGGTGCTGCTGAAGGACGCACCCCACCGCCCGATCGCGTCGTTCGACGCGTCCAAGTTCGAGGACGCCGCCGTCGCCGAGGTGCCCGACTTCGACCCGACCAAGTACCTCGGAGACAAGGGCCTGCGCACGCTCGACCGGCTCACCAAGCTGCTCGTCGTCGCCACGCGCCTCGCCGCGCACGACGCCGGGCTGAAGCGCGACGGCGCGTTCGTGCCGCCCGCGAGCCCGACCAACGTCGGCATCGTCTGCTCGAACGCGTACGGCAGCCTCGAGGCCATCACGGAGATGAACCGAGTCGCCGTGCTGGAAGACGCGCGCTACATCAACCCCGCCAAGTTCCCGAACACGGTCGCCAACAGCGCCAGCGGCTACGCCAGCATCTGGGAGGAGCTGCGCGCGCTCAACGTCGCCGTCTCGGACGGCAACTGCGGCGCGCTCGACGCCGTGGGCTGCGCCGACGTGCACCTCGCCAGCGCGCGCGCCCAGTCGCTGCTGGTCGGCGGCGCCGAGGCCGCCAGCGCCGCGCTGTTCCTCGCCTTCCACCGCCTCGGCATGCTCGAGGCCGGCGCGATGCTCGGCGAGGGCGCGGCGATGCTCGCCCTCGAGACGCCCGAGTTCGCCCGGCGGCGCGGAGCGAAGGTGCTCGGCCAGGTCCTCGGCTTCGGCACCGCGTTCGACGCGCCCGACCACGATCGACAGATGATCTTCGCGTCGCAGGACGCCATGCGCCGCGCGATCCGCACTTGCCTCGATGACGCGGGCGTGAACGCCGACGAGATCGACCTCGTGGCGAGCGGTATCTCGGGCTTGCGCCCCTTCGACATGGCCGAGCTCGCCGCCATCCACGAGGTCGTCGGCGACCGCGTGTGCGTGGCGATGCCGAAGGGCCTCGTCGGCGAGACCCTCGGCGCCGGCGGGGCGATGGCGCTCGCGTGCGTCGTCGGGTGGCTCGGGGGCATCGCGCCGAGCGCCATCATCGCCGGCGAGGCGCCCGGGCGCGTTCGCACGGCGCTCGTCACGACCATGGGCTACTACGGCAACGCGTCGGCCGTCCTGGTGCGGGCCGTCTGAGCCCGGCCGGCGGCACGAGGGGCGCGACGAACGACAGGGTTTTGACGGGACGACGTTTCACGCTAGAAGGTCCGCCGCCATGAGCTTCATCGACGACAAGGCCCACGCCGAGCTGGACCGCATCCGCAAGGCGCGCGAAAAGCAGCTCTATCCGTTCTTTCGCGAGTTCGAGACCGGAGGCCTCCACACGACGATCGCCGGCAAGCCGATCGTGAACTTCAGCTCGAACGACTACCTCGGGCTGACGAACCACCCGAAGGTGAAGGCGGCCTCGCTCAAGGCCGTCGAGAAGTACGCGTGCGGCCTCTCGAGCTCGCGCGTGCAGGCGACGACGGTGGAGCACGTCGCCCTCGAGCGGCGCCTGGCGGAGTGGTACGGCTTCGAGAAGTGCCTGCTCTTCACGACGGGCTACCAGGCGATGGTCGGCACGATCGCGTCGCTCGCCGACAAGGACACGACCCTCGTCCTCGACTCGTACAGCCACGCGTGCATCCTCGACGGCACCTTCCTCGCCGCCGGCGTCCCCGGCCGCGCGCCCGAGGTCCGCTTCTTCAACCACAACTCGGTCAAGAGCCTCGAGCGGATCCTCAAGACGCGCGAGCGCAAGAACGCCGTCGTCCTCATCGAGGGCGTCTACTCCCTCGACGGCGACAAGGCGCCCATCAAGGAGATGGTCGACATCTGCGCCGCGCACGACGCGTTCATCGTCCTCGACGACGCGCACGGCACCGGCACGCTCGGCACGCACGGGCGCGGCATCCTCGAAGAGGCCGGCGTCGAAGGCAAAGTCCCGCTCGTCGTCAGCACCTTCAGCAAGACGTTCGGCGGCATCGGCGGCATCCTCCTCGGCCGAGGAGAGGTCGTCGAATACATCCAGAACACGGCGCGCTCGTTCCTCTTCTCGGCTTCGCTCCCCGTTCCGATCGTCGCCGCCGCGAGCACGATCCTCGACATGCTCGAGGCGGAGGGCCCGAAGCTCGTCGCCGAGCTGCACCAGAAAGCGGCGTACATGCGGGGCGAGCTGAAGAAGGCCGGCTTCGACCTCGGCGCATCGAACACGCACATCATGCCCGTCTACTGCCGCGAAGAGCGCAAGACGCTCTTCATGCACGTGGCGCTCCTCGAGTGCGGCGTCTTGATGGTGCCCATCGTCTACCCGGGCGCGAAGATCGGCGAAGAGCGGCTGCGCCTCAACGTCACGCGCGGGCACACTCAAGAGGACATGGACCGCGCGCTCGGGCTGCTCAAGGAGTACGGGGAGGCGTTCTTCGTCCTGTCGGGCGAGGACATCGGCCCGCTCGACGACGACTGAGCTCGAGCGTTCTCTCAAGGCAGGGGCATGACGCTTGCACTCTTCCGTCGCTTGAACGGAAGGCAGGTGAGCCATGCACGATTGGCAGATGGGTTGGTTCGCGTTTTGGCCGATGTGGCCCTTCGGGATGGCGATCTTCGGTGGGCTCCTCGTCGTCGCGGTCTGGGCGCTCATCCGCACCGTGCGCAGCGAGCTTTCGGGGCCGCCCGACTCGGCCGAGGAGATCGCCAAGCGTCGCTACGCCCGCGGCGAGATCGACCACGACACCTTCGAGCGCATCCTCACGGACTTGAGGGGCCTGGGCCCGGGTCATCCCGCCTGACCCAAGCTGACGCAACCCCGTAGCGCTACTCGGCAGACCACTCGAGTTGATGGTTCTGCGCCACGCTGGTTGCCAACAAGCGGCAGCGTGAAGTCTCCGGCGGGACCGGCACGTGCCGTGTAGGCATGCCCAAGCCGCCGAGCTTCTGGCCTCCCAGTCGGCCTGACCCTGCAACGCGGCGGCTCGGCCGCGGCGTCTCGCTGCCGCATGTCGACGCCGGATCTCGGTCAAGACTCGATCGGTTCAAGTGACTTCTGCCTTGCCCGCCGCTTGCGCTGGCTCGGCATTGTCTGCTCCAATCGCGCGGACGATGAGAGCCCTGCCCCTGCTCTTGCTGGCCGCCGCGGCGTGCGGCGGCGGCGAGCCGCCCGCCTCCGATCCCTCCACCACGAACACCACGACGAGCTCGTCGTCCGCACCGGCGAGCAGCGCCGCGCCGAGCGCCAGCGCCACGACCGAGGCGGCTCACGGCATCCCGAGCAGCTGCGCCGGCGCGTCGACCGATCCGTGCGTGCCGGACGCAGGCTTCGTGAAACGGCTCTGCGACGGGTCGTATCCCGACGTCGCTCTCTTGCTCATGTCGAAGGACATGCCGTTCACGCGCGCGTACCTGCGCGGCAACGTCGACGGGTGGAACGCCGAGGGCGGAGCCTCCGCGCGCGCGAAGCTGCTCTTCGACGAGGAGGTGCTCATCCTCAAGAAGCGCTCCGGGAACACGCCGGGCGGCATCCAGGTGAGCGGCGGCGGCGGCTACCTGGTGATGCGCTGGGACGGCAACTGCTACACGCTCGACGAGGGCGAGGTCACCACGCACCGCCCGCCCGCGCCGAAGGGCGCGCCGATCGTCTGGCGCTTCCTGCAGCCGTCGACGCAGGACGCCCTCTCGCAGACGCCGCAGGTCAGCACGGCCTCCATCAAGCGCAGCAAGGAGTGCAAGGGCGCGACGTCGGGGGACGTGTCGCTCGCGTGCCAGAAAGCCGACGAGGCGCTGTCGGTCGCTGTCGTCGCGGCGGTCCGCGGCGGCGCCACCATCCCTACTCCGGCGCGCGCTCCCTGAAGCAGGTCAGCTCTTCGCGGCCGGAAGCTTGTCGAGCGCCTTGACCACGTCCTCGACGGTGGAGATCGTCGAGTGCACCTCCTGGGGGATCTGCACCTCGAAGCGGTCCTCGTTGTCGGCGACGAGCTCCATCACGCCCAGGCTGTCGAGCCCGAGATCGCTCTGGATGGAATCCGTCGGGAGGATCGCGCGATCGATGTCCACGTGGCGACCGAGGATCTCCAGCGTGACCTTCATTCGCTCTTCGTAGGACATCGCCATGGGGGTCCGAAGGTAGCAGAGGTCGCGGGAGAAATCAGTCCACAGCCCTCGCCGCGAGCGCGCGGGCGGCCCCTGCCGGATCGGCCGCATCGAGCAGCGCGCGGATCACCGCGACGCCGCTCGCCCCGGCCTCGACGCATCGCGCCGCGTTGCCCATGCTTACACCGCCGAGCGCGAGGACCTGCAGCTCGGGGGCCAGCGCGCACGCCGTGCGGATCGCGCCGAGGCCCCTCGCGAGTCCCTTGCCGGGCACCTCGAAGATCGGGCTCACGAGGACGGCGTCGAGCCCAGCGTCACGCGCCCGCCTCACGTCCTCGTCCGAGTGCGCCGGCGCGCTCCGCCACATCCTCGCCGTCTCCGCCTCCGCCTCCGTCTCCGACACCGGCGCGTGGACCCCTTCCGCACCGACACGGCGCCCGAGATCGAATCGGCGGTTCACGATCAGCATCGCGCCGTGACGCGACGTGATCTCGCGCAGGCGCATCGCGAACGGGAGCAGCTCGTCGTCCGATCGATCGCTCCGATCGCGGAGCTGTACCGCGAACCCCGGAACGGCGCGCGCCGCCTGCTCCACCACCGCCGCGATGCGCTCCTCGCTCCAGCGGGGATCGCTGATCAGCAGGAGGCGGACCGACTTCACTCGCGCGCGCCCGCGTCCGAGACCACCCACGCGCCGCCGTCGAGGATCTCCTTCGCCGCCGGCACGTGGCGGCTGCTCGGATAGCGCGTCGCCAACGTCTCGAGCGTGTGGCGCGCGGCGTCGTGGTTGCCCCGCGCCTCGAAGTCGTTGGCGAGGTCCCAGAGCGCGTCGCCCGCCGTGTCCTCGATGCGCTCGGACGGATCGGGCTCGTGACTGCACTGGATCGGCGCCCGCAGGCTCAGCAGCGCCACGAGAGCGACCGCTGTCATCCTTTGCGACCGATCCCTCGCTTCGCTCGGGCCTGCGGCTCGACCCGTCACTCGATCAGCCCCTTCTGCGGGCTCGACGCGTTCGCGTAGCGGCTCTTCGGCATGCGGCCCGCGAGGAACGCCTTGCGCCCGGCCTGGATGGCCTGCTTCATCGCGTCGGCCATCAGGACGGGATCCTTGGCGTGGGCGATGGCCGTGTTCATCAGGACGCCGTCGCACCCGAGCTCCATGGCGACCGCGGCGTCGCTCGCCGTGCCGACGCCCGCGTCGACGATGACGGGGACCTTCGCGCGCTCGAGGATGATCTCGAGGTTGTGCGGGTTGCGGATGCCGAGGCCGCTGCCGATCGGCGCCGCGAGCGGCATCACCGCCGCGCAGCCGAGGTCCTCGAGCTTGCGGCAGACGATGGGATCGTCGATGCAATACGGCAGGACCGTGAAGCCCTCCTTCACCAGGAGCTTGGCGGCCTCGAGCGTCTGCTCGTTGTCCGGGTAGAGCGTCTCCTTGTCGCCGATGACCTCGAGCTTCACGAGGTCGGCGATGCCGAGCTCGCGCGCGAGGCGCAGCGTGCGCACGGCCTCGTCGGCCGTGAAGCAGCCCGCCGTGTTGGGCAGGATGGTCCACTGCGACTTGCGCCTCGTGAGCAGCGACATGAGCGAGCCGGAGGAGCGGTCGTTGAGATCCACGCGGCGGATGGCGACCGTGACGATCTCGGCGCCCGAGGCGTCGATGGCGCGCTCGGTCTCTTCGGTGCTCTTGTACTTGCCCGTGCCCACGATGAGCCGGCTCTCGTAGGCGCGACCCGCGATGAACAGCTTGGATGCGTCATCCATTTTCACCTGCCCGGCGGCTAACGCCGCCATGGTGGCTCTCCCATAGCACCATTTCGCAAGCCAAGTCGGCGTGCTATCTGCGCGCCGACGCGAACAGAGCCAGCTCGCCGCGCGCCTCGACGAGCCGCCACGCGCCCGACGTCGACAGCGACGCGAAGACCGCGTCGTGCCTCCGCGTGAACGCATGGTCAGCGCCCCGCGCCGCGATCGTGGCCGCCGCCGCCCGCTGCGCCACGGGGTCGTAGTCGAGCGACAGGGACTCGAGGGCGACGTCGGGCTCGTAGCAGTCGTTGCGCGAGTCGTACATGACGCGAACTCCGCGCGGGAAGCCATACCAGATCACCGCGGGCGAGACCCCGAACGGCGCGTAGACGCGCGCCCCGTCGGGCACGCGCTCGAGCAGCGCCGGGAGCGCGGGCCCGCCGACGTTGGGGCCGAGCATCGCGGCTTCGCCCCGAAGACCGCCGGCGACGGCGCCCACGATCAGCGCGAGGACGGCGCCCGGAACGACGCACCACGCCGCGCGTCGCCACGGACGCGGCGCATGCGCGCCCTGGGCACCGGGCGCCACGAGCGCGCCGACCGCGGCGTCGAGCTCCGGCACCAGGAGCATCGCGGCGAGGATCGTCGCGAGGTGGACGTGGCGCACCTGAGCCATGGCCAGGCCGCTCGCCACGAGGACGATCGCGCCGCGCAGCCTGGCCCCCTTCGAGATGGCCCACACCGCCGCCGCAGCGCAGGCGGCGACGGCGATGCCGTCGAACGGGCCGAACGCCGTAGGCGCGCTCCACACGGGCAAGAACTCGGTGATGTGACGATGGATGACGTCCGCCACGCCGCTCCCGCCCGCGGCGTAGCGGAGCACGAGCGCGTGCAGCCGCCACCCGTACGGGTTCAAGAGGGTGGCCAGCGCGCCGGCGCCGGCCGCGCCGAGGCGCCATCGCCGGTCGCGCCGCTCGATCGCGCCCAGGAGGAGCAGCAAGACGCCGAGCGGGAAGCTGCCGTGAGCCTGCGTCCACGCCCACTCGAGCGCCACGCACCCGATCGCGTGGCGCCAATCGAAGCGCCGCGACGGCGAACCGAACGCGAGCGCCGTCATCGCCGCGACGAAGCCGAACGACGCGTACGGCGGGCGCGGGTGGAAGACCGGCAGCTCCAGCAGCACCGGGAGCATCACGACGGCGAGGGTGGCGCGCCGGGCCGCGACGCGCGAGACGTGCCCTGCGATCACCAGGACGGTCACGCTCGCGGCCACCACGCCGAACAGGTCGAGGAACACGGGGCCGAACGCGGCCAGGCCCTTGGCGTAGACCAGCCCGAAGGCAAGCTCGTGGAAGACCCACGGGTGCGACGGATCGGTGAACGAGAACAGGTTCTCGCGAGGAGCAGCGCCGCTCTCCCACATCGTGCGGCCTGCCGCGGCGATCCAGAACGAGTCCTGGTCCGTGACGGGCCCGAGCGCGCGCAGCAGCGCCTGGGCGCCGAAGACGCAGGCGACGATGGACGCGGCGACGTGCGGACGCTCGCTCCACGACGAGCCGCCGGGCCTCGCGCCGCCGGTCATGCCGCCTTCGGCGCGGCCCACCGGCGGTGCATCCAGAGCCACTCGGTGGGGTTCTCGAGCACGAAGCGCCCGAGCGCGCGCGTCGCCCGCGCGGTGGTCTCTTCGATCCACGCGCTCGCCGCGCCCGGCGGCGGCTCGACGACGTCGACGACGGTGAGCTCCTGGACGCCATCTTCGCCGCGGCGCGCGCACGGGACGACGAGCGTCGCTCCGGTGCGGGCCGCGACCGTCGCGGGGGCCTTGTCGGCCCACGCGGTCTGGCCGAGAAACTCGACCCGGCATGCGTGCGCGCGGCGCGCGGGCACCTGATCGATCATCATCGCGACGGCGCCGCCGCCGCGCACGTGGTCACGGCCCCTCGCGAACGCGCCGCGCGCGCCCACCAGCTCGACGCCGTAGCGAGCGCGCGTCCGCTGCCAGAACGCGTCGAGCCAGCCCATCGACAGGTGCTTGGTCACGATCATGAGCCGTTCGGGGCTGCCGCTGGCGATGGCGCAGGCGGCGAGGTCCCAGTTGCCGGTGTGCGAGGCCGCGAAGACGATGCCTCGCCCGCGCGCGCGCGCCCGGGCCAGCGCCTCGCGCGCCGCGGCGTCCACGCGGGCGAGCGAGCCGAGATCGCGCGGCTGCCCCGCGAGCCACAAAAGCTCGAGCGCGCTCGTGCCGAGCGAGCGGTACATCCCGGCAGCGGCCAGCTCCGGATGCTCGACGCCGGCGCGGGCCATCGCCGCTTCGACGTGCGCGCGGCGGACGCGCAAGGCGCCTCCTACGAGCGCGCCCAGCGCCCCGCCGAAGACGCCCAGGTCGGAGAACACGAGCGCAGAGGTGCCGCGGACCAGAGGCGCGAGCAGCGCTTCGCCGTTCACTCCACCGCTCGAAATCAGCCGAAGCCGGGCCGGCGCGCCGTCTGCGTCCCGCCGCCGCCCTCGGAGGCCACCGCGTAGACGTCCTCGCGCGCGAAGGCGTGCACCTCGCGGCGCGGCGTGCGCGCGTAGACGAGGCCC
>Ga0316628_100003463_pt1 | contig 12154 bp, 9 predicted proteins | sample OWC_Aug_M2_C1_D5_FD_207648 | JGI IMG/M metagenome (GOLD analysis project Ga0316628, IMG submission 207648) | Wetland soil microbial communities from Old Woman Creek delta, Ohio, United States - OWC_Aug_M2_C1_D5_C | ecosystem: Environmental > Terrestrial > Soil > Wetlands | place: USA: Ohio...
ACCGGGACGAACGGCTTCTCGGCCCGCGCGGAGGCGGCGTGGATCGCCCGCGCCAGAAGCTCCTTGCCGGTCCCGGACTCCCCTGTGATGAGGACGGTCGCGTCGCTGCGGGCCACCTGGGGCACGTGCTCGAGGATTGGCCACATGGCGCGCGACCGCGTGATGAAGCTGAACGGCTCGGGCAACGCCGGCCCCGCGACGTCGCGCTTCATCTGCTTCTCGACGATGACCTTCAGCTCCTCGACGTCGAACGGCTTGGAGACGTACTCCACCGCGCCGTCGCGAAGGGCCGCGAGGGCGTGCGCAGGAGTGGAGTGCGCGGTGATCACCACGAAGTGCGTGTCCGGCTGTTTGGCGTGGTAGGCGCGCACGAGCTCGAGGCCGTTGCCGTCGGGCAGAAATATGTCGCAGATGACGAGATCGAAGTTCTCGTGATCGAGCAGCTCCCTCGCCTTCGCGCAGTCCGGGGCTTCCAGGACTGCGTACCCTTCGACCTCGAAGACGATGCGCAGGAGCTCCCGGATGTTGCGCTCGTCGTCGATCACCAACAGACGACGATTCACGCCGCCCCCAGGGGGAGGCGGATCGTGAACGTGGTCCCGCCGCCGACCTTGCTGTCCACCGAGATCTCACCCCGGTGGTCGCTCACGATGGAGTACACGACGGCGAGCCCCAGACCCGTGCCCCCCTTCCGGAATGCCCTGAACGGCTGAAAGATCTCCTGGATCTGCTGGGGTTCCATGCCGACCCCCTCGTCGCCCCAGCGGATCACGTAGTCGCTCCCCTCCGGCCGGGCCACGACCCGCATCGTACCACCGCCCGGCATGGCCTGGATTGCGTTGCGGGCGAGGTTGAAGAACGCCTGCCGCAGCTGCTGCTGGTCGGCCAGCACCGGCGCGCTGTGGGACTCGATCTCCTTCGTGACCCGGTGCGACGCGGTGACCTCCGGCGAGTTGCCGAACAGGGTGAGCGTCTCATCCAGCGTGCGTGCGATGTCGCACGGGCTGCGCTGCGGGTCGGGTGGGCGGGCAAATCCGAGGAACGACTCGATGATGCCCGACAGACGCCGCGATTCCTCGACGATGATCCCCAACAGGCGCCCTTCGTTCGGTCCCAGGCCCGGCACCTTGCCGAGGACCTGCGCCGACCCCGAGATCGAAGCCAGCGGATTGCGGATCTCGTGGGCAATGCCCGCCGCCATCTCACCCACCGCCTCCATGCGCTCCCTCAGGCGCTCCCGGCGGGCGGCGTCCCGGGCCTCGGTGAGGTCCCGGAAGTGAACCACCAAGCCGACCGGCGTACCGTCCGTGTCGGTCAGCGAGGTGACCGTGCTGCCGAGGGGCACGTTGCCCCCGCCCACCGTGCCCTCCAGCCGAACCGGCGGGCCCTTGGAGAGGCGTTCGATGACGTCGCGCCACTCCACGCCCTCGAGCGGCAGCAGCTCCGACAGGTGCCTGCCCTCCAGCCCGCCGGGCTGGCGAAGGATGCGACTGGCGGCGGGGTTCGCCAGCACCACGCGTCCCTCCATGTCGGCCGCCAGCACCCCGGAGTCCACCGAGCGCAGCACATCGCCGGAGACCGCGAACAGCCGCGCGCTGGCGGCCCGCTCCCCCTGCAGCCTGGCCTCTGTCTCCTGCAGCGAGTGCGCGAGGTACGAGGTCAGCATGGCGACGATGGCGAAGCCCGTGCCGGTGACGATGATCTGGAAGAGGATCGCGGAGGCTCCGAGCGGCGACGCAAGGGCCCCGTACCGGACCGGCTTCAGGAGACCGAAGGTGACCGCCTCCGCCATCGCGCCGTAGCTCACGAAGGCGGCGCCCGCCACGGTCAGCGCCCCCCGCAGCCCGAACATGAGCGCACCGAGCGCGACGGGGATCAAGAAGAGGAACGCGAACGGTGATGACGGCCCACCCGTGAGGTAGACGAGCGTGGCGAGGATGAAGAGGTCGCCGCACAGCTGCAGTGCGCCGTGGAGCCGCGGCGACACCTTCACGACCCACAGGGCGATCCAGACCAGAGACAGCAGGTACGTGAGGCCCGCCACGCGAACGAGCGGCGCGATCGGCAGGATCTCCTCGGTGACGCTCTGGACCAGCAGCGCGCCGACCAACAGCGCGGAAACTGCGATGAGGCGGATCCCGAGCAACCACTTGGCGATCCGCGAGGTGGGTAACGTCTGGAGTTCCAGACCACCCTGCGAGGCGGCCCGCGGCGAGCCGCTACTCATCCGATCTTCGAGATCAAGGTGAACATAGGCAGGTACATGGCGATCACGATGCCGCCGACGACGATGCCCAGGAAGAGGATCATCACCGGCTCGATCAGCTTCATCATTCCGGTGACCGCCGCGTCCACCTCGTCCTCGTAGAACTCGGCGATCTTCCCGAGCATCGTGTCCATCGCGCCGGTGGCCTCGCCCACCGAGATCATCTGCACCACCATCGGCGGGAACTGCTGGGTGGTCTTCAGGGGATCCGCCAGGGCCTTCCCTTCCTCGACCGCCTTGCGGACCTCCAGGATGGCTCGCTCGAGGACCGCATTCCCCGACGTCCGGGCAGTGATATCGAGGGCCTCGAGCACCGGCACGCCGGCCGACAGCAGGGTGCCCAGCGTGCGGCAGAAGCGGGCGACCGCGATCTTGCGCAGCACGCTGCCGAGGATCGGGGTCTTCAGCAGCAGGCCGTCGATCGTGAGCTTGCCCTGTTCGGTGGCGTAGTACTGGCGGAGGGCAACGACGGCGGCCACCATCGCACCGATGATCGCCCACCAGAAGCGTCCGACGAACTTGGACATCGCCACCACGACCCTGGTGGGGAGGGGAAGCTCGGCGCCCAGCGATTCGAAGAGCGAGCCGAACACCGGAATCACCTTCCAGAGGATCACGTAGACGACCAGGCCGGCGATGCTGATCACCGCGATCGGGTAGATCATCGCCGACTTCACCTGCGCCTTCAGCTTGGCCGCCTTCTCGATGTACGTGGCGAGGCGCTGCAGGATGGTGTCAAGGATGCCGCCCGCCTCGCCGGCCGCAACCATGTTGACGTAGAGGTCGTTGAACGCCGCCGGGTGCTTCTTCATGGCGTTGGCGAGCGAGGAGCCGGACTCCACGTCCTCCCGGACCTGCAGGAGGATGCGCTGGAAAGTCTTGTTGTCCTGCTGCTCGCCGAGGATCTGGAGGCACTGGACGAGCGGAAGCCCGGCGTCGATCATCACGGAGAACTGGCGCGTGAACACCGCGAGGATCTTCTCGTTGACCCCGCGGCGCAGCTTGGGCAGGGCGATCTCCTTGCCCTTCTCCTTGACGGTGATCGGTACGATCTGTTGGCGACGGAGGACGGCAAGCACGGCCTCCTTGGTGTCCGCCACCAACACGCCGCCCTGCGGGCGCCCACCGCGGTCCCGTCCTTTCCACTCGAAACTAGGCATGGCCTAACCCCTCCCCGGCACGCGTGGTGCAGCACCCGGCTGCACGAGGCCGGTGCCCCGGTTGATCATGTCCTGAAGCTCCTCGGGGTTGGAACTGTACGAGAGTGCCGTCTGCAGCGTGATCAGACGCCGCTGGTAGAGCGTGGCGAGTGACTGGTTGAAGGTCTGCATCCCGTGTTTCAGCTGCCCGGTCTGCATGGTCGAGTAGATCTGGTGGACCTTGTCCTCGCGGATGAGGTTGCGCACCGCGGCGTTGGGGATCAGGACCTCGCAGCACAGGACCCTCCCCTTGCCGCCCGCCCGCTGGAGCAACGACTGGCAAATGATGCCTTCGAGGACGAACGAGAGCTGCGCGCGCACCTGCGCCTGCTGGTGCTCGGGGAACACGTCGATGATGCGGTTGATGGTCTGGGGTGCGGAGTTGGTGTGCAGCGTGGCGAAGGTCAGGTGGCCCGTCTCGGCGATCTGGAGCGCTGCCTCGATGGTCTCGAGGTCGCGCATCTCGCCGATCAGCACGACGTCGGGGTCCTCGCGAAGCACCGAGCGCAGGGCGTTGCTGTACGACTGCGTGTCGGCGTGCAGCTCGCGCTGGTTGACCATCGCTTTCTTGTGGGTGTGCAGGTACTCGATCGGGTCCTCGATGGTGACGATATGGAGCGGGTGCTCGGAGTTGACCTTGTCGATCATCGCGGCCAGCGAGGTGGACTTGCCGCATCCGGTGGGCCCGGTTACCAGGACGAGGCCGCGCGGCTTCTCGCACAGCGATTCCACGATCGTGGGCAGGCCCAGCTCCTTGAACCCGAGGATCTCGTAGGGGATGCGCCGGAACGCCCCGGCAACGGCGCCGCGCTGGAAGAAGATATTGGCACGAAAGCGCGCGAGCCCCTTGATGCCGAAGGACAGGTCGAGCTCAAGGGTCTCCTCCAGCCGGTGCTTCTGGGCGTCGGTCAGCACCGAGTACGCGAGCCGCTTGGTCTCCGGGGCGGTCAGCGGCGGCAGCGGCAGCCGCTCCAGCTCGCCGTCGATCCGGATCACGGGAGGGGTGTTGGTGGTCAGGTGCAGGTCGGTGGAGCCCCGGTCCACCATGGTCTTGAGAAGCTCGTGAAGCGTGATCGCCATCGCACCCCCTGCCTAGAGCACGGTCTCGCGAACGACCTCATCGATCGTCGTGCTGCCCTCGCGTATCTTCTGCAGCCCCGATTGCCGGAGCGTTATCATCCCCTCTTCGATCGCCTTGCGGCGCAGCTCGGTTGCCGTGGCACCAGATAGGATGAGTTCCCGCATGTCGTCGGTGATGTCCATCACCTCGAACAGCCCCACGCGCCCCTTGTACCCGCTGTTGTTGCACTTCTCGCACCCGCGCCCCTTGACCAGCCGGAGTCCGTGCGCCTCACTCTCGGCGAACCCGACCGAGAGCAGCCCCTGGATCGGCGTCTCGACCTCCTCCTTGCAGTTCCCGCAGACCCTGCGGACGAGCCGCTGCGCCGCGATGACGTTGACCGAGGTCGCTACGAGGAAAGGCTCGATCCCCATGTTCATGAGGCGGGAGATCGTGGAGGGCGCGTCGTTGGTGTGCAGGGTCGAGAGCACGAGGTGGCCCGTGAGCGCCGCCTTGATGGCGATCTCGGCAGTCTCGAAGTCGCGGATCTCCCCGACCAGGATGATGTTGGGATCCTGGCGCAGGAAGGAGCGCAGGGCGGCCGCGAAGTTGAGGCCGATCGCGTCCTTCATCTGCACCTGGTTGACCCCCGGGAGCTGGAACTCCACGGGGTCCTCGGCCGTGATGATGTTGGTCTCCGGAACGTTGACGCGCTGGAGCGCCGAGTACAGCGTGTTGGTCTTGCCGGAGCCGGTGGGCCCCGTGACGAGCACCATCCCGTAGGGCTTGAGAATGTTGTCCTCGAACTTCTTTAGGGACGACTTCTCGAAGCCCAGCTTGGTCATGTCGAGGCGCAGGTTCTCCTTGTCCAGGAGCCGCATCACGACCTTCTCGCCGTGCAGGGTGGGCAGCACCGACACGCGGAAGTCCAGCTCGCGCATGCGCCCCTCGATCCGGGCCTTCATCTTGATGCGGCCGTCCTGGGGCAGCCGCTTCTCGGCGATGTCCAGCTTGGCGAGCACCTTGATGCGCGAGGTGATGGCGTCCTTCAGCCGCTGGGGCGGGGTCATCACTTCCCGCAGCAGCCCGTCGATCCGGTACCTTACCCGGTAGCTCTTCTCGTACGGCTCGACGTGGATGTCGGACGCGCCCCGCTTGATCGCGTCGGTGAGCATGATGTTCACCAGCCGCACGACGGGGGCCTCCTGGGATTCCTCGGCGAGCTTCTCGACGTCGACCTGCTCCTCCTCGTCCATCAGCTCGAGGGCGGCCTCGTCGACGGTGGTGAGGTCCTCCATCACCTTCTTGAGCTCCAGCTCGCGGGAGGAGCCGAAGTTGCGGTCGATCTTCTCGCGGATCGCCTCCTCGGACGCGACCACCGGCTCGACCCGGTAGCCGGTCATGAACGTGATCTCGTCCATGGCGAAGATGTTGGTGGGGTCGGTCATCGCCAGGGTGAGCGTGGCACCGGTCTTGTTGACCGGGATCACGTTGTACTTGCGCGCCAGGTCCACCGGGATGATCTTCGCCACGGCGGGGTCGATCTCGAAGTGGCGCAGGTTGATCGACGGCACGCCGAACTGGTGCGAGAGGCATTCGATGACGTCGTCCTCGGTGACGTAGCCGAGCTTCTGCAGGACCTCACCCAGCTTGCCGCCCCCGGCCTTCTGATCCTCGAGCGCCTTGGTCAGCTGCTGCTGGTTGATGAGCTGGGCCTTCAGAAGCAGTTCACCGAGCTTAAGGGCCATGCCACTCCCTTCCCGTTACACCCGATCCGCATGACAATTTTACCACCCCCGCCTGCGCCTTCCCCACTCCTGTCATGGACGGACCGCGGTAACAACGCGCACCTCTCCCCCCGCGCACCCTTCTCACGCCGTCCGCAGCGGCCGCCTCCCCCTAGCGCGCGGCCCCGAGCACGTCCACGAGCGCGGCGAAGACCTCGTCGACCGTTGCCTCGCCGAGAGCTCCGCTGCGGGCGCGGCCGCGTTCCGCGCCGGCCCGGGCCGACGAAACGATCCGCACGCGCCGCCCGCGCGTGCCGTTGCGTTCGGGGTCGGTGGCCACAAACACCGCGACGGTGGGCACCGCGAGCGCGGCCGCCAGGTGGACCGGCCCGGTGTCCCCGCCGACCACGGCGGCACAGCGCGACAGCAGCCCCACGAGCTCGAGCAGGTCCGTCGGGGGCGCGAGACCGGCCTCGGGGCAGTCGGCCACGATCGACTCCGCCAGCGACCGCTCGCCGGGGCCCCAGAGGACGATGACCGGCAGCCCCCTGCCGATCGCGCGGGCGGCGAGCGCCGCAAAGTTCCGGGCGGGCCACGCCTTGCCCCTGCCGCCGGTCCCCGGCAGGAGCCCGACCGCACCGGCGGAAGCCCCGGGCACCTCGGGGGCCCGGGGCAGCAGGAACGATCCGTCCGGGCTCGCGCCCTGAGGCGAGGGCCGCCCGACCGCCGCGCCGAACGCCAGGTTGATGTCCACGACGTGCGTCGCCTCGGGCGGCGGTGCGACGGTGCGCGTGTAGCACGCCCCGGCGAGGAGCTCGCGGCGCAGTCGGCGCTCGAGCCCCACCCGCTCCCCGGCTCCGGACAGCCACCCCCACGCCGCCGACTTGCACAGGCCCTGCGGGTCGAGCGCCACCTCCGGAGAGAACTCGCGCAGGGCCCGCCTCGCCGCGCCGAGCTCCCGGCGGGTGGCGGCGGCGAGCGGCCGGCGCCGCCAGCGGCGCGTCGCCACCGGCACCGCCCTCGCGACCCCTGGGTGGAGCGCCGCGAGCGGCAGGAACGGTTCCTCCACCACCCAGGCCAGCTCCACCGGCTCGGAGCACCCGGTCAGGGCCTCGACCAGCGGCCACGTGTGGACGATGTCGCCGAGGGCCGAAAGACGGGTGAGAACGACGCGCACCGTGCGATTCTAGACGCAGCGGCGGCACGACCCCGCGCCAACCCCGGTTTCGGAGGGTAGAAGGTGTCCGGAAGGGCCGTTGAGTTTCTCCACATGCGCGAAAGGGTAAGGAAATGCTGTGGATACAGTGCACTCGCCTACTTGTGAACGAATTCACAAGAAACCGTTCTCGCCGCAAACGCTGAAATGTTCAACACCGACGGGCGCCGCCCCTGCGGAGCCATTCCAAGCAAGCGCAATACTTTCAATAGCTTAAGTAGAAACCCGACGGCTTGGCAAGACCCTTGCTCTAGCCACCGGCGAGCGGAGGCTCACAGGCTTTCGCTGGGAGGCAAAAATGACCGCGATTCTGGTAATCCTCACGATCCTGGTCTTCATCGGAGTGGATGCGGTGGTGATGGCAGTTCGCCGGAGCCATGCGCCGGCGGCCGTGAGGGCGGCGGTACCCGTCACCCCCATGCTCGAGCCGCGCCCGCCCCAGGGCATCTTCCTCGACCCCCACCACAGCTGGGTGCGGATTACGACCGATGGCACCCTGCGCGTCGGGATCGATGACTTCCTCTCCGAGGTGGTCGGCGAGATCGACGGCGTCGAGGCTCCTGCGCGCGGCGCCCAGGTCAAGCGGGGCGAGCCGCTCCTCAAGCTGCACGCCAAGGGCAAGACGCTGGTCGTGCCCGCCCCCGCCTCCGGCGAGGTGGTGGCGGTGAACGACCACGTGGCCGCGCAGCCGTGGACCGTCACCCGCGACCCGTACGGCGTGGGGTGGGTAGTGGCGCTGTGGTCCCGTGACCAGCACGAGGCCATCAAGCCCCTGCGCATCGGCAGCGCCGCGACCGCGTTCCTGCGCCAGGAGATGCAGCGGCTGGCGGACTTCCTCACCCCCACCGGCACGCTCGCGACCGTCCCCCTGCTGGCGGACGGCGGCGTCCCGCGCAAGGGTGCCCTGAGCTCGCTCGACGGGGAGCGCTGGGAAGCCTTCCAAGAGGAGTTCCTCAGCTCGTCGAACGAGGGAGCCTAGGCCATGGCTCACCGATCGATCCTGGTCGACGTGACCAAGTGCATCGGCTGCGGCGCCTGCACCGAGGCCTGCCAGAAGTCGAACGAGCAGCCCGCCCACCAGGCCCGCGGCCTCGATGAACAGACCTTCACCTACCTGATGGACCGCGGCAACGACGTCTACGTCCGGCGCCTCTGCATGCACTGCGAGCAGCCGAGCTGCGCGTCGGCATGCCCGGTTTCGGCGCTCCACAAGACCGCCGAGGGCCCCGTCGTCTACGAGGCCAGCAAGTGTCTGGGGTGCCGCTACTGCATGCTGGCCTGCCCATTCGGAGTCCCAACCTACGAGTGGCACTCGGCGATGCCGAGGGTCCGCAAGTGCCAGATGTGCTCGCACCGGGGCGACAAGGGCCCGGCGTGCGCGGAGGCGTGCCCCACAGGAGCCACCATTACGGGAGAGCGTGAGGCGCTGCTTGCCGAGGCTCGCTCCCGCGTGGCCAACGACCCCAAGACCTACTTTCAGCGCGTCTACGGCGTGACCGAGGCGGGCGGCACCGACGTGTTCTTCATCGGGCCCAAGGACCCGGTCGAGCTCGGCCTGCCGAACGTCAAGAGTCAGGTGGCGCTGCCGGACCTTACCTGGCAAGCGCTGAAGCACGTGCCTGACGTCGTCCTGTACGGAGGGGTCTTCCTCGGCGGGCTGTTCTGGCTCACCAAGCGCAAGGAAGACGTGGCCCGCGTGGAGCACGCTGACAAGGGGGAGCACCATGGTTAGAGAGCGCCTGTCGCCGCTGCGCCTGGGTTTCTGGTGGACCTTTACCGGAGCCCTCTTTCTCATCCTCGCCGCGATCGCGTACGTCCGCTACACGCAGGGCCTTGGTGCCGTCACCCACCTGTCCGACTCCTTCCCGTGGGGGCTGTGGATCGGCTTTGACCTGTTGTGCGGGGTGGGTCTGGCGGCCGGCGGCTTCGCGGTCACCGCCACCGTCCACATCCTGCACCTCAAGGACTTCAAGCCAATCGTCCGCCCCACTGTCCTCACCGCGTTTCTGGGTTACCTGCTGGTGATCGCGGCGCTGCTCGTCGACCTCGGGAGGCCGTGGAACATCTGGCACCCGATCATCATGTGGAACCCTCACTCCGTGATGTTCGAGGTCGGCTGGTGCGTGATGCTGTACACAACCGTGCTGTCGCTGGAGTTCGCACCGATGCTCATCGAGCGGTTCAGGGAGCGCTTCAAGCTCGACTGGATGCTGAAGATCCTGAAGACCGTTACCCCGGTTCTGGTGATCCTGGGAGTGGTTCTTTCCACCCTGCACCAATCCTCCCTCGGAAGCCTGTTCCTCATCATCCCCGAGAAGCTGCACCCGCTCTGGTACACCCCGATACTGCCGGTCCTGTTCTTCCTGTCGGCCCTCGCGGCCGGGATCGCCATGACGGTGGTGGAGTCCTGGTTCTCCAGACGCGTCTTCGGCAAGCCGATCGAGACGCACTTGCTGTCCCGCCTGTCCAGGGTTTCCGTCGTCGTGCTGGCGCTCTACTTCGTCCTGCGGCTGCGCGACCTGGCGAGCCGCGACGCGTTCTCAACGATCTTCCCCCTGAGCCAGGTCTCGGTCATGTTCCTGTTGGAGGTCGGGCTGGGGGTGCTGATCCCGATGGTCCTGCTGGCGTTCGAGCGCTTCCGGCAGTCCCCGAAGCGGCTCGCCGTCGTGCAGGGGTTGGTGGTGCTGGGCTTCATCTTCCACAGGCTCAACGTCTCGATCACGGGCGTGGAGGCCGCGACCGGCCGCACGTACATCCCTTCGATCCCGGAGTTCTTCGTCTCGGCGGGCCTCGTGGCGGTCGGCATGACGATCTTCGTCCTGGCCTGCAAGTACCTCCCGGTGTTCCCGGAAGGCCCCGTGGCCGAGGTCGAGAAGCAGCGGCAGCTTGACGCAGGTATGCTCCCCGGTGTGGCGCACACCCGGGGCGTTCTGGGTGCTTTTGACCGGTCGTAGAAGACAAGGTACCGTGGGGCGGGGCAAACGGAGGAGACCCGCATCCATGTGGAGATGGCGGTCCAACTCGCTGACGTTCCGCCTCACCGGTACCCTGATCGTCGCGTTGGCGCTCCTGCTGGCCCTTACCGCCGTGGTTCAGGTCGGCCTTCAGGAGCGCTACGCACGTGAGGCCGCCCGCATCAACGGCCTCGCGATGTCGGAGACGCTGTACGGGGCGCTCCACACCGCCATGCTCAACAACGACCGCGAGGGCCTGCACGCCTCGGTGCACACCATCAGCGAGCGCGATCCCAACGTACGGGTGAGGATCTTCAACAAGGAGGGGGAGATCGTCTTCTCCTCCGAGAAGAACGACATCGGAAAGCGCCTCGACCCGCGCTCCGAGGCGTGCTTCAAATGCCACCAGGCCGACCGCCCGATCGAGAAGCTGCCCCCCGGCGACCGCACCCGCTCCTTCGAGCTGGCCGGCGTCCCCGCGCTCGGGGTGATCCGCCCGATCGAGAACGAGCCGGCGTGCGCTTCCTCGAGCTGCCACGCCCACCCCGCCACCAAGCGCCTGCTGGGCGTGCTCGACGTCACGCTCCTGCTCACGCGCGTCGAGGAGGCGCGCCGCCAGACCGCCCTGCTGATGGTGGGCACGACCGGAGGCGCACTCCTGCTCGTGGTGGGCGTGATGATGCTCGTCGTCGGCCGCTCGGTGCACCGGCCCATTAGGTCGCTGAGCCGCACGCTTGCGGCGCTCGGCACGGGCGACTACTCGGCCCGCTACGAGAACGGCCAGATCTCGGAGTTCGCCTACCTCGGGAGGTCCGTCAACAAGATGGCCCAGGAACTGCAGCGCGCCAACGCCGAGCTCGTCGACTGGGCGCAGACGCTCGAGCGCCGCGTGGAGGAGAAGACCGCCGAGCTCCGCCAGGCCCAGGAACAGATGACGCGGGTGGAGCGCATGGCCTCGCTCGGCAAGCTGGCGGCGGTCGTCGCGCACGAGATCAACAACCCGCTCGCGAGCGTCGTGACCTACTCGAGGGTGCTGCTGCGGCGCTACTCGAGCCGCCCCGACCCGAGCGAGGAGACGCGCGAGAGCCTGCGCATCCTGGAGGCGATCGCCAGCGAGTCGGCGCGCTGCGGCGAGATCGTCTCCAACCTCCTGCTGTTCGCGCGCCGCACCGGCTCGCGCATGGAGCCGACCGACGTCAACCAGATCATCAACCGCTCGCTGTTCCTCATCAAGCACAAGATGGACCTCGCGCAGGTGAAGGCGGAGCTCAACCTGTCCACGCAGCTCCTGCCGATCACCTGCGACCCGGCCCAGATCGAGCAGGCGTTGCTCGCCCTCTGCATCAACGCGGTCGAGGCGATGCCGAACGGCGGCACGCTGACCGTGCGCACGGCTCCCACCGGCGGCGGCGGTGTGCAGATGGTCGTCGAGGACACAGGGATCGGCATGGACGATGAGGTGCGCAGCCACATCTTCGAGCCCTTCTTCACCACCAAGGGCGAAGGCGAGGGCAAGGGGCTGGGGCTAGGTCTCGCGGTTGTCTACGGCATCGTCCAGCGACACAATGGCACGATCGAGGTGGCGAGCGAACCGGGGCGGGGGACCCGCTTCACCCTGACCCTGCCGGTGTCGCCCGCGCAACCTGGGGGTGAGAGTTGATGATGACGACGCCGGTGCGGATCCTGGTGGTGGACGACGAGCAACACGTCCGCAACTCGCTCGCGACCTGGT
>Ga0316628_100003464_pt1 | contig 12154 bp, 6 predicted proteins | sample OWC_Aug_M2_C1_D5_FD_207648 | JGI IMG/M metagenome (GOLD analysis project Ga0316628, IMG submission 207648) | Wetland soil microbial communities from Old Woman Creek delta, Ohio, United States - OWC_Aug_M2_C1_D5_C | ecosystem: Environmental > Terrestrial > Soil > Wetlands | place: USA: Ohio...
TGAAATGATGAACCACGAAAACCTCAAAGACCTCGAAGACAGGATTGAACGAGGTTCTTCTTTGAGGTCTTCGAGGTCTTTGCGGTTCAGCTTTTCAAGGAGAATCTCAAATCTCCGCACAACTCACGCCTCCCTTTGGGAGGCCTCCTGAGGCCACCCGATCCGCGGTTGAGGTTCACTACCCGACGCCCGACAATTCGTCATTCGTCATTTGTACTTCGGGTTGTAGTATATCTGCACCATACGGATATCAAGGGGGGCAGAACCCATGAAAAGAGCGAGGGTCTTGGTGAAATTGGCATTTTTCTGCATGGCGTTGACTTTGGCCGTGGCCCAGGATCGTCATCCGATCGCGTTCGATGACCTGATGGCCATGGGCAGGGTAGGAGACCCGCAAATCTCGCCCGACGGCCAATGGGTGGCGTACACCGTGACCCGCTACGACAAGGCAAAGAACGCCGGAGACAGCGACATTTGGCTTGTCCCGATGGCGGGCGGGCCTGCGCGCCAGCTGACTCGAAGCGAGAAACGGGACAACAGTGCCCGCTGGTCCCCTGACGGAAAGAAGATCGCGTTCATTTCGAATCGGGACGGTACTCCGCAGATCTGGATTCTGGACATCCTCGGCGGCGAAGCGCGAAAGCTCACCTCGCTCTCCACCGGCGCAGATGGTGTCCTCTGGTCGCCCAAAGGCGATCTTCTGGCGTTCACCTCCGACGTTTACCCGGACTGTCCCGATGATGCCTGCAACAAGAAACGGGATGAAGAAGCGGCGGCCTCCAAGGTGAAGGCCAAGATCTTCGATCGACTGCTCTATCGTCACTGGAACGCCTGGAAGGACGGCAAGAGAACGCACATCTTCGTCGTGCCCGCCTCGGGAGGACAACCAAAGGATGCCACGCCGGGTGACTACGACGCCCCTCCGTTCTCCCTTGGCGGCCCGACGGGATACGATCTCTCCCCCGACGGCAGGGAACTGTGTTTTGCCAGGAATACCGACAAGGTGGAGGCGACAAGCACCAACAGCGACCTCTGGATAGTTCCAGTCGCGGGCGGGGAAGCACGCAGGATCACGCCCAATCCCGCCTACGACGGCTCACCGATCTATTCTCCCGACGGGAAAACCATCGCCTACCGCGCGCAGAGGCGCCCCGGTTTTGAGGCCGACAAGTTCGAAATCATGATTTACGACCGCTCGCAGGGCCGGTCACGCCCTCTTATAGAGGACCTAGATCGATCCGCCGACGAGCTTGTGTGGACGCCCGACAGCCGGTTCATTTACTTCACCTGCTCCGACGAAGGCTATTCTTCGATCTACAGAGTGTCCGCCGCGGGAGGAAAGGCAGAGCGCGTCGTGGCAAAATCGAGCAATGACAGCGTTCAGTTCAGCCCCGACGGCAAAACCATGGTGTTCATGCGCCAAAGCATGTCCATTCCTCCCGAGATCTATCGCGCAGATCAGGACGGCAACAACGCCCGACGGCTGACTTCAACCAATGAAGCTGTACTTTCCAGACTGCAGTTCGGCGCTGTGGAAAGCGTGCGCTATGGAGGCGCTGCGGGGGCGGAGGTACAGGCGTGGATCGTGAAACCGCCCCGGTTCTCTGCGGACAGGAAGTGGCCCGCGGTGGTTTTGATCCATGGGGGGCCTCAGGGCGATTGGGGCGACGCGTTTTCCTACCGCTGGAACTGTCACATGTTCGCAAGCCGCGGCTACGTCGTGTTCGCGCCGAATCCGCGGGGGAGCACCGGATTCGGGCAAAAATTCACCGATGAGATATCGGGCGACTGGGGTGGCAAAGTCTATGAAGACATCATGAAAGGGGTGGACTATTTTGCCGGGCTGCCTTATGTCGACTCCACGCGCATGGCCGCGGCGGGGGCGAGCTACGGCGGCTACATGATGAATTGGCTGGAGGGGCACACCGAGCGTTTCCGCTGCCTCGTGAGCCACGACGGCGTGTACAACATCGTCAGCATGTTCGGCGCAACGGAAGAACTCTGGTTCCCGGAGTGGGAATTCCGCGGCACTCCGTGGACGAGCCCGGAAACCTTCGGGAGGTGGTCGCCCTCAAACTTCGTCAGGAACTTCAAAACCCCGATGCTGATTATCCACGGGGAGCTCGACTACCGCGTTCCTGTGGCAGAGGGACTTCAGCTTTTCACGGCTCTTCAGCTCATGAACGTCCCCTCGAAGTTTCTATACTTCCCCGACGAGGGCCACTGGGTATTGAAGCCTCAGAACAGCGAACTCTGGCACAAGACGGTCCTGGACTGGATCGATCGCTGGACCAGGTGAAACTGCAGTAGCCGGAGATTCTCAGCCCTAGCCACCAAGGCACCAGGACACCGAGGGGCCTTCTTGACAGCGCGAGGGCTGTCCTCCATACTATCGATAACCATAGACGAAAATCGATGTAGCTCGGGTTGTTCCGGTTTCACCGGCAGGAAACGGTGGGTTTTGACTGATGGGGAAGCATTTTCGGATCTCCGCTTCTTTGCATGCTTTTGCTCGCCTGGGATTTTTCATTTCCTGTTGCGCCGTTACCGGTCTTTGTGAGCAGAACCCTCTGACCATAGACCAGGCAGTGCACCAGGCGCTGGCCCGATATCCTGCGGTCAGGGTGTCTTCGGAACAATTATCGGCCGCGGCGGCTGCCGTCGATCTCGCCCGCACCGGTTATCTTCCGCGGATCGATTTCATGGGCGAGGTCGCTCGAGCCACCCACAACAACATATTCGGATTGGTGCTGCCGCAGACCACCCTGCCTGTGCTTTCGGGCATCTCCGGGCCGGTGCTGGGCACGAACTCGCTGGACAGCGTCTGGGGAACTGCCGTCGGCACCCTCGTATCCTGGGAGCCGTTCGACTTCGGCCTCCGTAAGGCGGGAGTGGTGCTTGCCAGGTCCGGGTCGGAGCTCGCCGGCGCTCAACTCGAGGTGACGAAGTTGCAGGTCGCGGCGGCGGCCGCCGACGCCTTTCTGACGATTCTTGCGGCACAACAGACGGTCACGGCGGCGACGGCGGGGGTGGACCGGGCAAAGTCGCTCGACGAATTCGTGGAGGCGCTGGTCCGGAGCGAACTGCGGCCCGGCGCAGACGCCTCGCGCTCGCGCGCGGAGCTGTCGCTTGCACAGATCCAGCTGGTTCGGGCGCAGCAGGCCGTTGACGTCGGCAGAGCGGCTCTGGCGCAGCTTCTGGGTGTGTCGCCGGACGCGCTTGTGCTTGTCTCCGGCCCGCTGCTCGATCTGCCGCCGGAGCCCGCCGGAGCTGAGGTGCCGGAGTCCACTCATCCCCTTGCCCTCGCCCAGAAAGCCGCGCTCCAGCAGGCCAGGGCGCGCGAGGAAGTTCTTGCCAGATCGTACTTCCCGCGCTTCACCCTGCAGGGCACCGTGTACGCCCGCGGGACCGGAATCCAACCGGATGGAACCACCGGCGGCTTCGCGTCGGGACTGGGTCCCAACATCCAGAACTGGGCTCTCGGCATGACCGTCACGTTTCCGGCGCTTGATCTGTTCGGAATTCGCGCGAAGAAGAAGATCGAAATGTTCAACGAGCGCGCCGAGGCGGCCCGCTACGACAAGGTGCTCCAGGACCTCGACGGCCAGCGGGAGCAGGCAAAGGCGATGCTGACGGGCGCGCTGCGAGTCGCGCAGAACACACCCGCGCAGCTTGAGGCGGCGCGGGCTTCCCTGCAGCAGGCAAGCGCACGCTACAAAGCCGGACTGGCTACGCTTGTCGAGGTTGCCGAGGCTCAGCGTCTGCTCACGCAGGCGGAAATCGACGACTCGCTGGCCAGGCTCGGGGTATGGCGTGCCCGGCTCGCGCTCAGCGTCGTGCAGGGCGACATGGAACCGTTCCTGCGAATTGCCGGCAAATAGGCCGGACGAAGGAATTCATTCCACATGTGGCTGGTTCTTGCGGCAATGCGACGTCCGATCACGATTCTGGTCGCCGTCCTGTCCATCGCGCTTGCTTCCGGGCTGGCTGTCCGGTTGATGTCCGTCGACATTTTCCCGAAGCTGGGGGCACCTGCGATCTTTGTGGCTCAGCCGTACGGCGGCATGGATCCGGCGCAGATGGAGGGATTTCTCACCTATTACTACGAGTATCACTTCCTCTACATCACGGGCATCGAGCACGTCGAATCCAAGAACATTCAGGGAGCCTCCCTGATGAAGCTCGTCTTCCACCAAGGAACGGACATGAGCCAGGCCATGGCCGAGGTCGTCGGCTATGTCAATCGCGCCCGCTCGTTCATGCCGCCAGGAGCCGTGCCGCCTTTTATCGTGCGGTACGACGCGGGAAGCGTTCCGGTGGCGCAACTGGTCCTGTCCGCGGCGAACCGCACTCCGGGCGAAATGCAGGATTTTGCGCTCAACCGGGTGCGTCCGATCTTTGCCACTCTGCCGGGCGTTTCCGCTCCGCCTCCCTTCGGCGGCAATCAGAGGACCATCGTCGTTCGGGTGGACCCCGGAAAACTGAGGTCCTACCGCCTCTCCCCCGAGGAGGTCATCTCCGTCATCAGCCGATCGTCCGCGGTGATCCCATCCGGCAATCTCCGCACCGGAGACCTGATTCGGATTACCACCACCAATGCGATGCTTGGAGGGAACATTCAGGAGCTCCTGAATCAGCCTCTGCGGCTGGGTCCCGGACCGACGGTCTATTTACGCGACGTCGCGTCCATTCAAGACTCGACGGACATCATCGTGGGGTACGCGCACGTCAACGGCAAGAGAACCGTCTACGTCCCGGTCACCAAGCGCGCCGATGCGTCCACGCTGGCGGTGATCCGGAATGTCCGGCAGGCGCTGCCTGCCATGCGCAACGTGGTACCGGAAGACGTGAAAATCGATCTGGTGTTCGATCAGTCGCCTTACGTCGTCAACGCCATCGGCGGGCTCACCAAGGAAGGACTGTTCGGAGCCCTCCTGACCGGGTTGATGGTCATCCTGTTTCTGCGCGACTGGCGCAGCGCGCTGATCGTGATCGCTACGATTCCATTTTCCATCCTCGCGGCCGTGGTCTGCCTCTGGGCGGCCGGCCAGACGATCAACATCATGACGCTCGGAGGGCTCGCTCTTGCCGTCGGGGTACTCGTGGACGAGGCGACGGTTTCAATTGAAAGCATCCACACCCATCTCGATGCGGGTCTGCCGCGGGCCCGCGCGGTCATCGAGGCATGCCGGAAAACTGCGACACCGCGGCTGCTGGCGATGCTCTGCATCCTGTCCGTTTTTGTGCCGTCGTTCTTCATGGTCGGCGTGGGCCAGCAGCTCTTCGTTCCGCTGAGTCTCGCCGTCGGTTTCGCGATGGTATCGTCGTATCTGCTTTCGAGCACCCTCGTTCCCGTGCTCTCGACCTGGCTCATGCGCCGGACTCAGGGCGCGACGGGTGGACGGGGGCTGTTTGAAAGGTTTCAGTCGGGATACGGCAGATACCTGGCCTTCATCGTCCGCTTCCGGTGGCCCTTCGCAGGGTTCTACCTGCTCTCCTGCTCAGCCCTGCTCTTCATCATGGTGCCCCGCCTCGGGACGGAATTCTTTCCCAGGGTCGAGACCGGGGCGTTCAGGATCCGGCTGCGTGCGCCGGTCGGAACCAGGGTCGAGCGCACGGAGGAGATCACCCTGAAGGCCCTGGACACGATCAGCGGGGAAGTGGGACCGGGAAACATCGACATCTCCACCGCATACATTGGCGTCGTTCCCAGCAGCTACCCGATCAACCTGATCTATCTCTTTACGAGCGGCCAGCACGAGGCAGTGCTGCAGGTGGCGTTGAAAGCGACGGCCCCGATCAAGGGTGAAGCGCTGCTGGAACGGCTGCGTGAAAAGCTGCACGCCGCGCTTCCGGGCACCTCCGTTTCGTTCGAGGCCGGGGACATCATCAGCCAGGTCATGAGCTTCGGTTCGCCGACTCCGATCGACGTGGATGTTCAGGGTCCGGATCTCGCGGCGGACCGGGCATTTGCCGAGCGGGTGAATGCCGAATTGGCCAGGGTTCCCGACCTCCGGGACCTGCAGTATGCGCAGCCGCTCGACTATCCGTCGTTGCAGATCAACATCGACCGCGTCAGGGCGGGCCAGTTCGGCCTCCTCATGTCCGACGTGGCGCGCTCGCTCGTTGCCGCCACCGCCTCGAGCCGGTTTACCGATCCCAACTACTGGCGCGATCCCAGGAGCGGGAATGCGTTTCAACTGCAGGTCGAGATTCCGCAGTATCAAATGACCTCTCCCCAGGACATCGAGAATGTCCCGGTGATGACGAACGCCGCGGGCGGTGAGGTCTCCAGACCCCTGGCAGGAGACCTGGCACGGGTTCAGCTCGGCACGGTATCGGGGGAGGTCGATCGATACAACATGCAGCGCATGGTGAGCTTGACGGCCAACATCGCAGACAAACCGCTTGGAGAAGTTGTCGGCCCTGTACGGGAGGCGCTCCGGCGCGCCGGCAACCCGCCCCGCGGCGTCGGCGTTTTCCTGCGCGGCCAGGTTCCCCCGCTCGAGCAGACACTCGCCGGGCTCGGCTCGGGGCTGCTTCTGTCCGTGGCCGTCATTTTTCTGCTGCTGGCGGCGAGTTTCCAGTCGTTCAGGCTCGCCTTCTGCGTGGTCTCGACCGTGCCTGCGGTGATCTGCGGCGTGGCGCTGACGCTCCTGGCCACAAACACGACGATGAACGTGCAGTCGTTCATGGGTGCGATCATGTCGATCGGAATTTCCGTGGCCAATGCGATCCTCCTCATTACCCTTGCGGAGTCGAATCGTCGGGAAGGCCGGCCACTTTTGCAGGCGGCCGTCGAAGGCGGCCGAGGACGCCTGCGGGCGATTCTGATGACTGCCGCTGCCATGATCGCAGGCATGATCCCGCTGGCCCTGGGGATCGGCGAAGGCTCCGAACACGGGGCCTCCCTGGGCCGGGCGGTGATCGGAGGGCTTGCAGCCGCGACGATCGCGACGCTCACGATTCTTCCCGCCGTCTATTCCGTGCTTCAGACCCGAGGCGCGAGCCGTTCAATGTCCCTTGATCCGGACGATCCAGTGAGTCGAAACTATGAGAGCGCCTAGCCTTTTTGCCGCGGCACTTTGCGCCGGTATTCTCTGCGCACAAGGCGCCGTCGAAACCGTGCGTGTGATTTCGAAGACCGTCGAAAGGCAGCTCAACCTGCCGGGCGAGCTGCAGCCTTACCTGCGTACCGATCTCTACGCAAAAGTCACCGGGTTTGTCGAAAAGGTTGAAGTGGATCGAGGCAGCGTGGTGAGCCGGGGGACCAGGCTCGTGGTTCTCAGCGCGCCGGAACTGGCCTCGCAGTTGGCCGAGGCTGAATCCAGGGTGGCCGCGGTGGAATCCCGGAAGGCGGAGGCGGCGGCCAAGCTGACTGCAGTGGAGAGCACTTACGAGAGCCTCAGGACTGCATCGAAGACCCCGGGCGTTGTCGCGGCAAACGACCTCGTCCTGGCCGGCAAGGCCGCCGAGGCGGCGAAGTCGTCCGTAAGCGCGCTGGCGGACCAGGTGAAGGCCGCAACCGCCGCTGCGTCGGCCATCCGGGACCTGCAGGGGTATCTGATCGTGACGGCGCCGTTCGACGGGATCGTCACCGAGCGCAATGTGCATCCCGGTGCATTGGTCGGGCCCGGGGGCGAGAGGGCCACTCCGCTGCTGAAGATCGAGCAGATCGCCAGGCTGCGTCTGACGGTCGCAGTGCCGGAAGCCGATGTCGGAGGACTGGTCAAAGGGGCGCGCGTCCCTTTCACGGTCGCTGCATATCCCGGCCAGGTCTTCGGCGGGGTGATCTCGCGCATCGCCCATTCCATCGACATGAAGACGCGCACAATGCCGGTCGAGATCGACGTGGAAAATGCGGGTCTCAGGCTTTCTCCGGGGATGTATCCCGAGGTCCGCTGGCCGGTTCGCAGGCCGGGCCCGTCGCTGCTCGTGCCGGGTTCGAGCATCGTCACGACCACCGAGCGGTCCTTCGTGATTCGGATAAAGGACGGCGCGGCCGAGTGGGTGTCCGTCACGCGCGGCGCTCCGGCCGGAGATCTTGTGGAAGTCTATGGCGGCCTGCGCGAAGGAGACGTGATCGTGCGGCGCGGAACCGACGAACTGCGGCAGGGCACCCGCGTTCAGACGATCAGCGCGGCGCACTGAACCACGGATGCCGGTGCCGGCGGGAAAATCAGCGATGACCATACCGAATGCCGTGACCCGGGAAGTCCTGCTGGGTTTCTGGAAGGTTCACATTCTCCACCATGCGGCCACGAAGGCGGTCTACGGACAGTGGATCATGGAAGAGCTGCGCAGGCATCACTACAACATCAGCCCGGGGACCGTGTACCCGCTCCTGAGGCGGATGGAAATGAACGGATGGTTGAAATCCGTCGGATCGGAGAGGCGCAGGCTTCATGCCCGCAGGGAATATCGCCTTACACGACAGGGTGTCAGGGTCCTGAGACTCCTGCGCAGTCAGGTCGAGGAGCTCTACCGCGAAGTCGTCGAAGGATGAACGACTCTCGCCGGTGTCCCTCAGAGCCACCGTCAAGACACCAAGTCACAAATCGTCAATTCTGTGGCAATATGGCGGCCTCCGGGAGGGATGATGAACTACGGTCGGTTGATCCGCGCCATCCTGTCGTTTTTGACTGCAGGCCTCATTGCCCTTGCCGCCGACAAGTCGCCTGACAAAAAAATGTCCGGCTTTTCCGATCGGGCGGCAGCCAGCGAGCGGGAGGTCGAATCCAGGTTCAAACAGATCCCGTCTGCGGAAGAGGCCCGCAAACAACATCGATACCTGACCGCCGAGCCTCACCCCGCCGGCTCGAAGCGCAACAACCAGCTTGCGCAGTACATTGCGGACCTCTGGAAAACGCAGGGTTGGGAGGATGTCGCCATCCACCGCTACGACGTCCTGGTCTCGGATCCGCGCGAGGTCGAGGTGGAGATGATCAGTCCCGTCCGTTACCGGGCGCGGATGCGCGAGGATCCTTACGGCGACGATCCGGACACCCGGAACCCGACCGTTCGCGGGGGGTATCTGGCGCTTTCCGCGTCCGGAGAAGTGACCGCGCCGATTGTCTATGCGCACAGCGGCAATCCCGAAGACTACGAAATCCTGCGGGGCCACGGCATCGATGTGCGCGGCAAAATTGTCCTGGTACGGTACTCGAATCCTTACAGCTATCGCGGATTCAAGGCGCTCACCGCGCAGCGGCGCGGCGCGGCGGCGCTCCTGATCTACTCCGATCCGGCCGAGGATGGCTATGCCCGAGGCAAGGTGTTTCCCGAAGGTCCATGGGGGCCCGAGAGCCACATCCAGCGCGGCGCGATCACCTACGACTTCATGGTTGCCGGCGATCCTCTCACCCCGGGCTGGGCGTCTGTCCCGGGGGCAAAACGGATCCCGATGAGCGAGGCCATTTCCCTCCCGCATATCATGGCCGCGCCGCTCTCCTGGCGCGATGCCAGGCCCCTGCTTGAAAACATGGGCGGCCCTGACGCACCGAAGGAATGGAAAGGCGGGCTGAAAATTGCCTACCGGCTCGGCGGCAATGCCATCGTCCACATGAAGATCGACATGGACACGCGGCTCGCGCCCAACTACGTCGTTGAAGCGCGCATTCGCGGAGCCCGGTTTCCGGATGAATGGGTCCTGCTGGGGAATCATCGAGATGCCTGGGAATTCGGCGGGGTTGATCCTTCGAGCGGCACCGCCTCCATGCTCGAGATGTCCCGGGCTATGGGCGTGCTGAAAAAGCAGGGAATCCGGCCCGGTCGCACGCTGATTGTCTGCAGTTGGGATGGGGAAGAGGTCGGGTTGACGGGATCGACGGAGTGGGGCGAACAGTTTGCGGATGAGTTGAAGAAGAAGCTGGTGGCCTATATCAACGTGGATTCCTCCACCTCCGGCCCGAGTTTCGAGCCCAGTGCCGTCGCGTCGCTCGCGCCCCTCCTGGTCGAAGTCAGCCGGACGCTGGAGGACCCGTCGGGGAAATCTCTCTATGATGCCTGGAAGGAAAATGCCGGGCCCCAAACCGGCTCAAGCCGCGGGAAGGGGCGTGTGCCGGATGCGGAACTCGTCGACACCCGCATCGGCAGCGGTTCCGACCACACGGTTTTCCTGAACCACCTCGGTCGACCTACGATCGGACTCGCCTTCGAAGGCTCCTACGGCGTGTATCACTCTGTGTATGACGACTTCTACTGGATGAATCGGTTCGGCGATCCAGGATACCGATATCACACCCTGATGGCGCGGCTATGGGGAGTTCTCGCGCTGCGGCTGGCCAACGCCGAGGTTCTTCCATTTGATTTCGAATTCCAGGCGGTCACCATCCGCCAGTTCGTCGAGGAATTGCGGAAGCAGAACAAAAAAGCCCGACCGCTGGACCTGCAGCCGGTGCTTCGGGGTGCAGCCGAATTTCAAAAAGCGGCGCAGGCTCTGCGACGGACCGTGGATGCGGACCTCGCTTCGGGAAGGCTGGATCCGTCGGCTGCAGATCGTCTCAACCAGCGACTCATGGCGGTGGAAGGGAATTGGATCAATCCTGACGGGATTCCCGGCCGGTCCTGGTTCAAGCACATTCTCTATGCGACACGCTACACCTACGCTCATCTCGAATTGCCCGGGCTGACCGAAGCTGTGGAAAAGGGAGACCTCAATACGGCCCGGCAGCAGGCCCGCATCCTGGAAGCCGCGCTTTCAAGGAATACCAGACTTCTCCAGGACGCTGCCTCAGAACTCCAGAACCGCTGAGACCGCGAAGACCTCAAAGCCGCAGATTCATTGAGAGGCCTTCGCGGTCTCAATGGTTCAACTCAGTGTCCCGGCCGCTTCGCAGACAAGGTCGAATGCGCGGCGCACCCTGCCTTCAGTGGTCTGAAGATTGCCTATGGCGACTCGAATGCAGTACTTCCCCCGGACTTTGGTTTGTGAGACGAACACCTCGCCCCCGGCATTGACCCTTTCGATCACTGCGGAGTTCAGGCGTTCCAGCTCCCCTTCGTCGTCCGTCCCCGGCGGGTGAACGCGGAAGCAAACCGTCGAGAAATGCACCGGCGCCAGGAGCTCGAGGCGGGCGTGGGCAATGATCCACGAGGTGAACTCCCGGGCCATCCGCGCGTGCTCCCGGATCCTCTCCGCGATCCCCTCGATCCCGAAGTAACGGAACACGAACCATAGCTTGATAGCCCGGAAGCGGCGCCCCAGCTGGAAGGAGTAGTCCATCAGGTCAACTCCGCGATGGGTCCCTGTGCGCAGGTACTCCGGGACGAGCGAGAGTGCCGCGCGAAACGCCTCCGGGCGCCGGGTGAAGAGCGCGGAGCAGTCAATCGGGGTGAACATCCACTTGTGAGGATTGGCAACCAGGGAATCGGCCTGGTGGCAGCCTTCCAGCGCCCAGCGAAACTCGGGGGCGATGGCCGCGGTGCCGGCGTAGGCAGCGTCGACGTGCAGCCACAGTCCGAATTCCCCACAGATGCGTGCGATCTCGGGCACGGGGTCCACGGCGGTGACCGAAGTGGTGCCGACGGTTGCCACGACTGCAAAGGGACGCCGCTTCATGCTCAGATCGAGCTCGATTGCCTCCCGCAGCGCGTCGCAGCGCATCCGGAAAGACTCATCGGTAGGGATGTGCCGGATGCCTTTCATGCCGACCCCAAGCACCAGGCAGGCCTTGTCAACCGACGAATGCGCTTCCTCGGAGCAATAGAGCGCCAGCGGGGGTTTGGAGGAGAGGCCGTCTTCGCGCACGTCCAGTCCCGCGGCTTCGCGGGCTGCGGTGAGTGCGGCCAAAGTGGAGGTCGACGCGGTGTCCGTGATCATGCCGAACCAGTCTGTGGGGAGACCCATGGCCTGTGCATACCACCTGAGAACCACCTGCTCGAGCTCGACCAGGGCGGGCGAAGTCTTCCAGAGCATTCCATTGACGTTGATTGCGCCGCTGACCAGCTCGCCGAGGATGCCGGGGCCCGAGCCGGTGATGCCGAAATAAGCCATGAAGCCGGGATGGTTCCAGTGAGTGATGCCCGGGAGGATCACCCGGTCGAGATCCTCGAGCCACCTGTCGAGAGGCTCGCCGCGCGCGGGGGCGCACCGGGGCAGCGCTTTCTCGACCTGACCCGGAACCGCTCGCGACAGAACCGGGAGATTCCCGAC
>Ga0316628_100003465_pt1 | contig 12151 bp, 14 predicted proteins | sample OWC_Aug_M2_C1_D5_FD_207648 | JGI IMG/M metagenome (GOLD analysis project Ga0316628, IMG submission 207648) | Wetland soil microbial communities from Old Woman Creek delta, Ohio, United States - OWC_Aug_M2_C1_D5_C | ecosystem: Environmental > Terrestrial > Soil > Wetlands | place: USA: Ohio...
ATCCGCTCGACCACCTTGGTGAGCAAGGGCGGGATGGGCATGAAGCCCTGGCGGCCGCGCTCGCCTGCCTCGGCGATTTCGAACACTTTGCTTTCGGCCTCGTCCAGCAACTGATCGGCATCGCGCCCGGCGGGGTTGAAAGCGCTGGAGGCAATGTCGCTGCCCACCTCCGCCAGCTTGCGCATGATGGCGCGCTCGCGCACGATTTCCGCATAGCGCCGGATGTTCGCGGCCGACGGCACGTTTTGCGCCAGCGACCCGAGATAACTCAGCCCGCCCGCCTTGTCCAGTTCGCTGTTGCTCTCCAGCGATTCGGCCACGGTGATCACGTCCACCGGCTTGGCCTGTTCGCTCAGCCGGGCGATGTGGCGGTAAATCAGGCGATGCTCGTTGCGGTAGAAATCCTGCTCGCTGATCAGGTCGGCAATCTTGTCCCAGGCCGTAGTGTCCAGCAACACGCCGCCCAGCACCGACTGCTCGGCCTCGACCGAATGCGGCGGGAGCTTGATGGCGTCAAGCTGGGGATCGGCTGCAACAAGAGACAGGTTTTGCATGGCGGAATTGCGGCAAGTTGGAGCGAAATTTTAGCACTTTGCCAGGTAAGCAACATGCTCAAATTCGGCCGAGAGCGAAAACAAAAATGGGCTGCAAGGCAGCCCATTTTGTACTGCAAGGCCTACAGGGGATCAGGCTGCTTCCGGCACCACCGAGACGGTGATATTCGCCACCACGTCCACGTGCAGCGCGACGTCCATCTGATAATCGCCGATCTGCTTGAGGTGGCCGTGCGGCATGCGCACCTGCGACTTCTCTACCGTGAAGCCTTCCTTCGCCAGGGCCGCGACCACATCGGCGTTGGTAACGGAACCGAACAGCTTGCCGTCCACGCCGGCCATTTGCTCGATCTTGACCGTCAGGCCGTTAAGTTTAGCGGCGCGCGCCTGGGCGTCAGCCAGCTTGGCGGCTTCGGCGGCTTCCAGTTCGGAGCGGCGTGCGGCAAATTCAGCCACGGCAACTTCGGTGGCGCGCTTGGCCTTGCCTTGCGGGATCAGGAAGTTGCGGGCATAGCCGTTCTTGACTTTGACCACATCGCCCAGTTGGCCGAGGTTCAACACTTTTTCCATCAGAATAACTTGCATGTCCTGCTCCTTAGTGCAAATCGGTGTAGGGCAGCAGAGCCAGGAAGCGCGCGCGCTTGATGGCGGTGCCCAGTTGGCGCTGGAAGCGCGTCTTGGTGCCGGTGATGCGGGCCGGGATGATCTTGCCGTTCTCGGAGATCATGTCCTTCAGGATGTTGAGGTCCTTGTAGTCCACTTCCGCGATCTTCTCCGCGGTGAAGCGGCAGAACTTGCGGCGCTTGAACAGCTGCCGCGACGGACCTTTCTTCTTGTCGTCTTTCTTCTTACCACCAGTCATACGAGCCATGATATTTCTTCCTATTCCAATTTAATTTTTTCGATATGCAGTATCAGTTGCGTGTTGCGCAAACTCCGCTGAGCCAGAAATCCTTCCGCCTGCACCTGCTGCCCGATCTGCAACCGGGCTGCCTGCTGCGCCGCTTGGTCCAGTGCCAGCGCGCTGATTTCGCACTGCACCTGCCGCTCGGTGCCTGCTTCCTTTTGCACGGAAGCATGGCGGATCTTCATTTCTATCCGTGCCATTCCCGCCGGGGTATAGCGCAGACTGTCCAGCTCAGTGAGTTGCCCGGCAATGATCAGCCGGTTGCAACCCGCCCCGCTCACGCTTCAGAGGATTCGATAGCTTCCGGCGCCGAATCAACAGCCGCATCGCCGGTCAGCGAACGCGACTTCTCTTCCTTCATCATCGCCGAGGGCGTAGTTACCGCCGCCTTGGTCTTGATGGTCAGGTGGCGTAGCACCGCATCGTTGAAACGGAAGGCGTGTTCCAGCTCGTCCAGCGTTTCCTGGTCGCACTCGATGTTCATCAGCACGTAGTGTGCCTTGTGCACCTTCTGGATGGGGTAAGCCATCTGGCGGCGGCCCCAGTCTTCCAGGCGATGGATCGCGCCTTTCTTGGAGGTCACCAGGTTCTTGTAGCGCTCGACCATCGCGGGCACCTGCTCGCTCTGGTCGGGATGTACAATGAATACAATCTCGTAGTGTCGCATGTCATCTCCTTATGGATCAAAGCCCCCCATCATGCGTAACGGTGGAGCAAGGTTGGTAAAATCCCCGCGGGCGCTGGTCTGCGCTTCCCTGGGGAGGGCGGCATTATATAGAAAAATGCCGTAACGTCAAGGGGTAAGGCAAACAAGGGTTTCTCAGGCTTATTCCTGGATGGCCATACAGCCTTGGCGCAAACCAACCTTGGGCTCCCGGTCGAAAGTCGCATCAGCGCTTCTTCTCCCTAGCTTCCGGCCGGCGCCGAGCAAACACGCGCCGGCTGCGAAGTTCAAGAGTTGCTCGCCGCCTGCGCCGCTTCCGAGTACGCCCTGACGCAATTACGGCCGCACGCTTTGGCCTGATACAGCGCCATGTCGGCACGGTGCACCACATCGTCTATGCCCTTGTCGCCGGGCCGGCTGCTGCACAGTCCGGCGCTCATGGACAATGCGACCTTGCCGACCGCTGTGCCAATCTGCACCTGGTTCACGTCGCAGCAAATCTTCTCGGCCAGAAAAACGGCCCCGCTCTGCGGCGTGGCGGGCAGCAGCAGTCTGAATTCGTCGCCCCCTGCACGGGCAAAGACATCCTGCTCGCGTATGTTGGCCTTCACTACCTGGACGAATTTTCTCAGGGCATCGTCCCCCGCCTCGTGGCCAAGCGTATCGTTGATGTCCTTGAAATGGTCGAGGTCGAGCACCAGCAGGGACAGGTTTTCCCCCGTGCGCCGGAAGCGGGAGAATTCCTGGTTGGCGAGTTGGTAAAAAGTCCGCAGGTTCAGGGTGCCGGTGAGGAAATCTTCGCGAGCCGCTTGGGCGAGCTCTTTTTCCAGGCGCTTGCGCTCGGTGATGTCCAGTATCACGCCGGAAATGCCGTCGGTTTTGCCTTCCGCACTGTAGAACACCGATTTGAAGAAGATAACGTCGTGGTAACTGCCATCGGCATAGCGCACGTTGGCCTCGTATGTTTGCGTCCCTCCTTTCGCCATCAGCTCGCGGTCGGCCTTTTCGTAGACGGCGGCGAGGTCAGGCGGTGCCACACCGTACACGCTGGCGCCCACGATCCTGTCGCGCGGCATCCCTATGTAATGCTCAAAGGCACGATTGCAGGCGATGTAGCGGCAGTCGCCGTCCTTGATGAAGATCGGGCTGGGCAGCATGTCGATCGCATTCTGGATGCGCAGGACCATGTCCAGGTCATTCTGCTTGTTTTTCACTGCCGAATTCCTCACCTCGCCCGGGCGCAGACTCTCAATGCCCCCAATATACACAAAGTCATTGCGGTTTGAAACCCGGTTTCCCTGGGCAGTCGCGTCAACCAGCCAGGATGCCCTCACGCCATCCTGGACGGCAACCTGATCTTCTCGCCGGCCACCCGGAACACTCCCCTCCCCTCATGGTGCAGGGTGCGCGGGGCTTTCATCGCGGGGTCCATCCAGGCCTTGACCACTTCCAGCACGAAGAAGTTGTATTTGTTCACCAGGCGCGTGTCATACACGCGGCATTCGAGGTTGGCATAGCATTCGCCGATGAGCGGGGGGCCGACTTCCGATGCCGGGAGCGGGGTGAGTTTGAATTTCTTGAACTTGTCCACCCTGCTGCCGTGGCAGTTGCCCACGCCCACCACCTGCTTGGCCAGCGCGGCATCGGGGATGTTGAGCACGCATTCCTTCGTAGCCGCCAGCGCCTCGAAGCTGTGGTTGCGCCCGCTGATGACGCAGCCCACCAGCGGCGGGGTGAATTCCATCATGGTGTGCCAGGACATGGTCATGATGTTGGCCCTGCCCTGCTTGCTGGCCGTCGTGACCATCACGACCGGGCCGGGTTCGAGCAGGCGGTATACATTGGGGAGAGGAAAAGATTTCTTTGCCATGGCAGCGCTCCTTTCATCCAGGAAGTTCGAAGCAGTCCCTTGCGAGAATCCTGGCCTCGTTGCAGCCATGCGAATGGGACCTCTTCACCACCTCGTTAGACAACGCACTTGGCCAGAAATTTATCCAGTTGCTTCGCGAATTCCTGCCGGTCGCCCTGGCCGAACGCAGCCGGGCCGCCGGTCTCCACACCGCCGCTGCGCAAGCTTTCCATGAAATTGCGCATGGTCAGCCGTTGCTGGATGTTGTCCCGGGTATAAAACTCCCCCCGCGGGTTCAGCGCATGGCCGCCGCGCGCGATCACCTCGGCGGCGAGCGGGATATCGGCGGTGATAACCAGGTCGCCCGATGCGACCATCTGCGCAATCTTGTTGTCCGCGGCATCGAACCCCATGGGCACCTGCATGGCGCGGATATACGGCGAAGGCGGGCATTGCAGCCACCGGTTCGCCACCAGCGTGAGCTGGATGCGCAGCCGGTCTGCGGCGCGGAACAGGATTTCCTTGATCACCTTGGGGCAGGCATCGGCATCGACGTAAATCTGAATTTGTTTCTCCCAGTTGATGATTACGGCACACAATCGACGCCGGCTAACAGAGTGGCAGGCGGCGGCCCTTCTATCTGCCCTGCGCCGCAAAATTTTCACCCATCCCGCACTCGCTCGCGTAAAATTGCCGCTGCACTATAACGCCAACTCCGGCGAAAAACCATATTCCGTCTGGCCAATTAACATCCTCGCCGCCGTGTCCGCCGCAGTCGAACGTTTTTTTTCCGAACAAAGTCCGCTTGCCCCCCAGGTTGCATCGTTCCGCCCACGCGCGCAGCAGCGCGACATGGCGCTTGCCGTGGCCGAGGCGATACGCGACAACGCCATCCTGGTGGCCGAGGCGGGAACCGGCACGGGCAAGACCTTCGCCTACCTGGTGCCCGCGCTGCTCGCCGGCGGCAAGGTAATCATTTCCACCGGCACCAAGAATCTGCAGGACCAGCTATTCCAGAAAGACCTGCCCACGGTGCGCGACGCCCTGAAGGCGCCGGTGACCGTGGCACTGCTCAAGGGACGGGCCAATTACGTGTGCCACTTCCATCTGGCGCGCACCCAGTCCGATGGGCGCTTTGCCACGCGCGAGGACACGCGCCATCTGGCCAAGATAGCCCAGTATGCCAAGGTCACGCAGTCCGGCGACCGCAGCGGCCTGGCCGATGTGCCGGAGAACGCGCCGGTGTGGCTGCAGGTGACTTCCACGCGCGACAACTGCCTGGGGCAGGATTGCCCGCAGCACAAGGAATGCTTCGTGCTCAAGGCACGCAAGGAGGCGATGGAAGCCGACGTCGTGGTGGTGAATCATCACCTGTTCTTCGCCGACGTCATGCTGCGCGATGAGGGCGTGGCAGAGTTGCTGCCTGCGGTCAACACGGTGATCTTTGACGAGGCGCACCAGCTGCCGGAGACCGCCAGCCTGTTCTTCGGCGAGAGCATTTCCACTTCCCAGCTGACCGACCTCGCCCGCGATGCGCGGCTGGAAGCGGCCGCCTCGGCCAAGGATTTTTCCGCACTGCCCACCGCCACGGATGCGCTGGACAAGGCCGCGCGCGACTTCCGCCTGGTTTTCAAGCAGGCCGAGGGCCGCATGCCCGCGGACGCCACGGAAAACCTCACCGGCTTTTCCGGTGCGCTGCGCACCATCACCGAAAAACTGACGCAGCTCAACGGCCTGCTGGAAAGCCAGGCCCAGCGCAGCGAGGGGCTGGAGAAGTGCTGGCAACGCGGGCTGGAACTGGCGGCGAAGATCAAGGCATGGCGCGGCGAAGAGCCACAGGAAAACGGCATGGTGAGGTGGCTGGAAATCTTCCACCATTCCGTGCAGCTCAACACCACCCCGCTTTCGATTGCGGAAATCTTCTCGAAACAGATCGGTGGCCATCCGCGCGCGTGGATATTCACTTCCGCAACCCTGGCCGTGAAGCAGGACTTCAGCCACTACCAGGCCGAGATGGGCCTGCTGGCGGCGCGGACCGCCTGCTGGGACAGCCCGTTCAATTACCAGGAGCAGGCGCTGCTGTATGTGCCGCAGGACATGCCGGAACCGAACAGCCCGGGCTATACCGAGGCCGTGGTACAGGCCGCACTTCCCCTGATCGAGGCCAGCCGGGGACGCGCCTTCCTGCTCTTCACCAGCCTGCGCGCGATGCAGCGCGCCCATGAAATCCTCACCGCAGAATTTGACCGCAAGGGGTGGAAGTACCCGCTGATGCTGCAGGGCGAGGGCTCGCGCAACGAATTATTGAGCCGCTTCCGCGAGCATGGCAACGCGGTGCTGCTGGGCAGCCAGTCCTTCTGGGAAGGGGTGGACGTGCGCGGCGAGGCGCTGTCGCTCGTCATCATCGACAAGCTGCCTTTCGCCCACCCCGACGATCCGGTACTCGCGGCGCGCATCGCCGAGCTGAACAAACAGGGGCGCAACGCGTTCATGGAATACCAGCTGCCGCGCACCATCATCAACCTCAAGCAGGGGGCAGGGCGCCTGATCCGCGACGAGACCGACCGCGGCGTACTGATGATTTGCGACCCGCGGCTGATCTCCAAGCATTATGGCAGGCGCATCTGGCAGAGCCTGCCCGCCTTCCGCCGCACGCGCGAGCAAGCCGTGGCGGTGCAGTTCTTTGCGGCGGGGAAAGCGGCAGATTAACGGTCAGCTCCCGCCCTCGAGCGCCACGCAGCGCGGGGGATTGCCGCCGGCACCTTTCATGCAGCAGATGCGCGTGGACCTGTTCGGTGAGCGCCGCACGAACATGCCCTCCGGGCGCATCGTCGGCCTCGCCCCAGTAGAACGAGACACGGAAGTGGGCGCAGCATGCGCCGCAGGATAAGCAGGGGTTGCCACTCATGAACCGGCCAACTGTTCGCACAAATCAAGTTTGATTGTATAGTAGCGCAACTCTTCAGGCTTGGAGCATTGCACATGCGCGACAGTACATTCCTCAGGCGCCTCTCGCGGGAGCTTCCGGCGTGGGTGGAAAAAGGCTGGGTGCGTCCCGGCGCGGACCAGGAAATCCTCAGCCACGTTGCGGCGCAGCATCGCGGCGGAGAGCGCCACATCATCGCCCTGTCGGTGATGGGCGTCATCCTGCTCGGCGCGGGGGTGATCACCTTCTTTGCGGCGCACTGGTCCGGCATGAGCAAGCTGTCCAAGCTGATCGTGCTTTTCGGCGGCATGGGCGCCGCCTACGTCGCGGCGGCGCTCGTTTCCATGCGCGGCAAGCTGCCGCATGTCGGGCAAAGCCTGTGGCTGCTGGGCGTGATTCTGTTCGGCGCGAACATCATGCTGATCGCCCAGATATACAACATAGACTCGCATTACCCCAATGGCGTGCTGCTGTGGGCGCTGGGCGGCCTGCTGGTGGCCTACATGGTTCCCGCGCAGCCCGCCATGTTCGCGGCCCTCGCGCTGGCCGTGCTGTGGAGCGGCATGGAAAGCGCGGAATTCGACCGGATGCACTGGCAATTCCTGCTGTTCTGGGCGGCCTGCCTGCCCGCGATATACCGCAAGGAATGGCGCCCGGCCGCACACCTTGCGATGATCGGCCTGTCGGTGTGGAGCGTGTTTTTCTTCTTTTCCGCCGATCGCAATCTCTATCACGCGCTGTATCTGACGCAGATCTACTTTCTGGGCTACCTTGCGCTGTTCGTCGCAGGCATGCTGCTGGGGACGGCAGAGCGCACCCGGGGATTTGCCCCCACCGTCCAGCACTACGCTGCGCTCGCTGGGACAGCGGCCTTCTACGCGCTGACTTTTCCCGACATGCAACGCAGCCGGTATTGGAGCGTCAGATTCGCCGACCACGCCACCTCAGACGCAGCCTGGATAGGCGCCACCCTCGCGGCCGTGGCATTGCTGGGCGGCCTTGCGCTGTGGCACCGGCGCAGGCATCCAGCGGCGGAAGCTGCGGCATACCTGACTTGGGGGCGCCTGTTGCTTGGCGCAATCGGGGCGCTGCTCGCGGCCAACCTGTTCCTCCACGGCGAACATGGGGGCATGATGGCACTGCTGTTCAATCTGGCCTTCTTCGCCGCGCTGGCCTGGCTGGTGCTCCACGCAGTGCATAGCGGCGACAAATTCCTGCTGAACCTGGCCTTTCTGGCGTTCGCCGTCTGGCTGCTGAGCCGCTATTTCGATACATTCTGGACTCTGCTCGACCGCTCCTTCTTCTTCATGGGCGGCGGGGCGCTGCTGCTGGCGGGCGGTTACGTGCTGGAAAAACAGCGGCGCAAGCTGAGACTCAAGATCGCCGCGCAGCGGGAAGGAGAATGACATGAGCATGCGCTTGCGCTCCGCCCTGGTGATTGCACTGCAGGTCATCGCCCTGTTCGGCATGATAGGCATCAAGCAATGGACGCTGAGCACCGGCACGCCGGTCCTGCTGGAGACGGCGCCGGTTGACCCGCGCTCGCTGTTCAGCGGCGATTACGTGCGCCTTTCCTACACCATCAGCAACCTGCGCCTGGATACGCTGGCGGGAGACAAGGATTTCAAGCGCCGCGACGATGTCTACGTCGTACTGCAGCAGGACACTCCTTATGCCAAGGCGATTTCAGCGCACCATGCCATGCCGCCCGTGAGCACGGGACAGGTGGTGATCAGGGGCGAGGTGCAGTATGCGAGCGACTCCGTCTGGAACCAGCAGACCCGGAAGATGGAACCGGCGAAAAACCTGTCCGTGCGTTACGGCATCGAGAACTATTACGTACCGGAAGGGACCGGACACGCACTGGAACGGCCGTCGGGAAAGGAGAAAGTCTCCGTGCGCGTAGCGGTTGACCGCTACGGCAAGGCGGGCATCCTCGCCATCCTGGTCAACGGTGAGGCGCGTTATGCGGAAAGCCTGCTGTAGCTAGCGTATCCGCATCGGGGAGGTCGGGATCCGATGCCGGGGTCGCGAATTTATCCCTCCACGGACGCCCAGAGGTCGTGCACGTCGGAATCGGTAACACGCACCTTCACGAACTCGCCCACCTTCAGCTCCTGCCCGTCGTCTATGTACACCATGCCGTCTATCTCCGGCGCGTCGGCGGCGCTGCGGGCTATCGCGCCCTCCTCGTCCACTTCCTCGACCAATACCGTCATCTCGCGCCCGATCTTGCGCGTGAGCTTCTCGGCGCTGATTTCTTCCTGAAGCTGCATTAGCCGCGCCAGGCGCTCATTCTGTTCTTCCGGCGGAATATGATCCGGCAACTCGTTGGCTGCTGCCCCTTCCACCGGAGAGTAGGAAAATGCACCTACCCGGTCGAGCTGCGCTTCTTCCAGGAAGTCCAGCAACTCCTCGAACTCCTCCTCGGTCTCGCCGGGGAAACCGACGATGAACGTGCTGCGCAGGGTAATGTCCGGGCACACTTCGCGCCAGCTCTTGATGCGCGCCAGCACGTTTTCGCTGCTGGCAGGACGCTTCATCAGCTTGAGTATGCGTTCGTTCGCGTGCTGGAACGGAATGTCCAGATAGGGCAGGATCTTCCCTTCCGCCATCAGCGGGATGACCTCGTCCACGTGCGGATAGGGATAGACGTAATGCAGGCGCACCCAGGGTGCGTCGCCCGCGGGCGTGCGCAGGCTGCCCAATGCCCCGGCCAGTTCGGTCATGCGCGTCTTGAGCGGCGTGCCGCCCCAGAAGCCGGTGCGGTACTTGACGTCCAGGCCGTAGGCGCTGGTGTCCTGGGAAATCACCAGCAACTCCTTGACGCCCGCATCCACCAGTTTTTCCGCCTCCAGCATCACCTCGCCCACCGGGCGGCTGACCAGGTCGCCGCGCAGGCTGGGGATGATGCAGAAAGTGCAGCGGTGGTTGCAGCCCTCGGATATTTTCAGGTAGGCGTAATGCTGCGGCGTGAGGCGCACACCCTGCGGCGGCACCAGCTCGACGTAGGGATCGTGCGGCTTGGGACAATGCGCATGCACCGCGTCCATGACCTCGGCGGTGGCATGCGGGCCGGTCACCGCCAGCACCTTGGGGTGCGCCTGCTGCACGATGTCCCCTTTGGCGCCGAGGCAGCCGGTGACGATAACCTTGCCGTTCTCGGCAAGCGCCTCACCGATGGCATCCAGCGATTCTTCCACCGCACTGTCTATGAAGCCGCAGGTGTTGACCACGACCAGGCTGGCATCCTCATAACTGCCGGTGATTTCGTAGCCCTCGGCGCGCAGCCGGGTGAGAATCAGTTCGGAATCGGCGGTCGCCTTGGGGCAGCCGAGGGAAACAAAGCCTATGCGTGGAGTTGCGGGATTGGATTTGGGTGCGGAGGACATTTGGCAGGACCGGGGAAACAAAACACAAAATTATACAATTGACCGCGCATTTGCGGTCCGGTTCCGTCATTCGGCATTGCGCCCCATCCGCTCCAGCCGGTCCAGCCATTTCTGCGCGCCCTGCGGGCTCAGGTTACCCACCCCGCCGATGACCGTGTCCCGTACCGGACGAATGCCCGCAAAGCCGAGAATGTTGCGCTTCAGGAGCTTGATGCCGTGGGCGAAATAGAACCAGCGGTACACCAGTGCAGGCATGCCCATGGTCACCACCAGCCGCGCCGACCGGCCGCGCAGCGACTCCCGCGCCTGCGGATTCGCGCCCTCGCGTGCGAAGGCGAAGCCGGGGCGCGCCACCTGTTCCAGAAAGGCCTTCAGCAGCGCGGGCATGTCGCCGCCCCACAGCGGGAAGATGAACACCAAATGCTCCGCCCACTTGATCGCCTCCTGCACCTCGGTCAGTCCGGGCGGCAGCGCACCGTGCTCCCACTCCTCCTGGCTGCGCAGGATCGGAAAATCCAGCGTGCCCACGTCCACCCGCCGCACCTCATGCCCGGCCGCCCCGGCACCCTTGGCATAGCTATCCTCCAGCGCGTGGCAAAGATGGCGGGTGGCCGAATCCGGGTGCCCCTGTATCAGCAGAATACGCTTCCCCATGGCGCTCCTCCGTCGATCGGCCGATTGCCGCTCAATTAGACCGTGCGACGCGCGGGAAGTGTCGCGCCCGGGGCTCTGGTCACTTCACTTGGACTTGTCCAGCAGCACCTCCAGCCTCACGCTCAGCATTCCGCTGGCCCCAAAATTCCGCTCTCTCGGGAAGTGCAGTTGCGGGCTGACTTCGAGGTACATCCATTCCCGGTGCAGGCGGTGGCGGTACAGTGTCAGGAGAACATAGTCCGTCACCACCCCGGCCGGGCGGCTCACGCCGATCGCGCTTGCCTGATACAGCATGGCGGTGCGTTCATCCAGTGTATGGAATAGCGAAAGATCCTGGCGCAGGTCGAAACTGAGCTTGTTGTAGAGCCAGGTTGCGCTGCTGGTGGAGCGAAACAGCAACGGGGCAGTGACGGGACGCTCGAAATCGAGCTGGGTGGTTTCCCCCGCTCCGGTGGTATTGAACCAGAACAAGGTCTCCGCCGCCCTCATGCGCCAGTGGTCGAGCGGGACTGCATAGCTGCCGCGCGCCCGCGCGAACGGCGCCGTGTTCAGACCGGCGATTTTGAGCCCCGCATCCGTGCCTGCATGCCACCTGTCGTCCGCAGACTTTCTTTCATAGCGCAGCCCCGCGCCGTAGCTCGTGGGTGTCTGCGTAGGTGCGGCGGGCTGGGCGGCCTGCACCTGGTTGGATGCGTTGGCCGTGTTCTTGTCCGGGTCCGACTCAATCAGCAAATGCAGGCTCTTTTCCGCCCTGGGAAGATGCAGTTTGGCCCTACCCTGGAATACAAATCGGCGTTCCCCGGTATACCCCATCACGCGAGTCAGGTCCAACTGCAACACGCTGTCGTTGGTCTCCTGATAATTGCGGTCATTGCCAAAGAAGCCGTCCAGGTAAGTTACCAGATCAACGAATTTGGTCGCCAGGTAATCACGCTCCTGGTCCATGACATTCAGCACCTCCAGAGGCGGAAATTCGGGTGGCGATGTTGCCGCTGGCGCAGACGCCGGTGCCGATGCAGGTACGGGAGCCGAAACCGGCATGAGCGCCGATGCCCCTGCTGGCGGGGATGCAGGGGCGGGCGATGCCGGCACAGGCGCCGACGCCGCAGACATTTCGTGCTGCGGCGCTGCGGTTGGCCCGGCGGCCTCTGCGCCGAGCGCCCCCAAGGGAGCCAGAAGAACCACGCCCATTGCAACCCCGGCAA
>Ga0316628_100003466_pt1 | contig 12150 bp, 5 predicted proteins | sample OWC_Aug_M2_C1_D5_FD_207648 | JGI IMG/M metagenome (GOLD analysis project Ga0316628, IMG submission 207648) | Wetland soil microbial communities from Old Woman Creek delta, Ohio, United States - OWC_Aug_M2_C1_D5_C | ecosystem: Environmental > Terrestrial > Soil > Wetlands | place: USA: Ohio...
TGGGCACGACATCGAGCTGCACGGTGACGCGCACGACGCTCACTCTGTGCCTCAACCATGGCATCGGCTTGCAGATGACGGGCGCAGGCAACCGCATCGCAGACTGCGCAATCGATACGACGAAGAAGGGGATCCGCATCCTTGACGTGACCGGCCAACCCGAGCAGGGCGGGCTCGTCATCTACGGATGCCGGATATTCCGCTGCAACCAGATAGGCATAGAGGTCCTGCAGGTCTCGCCCGCCTTCGCCAACGTCGTTCAGAGGTGCTACGTGCGGGACTGCGCGAAGGGCATCCACCTCGTGGGCTCGAACTCCACGGACCTCACCGAGAACACGGTCAAGGAATGCGGCGTCGGGGTGCATCTCGAGTACTGCCCTGGATACACAATCAACGTGTGGAGGAACAACCTCATCGGGTTGACGAGCCTCGGCGTGTCCTCCAGCAGCCAGGCGAATTGGGACAAGGACGGCAATGGCAACTTCTGGGACAATGAACCCTCGAAACCGGACCCCGTCCCGTTCTTCAATGACACGAACCCGAAGGACGGCATAAGCGAGGTCGAGTACGCGCTTACAGGCCTTCAGGCCGACCACTACCCGCTCATGGCACCCGTGGACTACGAGAGCCCCGATGCCCACGCTGGCCCGGCCCTCAAGGTCAAGCAGCACAAGCAGTTCACCCTCGACGGCAGCCTCTCCGACGACAACACCTACATAATCAACTACACCTGGTCGATCCAGCTCCCTGGTGGGGAGTACCTCCTCTACGAGAGGAAGCCCACGGGCGTCGTCGACGTGGCCGGTGTGTTCACGGTGACGCTCACCGTCACTGACGTGGCGAACCTCATAGCCACGGCACAGACGAAGGTCAACATCACGGACGCGGACCCGCCCGCCTTCATCCGCATCGACACGCCGCCGACCATCGGCAACGGCCAGACGCTCAACGTGTCCGCGACCATCACCGACAACATCGACGTCACCCTTGTATGGCTCCTCCACAGGTTCGGGATGGAGGGGACGTTCCGCAGGCTCGACCTGTACGCCCAGGGCGAGGACGTCTGGGCCACCGATATAACGGTTGCGCTCGACCAGTCCATGAACCTGTACTACCAAATCAGCGCACGCGACAAGGAGAACAACATCGGCCGCTCCGCCGACCTGGTGGTCACCGTCATTGACGACCTCCCCCCGTCCATCGAGCCCAGTTTGCCCGACGAGGTGACCACTGGTGACGTCTACTGGTTCAATTGCACTGCGACAGACAACCGCGGTGTGCAGATGGTGCGCCTCGAGTACCAGTTCCCAGACGGGGGACCGATGGGCGTCAACATGTCGACAATCGGCAACAAGTGGTTCATCGAGCTCCAGGTCCCCATAGGCGCGACCTCCCCGATGTCGATGAGGTTCAACGCCTCCGACAGGTCCGGGAACATCTGGCGCACTCCGGACATCGAGCTCACCGTCCGGGACAACGACAAGCCCGTGGTCAACTTCGACCTCACGGACCCACGCATCCACTACGGTTCGAACCACACGTTCCGTGTGAGGCTGGGCGACAACCTGGGCGTCACAGAGGCCTTCGTGGACCTCAAGTACTCGGCCGGCGACTGGACCCCCAACATGCTCACCTTGGATGACGACATCTTCACAGGCGACGCCACGATCGAGACCGACCGTGGCCACCTGCTCTGGTACAGGTTCAGGGCGCGCGACGCCGCCGGGAACGAGCTCGAGACGCCAGAGGTTCAGATAGAGCTCCTGAGCCAGAACCCCGTCATCACAACCGTTCCGGTCCTCGAGGCCTTCGAGGGCAAGGCGTTCACGCTCGACATGGACGCCAGCGACCCTGACAACCAACCGTACGAGCTCCAATGGATCATGTTCGTCAACGGCTCGTGGCTCACCATCGACCCGCAGACCGGCGTCATGGCGGGGACGCCGACGAACCGTGACATCGGGACCTTCGACGTGAACATCACCGTCCAGGACGGGGAGGGTGGGGAGTCCAGCATCGGCTTCACCATCACTGTCCTCCCGGTAGACACGCCCCCTGTCGTGGCCATCACGTTCCCCGACAACGAGAAGCAGGTGGGCAGCATCCTGCGAGTGACGGGCAGGGTCGATGATGACGAGAACAACATCCTATGGGTCCGCGCAAGGGTGGACGGGGGCGAGTGGTTCAACGTCACCGGCAAGGCGGTCTGGAGCTATGAGATGGCCATCAAGGGCCTGACCGAGGGCCCGCACGAATTCGAGATCAAGGCGTACGACGGGGTGAGCGAGTCCAACATCATGAGCCTGACCTTCATCGTGCCGGAGAAGGAGAAGCCCGATGACGGGCCAGGTCCCGGCGCGGCCGCGGCGATGCTCGCCCTTGGGTCGCTTGCACTGGCCATCGGCAGCCGTCGGAGACGATGAGCCGAGGGCGGGCCCAAGCCCCATCTGGGCGGGGGGCGAGGATGGCAATCCGTGACAGGGCCGAATACCTGGTGACGAGGGCCGCCTCGGCCGTCGCCGACAGGCCTCTGCTGCTCAAGCTGCTCGGGGACTGCGCCGCCTCGCTAGCGCGGGAGCGCTCGCTCGTCAGATTACCAACGCGCGACCTCATGGTGGTCGGTGACCTGCACGGGCACATCGCGGCGACCGAGTGGGTCGTGCGGCACGCGCTCGCGCGGGGCGCTCCCCACGTGGTCGCACTCGGCGATTACGCGGACAGGGGCGACCGCCAGCTCGAGACGCTCGTTTTGCTGCTCGCGCTACGGCTCGAGCTGCCAGGGTCCGTCACGCTCCTGAGGGGGAACCACGAGACCCGGGGGATGGCCTCCCGATACGGGCTCGAGGACGCGGTGCTGTCCGTCCATGACTGGAGGGTGATGGACGCCATCTACGAGGTCTTCGCCCAGCTGCCCTTGGCTGGTCACCGCGCCGACGGCGTGCTCTGCCTCCACGGGGGCCTCCCCCACCGTGCCAGCTCCCTCGATGACATCTCGTCCGTGCCCAAGGGGGAGGAGGAGCCGACGGACGGGACGGCCATCGAGGTGCTCTGGAACGATGCCGAGGAGCGCCCCGGGGGCTTCGCGCCCGGCGTCGACCGTGGGGTGGGCCACACGTTCGGCACAGATGCCTCCCGGGAGTTCATGGACCGCAATGGCCTCTGGATGCTGGTGAGGGCCCACCAGCCGTCACCGCGGGGGTTCGTGCGCATGCACGGGGGCCGTGTCGTGTCGGTGTTCTCGCATCCCGGGTACATGGGGGGCTCGACGGAGGGTGCGGTCGCCCTGGTCGGGATGGACAGGACCGTCCGTCGCATGGGAATCGAGGTGGGCGAGTGAGGGGCCATCGGACGGGCTAGAGCCATCTCTCCATGGTCATGACGTTCGACCCCTGCCAGAGGTAGGTGTCGACCTGCTTGAAGCCCATCCTCTCGTACATCTTCATGGCAAAGTCGAACTCAGGGGTCACAGTGAGCTCGACCGACTTGTACCCCGCGAGGCGGGCGAACTCGAGGCCCTGGTTCACCAGCTCCCTGCCGTGGCCCTTGCCACGGTGATCGGTGATGACGGCCAGGAACGACATGTTGCACACGCCCTCGGAGGGATTGCTGTGGTCGATGATGACGGTCCCCACCAACGTCCCCGCCTCCTCCGCGACCAGGAAAAGGTCACGGGAGCGGTCGAACTCCGAGAGGAACCGTGCCAACTCCTCCCTGACGTACTTGCTCACGTCCCGGTTGAGGGCCTCCCGGTAGACGTCCGTGATGAGGCGGGTTGCGACCTCCCTGTCCTCCAGCCGGAAAGGCCTGTACACTGCCATGCGCAACCTCGGGCCACGCGCCCCCATTCACGGAAGCGCGCGTCGGGGCCCGCCCCCAATGCGGGGACTGTGAAAAAAAGCTTTGCATTCGCGCGGAGGCCTTTTGCATGCGAACCGAAGTGCCACAATCTATATAACGAGCATCTGCCCTGACCCGTCTGTGCCAAGCTCAGGCGAACGTGAGGTCATCGTCGTGCCCGTGCACGAGGAGGTCTTCGCGGCCGCCCGCCAGCTCAGGGTTCTCGTCATACCGATAACCCAGAGCGTGGCCGACGTCAAGTACGTGGCCTTCTACCGCAAGGCCCCCACGTCCGCGATTACCCACTTCGCGCCCGTCCTGAGGATAGAGAGGAACGTGCGCTATCGCGACATGTTCCCCACGAGCACCGAGCTGGGGAAGCGGGGCGACATGCCTCTCAAGGTCTACCACCTCGGTCCGATGGAAGTGCTGGAGAGGCCCGTGAAGAAGGGCTGGTCGGCCCCCATAGCCGGGGCCAGGTACACGGACATCGAGTCCCTGAGGAGGGGACGCTACATCGACGAGGTATGGCCGCCCGAGACCGAGGCCGCGAAGGAGAAGCTCCGCCAGAGGCAGCGCGAGCATGACGAGCGCAAGCGGCGCGCCAAGCAGGTCGGGGCCGCCAAGGCATCGAAGGAGGCCGTGCATGACCGCGATGCTGCCAGGGAGGGGGGGGCATCGGAGGACGCGCCGAAGAAGAAGCGCCACCGCGGGCATCGCGGGGGACGCGGGCGGAAGCGCAAGGCCGCCCCCGCCCCCGCCCCCGAGACGCGGTCCGAGACCACCGTGGAGCGCACCGCGCTCGAGCAGACGGCGGCGCCGAGGGCCCGCTCAGGGAAGGGCCCGAAGGTGCACTACATCGTCGATGGTGCGAACGTCGCGATGGAGGCACGCAAGATGAAGGAGGGTGGCCTCCTTCGCCAGCTCGAGCTGCTCGTGGAGAAGCTGAGGACGGTCCCGAACTCGTTGGTGACCGTCATCGTGGACGCGGGGCTGCGCCACCACATCGACCGACAGAAGGACCTGGAGAGGATGATAGAGCGGCGCGAGGTCCTCCAGGCACCCGCGCAGACGCAAGCCGACGAGTTCATCCTGATGACCGCCGAGTTCCTGCGCAAGCGCGGCGAGGAGGTGCGCATCGTGTCGAACGACACCTACTCGGACTACATCAGGCGCTACAAGCCGCGGTTCAACTGGGTCCACGATGTCCAGGAGCAGTTCATGTTCATCTTCTCGCCGGACCGGGACGACGTGCTCGATGTGATGATCTCGATCAACTGAGGGGCACGAGAACGCTTCCGGGCCAGTTCCAGGGGGCATGGCCCCCTGCGCCCCGCATCAACCCTTCTCAGGCGCCCCAATGGCCCAGCTGCCGGGCATCGCGCGCGCGGGCCCGGGGTCGCCGAGGTACATCCTGGTGCATGACCTCATCCTCACTGCGTAGACGCGGTTGAGCGCCTCGACGGCCAGCGCATTGTAGGAGGGGACGCCGATCGAGAGCGGCTCCGGCGTCGCGATGTCCATGGCCATCGCCAGGACCGCCCTTGCAGCGTCCGCGCCCTCCTCGCCGCTCTGAGCGACCCAAGGACCCATCCTCCATCCACGGACGCTCCTGCGCAGGAATCCGAAGGCCCTCACCGGCTCATCGTCTGGGGCCACGAGGAAGCTGCCTGCCCCAGAGGTCTGAAGCAGCCGGAGCAGCCGCGATCTGTCCGCGCCCCATCCGTGGAGGTCGATGACCAGGACGGGGGCCATGTCAACGTCGGTGGCCGAGCGGGCCCTCACCGACGCGGCGGGTCTCTCGTCGACGCTGGTGTCGACGGCCAGCCTCAGCGACTCCCAGTCCGGCACGAAGCCCAGCCGTCGGTAGAGCGTGACGGCCTCCGGGACCGCGTCCAGCCCTATGCAGTGGCAATCCCGCGCCTTGAGGGCGCGCACGCCCTCGCGCGCAAGCCGCTCGCCGAGCCCATGACCGCGCTGGTCGGGCCTCACGAGCAGCAACCCGATGAACCCGAGCCCGCCCCATCTCGAGGCGTAGACGCATCCCAGGACCCCGTCCCCCGATCCCTTCCCGGCGGTCGCGACCAACATGCCCTCCGGGTCCACCCTCTGGAGCCGCTCGATGTCTGCGAGAGTGTAGGCCCAGCCGGCCGATTCGATGAGGGATAGGATGTCGGGCGCGCGGGCCAAGGGCGCCAGGCGTATGGACACCGCCGATGTGTCAAGCCCTGCCCCCTCCACGGCCATGGGTCCCTCCAGGGGGTCCGGGTGGATTTATCTTTCGACCGCGACCGCCGCCGACGCGCCTAGGGGTCGTGCGCGCTTGGCATGCCCGTGCGTGCATGTGGCCCCATCTGGTAACTCACACCAAAATCCTTTTATCCGATATCATCGGATGCATATATCGCCAGAGCCCCCGATGGGGGCGCCCGGGTGATGAAGGTTTGCCCTCTCGGAAGGAACACAGGTCCGTCATGATCGTCGTCGCGACCATACTGGGGCTCGTCCTCCCGACCGCGGGCGTGGTGATCGCGGACGGTCCCGTGATTTCTGTCACGAAGCCCTTGGACGGGGGAGTCAGCACGAGCCGCGACATCATCGTCGAGGGCTGCTGCACGGCGCCCGTGCGTACGCTGGCCCTGGGGCCCTCGGAGCTCGGCAACCATGCCGGGACCAACATGCAGTGGAGGGCCGGCCACCTCGTGATGAGGCCCATAAAGCAGTTCTCCGACGACTTCTCGGGCATGTCGCTGGACCCTGCGCGTTGGGTTATCCTGAGGGATACTGGTATCATCACCGTGAGCGGCGGGGAGCTGACGATGGCCTTGGAGAGCGCCACCTCGAACACAGGGCTCATCCGCTCGGTGCGTGGAGTCACGCCCGAGGACCGCGACTGGCGGGCCGAGTTCAGGCTCAAGTTCATCACCCTGGGGTACACAGGCGGGGGCGGAGGGCTCAGCGGGGGCGCGGTCGATGAGCTCTCCAGCCACATGGCGGTCTGGGGCGCGTACGCATGGGGCAGCCCGGACTGGAGGGTCTACTCGAACGGCAACTCGTACTTCAACGGCACGAACGATGGCTCCTACCATACCTATGCCCTGAGCTACTCCGCGGCGAGGAACCAGGGAGAGCTCCTCAAGGACGGCGAGAGGCTCGCCATCGTGCCAATGGCGACCGTCCCCGACATATTGTGGTTCGGTTCGCCCAGCGCGACCGCCTACTGGTCGACGGGCCTCGCCGTGGACTACGCCAACGTGTGGACGGAGGGTGGCTCCTGGACATCCCACACCCATGACATGGGTCACCTGACCTCCATCGACGATGTCCGCGCGTCATGGACATCCACGCACGCCGCCAGCGCGCACATCGAAGTCGAGGCGAGGACGTCGGTGGACAACGTGACGTGGACGGGATGGAGAGCGATGGGGCAGGGAGGCCCCTCCCCCCTGGGACGTTACCTCAACGTACGGGTGTTCACCTCTCTGCCAGATGTGAAGAGCGAGAGCGCGAACATCTCCATCTCCTCGTTCAGAGTGTCCTATCACGACCCCCTGACATCGGTCGAGGTCAGGCGCGCGGGGGGCGAGTGGACGACGGCCACCGGCCTCGAGACGTGGTCGGCCAGCCTGTCACTCGAGGAGGATTCCAACACCATCGATGTCAGGGCGAACGACACGGCCGGGAACATGGTCGTCAAGGCGCTCACCGTCGTCGTGGACACCATCCCACCAGTGGGCACCGTCCACATCCAGGGCGACCACCCGTACTGCAACGACTTGAACGTCATCCTGGAGCTCAGCGCGACCGACAGGTACGGCGTCGAGTACGTGCAGATCTCGAACGCGCCTGACATGTTCAACAAGCAGACGTTCTACTACTGCACCACGATCGCCTGGAAGCTTGAAGGCCTTGATGGAGAGGTCCCCGTATACGTGAGGTTCGTCGACGCGCACGGCCTTCTGTCGGACATCATGACAGACAGCATCGTCTACGACGCGGTGCCGCCCATCGGCTCCGTGACCATCAACTATGGAAGGGCGTACACGCCCACGACGACCGTCCGCCTCGACCTCGAGTACTCGGACACTCGCGGCGTGGCCAAGGTGGAGCTCTCCAACGCGGCCGACTTCCCCACGTCCTCCACCATCGCGGTCTCCGGCAAGGTCGTTGAGGCGTGGGAGCTCCTGCCGGACGGGGACGGCCCGCGGATGGTCTACATGCGCCTGACGGACATCGCCGGCAACGTCAGGGTCGTGAGCGACACCATCGAGGTCTACGCGCCCAAGCGCATCGGCAGCGTGGTGATAGAGCAGAACGCGCAGTACACCTCCAAGTCCATCGTGAGCCTCCGCATCGAGTGCCCGCCGGAGGCAAGGCCGCAGAGGATGCAGCTCTCCCCCGATGGCGCCTTCACGACGGAGTGGGAGAACTTCCAGCGGGACAAGCTGTGGATACTCGCGCCCGGGGACGGCCCCAAGGCGGTCTGGGTGCGGTTCGAGGACTTCAGGGGCATCTTCTCCCTCCCCGTCAACGACACAATCGTGCTGGACACCGTCGCGCCCGTCGTGACGGTCGCCATCGAGGGCGGGGTCGACTACGCCACGGCCACCTGCTTGACCGTCGAGCTCTCCTGGCAGGACGTGGCAACTCCCGTGCGGATGTGGGTCGCCGAGGACGGTCGGTTCGACTTGGTGCAGCCGCAGCCATTCGCCCCCTCCTTCGCATGGACGGTCGGGGCCTGGGAGGGCCGGCACCTCATCTACGTGCAGCTGGAGGACGGGGCCGGCAACCTCGGGTCGGCCATGGACGACATCCACTTCGCCACCAAGGTGCCCGTGCTCAAGCTCTCGCTGCCCGGCGGAGGCTTCACCGACGCCCGTTCCCCGCTCGAGGTCGTGGCGAGCGCGACCGACGACTACGGCTGGTGCACAGTCCAGCTCGCCTTCGGCACCGACCCGCCAGCCGACGCGCCTTGGCTGCCCGGCACGGGGCCCCTTTTGGTCTCCGTGCCCGATGGCACGCAGGACGGAAGCTACGAGGTGCGCGGCAGGTGCCGGAGCGCGGCCGGGTTGACTTCGCAGCTCGTCTCGGTCGCCGTCACGGTCGACCTGGTCGCCCCCGACGTCAGCATCAAGTCGCCGGCGCAGGGGACATCGGTTCGCCAGAGCGGATTCGCGGTCCTTGTCGAGTTCACGGCCCGGGACCCGAACGGCATCGGGGCACTGTCGATGAGCATCGATGGGGGCAACTGGACCGCCATGGACGCAGTCGGGCGCAGTGCGACGGCCACGCTCGGAGGGACGGGCGAGCACACAATCGCCATCCGTGCGGTGGACAGAGCCGGTAACGAGGCGACGGCAACGACGACCTTCCGGCTCGAGAGGGCGTCGGCCGTGGTCGCCGGGGGAGGGGTCATCCTTGTCATCCTGGCGGCAATCATCGTGGTGGCGGTGCTCGGCGCCTTGGTATACCGCAGGCGCCGGCCCAGGACCAGGAGGTCATCCGAGCCACGGCCGCCCGCGACCACCGACGCCAAGGCCGCCCCCCCCGATGCACCCGCGATGGTCCACGAGGCACCACCGGTCCCCATGGGTTCCGCCACCGCGCCCGCGCACGCGCAGGTGCCACATGCCCCGGAGCCGCCCGTGGGGGAAGTCGTCACCTGGGAGGAGTACTAGGCCGAGGCGGGCGCGCCGGCAAGCGTTCCCCCCAAGGGGGTCGCGGCCGCGCTTGATGTCCGGACCATCTCCGCTATCCAGCTGGTCATGCCCAGTCCAGCCGATCTGCCCGACTATGCCATTTGCTCACGGCTACAGGCCCCGGGACTGACCGTGCCCGTCGAGAGAGGGTGCTGGTGCCCTGTCGTCCTCACCTGGGGGGACCTGCGCCGCGATATCGCCTCTGGGGTTGCGGCTCCCCCGGCCCGGTCCCCTGCGGCGGTGGCGGTGGCGCAGCCGTCCTCGTCCGGGCCCCCTGCTGGGGGGGCTGGGCAGGCGGCCTGGCAGGTGCCGCAGGTCGGGCCGGCGCGGTGGGCGGGGGCCTGGGCGGCGCTGCGGGAGCCGGTCGGGGCGCGGGCGGGGCGTAGGCCTTCGGAGCCGGCGTCTCCGGTATCTCCTCTGGCTCCTCCTCGAACTCGAAGCCCGCGGACTCCGCTGGCTTGGGCGCCACCTTGGTGGCCCGCTCGCCGTACAGCTCCTCAGCCGTCGGCTGGCGGGCCGCCTCCGCTGGCGGGGTCTCCATCTCGACGGCCACGCGCTCGGGCTCCATCTTGTACGGCTCAGGCTCGAGGTCGCGCCGCATCCGCGGTCGCTCCATCTCGTACGGGGCTGGTACCGTCTCCGCCTGCGCAGGCGGGGCCGTGATGACCGTGGTCTTTGGCGCGCGGCGCCTCGCGACGAGCAGCACGACGATTATGAAGATGACCAGCACGAGCACCATGACCATGAGCATTTCGGACCATGTGACCAGCCCCGTCTGGGCCTCCTTCGTCACGAGGACCGCCGCCAAGGCCTCCGTCTCGGAGCCCTGGGTGTCGCGCACGCGCACGGTGATGAGGTAGGTGCCCGCCTCGACGTCCTTGCCCGGCTTGACGATGAGCTTCATGCCCTGCACCGAGGCCCATTTCGGCGAGCCCTCCGCCAGGTGCAGCGTGAGCGTGCCCGGGGTGATGTCCGTGGCCGTGAGGGTCGTCTCGCCCGTGCCGCCGGCCCTGACCATGACCGGGGCCGCCGGTGAAACGACGGGGGCCAGGTTGACCACCGTCAGGTTACCCCAGAGCACGACCGTGTCGTCGTCCTCGTCCCTGACGGTGAGCTTGATGATGTAGGGCGTGCCACTTGCCACATAGGAGTGCGTGACCAATCGGCCCGTGCCCGCCGCGGAAGCGTCACCGAAGTCCCATGAGTAGTCGATGGCCTGCGCGAGCGTCGAGCCCTGCGGGAACGGGTCGGTGGCGAGGGCCGAGAAGGTCACGACCTGCCCCTCGATCGGATCCACGGGGAGCGTCCACTCGACCGACGGGAGCATCGTCTCAATCGAGGCGATGGGCACCGTGACCGACACCTGCGCCGTCTTGCCCTCGTCGCCGTCCAGCACGGTGAGGGCGACAGTGTACTCGACGCGCCTGTCGAAGGCGTAGAGCAGCACCGGCCCTTCGGTCGTTGCCGTGTAGGTCAGGCCAGGAGAGCTGACGGTCCACATGTATGCCTCAAGTCCGCCCGGGTCGTACGAGAGCGAGCCATCGAGCGCGCTGGGCGTGTCCTCGGGTTCGACGGTGACGGTGAGCCTGGCGAGCGGGGCCACGTCCGTGACCATGATGGATAGCAGGTCCTCGCCGAAGCTTCCGTCCTCGTCCATGACGCGTAGCTTCAGGACGAAGGAGCCCGGGGAGTCCCACGCGTGGTCGACGACGGGCATCCCCGTCTCCAGGTCCCAGCCGTTCCCGAGGTTGTCGTCGAAGTCCCAAAGGTAGGAAATGATGTCGTCGCCAGGCTCCAGCGAGCTCGTGGCGTCCAGGGTTATCGTCTCGCCCTCCATGGGGTCCTTCGGCTGCTTGATGACGGCCACGGGGATGGTGTTGATGATGAGGGCCTTGAGGGACGCGGAACCGGTCGAGTTGTCGATGTCCATGACATGCACGAGGAGGTTCTTGATGCCGGGCTGGTCGTAGACGTGGGTGGCGTACGGCACGTCCGTCTCCTCGTCCTCGACGCCGTTGGCGTCCCAGTCCCAGATGTACTTGGCGATGTCCATGCCGGGCTCGTCAGGGACCACGTCGATGCGCAGGGGGTCGCCCTCGCCGCCGATGTAGAGGCCCGCGGCCGCGACGGTGGGCGGCGTGTCCGACACCACCACCTTGAACATCCAGTACCCCTCGGTGCCCTCGGCGTCCGTCGCGCGCACGCGGCAGCGGATGTTGCCCACCTTCGTGAACTCGAGCATCGAGGTGGCCGTGGGGCTGTGCGCGTCGTACGTCCCGTCGTCGTTGAGGTCGAAGTCGTAGGCCGTGATGTTCCTCTCGTTGCCCAGGAGGTCGACGGTGAAGGCCTTCGGCACGCCCTCCACGGCGACGTCGTCTGTTACCCTGGGGACGGGCGCGACGTCGGTCAGGTTCACCCTGACGTAGCCCGCGCCCCAGCTGTTGTCATCGTCCGTGACGTTCACCCATACCCGATGCTCTCCGGCCATCCAGAAGGTGTGGTTGGCGTACGGGACGTCCGTGGTCTCGTCCATGACACCGTCGTCGTTGAAGTCCCACCTGAACCGGTTGAGGTTGTCGCCGGGCTCGAACGCGTCGACATGGATTACTATCTG
>Ga0316628_100003467_pt1 | contig 12149 bp, 9 predicted proteins | sample OWC_Aug_M2_C1_D5_FD_207648 | JGI IMG/M metagenome (GOLD analysis project Ga0316628, IMG submission 207648) | Wetland soil microbial communities from Old Woman Creek delta, Ohio, United States - OWC_Aug_M2_C1_D5_C | ecosystem: Environmental > Terrestrial > Soil > Wetlands | place: USA: Ohio...
GGTTGCCTTACGAGCCAATTTTTCCGGGAATCCAACCTTCCGGGCGTTTCTAGGCCAGGTGCGTCAGACGGTGTTGGCGGCTCTCGAACATCAGGATTACCCCACCCTGCGCTTGATCCAACGACTCCGGGTACCCCGGGATCTCAGCCGACCACCGCTCTGCCAGACCATGTTCGTCCTCGATAAACCACACCGGATCACCGAACAGGCCGCACCGGAATTCTCGCGGGGGCAGACCGGGCTACGGATGGATCTAGGTGGAATCGTGATGGAGTCGATCCCTCTGGAACACCGGGCTGCGACTCTGGATCTGGTCATGTTGATCATCGAGGCGTCGGGATCACTTTCCATCTCCATCCGCTATAACACCGACCTGTTTGATGCAGTCACCATCGCCCGGATGGCGGGACATTTTCACACGCTGCTGGAAAGCATCATTTGCGATCCGGCCGCCAGGATCGATGATTTGGAAATTCTGACCGATGCCGAACGCCAGCAACTGTTGGTCGAGTTCAACGATACCAGGACCGATTACCCCAAAGACAAGTGCCTCCACCACTTGTTTGAGGAACAAGTCCAGCGGACGCCGGATAGTCTGGCCATCGTATTTGAAGGACAGCAATTGACCTACGCTCAACTCAACGCTCGCGCCAATCAACTGGCCCATCACCTGCAAACACTGGGCATTGGGCCGGATGTGCCGGTGGCCATATGCATGGAGCGCTGCCTGGAGATGATCGTCGGGCTTCTGGGCATTCTGAAGGCAGGCGGAGCTTATGTGCCGTTAGATCCTGCCTATCCCAAGGAGCGCCTGTCCTTCATGATGGAAGATGCCCACGCTGCAGTGTTGCTGACGCGAGGGCACTTGGTGGGGCGCATGCCCGAGCACAGGATCCACACCGTGTGCTTGGACACGGGCTGGGAAGCCATCGATGCGAAGAGCGAAAAGAACCCGGTAACTGTGGCAACACCCAAGAACCTTGCCTACATAATTTACACCTCCGGCTCAACGGGACAGCCCAAGGGAGTCATGGTCGAACATCGTGGGCTGTGCAATACCATCAACTGGATAACCCACACGCTCGATCTGTCAGCCGAAGACCGCTGTCTTCTAAAGACTCCGATCACTTTCGATGCTGCTGGACGCGAACTTTTTCCAACCCTGGTAACGGGTGGAAGACTTGTCATTGCCGAAGCCGCCGGCCATCGTGATAGCCGTTACTTGGCGGAAACGATCCGTAGCGCACGGATCTCCATTTTCCACTGCGTTCCATCTCTTCTACATTTCCTCGTTGAGGAGCCCGCATTCGACAACTCCCTCGTCTTGCGTGCTGTCATGTGCGGCGGCGAAGCCTTGCCGACTAAAGTGGTCGAACGATTCCAACGCCGTTCGAAGGCCAAGCTATTCAACGTGTACGGCCCGACTGAGACCATTATCGACTCGACATATTGGTTATGCGACGGGACCAATGGCCGCTCTTCGAGTCCGATCGGACGACCAATACCGAACGCGCGCATATATATTTTGAACAACGCACTTCGTCCTCTGCCGATCGGAGTTGCAGGTCACTTGCATATCGGCGGGGTGAGCTTGGCCCGAGGCTATCTGAACCGGCCGGAGTTGACCGCCGAGAAATTTATTCCGGACCCCTTCAGCAGTGAGCCTGGAGCACGAATGTACAGGACTGGCGATTTGGCCCGTTATCTACCCGATGGAAACATCGAGTTTCTTGGCCGGGCCGACCACCAAGTGAAGATCCGCGGGTTCCGCATCGAACTGGGGGAAATCGAGGCCGCGCTTGGCCAACATCCTGCGGTGCGGGAAGCTGCCGTCCTGGCTCGGGAAGAGGCAGAGGGCGAGAAACGGTTGGTGGCCTATGTGGTCGCGGACTCCACGGCGGATGAGTTGCGCCGCTTTCTGAAGGACAAGCTGCCCGATCATATGGTACCGGCGGTGGTCATGCTGCTCGATACCATGCCGTTGCTGTCCAACGGGAAGATAAACCGACGTGCGCTGCCGGCCCCGGATCGATCCAGACCGGCGTTGGAGAAATCTTTCGTCGCGCCACGCGATGTTTTGGAATTCCAACTCGCGCACATCTGGGAGGAGGTCCTTGGCGTCCGGCCGGTCGGGGTCAGAGACAATTTTTTTGAGTTGGGAGGGCACTCGCTGCTGGCGGTGCGTTTGTTCGCCCTCATCGAGAAACGGCTGGGTAAAAAGCTTCCCCTGACGAGCGTCTTTCAGGGAGCAACGGTTGAGCATCTCGCTGGTGTTCTTCGTCACCAGGCCATGCCCGGCCCGCAGTCCTCGTTGGTGGCCATTCAACCCAGCGGCAGCAAACGGCCGCTCTTCTTGGTGCATCCGGCTGGCGGACATGTTTTTCCCTATGTTCATCTGTCGCAGTTTCTGGGTCCCGATCAACCCTGCTATGGGCTGCAAGCCAAGGGGCTGGAAGACGGACAAGACCCCCACACGCGAATCGAAGACATGGCGGCCCATTACATCCAAGCATTGCAGACCTTGCAGCCTACCGGGCCGTACCTTCTGGGAGGATGGTCCATGGGAGGCGTGATCGCCTTCGAGATGGCGCAGCAACTTCACGCGCAAGGTCAGCAGGTGGCGTTGCTCGCTTTACTGGATGGTCGGATTCCCACTCCCGATGAGACGTTTCCAGAGGAAGATTCTGAAGCGATTTTGTTGGTCGAACGCTACTTCGGTATTTCGTTTGGGTCGACGGGGTCGCTGGCGGAGCTCCCCAAAGACGAACAGTTGGCCTTTATGCTGGAACAGGCGAAGAGCGCCGGCTTGGTGCCCGCGGAGCTTGATGTTTCCCAAGCTCGCCGTTTTGTTAAGCTCCTCAGGAGCGACTTGCGCGCGACGCAGAATTACGGACTGCATCTCTACCCGGGTCGAATCGCCTTTTTCAAGGCGAGTGAAACGCTGACGGGCACGTCTCCGGACCCAACGATGGGCTGGAGCGAATGGGCCGGTGGCGGAGTGGAGGTCCACATCGTTCCGGGCAATCACGCCAATCTGATGTACGAGCCTCACGTTGAAGTCCTGGCCGAGAAATTGACGGCATGCCTCAACCAGGCGCAATCCGCGGAGGCGGAGGAAAATGGCGTAGCAGGAAAGATCGATCAATGACCACCGCAACCACCGTTGACTCCTGGATTGCCTGCCGCAAACCGAATCCGCAGGCGCGTCTTCGTCTGTTCTGCTTCCCATACGCAGGAAGCGGTGCCTCGATTTTTCGCACCTGGTCGGACGCCTTGCCAGCAGATGTTGAGGTCTGCCCGATTCAGTTTCCCGGTCGGGGAACTCGGCTGATGGAGACTCCGTTCACTCAGCTCTCGCCGCTTGTCCAGGCCCTCGCCCAAGCCCTGGTTCCACTCCTGGACAAGCCGTTTGCCTTCTTCGGTCACAGCCTGGGAGCATTGGTTAGTTTTGAACTCGCCCGTCAGCTACGGAGACAGGCAGGCATTCAGCCGATTCGCCTGTTTGTCTCGGCGGATCGCGCGCCGCAGATCCCGCAGCGAAACCAGCCGATCCATGCCCTGCCCGAAAGGGAATTCCTGGTCGAATTGCGTCGCCTGAATGGCATTCCCGGAAAAGTGTTGGAAGAGCTAGACCTCATGCAAATCATGCTTCCCGTCCTGCGGGCCGATTTCGCCGTTTACGAAACCTACGCGTACTCAGCCGAGGCTCCTTTCAACTGTCCCTTCTCCATTTTTGGCGGCCTGCAGGATACCCGGGTGAGTCGTGGCGATCTCGAAGCCTGGCGTGATCAAACGAGTGTTTCCTTCTCGCTGCAGATGTTTCCCGGTGACCACTTCTTCTTGAACACAACTCAGCCGCTACTTCTTCAGCTCCTCTCCCAAGAACTGCGCTGGGACAGGTGAGAACAACCACATGAAAGCAGCACCCATCACTTCTCCTGTTCCTCCCTGGCGCTCTCCATCAGAAGCTTTAGTGTTGGGTTGCGATGAGGTTCATGTCTGGCGAGCAACCTTGGACCAGCCCCCGTCACAGATTCAGAGCCTCCTGCACAACCTTGCGGCGGATGAACAAGCGAGGGCTAAGCGGTTTTATTTTGAGAGAGACCGCGAGCGCTTTATCGTCGCTCGTGGAGTGCTCCGGGCCATCCTCAGCGGCTACTTGAATCGAGTGCCCGAAAGTTTGTCCATTTGCTACAGCTCTCACGGAAAGCCCGCCCTTGCCGGAAAATCTGACAGGGATGCGATCCGCTTTAATGTGGCCCACTCCCATGGAGTCGCCCTTTACGCGGTCAGTCGTGGTCGGGAGGTGGGTATTGACCTTGAGCGCATTCGCTTCGATCTGGCAGTCGCGGAGATCGCCGAGAGATTTTTCTCACGGCGGGAAGTTGCGATGCTCCGGACACTCTCAATCGAGGCGCAGTTTCAGGCGTTCTTTCGCTGTTGGACTCGCAAGGAGGCTTACATCAAGGCTCTGGGCCAAGGACTTTCACTGCCCTTGGATCAGTTTGACGTGTCTCTTGCTCCCGGGGAACCGGCCGCATTACTCGGCACTCAGCAATATCCATCCGAAGCCTCCCGTTGGTCTCTTCAGGAACTTACTCCGGCCCCCGGCTATACCGCCGCTCTAGCCGTGGAAGGACACGGTTGGTGTCTTACCTGTTGGCAATGGCCGGATTCGGGGCAGCGATCAATCTGAATGTTGCGGCTCATTTTTTTGCCGAGCCCATCTCTGGGCGAGCCGTTTGACGACCAGATAGGTGAGCAACGTAACGGGAGCAGCGATGATGATTGAGCCAACGAGCATGGCAGCGTAAACATCCCAACCCTGTTGCAAAACGTGCCAGAGCCGTGCCTGATCCAACCTCAGCGGATGCTGCACGGGGAGAATCAACTTCCCCAATCGATACTCAGCCAGCCAGATAAAAGGCAATAGCGGAATATAAAGAATCGAAGTCACCGCCCCGGCGATTGCGGCCATCACGTTCCTCTTCAGCAACCACGCCATCACAATCGCCGTGATTGTTGGGGATGGATTCAGCGGAAGCAGGCCGGCAAAGATGCCGATGGAGAAGCCGGTTGCGATTTGGTCGGGTGTAGCATTGAGGTACGAAAGCTTGTGCCAGGTCTCGCGGAGTCGTTGTTTGAGGGCGATCCTTGCCATGGCTTAGAGCGCGTGGCCGGCACGCGTCACATCACTGGCGATCTGCCCGTCATGCAAGCGAATCAACCGCCGCGCCCGTTCCATGACTTGAGGATCGTGTGTAGCATAAACGAAAGTCGTGCCATGAGCGCGATTGAGTTTTTCCATCACTTCGAGCAGAGCGGTCGCCGTCATAGAGTCGAGATTCGCCGTGGGCTCATCAGCCAGGATCAACGCCGGCTCGGTGACCATGGCTCGCGCCACCGCCACCCGCTGCTGTTGCCCGCCGGACAACTCTCCGGGACGACGATCTTCAAGGCCGGCAAGGCCGATTTCTGAGAACAGCTTTTGGACTCTTTCCTTGCGCTGTTCCACCGGAACGCCCAGCAGGAGCAAGGTAAATTCAGCGTTTTCCAGGGCGGTCAGGACCGGCAGCAGGTTGTACGTTTGGAATACGAAGCCCAGACGCTGCAGACGCAGACGGGCCAGGTTCGCCGAGGATAAGAGTTGAATGTTCTTTCCTTCCACCAACACCTCTCCGGTATCGGCTCGGTCGAGTCCGCCAATGATATTAAGCAATGTGGTCTTGCCGGAACCGGACGGACCGGCAAGCGCGAGAAATTCTCCGGGAGCAACCCGCAGATTGATCCCGCGCAGTGCCGGAACCTCGATTGGTCCCGTGCGGTAGGCCTTCTTTACGTCCTTCAGTTCCACCGCCCACTCAGTCAAATCGCACTCCAAATCATACTAACGCGCAACTGCTCGCTGAATCCCATCGCTCGCGGCCGCGTAGGCCGTAGTGCCGAATTGGGCGAGGACTTTCACTAAAATACCTTCAATGCGTCGGGCAATTCGGTTCGTGCGGCCTTGATCGCCGGATAAAAAGAGATGATGGTCGCTGTCAGAAACACAATGCCGATGGACGAAGCGATTCGCACAAGGCTCAAGCGCGAGTAGATGATCGGGTCAAAAACGAGAGCGGAGGGGAGGCTGCTTTCGAAAAACCAGCGCAGATCCAACCCCGCTGTGGCGAAATAATGCTGAGCGCTCAACCCCAGCACCAGACCCAGAGTGAGGCTGATTGCAGTAAGCGCCAACGACTCCCCAATGATCATCACGGCAAGCTGCACAGGCCGTAGGCCCAGAGCCAAACAGAGACCGAATTCAAAACGGCGCTCGATGACTCGCATGAGAATCGTGTTAAGTATCCCCAACCCGACCATCGCGAGTACCACACCATTCATGACATAGTTAAAGGCTTCGTCCAACAAGAAGGACTGGGCCAATGTCGGCATGGACTCCCGCCAAGGTAGAATTTCAACCGGAGCCCCTGTCAATTGGTTTTGCAAGTCCCGGGCCACCATCAATGAGTCACCCTCCCGGTCCAGGAGGACCGCGACTTGAGTGACCCGGCCGGGCACTCCGAGCAGTGCTTGGGCCTCGGGCAAAGGCAACTGGATGATGTGGGCATCGATCGCTTGGATACCTGTGCGAAAGATCCCGCTCACGCGCAGCAGAGTGCTCTGCATTTCTCCTCCACCGGCGTCCGACTCTTCCGTGCCGATAGGTTGCACCGCCTGAGTCATGAGCACGACTTTGGCCCCGACCTTCACCTCGAGCTTGCGGGCTAATTCCGTGCCAATGACAACGCCCGATTGTTGATCATCATTGAGATAGTTCCCCTCGACGATCCGCTGGGGGATCAGGGATACGGCCCGCTCCTGTTTGGGGATGACCCCCATCATGCTCACGCCACTAGCATTGGCCGCGGAACTTAGCAGTCCAGAGGCCAGCAGCCGCGGACTCATACCTCGCAGACCATGCTTCGAGGCCTCGGTGTGCAAAAACTCCTCGGTCGTGGACACGACCCCGGCCGGCAGCAGTAGCTCCGCTGAGGCGGAGTCTTGATACCCATGTGCCTGGATGACGACGTGCCCGGGACCGAATCTTACCGCGTTATCAACCATTTGCTCGTGGCTGCCATCGAGCAAGCACAAAGAAATCAGCAACAAGGTCAGACCCAAACCCAAGGCCAGCGCCGTCAGCAAGGTCCCTCGGGGATTGCGCCAGAGATTGCGCCACCCAATTTTCACTAGCAGAAGAACACCTATCATCGCTAAACCTTTCGGAGCGCCTCCGCCGGCCGAAGGCGAGCCGCCCGCAACGCGGGATAGAGGGCCGACACCAGAGCTGTGACGGCCAGCCCTGCAGCAGCCTGAGTGTAGGCAGTGAAATCCTGCTGACCGTGCCAGAGAGGGCCCACAACGACTCCACCCAGAGTGATCGCGCCTCGATTGCCACCCAGGCTCAAACCATGAACCTGCAAATACCAGAGGAGTGGAAACCCAAGCGCTGCTCCCAAAACCAGACTGGCTCCTACCAAACTTGCCGCCTCTGCCACAATGAGACCAACCACCTGAACCCGACGCATTCCCACTGCCATAAGCATGCCAAGTTCACGCGTGCGCTCGGCGATCGCCATGAGCATCGTATTGACAATGCCCATGACTGCCAAAAGGAAAAAGATGAAGAAGAGAATAAAAGTAACACGACGATTGAACTGCACGTAGTCGGCCAGCTCCGGCGCCAGCTCCGGCCAACCCCTTACCCGAACCGGAAGAACTTTACTCAGTTGCACCTCAAGTGCTCCAGCCGCTGTCATCGTCGCGGTGATGTCATCTTCATGGAGCTTGATCCCGACTTCATGGATCCTTCCCGGCGGCAAACGCAACAGCTCCTGCAAGGAAGCGAGAGATATGAGCACCAGACCCCGGTCCATGGAGTCAAGCCCCGTGTGAAACATCCCGGTTACTGTGTACAGGTCATTTCCAGTCGAACCATCGACCGCCGGAGCCAACAGGACTATTTCCGACCCCACCTCGACGCCAATCGTGCTGGCGAGTTTATCTCCCATCACGGCCCCTTTGGGCATCTTTCCGGTCAGATAGTCCCCCTTTACCATCTGAGTTTGCAGCACAGTAATCTTCTGTTCCTGGTCGGGGACGACGCCGAGCAGTTGCGTCCCAACCGATTGATGGGTCGCGCTGACCAAGCCGTAGCCGTACACCCGGGAACTCGCAGCCTGCACCCGGGGATCGGCAGTGATTGTGGCAAGCAACGCGCTTGCGTCTGTCCCGTTTCGCCCTCCCAAAGTCAGGTGAGAAGGACGATCCGGATAGTAACTCGGAGCGTGCACTTCAACATCAGAGAGAAGCAGGCCCGTGCCGCTCTCGATCATCTGCTGCCTCAGCCCGGCCATCAGGCACGCAACAAACAGCAGCATAGTGTAGCCAAAGCCAATCGCCGTCATGGCGATCAGCGTCCGTCGGGGATTACGCCAAAGATTACGCCACGCGAGCCACAGCAGCCGTCCGCTCATTGCTTTAGATTCTTCAGGGAAAAGATATCCTCGCTAATCGGCTGGTCGAAGATGATCTTTTCGTACTTGATCGTCGTCTCTTCAACTGCCTTGTTACCGGACTTGTCCATGGATTGCATGACCAGACGCGTCGGAACGGGCCTCCCGCTCACGATTTTGTACTCGGAAAAGGTCAATCCCCGGACCAGTTTTCCGTTCTCGTCATAGTATCGCTGCCGGACGGGCATCCGGTCGGATTGGCGGACCTCCAAAGTAATTTTCCCCCACACCACCGCCGCGGTCGGTTTGGGTGTCAGGGTATATTCAGACACCGCGATCCCGTCCCGCTGTCCTTCAAAAGTAGCCATAATCACATAGTCATCGGTGAGACGACTCTGTTTCACCAAGTCGTCGAGGGTAAAATTACTGCCCATCCACGAGCTCATCATCATCGAAGACCGAATCTCCACCGTGCGGTTCGCTTTCGGCAAATAGTACCAACTCTTGTTGCCGACTTTCAGGATAGCCGTGCCCGCATCTTGCTGCGGACGTGTAATCCGGATGAGGATGTTCGACTCGCCGATCGACCAGAATTGCATCGAGATCTTCCGTTGCACCTCTTGGTTGGTGATCTGCATTTCCATTGTAGCAATGCTGGATTTGCTGAGAAACAGCCGAGCCGCTCGGTCCACGATCTCTCGCGCTCGTTGATCGTTCGCGGGCGGAGAGACTTGTCCTAAGCTCAGCCATATCAGCCCCAGGCAGATCGCGAGATTTCCTTTTTGCCATCCCATAAACAAGTTAGGCTAACATTTGCAAAGGTCCATGGAAGAGAATCCCATAATCGGAACAAACAGGCAAACACTCAACGTATCCAGGAAGTCCGAATTGCTGCAATGAAAGGGGGAGGACCAAATACGGCGCAGAACATTTCTAAGCAATAGGGTCGGAGCGGCGTTGGCAGGGGCGGTAGGTTGAGTCGGCAATCTCCAGATTTCACCGCCGACAGAATCAGGAGAGAAACGTGGTCCCCGTCAGAAGACACACCTTCGTGCTTCTCGGTATTGGGATTGTTAGTGTCGCCGTGATCGGCGGCCTGATTGCCTTGGCTTTTGTCCTTCCCCCGATCTTGAAGCGGAGTGTAGAAAACCAGTTGAGTGAGCATTTCGCCAGCGACGTCCAGGTGCAGGACGTGCAGGTATCGGTTTTCCCCCGTATTTCATTGGTGGCGAGCGGAGTCTCGCTCCGCCAGAATGGTCGCACTGATGTCCCACCCTTGATACAAATCGCCAAACTCACTCTGACCGCAAACATCAGCGGAATCCTGCTCAAACCAAGGCGCCTCGCCGCTGTGCATCTCGATGGGCTGCAGATCCATATCCCGCCGAGGCCGCAGGTGAGACAGGAGAAAAAGCCGCCGTCTGGACGCAAGGAGCCGTCTTCTGTGGTCATCGGCGAGGTCACTTCAACCGATGCGACAATTGAGATGGCGCCAAACAAACCAGGTAAACTGCCGCTCACGCTCCAGATTCATTCCTTAGTGATGCATTCATTTTCATTCGAAAATCCTGTTCCCTTCGAAGCGATGCTCACCAATCCAAAGCCCTTCGGGGAGATCGCTACCGAAGGCAAGTTCGGGCCTTGGGAGACAGCCGATCCGGGCGATACGCCCGTCTCGGGAGCATTTCACTTCTCACACGCGGATATGGCCACGATTCGTGGGCTCTCTGGCTTTCTTGACTCGAAGGGACAGTACACTGGCACCCTCAGAGAAATTCATGTGGAAGGCGACACCGACATTCCTGACTTCGCGCTCATTTCCAGCGGGAAGCCTGTGCACCTGACAACTCACTACATGGCGCTGGTGGATGGCACAAACGGAGACACCGAATTAAAATCCGTACATGCCCATTTCCTGAATTCCACGGTGGACGCAAGTGGTTTGGTCGCTGGAGCGGTGGGGATGAAGGGCCGGCGCGTCACGCTCGACGCCACAATCAACGACGCCCGGGTCGAGGATATGATCTACCTCGTGGCCAATATAGATAAACCGACTATGACCGGTCCCGTTACCATGCAAAGCAAAATTGATATTCCTCCTGGAGACGGAACTGTTCTGGACCGGCTATTGCTGGATGGACAATTCGGGGTACAGGGTGCCCACTTCACAGATTCCGGCACGCAAGGCAAGATTGACGCCCTCAGCCGAGGAGGCCAAGGGCAGCCAAAAAACGAGGACATTGAAAACGTTCTCTCAAATCTGCGAGGCCATATCGCCGTGAAGGATGGACGGGCCACATTTTCAACCTTGACGTTCAAAGTAACCGGGGCCTCGGTTGATCTAAGCGGTTCCTACGATCTGAAAGGCCAGCAACTCGATTTCCACGGAAACCTTCTGCTCGATGGAAAGCTGTCACAGATGACCACCGGAGCAAAGTCGTTCTTTCTGAAACTCGCCGACCCGTTTTTCAAAAAGAGTGGCGGAGGCACGTCGCTCCCAATCAAGATTACTGGCTCTCGCTCGCATCCCTCATTCGGATTGGACTTGCATCGCAAGTCTGATCATCCCTAGGGAGGCGGTCCTTGCCTCCTGCGTGTGCCGTCCTAGGGATTTCAACGAAGTCTTCACGAAGACTGGCTCGCGCACACCGGCTCGTAACGACCGCTGGGAAGCTCACCAGCAAGTCAGCCGGCCGTACAATAGAACAAATAGATGTTGTCTCGCCCTTTCTTTGCATGAATTTCCACTCCTGGGCATTCCTTGCAACTCCCTCGTTACTACGTAGTTTCGAATCCGCCTTCTGCCCGGTGATGAGAAGACTACTGAGCGAATGCCACAGAATGTGGAATCCGAACCGCTGTCCCGGCCTGAGGTTTACGCTAGCCTTGATTTCTCCGGGACGCAGATGATCAACCGCTAGCATATCCGACGCACGGTCTGCCGCACATATTCTAGAAAAACAGGAAAGAAAATGAGGAAAGTGGCTCACTGAATTTAGCTTTAATTCACTAACTACCTTCAGCTTTGCTTAGGTCCGGCAAATTCTGCTTACATCATTTGTTCGGCTGCTAACGGAAATGTTTGGCCCAGACTTGTGTGCCAGTGTACCAAGCCCAAGCTGTCTCAGTAAGCGGTTCGCCTCGGAATTAACAACCTCAGCTGTGCCAAAACTGTGCCAAGACTCTATCTATTCTCAGGATTGGGGATAGCTTTGAGCGAGAAGCAGATTCCCCAAGCTGTTGAAAACATTGAAAACCGAAGTGGAAGGATGGAGGCTTTGGAAGGCGTGGCTGTGCTTCGAAGGCAGACTCTCCATAAAGCAAGAGACCGCTCGTCACAGCTGGAAGAGATGGTGGCCGAAGCAGGCACTCAGAGCTGTGTCAGAACGGTGTCAAAACCCTATCTGTATTGGTCGTTGGGGTTTGCTCTCGAACGAAAAGCAGATGCCCCAAGTTATTGTAAATAAACAAAAATGGAAGGGAGCGATAGAGGGTTTGGAATTATCTTGCGAGCATGCAAAGCACGTGGATTTGACCTGACCGGGTTTTTTTGTACCAGGTGAAATGAGAGAGAATTCACCTGGAGGAAGACCGGTCATGCCGATGAAGAGATACAAGCCGGAGCAGATCGTGAATTTGCTGCGGCAGATT
>Ga0316628_100003468_pt1 | contig 12148 bp, 9 predicted proteins | sample OWC_Aug_M2_C1_D5_FD_207648 | JGI IMG/M metagenome (GOLD analysis project Ga0316628, IMG submission 207648) | Wetland soil microbial communities from Old Woman Creek delta, Ohio, United States - OWC_Aug_M2_C1_D5_C | ecosystem: Environmental > Terrestrial > Soil > Wetlands | place: USA: Ohio...
TTCAGAAATTCGTAAGCTTGTTTGGGCGTCAGGTGTTGCATGACTATCTTCCAGGTAGCTGGGTTCCAGATGCTCGATGGCTGAATTATAGGGCTTTTCAGCGCCGCCTACACGCGGGCCAAACCAGTCCCTGTTTTCGTGCGCGCGGAAACAGGCAGGGCGGTCATGCGGTTCTTGCCGCGCGTTCCGCCGCCTGCACCGTGTTGGCCACCAGCATGGTGATGGTCATCGGGCCGACGCCGCCGGGCACCGGGGTGATCCAGCCTGCGACTTCCTTTGCGGAATCGAAATCCACGTCGCCGCACAGTTTGCCGTCGGGGAGGCGGTTGATGCCGACGTCGATGACCGCTGCGCCCGGCTTGATCATGTCGCCGGTGATCATTTTTGCGCGGCCGGTGGCGACCACCAGGATGTCGGCGTCACGCGTGAACTTCGCGAGGTCGACAGTCTTGGAGGTGCAAATCGTGACCGTGGCGTTCTGCTGCAGCAGCATGAGCGCCATGGGCTTGCCCACGATGTTGCTGCGCCCGACCACCACTGCGTGCTTGCCCTCGATGGAGATACCGGACTTCTCCAGCAGCTTCATCGCACCGTAAGGCGTGCACGGGGGGAACCGGGTATTGCCCGTGACCAGGGCACCCACGTTCATCATGTGGAAGCCGTCCACGTCCTTGTCCGGGCTGATTGCCTCCAGCACCTTGTTGCTGTCTATGTGCTTGGGCACCGGCAGCTGCACCAGGACGCCGTGAATCTTCGGGTCCGCGTTCAGGGCGGCGATCCTCGCCAGCAGAGTGGCTTCCGGGGTGTCGGCGGACATGACGATGTGCTCGGAATGCAGCCCCAGCTCGGCGCACGCTTTCACCTTGTTCGCCACATAGACCTTGGAGGCGGGGTCTTCCCCGACGATGATGACCGCCAGTCCGGGGGTGACCCCGCGCGCTTTAAGCGCATCGGCGCGTACCTTCCATTCGGCGCGCACCTCCTGTGCGATTGTTTTTCCATCGATGATGCGCGCGGTCATGGTCGTCTCCCGAGGTCAGAACTGGGGCTTGACTGCCGCGTTCTGGTAATTGGCCACGCCCGCCATGATTTCCTGCCGGGCCGAATCGCCGTCTTCCCATCCCTGGATCTTCACCCACTTGTTGGGCTCCAAGTCCTTGTAATGGGCGAAGAAATGCTCGATCTGCTTCAGCAGTATCTCGGGCAGGTCTTTATAGCTCTTTACGTTGCGGTAAACGGCGGTCAGCTTGTCTACCGGAACGGCCAGCAGCTTCGCATCCATGCCGGATTCGTCTTCCATCTTCAGCACGGCCAGCGGGCGGCAGCGCACCACCACGCCGATCTGCAGCGGGATGGGTGTCACTACCAGCACGTCCACCGGGTCGCCGTCATCCGACAGGGTGTGCGGGATGTAGCCGTAGTTGCAGGGATAGTGCATCGCGGTGCTCATGAAGCGGTCCACGAAAATTGCGCCGGATTCCTTGTCCACCTCGTACTTCACCGGTTCCCCGTGCATGGGGATCTCGATGATCGCGTTGAAATCGTCTGGTAAGCTTTTCCCCGAGGGGACGTTGTTCAAGCCCATGGTTCTATGTCTGCCGTGTGAAAAAATGAAGGCGCGAATTGTACCACTGGCGATGCGTTGAATGAAATGGATTGCCGGGCGCAGCGGCAAATCTGCAACGCACCGCCAATGCGGGGTGGCTTACTGCCCGGTATAGATCAGGTAGCGGTTGTTGCCGGTGTCGCTCACGATCAACTGGTTCCCGTAGAGGAACAGGCCGCTCGGACCGAACAGGCCCGTGGCGCTGGTCGCAAGCGCGCTGGTCGTGAAGCTCGCCTGTCCCAGCACCACGTCGGCCGCCTGGCCGCTGAAGGAGGGGAAGGTATTCCAGAGCAACACCCGGTTGTTGAGGCTGTCGGCAACAATCAACTGCGCGCTGTTGAAATATACGCCCCCGCTTGGGCCCCACAGCGTCGAGGCCGTAGGTGCGGATGCAGGGCCGCCAATGTTGGGCAGGATGCCGGTGAAGCTGGTCTGCCCAAGCACCAGGTCGGCGGCCTGGCCGCTCGCCGTGGGGATGGTGTTCCACACCAGCACCCGGTTGTTATTGGAATCGGCGACCACCAGGCGCGTGCCGTCGGACCATACGGCAGTGGGGAAGCTCAGAGTCGTGGCATCGGCCGTGCCGCCGCGATTCGCCGCGCAGCTGGTGAGGACTGCCTGTCCCAGCACCAGGTCGGCGGCTACGGCGTCAGAGGCTGGAATTGCGTTCCAGATCAGCACGCGGTTGTTTCCCGCATCTGCGACCACCAGCTTGGTTCCCGCCGTGGCTACCGTCTTCGGCTGGTTAAGCCCGGTCGCGGAACACGCCGCGCCGGCAGTGGTCTTGCTGGCCTGGCCGACCACCGTGTCTATGGCGCCTGGGCCGGATACCGGAAGCGTGTTGTAGATCGAGACCCGGTTGTTGCCCGCCTCCGTCACCAGCAGTTTGCCGTTGTAGATCGCGTTCTGTGCCGGGCCGAAGACCGCCGAGGCACTGGTGCCGAAGGCGGCGCTGGTCAGGTTGTTCTGGCCGATGGCAAAGGCGGCGGAAGCGCCGTTGGTCACGGGCATGCTGCTGTAGACCAGGGTGCGGTTGTTGCCGGTGTCTCCCAGATACATCGCGCCCAGATACACATTGGGATTGCCATAGGGGCCGGAACTGGTGTTGGCCGCCACCCCGCTGGCCTGGTTGGCGACGCCGCCGGCAAAGTTCGTCTGGCCGATCACCACGAACGCGGCCTGACCGGCGGTGAAATTCACCGCCTTGAGGGGCGTGACATTTCCCCCGCCGCATGCCGCAATGAGGGCAGCCAGCATGTATGCCAACAGCAGGGCCAGGCCTGCATTCTTGACTTTGAGCATTTGTACTTTCCTCATCTGTTGCCGCCGAACCGGCCATGCCCGGCAGCAGTTCGGGCGCGGCGGTTCGCGTCAATCTACCGCCAACCCCGGCGAGCGTCAAGGCGGGTAAAGGCCTGATGTGCGAGGCGCGAAAGTGCAGCCCAATCCTGTATCATCCGGGATTCAATACACCGTATCGGGCGGTCAGTGATGAAAACAGCATTTATCGGATTGGGGCGCATGGGTTCGGGCATGGCTGCCCGGCTTGGACAGGCGGGCCACGAGCTCGTGGTGTATAACCGTTCTGCCGAGCGCATTCAGCCCCTGATCTCCCAGGGTGCCAAGAGTGCCGCCAGCGTCGCGGCGCTCCTTGCTCGCGGCGCTAAATAGACGGGCACGTCAGCGCGGACCAGACTCTGGGCTTGAGCGATCATGGAAATATTGCTTAATATTGTTCGGGTATTCTACGCATCGGTGGGCGTTACTGCAGATATGGTTCGGCTGACTTTATGGATGTGATTCTGTTTCTATACGGCCTGGCATTCTTTTGCCTCGCCATGGTGGTTCTGGTTCAGCCCAAGGAAGAAAGCCGCCACGAGCTGTCGAAGATCATGTGGCTGCTGGTTGTGTTCGGGTTCATCCATGGCGTGCTGGAATGGATGGAACTCTGGACCGAAGTGCATGACGATGATTCCGTCCTCGTGTTGTGGAAGCTCGCCTTCCTGTTTACGTCGTTCCTGTTTCTCTTCGCTTTCGGGCGGCGCCTGATCCTCGCGACTCCTGTTTCTGAACTGGTCCGTAGGCTGCTCGGGAGATACATCTATGCCGTGATTGCGCTCGGCTTCCTGGTCGCACTGGCCGCCATCCCCGACTGGATATTGGCAACAAAGATCGCCTCCCGGATATTTCTGGGATTTGCCGGTTCCCTGCTGACCGGCATAGGTTTTATTCTGTACTACCGGAGAAATATCCGGCAGGAGGCGGAGTCTTACGGGCTGCTATGGGCGAGAAAATATTTCATCCTGGCGGCGATCGCTTTCCTGCTGTATGGATTCCTGGGTGGCCTGGTGGTTCCCCGGGCCGAGGTGTTCCCGGCGAATGTCATCAACGCTGAATGGTTCCTGGCGACATTCAAGGCCCCTGTCGGACTGTATCGCGCGGGCTGTGCAGTCCTGGCCGTCATCGCCATCGTCAACATACTCCGGGTGTTTACCGAGGAAGGCAAGGAGAAACTCAGGAGGTCGGTGGTGCTGGCTGCGGCGCAGCAGATTTCCCGCACCGGATCCTGGGAGTGGAATCTGCAGGACGATACGTTAAGCTGGTCCGACGAAACCTATTCCATTTTCGGCATCGCCCCGGGCGCGCCGGGAGGGCTGCGCGCGCAAGTGCAGCAGCGGGTGCACCCCGATGACCGGGACAGGATGAATCGGGCGCTGTCCGATGCACTGAAGGGGACGCAGCCATACGATCTCGAATATCGCGTCATGCTTCCCGGCGGCGCGGAGAAAGTCGTGCACGCCCGTGCCGGGGTTTTGCGCGACAAGTATGAAACCCCGCTCCTGGTGCGCGGCACGGTGCAGGACATCACCGAACGCCGGCAGATGGAGGAGTCCATGCGCCTGGCTGCGCTGATCTATCAGTCGAGTGCGGAAGCGGTGATGGTGACCGATGAAAACAACCTGATCATAGACGTCAACCCGGCCTTCGTGCAGCAAACCGGCTACCGCCTGGAGGAGGTGGCCGGCAAGAATCCGAATCTCCTGAAATCCGGGCGCCACGATAAGGCGTTTTACCAGGAGATGTGGTGCGCCATCCGGGAAAATGATAAATGGCAGGGTGAAATCTGGGATCGCCGCAAGGACGGCAGCATCTATGCCAAGTATGCCAGCATCAGCGTGATCCGCCATCCTGACGGGCGCATCTACCGCCATGTGGCACAGTTCCTGGACATCACCTACCGGAAACAGAAGGAGGAGGAGATCTGGAGGCAGGCCAACTACGACATGTTGACCGAGTTGCCCAACCGCCGCCTGTTCCACGACCGGCTGGAGCAGGAGACCAAGAAAGCGCACCGCACCGGTTTGTCCATGGCGTTGCTGTTCATCGACCTCGACCGTTTCAAGGAGGTCAACGACAGCCTGGGGCACACCAAGGGCGACGCGCTGCTGGTGGAGGCGGCGCGCCGCATCAGCGCGTGCGTTCGCGAATCCGATACGGTCGCGCGCCTCGGCGGCGACGAGTTCACCGTGATCCTCACCGAATTCAGCGAGCGCCTGCATCTGGAACGAATCTCGCAGGACATGATACAGGCGCTGTCCAAACCCTTTGACCTCGGCGGCGGCGATACCGGTTACATCTCCGCCAGCATCGGGATCGCGCTCTATCCCGACGACGCTGGGGATATGGAGGCGCTGATCAAGCACGCCGACCAGGCGATGTACGCGGCGAAGGCTGAGGGCCGCGCGCGCTTCCGCTATTTCATTCCGTCCATGCAGCAGGAGGCGCGAGAGAAGCTGACGCTGACCAACGACCTGCGCCAGGCGCTGGCGCGCAATGAACTGGAGGTATACTACCAGCCCATCGTGGACACGGTGAGCGGAAGCATTATCAAGGCCGAAGCCCTGTTGCGCTGGCACCACCCCGCCCGCGGCCTGGTGAGCCCGGCGATCTTCATCCCGCTCGCGGAGGAATCGGGGCTGATCCTCGAAATCGGCGACTGGGTATTCCAGCAAGCCATCGCCGCCATTGCGCGCTGGCGCGAGCAGTTCGGGCGCATCATCCAGGTGAGCGTGAACATGTCTCCGCTGCAGTTCGAGCAGTCCGCGAAACGTCTGTGGCTGGATCGCATGGCCAGCGCCGGTTTGCCCGGCAACAGCATCACGGTGGAGATCACCGAAGGGCTGCTGATCAAGGATTCGGCCACGGTCAAGCAGCGCCTGCTGGAATTGCGCAACAGTGGCATCGAGGTCTCGATCGACGATTTCGGCACCGGGTTTTCGGCTCTGTCCTATCTCAAGCAGTTCGACATCGACTACCTCAAGATAGACCGGGCGTTTGTGAGCCACCTCGTCGAAAACGAGAGCGACAAGGCGTTGACCGAGGCGATCATCGTGATGGCGCACAAGCTGGGCATCAAGGCCGTGGCCGAGGGAGTGGAAACCCAGGAACAACTGCGCCTGCTGATCGGATTCGGCTGCGACTATGTGCAGGGCTACCTGTACTCCTTCCCTCTCCCGCTGGAAGAGTTCGAGAAGTTTATCGAAGAATAGCCCGCCTGCCCGGCGTCCGCGGCCTAGGCTGTGCCGAACCTGGTTTCCACCCTGATGCCGATTTCCTTCAGGAGCGGAGTGGGCAGTATTCCCCCCGCGCAGACGATGACCGCATCGTTTGCAAGCTCTATGGTCTTGCCCTGGAATTCCAGCGCGACCCGGCCCTTGTCGATCAGCCTTACGTTCGATTTAAGCATCACGCTGATTCTGCCACGCGCCTGCAATGCGCTCAGCCGGTCGCGGTTCTTCTGCTTGCCGCGGCCAAACGCCTCGCTGCGATAGGAAAGCGTGACCGTTGTGCCCGGTTCGTCGGCGATCGAACAGGCAGCTTCCAGCGCGCTGTCTCCGCCGCCGACCACCAGCACGTGCAGGTTGCGGTACTGTCCGGGATCGGTCAGGCTGTAGACCACCTTCGGCAGGTCTTCACCCGGAACCCCGAGCTTGCGCGGCGTTCCGCGCCTGCCGAGAGCCAGCAATACCGCGCGCGTCTGATAGGAATGCTTCGCCGTCTTGACCGTGAATCCATGGTCCGTCCGGGTAATGGTTTCCATGCGCTCCTGAAAGTTTATTTTCATGCCGGTTTTTTTCACCACGCCGTTCCAGAACTCAAGCAGGGCTTCCTTGCTGATCTCCTTCATCTTGATCTGGCCAATGATGGGGAGTTTGACCGGAGCAGTCATGGCGATCTTGTTGCGCGGATACTGATAGATTGTCCCCCCCAGCGAACTCTCCTGTTCCAGGGTCACGTAACGAAGTTTGCCTTCTATCGCGCCGAGGGTTGCAGCCAGCCCTGCGGGGCCCGCGCCAACAATGACCACGTCGAACGGGTTGCGGCTCCCCCTGAGTTTCTTGATGGATTCGATGGCCTGGGTGCCCTGCGCGGCGGCCTTGCGTACCAGACCCATGCCGCCCAGTTCGCCGGCGATGAAGATGCCGGGAACGTTGGTTTCGAAGTTCGGGTCGACTTTCGGTATGTCCATCCCGCGCGTGGCGGTGCCAAACACCAGGGTTATCGCCTCGTGCGGGCAAATTGCCGCACACACGCCGTGGCCGATACAATGGGCGGGGTTGACCAGCTGCGCCTTGCCGTTGATCATCCCGATGGCGTCCTCCGGGCAGGCGCTGATGCAGCTTCCCGCTCCCAGGCACAGGTTCTCGTCGATCAGCGGATGGAGAGAGGCGGGCTCGGTCAGCCCGGCCTGCACGTTCTCCTGCATCACATCCTTTGCCGACGATTCCTTTTTGCGCCGGCTGCGGAAATAGAAGAACATGACCGCCAGCAAAGGGGTCAGGTAGAAGACTATCCCATGTATGCCTGGAGCTGACATAAGTATTCAACCGGGCAAGTGACAACGGAATGAGACTGCGCACGGGGCGGTTGCGCGAGCGGCCGCCCCGATGGAGCCGGTAGCGTTTGACCCCTGAGGTGGCAGGATGGTTGCAGCGCATTCCGGCGCAAATGGTCAGGGGCGCACAGGGCGGGGCAGGGCCGCCGGGTCATGCCGGTCACGCGCAGGCTTGCGGGCGTGCAGGCGTGTTCAGGTTAACAGAACTAGTTGCCGGGCCGGCCATCAAACGTTCGTCGCGTGTTTGGGAAGCTGGAGCAAGAACCGCGTAACCCATCCTTGGATACCGCTGCCGCGCTACGTGAAACCCCGCTGCGGGCCAGCGCACGCCTCCGCCTCCACAAACCACAGGGAGAGGAAATGAAGATCTTTCAGTCCTCGAATATTCGCGGCGCTTTCAACAGGCTGCTGCGCAGAGAAGAGCTGGTCTGGTTGCTGATTCCCGGCAAGCATATGGCGCTGTTATCGCTGCGCCGCGCCGCTATCATCATCTCGCGCGTGCGCATGATTTCCGTTCTGCTGGCAGCGCTGGCCGCGCTTGTTGCCGCGGCAGGCCTGCTGCTGTTTCCCTGGCCGGGGGCGTGGCACATGGCCGTCGCAAGCATGCTCGCATGCGCAGCGTTCATCGCACTGGCGTTTTTGTTCCAGGGGCTGAGCCGCATGCATGATGCCTACATGGCGCTTGGCATCCTGTATGCCATTCCTGCCGTGTATTACGCATTTGCGCTGCTCGCGCAACCTGGCACAGGGGAACCCGGATCCGCCATCATTCAATGGTGCGCCTTCATCCCGCTGCTCATGGTGGCTGCTGCCGGCATGTTTCCGCTGACCGCGGCGGAAGCTGCACTATATGCCTGGAGCATGCTGGCGCTGCAGGTCGTCGTCGGCCTGATGCGCATGGATAATCTGCATCCGGTTTTGCCTGCCGCATCCGCGTGGCTGCTGATACCCATTGCGCTAATCGCCACGATTTCGGCGATGGGCCAGCTCGGCTCGCTGATCACGTTGATGCGCACCGCAGTGCGCGATGCGCTGACCGGCTGTTTTTCCCGCACGAGCGGGATCGAACTGCTGGATCTTCAGTTCATCATCTCCAGTCGCAGCGGCGCGCCGTTGTCGGTGGCGAATTTCGACCTCGACAATATTATGGGCGTAAGGGAAGCCTTCGGGCAAGATGCCGCCGACCGGGTGGTGGTGGGCGCTGCGAATTCCATACGCGCCCTGTTGCGCACCGGGGACATGCTGGCGCGCTGGGGCGGCGAAAATTTCGTGCTGATCATGCCCAACACCAACCGGGTGCAGGCCATCGCTGCCATCGAGCGGATTCTGTCGAGCGGGCTGGGGGTGCGTCCGGACAAGAAGGCCGTGACGGCCAGCATAGGAGTCGCGGAACGCATAGACGACGATGCGGACGACTGGAAAGCGCTGGTGGAAACCGCCGCCAGCCGGCTGCGCGAAGCCAGGCAGAGTGGAAACAACAGGGCGGATTTCTCTGGCGGTATCTTCCATCCCGCGACCTAGCCGCAGCGGCAGGCTTCCCGGCGCGGAGATTTCACCCGGGCCGCTGGCGGCCGCCCTTGATATTTTCCCGCCCATGCGGCACGATGCCAGGCATGAACCAGAAAAGCAACACGCCCGCCCCGGGCGATGCAGCCGCGGGCCAGGCAGGGGGCGATACCGGAAGGAAGATAGCGTCCCACAGTCGCGCCGCCAATGGAATTTTCCACCTGAAGGCATTGCTGCTTTCCGTGCAGCGCGTGCTGCAGGATATGCGCGGCGGCGGGGCGAGGAAACATGCAAAAGGGAATGCCCTGTGCGATGCACCGGTCATTGCCAGCCACGAAGGAAACCTGTGGAACGCCGATGACAATCCGCTCAACTGGCGGCTCACTGCGGGGAAGGTGCACAACCTGCGCACAGCGGCGGCGAAGCTGGACGGCGTTGAAATTCCCGCCGGGGAGGTGTTCGGTTTCTGGGCGCATGTCGGCAGGCCCGCCCGAAGCAGGGGCTTCGTGGTGGGCAGGGCGGTGCGCGAAGGCTGCATCACCCCCTCGCTTGCGGGCGGATTGTGCCAGCTGTCGAATGCGCTGTATGACGCCGCGCTCAATGCGGGCTTAGAGATCGTCGAGCGCCATCGGCATTCCGGCGTCATCCGGGGAACTCTTGCCGAGCGGGACAGGGATGCCACCATCAAGTGGAACTACCTGGACCTGAGGTTCAGGGCGGCGCACCCTCTGCGGATAGAGGTAGAGCTGACCGGCAAGAAGCTCCTGATCCGCCTCCGGGGAACAGGACAGCAAAAGCCGCATGCCGCGTGGCGCGAAGTCATCCGTCCGGCCTCCCCGCTCAGGGACTGCTACTCATGCGGCCAGGCCGCATGCGCTTCCCACCGGGTGGTGGAACCGGTGACCAGGCAGCCCGCCGCCTTCCTGCTGGACGAGCGCTGGCCGGAATACGATGGTTACCTGGCGCAGACGGCCGATGCGAACGACGTGTTCCTTTGCCCGGTTGACACCCGCATCCTGCGCAAGAGGAATTACGCATGGAATCTGGCCGGATTCGGCAGAGTCAGGACCTTCACCCTGCACACGCTGCTGCGCGCCCTCGCCGTGAGACGCACCGCGGGAAAAGGCGGCAAGGCCCTGCAGAGCACGCTGATCGCCCATGACCGGAAACTGGCGCAGCGCTACATGCGCCAAATCCCGCCGGAATGCACCCACCTAGTGGTGGCGCAGAATCTGCTTCCCCATCTCTGGGAAGCCGGGGCACTGGGCGGCAGGACCTTTGACGTGCTCATGTACCGCTTGCCGCTTGGCACGCTGCAGGAACGGCTGGATGGCGCATATTCCCGCAATCCCCGCAGCACCACGCTCAACGACTTCAGGGCGCCGGACGCGTTCGTGGACCTGGAATCCCGCGCGCTCGAACGCGCCCGCCGCATCATCACCCCCCACGCGGAGATCGCATCCATGTTCGGGGAGCGCGCGTTGCCCCTGAAGTGGGAACTGCCTGCCACGGCAGCGCGCCCAGCCGCGCACGGCACGAAAATCCTGCTGGCCGCGCCTCCCTTGGGCAGAAAGGGCATATACGAAGTAGAGAGGCTGGCGGAAGAACTGGAATTGTCCGTCGTCGCCCTGCGCGGCGCATCGGAAGGCGTACAGCACAGCCGCCGCATCGGGACGGTGGACGCAGTACCCTATGCTGAAATCGGGCTGGTCCTGCTTCCGGCCTATGTGGAGCACAAGCCGCGCATCGTGCTCAGGGCGGTTGCCATGGGCATCCCGGCGGTAGCCTCGGAAGCCTGCGGCCTGCAGGGCGTCCAGGGCGTAACCACCGTTCCTGCAGGCGACTATGAGGCACTGAAACAGGCGGCAATCGCAAGCCTTGCTGCAGCGTAGCCCGCGGGCGCCCCCGGCCGCGGAGGTTCTTTTTCCGGCGCATATAGGTTTGATTGGGTATTGCCCTCCGCATCGCAGGAGCGGAAAGTCACGGAGTGGAGCCGCCTGCCTCGGGCGTGGGCCGGGCTGAATTCACCTCCGCCGGTCCCCGGGCGCAGGACGTTCCCAACTGTCATGTGCCGTCATCCGCCCCGAAAGGGGCGTGATTCGTATGCGCGCACGGCCTGTGCGGCGGAGGGTAGCAATGGACGAGTTGCCGAGTCAGTTCCGCGATGCCCTGGAATCCCTGGACCGCCCCCGGATAGAGGCGCTGTTTCAGCGCGCGCTTGCCAGCCAGACTCCCATGCAGGTCCTGGAAACGCTGGTCGCGCCAGCGCTGGAGCAGATGGGGGAGGCGTGGAATGCAGGCCGCATTTCGCTGGCGCAAATCTACATGGCCAGCCGCATCTGCGAGGAAATGGTGGAGCGTATCCTTCCCGCCATGGCACCGGAACGCAAGGGCCAGCCGCGCCACGCCATCGTCGTGCTGTCCGATTACCACATGCTGGGCAGACGCATCGTTCTCGCGGTGATGCGCGCCAGCGGTTTCGACATCATGGACTACGGGCGCATGGACGTGGATGAACTCGTGCAACGCGTCCTGGACGACGATGTCAGAATCCTGCTCATCTCCGTACTCATGCTGCCAGCCGCACTCAAGGTGAAAGCGGTGCGCGCCAGGCTCGATGCCAGCGGCAGGAAGGTGCGCATCGCCGTGGGCGGTGCGCCTTTCCTGTTTGATGCCGAGCTCTGGCGCGAAGTGGGGGCGGATGCCATGGGGCGCAACGCTGCAGATGCCGTAAGCATCGTGCAGCGCTGGATGGAGGAGATGGCATGATGACCCCGATGCAGAGGGTGCAGACTGCGATGGAACATCGGGAGCCGGACCGGGTGCCGGTGTTCCTGCTCACCACCATGCACGGGGCCAGGGAGCTCGGGCTCTCCATCCGCGAATACTATTCGCGTGCCGAGCATGTGGTCGAGGGCCAGATGCGCCTGCTGCAGAAATACGGCAGCGACTGCCTGAATCCCGCCTATTACGCCGCCCTCGAAATGGAAGCCTTCGGCGGCGAGACCGTATTCATCGAAGACGGGCCGCCCAATTCCGGCGGGCCCATCATACACAGCAGCGCAGACATCGACCGCCTGCAACCGCCGCGCGTGGCGGAGGCCCCGAGCCTGGTGCGCGGGCTGGAAACCATACGCCAG
>Ga0316628_100003469_pt1 | contig 12148 bp, 10 predicted proteins | sample OWC_Aug_M2_C1_D5_FD_207648 | JGI IMG/M metagenome (GOLD analysis project Ga0316628, IMG submission 207648) | Wetland soil microbial communities from Old Woman Creek delta, Ohio, United States - OWC_Aug_M2_C1_D5_C | ecosystem: Environmental > Terrestrial > Soil > Wetlands | place: USA: Ohio...
TGCCGGCCAGCGCGAACGCGGGCAGGCGCGCATCGATGCGGATCGCGGCAAGATCACCGACCAGTGCCGGGTTCCGCATCACGGCGACGATCGCGCCGGCGACGAGCAGCAGGAACATCACCGGAACCCTGCGGTTGGCGAGCAGCAGCATGGTCGCGGCCAGCGCCGCGCCGCCGACGACCCAGTCCTGCGCCATCATCCTGATGCCACCGAGCATGAAGCTGAATCCCAGGCCCATGACGATGCCGGCCGCCACGGGCCGGCTGACCCAGCGCGCGACGCGATGTGCGGTTCCGCTGATGCCGAGCACCAGCCAGATCGCACCGGTCACGAGTCCGGCGCCATAGACGGCCGCCGGCGTGATGGTCAGCGACTGCGCGGCCTGGGTCGTCGCCACTGCGCCGATCGCTTTCATCGGCTGGACCGGAAACGGCGTGCGGTAGTACAGACCCGCTGCGATCTTGGCGATGCCGAAGGCGAGGAGCACGCCGTACGGATCCATCCTGAGCAGCGAGATGTAGGCGATGACGAAGGGAATCAGCGTTCCCAGATCGCCGAAGGCCCCCGCCCACTCGAGACGGTCGAAGCGGTTGGCCTGCGTCCGGCGTTCGCCGTCGACGGCTCGATCGGTGTCGGTCACTGCATCACTCTTCGCATCGCAATCACCACCTCGAAAGCAGCGTGCCGCCCAGTGCCGCGAGGACGACGATCCACGAGGGTCGCACTTTCCAGAACGCAAGCAGGGCGAAGCAGGCCAGCGCGAGCGCGAAATCGCCCGGGCCGTGAACTGCGCCGACGAAGATTGGATCATAGAGTGCGGCGAGCAGGATGCCCACGACCGTTGCATTGATCCCCATCATCGACGAGCGCATCGCGGGCTTGGCGCGCCAGGCGCTCCAGTGCGGCAACGCGCCGAATACCAGCAGGAACGCCGGAAGGAAGATTGCGAGCAGCGCCAGGAGCCCGCCGGTCCAGCCCCCGGGCGTTCCCTGTGCGACCGTGCCGAGATAGGCGGCGAAGGCGAACAGCGGCCCGGGAAGGGCCTGCGCCACGCCATAGCCAGCCAGGAAATCTCCGTCCGAGACCCATCCGGACGGGACGACCTCGGCGCGAAGCAGCGGCAGCACCACGTGCCCGCCGCCGAAAACCAGCGAGCCCGCGCGATAGAAGCTGTCGAACATTGCGACGGCGTGGTCGCCGCTAATGCGGGAAAGGACCGGGAGCGTCGCGAGCAGGACGAAGAACACGACCGACGCGATCGCCGACGAGCGCCGCCCGAGCCGGAAATCGACGTGATCGCCCGATCCGCTGCCGGCGGCCGGCAGCAGGCGCCAGCCGGCGAGGCCCCCGAGCGCGATCGCTGCGACCTGCATAAGCGTCCCCGGCCACGCGAGAACCAGCAGCACCGCGGTCATCGCGAAGCTGGCACGCATCCGGTCCGGGCACAGTTGCCGTCCCATGCTCCACACCGCCTGCGCGACCACTGCGACCGCGGCGATCTTGAGCCCGTGCAGCCACCCGGCATCGGCTGCGTCGTCCAGCAGCCGCAGGCCATAGCCGAAGGCGATCATGACCAGCGCCGAGGGCAGCGTGAAGCCGACCCATGCGGCGATCGCGCCTGCGAGTCCTGCGCGCGTTGCGCCCAGCGCGATCCCCACCTGGCTGCTCGCCGGCCCCGGGAGGAACTGGCACAGCGCCACCAGGTCGGCATACGCAGCGTCGCCGAGCCATTTGCGTCGCCCGACGAACTCGTCACGGAAATACCCGAGATGGGCGATCGGGCCGCCGAACGAGGTGCAACCGAGTTTCAGGAAAACGGCGAAGGTCCCGAGCAGGGCGCCGGCTCCGGGCTCCGCGAGGCTCGATGGTCGTTCTGGTGGCGTTTCGCGGGGAGGTGTCGACACCGCAATTCCGAAATTTTCCGTTGCCGGGGCGGGCCGTACGTTACCAGCGTGGTCTCGCCGGGTCGATAGCCGCGCGATCCGGACACGATCATGTCGGCGGAACGAGCGCGGTCACCACCAGGACGCCGGCGACGTCCTCGGCATGGAAGCGTACCCTGTCGCCGGGCTTCACCTGGTCGAGCATCGCGCAGCTTCGAACCCGTCGACGAAACCCGCGACATGCGTGAGCCCGGGCTCGCGCTCGCGCGCCGTCGATTCGAGGTCCCGGATCGCCAGGCGCAGGTCGATCCGGTCAGCGCGGTCGCCTTGCCTGCGGGCGCAGCCTTCGTCGATCATGGCGCCAGGGAACTCGCACAGCGGGAATCGGGTGATGGGGTCATGATCCGCCGGGGTGTCGTTCACGCGTTGCTGTCGGCGGCGCTATTCGGCGTGAGCACGCCCCTCGCCAAGGCGCTGCTGGGCGAGGTCCCGCCGCTGGAGCTGGCGGGATTGCTCTATCTGTCCTCCGGCGCGGGATTGCTGCTGCTGATGCTCGGTCGGGCGATCGCCGATCCAGGCGTGATTGCGACGATGCTGCCGCAACGCGAGGACTGGGGGTGGCTGGGCGCTGCCATCCTGCTTGGCGGAGTGCTCGGGCCCGTCGCGTTGCTCGCGGGACTGGCGGCGATCCCGGCCTCGACCGCGTCGCTGCTGCTGAACCTCGAATCGGTGTTCACCGCATTGCTCGCGTGGTTCCTGTTTCGCGAGAACTTCGACCGGCGCATCGCACTCGGGGTGGTCGCGATCGTCATCGGCGGGTTGGTGCTGGTCTGGGCGCCGGGTCAAGCCGCGGGCCTGCCGGCAGGCGCGATTCTCGTTGCAGCGGCATGCCTGTGCTGGGCGCTGGACAACAACCTGACGCGCAGGGTGTCTGGCAGCGACGCGGTGGCGATCGCCGCACTGAAGGGACTGGTCGCCGGCGCGGTCAACCTCGGCCTTGCCCTGTCGCTCGGTGTTTCGATGCCGTCGGTCACGATCCTGGCCGCCACGGCCGGGGTCGGCTTTCTCGGCTACGGGCTGAGCCTCGTCCTGTTCGTGCTCGCATTGCGCGACCTCGGGGCCGCGCGCGCGGGCGCCTACTTCTCGGTCGCCCCGTTCTTCGGCGCGGTGCTCGCCCTCGTGTTGGCGGGCGAATCTCCGACGCCGGCATTGATGCTGGCCGGGCTGCTGATGGCCGCAGGGGTATGGCTGCACGTGTCCGAAAGGCATCTGCACGAGCATGTCCACGAGCCTCAGCAACATGCGCATGCCCATCGCCACGACGAGCACCACCGGCACACCCACGATTTCGCGTGGGATGGGCGCGAGCCACACGCGCATCCGCACGTCCATGCGCCGCTGGTCCACGCCCACCCGCACTATCCGGACCTGCACCACCGGCATCCGCACTAGGGCGCGCCCATCGCGTGCCCACGGGCGCGAATGGGCGGCCCGGCTGGGAATGCTGTCAGTTCCAGCCCACATCCGCGATTCGATGGCCGGTGTCGAGCGCCGGAGCCGCGTTCCCCGTCCCGGAGGGTCAGACGCCCGGGATCATCCCGCCGGGGGCGCAGGAAAACGGACGGCCGCATGGCGTGCGGCTTTACTCGGTCGCAAGTCCCCGCGACGGCGAGCGGCCGGGTCACAGCAACGTCGCGCTGACGATCAAGCGGGTTACCGAGGACCGCCCGGGCGCGTCGATCATGATGATCTGCACCGGGACGGGGTCTGCGCCGATGCGCGCGATGCCCGAACGCCGGCGGCGGATGGTCATGAACGAGGACGGGAAGCTGATGCTGTTCTTCGGCGCCCGGCGCCCGGACGAGTTGTCCTGTTTCGGACCGCTGATGAAGCTTCCGAAGGATTTCATCGACATCGACCTTGCGCTCGCGCGCGAGACCGGGCAGCCGGAGACCTGCGTCCCTGACCTGATCCGGGCCCGTGGCGACGATGGTGCGCACGTCGATCCGCATCGTCGGCGATGAGCACCTGGCGATCTCGGCGGTGCTCTACGGCTTGCGCGAGCGCGATCCCTCGACATCCGGGCTGACGCTCGCGGCTGCTATGATTGCGCCCCGTTCCCCGCGCGTTCCCGGGGATGCCGATCCTCTTCTGCAGATCTCACCATGGCCGGTTTCGACAATCCGCGCGAGACGTGGAACGAACGCTACGCAAGCCCCGACTACCTGTTCGGCGAGGAGCCGAATGCTTTCCTGCGCAAGCAGGCGCGCTGGCTGCGGCCGGGCAGCCGGGTGCTGTGCGTCGCCGATGGCGAGGGTCGCAACAGCGTCTGGCTCGCCGAGCAGGGATTCGATGTCACGGCATTCGACTTCGCCCCCAACGCGGTGGAAAAGGCGCGTGCCCTCGCGAAGCGGCGCGGCGTGGTCGTCGATCACCAGCTGGGCGACATCGAGCACTGGCCGTGGGCCACCGCGCGCTACGACGCGATCGCCGCGATCTTCATCCAGTTCCTGCCGCCGGAACGCCGTGAGGGGGCCATTGCCGCGATGAAAGGTTCCGTCGTGCCGGGTGGTGTGTTCCTGCTCGAGGGCTACCGGCCGGAGCAGGTCGATTACGGCACCGGCGGCCCGCCGCGTCGCGAGCACATGTACACGCGCGATTGGGTCGAGAAACAGTTCACGGACTGGGACATACGCGTGCTCGACACCTACGATGCCGAGGTTCGCGAAGGGCGAGGGCACAGTGGCATGTCGGCGCTGATCGACCTCGTTGCCGTGCGACCCGCAACAGGCTGACCCGAACTCCCGGCGGGCGCACGCCGACCCGCAACGGGCTCGCGCCGTCGGCTGTCGCTTGCCGGGTTGCGCAGTGGTATAGTCTCCGAACGAACGTTCGGATCGCGCCGCCGCGTTCGCTGCGGACGGACAGCCGCCGATGCCGGCGCCTCTGCCACACCGCGAACAAGCGCCGATGATCGCCACTGTCACCGCCACGACGACCACCGCCCGTCCAGCCCAGGCTCTCAACGACGCGCAACGGCGCGCCGCGCTGCACGGAAGTGGTGACGAAGCGGCCCGACCGCTGCTGGTGATTGCCGGCGCCGGAACCGGCAAGACCAGCACCCTCGCGCATCGCGTCGCCCATCTGGTGGCGGGGGGCGCAGATCCGCAGCGCGTGCTGCTGCTGACCTTCAGCCGGCGCGCGGCGGCGGAGCTCGAGCGGCGGGTCGGGAAGGTGCTGCAGGCGCAGCTCAAGGGAATATCCGGCGAGCGCCCACCCGCTTTCGAATGGGCGGGGACCTTTCACAGCGTGGGTGCGCGTGTCCTGCGCGAATACGCCGAACGCATCGGCCTCGCATCCAACTTCACGATCCACGATCGCGGCGATTCGGAAGACCTGATGGGTCTGGTTCGCCACGATCAGCTCGGCGTGGATCCGGTGCAAGGCCGCTTTCCGGGCGCTGCAACCTGCGTCGCGATCTATTCGCGCAGCGTCAATTCGGAGGCGCCGCTGGCCGACGTCCTGCGGAGCACCTATCCGTGGTGTGCCGACCGGGAGGAGGCACTGCGCCGCCTGTTCGATGCCTACGTCGCCGCCAAGCAGGCACAGCAGGTCCTCGATTTCGACGATCTGCTGCTCTACTGGGCGGCGATGATGAACGTACCCGCGCTCGCCCAGGAAGTCGGGGCGCGCTTCGATCATGTGCTGGTCGACGAGTACCAGGACACGAATCGCCTGCAGGGATCGATCGTGCGGGCGTTGAAGCCCGACGGCCGTGGCGTGACCGTCGTCGGCGACGATGCACAGGCGATCTATGGCTTTCGCGCCGCGACCGTACGCAACATCCTCGATTTTCCCCGTCAGTACGACCCGCCGGCCGACGTCATCACGCTGGAGCGCAACTATCGCTCGACGGCGGCGATCCTCGATGCGTCGAATGCAGTCATCGCGCTGGCGAAGGAGCGGTATGCGAAGAACCTCGTCACCGACCGATCGGCCGGCGAGCGCCCGCGGCTGGTCACGGTCGCTGACGAGATGGCGCAGGCACAGCACGTTGCCGAGCAGGTGCTGCTCCATCGCGAGAACGGGATCGCACTCAAGCGACAGGCGGTCCTGTTCCGCACCTCCAGCCACAGCGCCTTGCTGGAGCTCGAGCTCGCGCGGCGTAACATTCCATTCGTGAAGTTCGGCGGGTTGCGCTTCCTCGATGCGGCGCACGTCAAGGACGTGCTGTCGCTGCTGCGCTGGATCGAGAATCCGCGCGGGCGGCTCGCGGGCTTCCGGACGCTGCGGCTGCTGCCGGGTGTCGGCCCGGCGACCTCCGGTCGGTGGCTCGATGCGCTGGCAGGAGCCACCGATACGCTCGCGGCGATGCGCGGCTTCACGATTCCTGCCGCCGCGTCGCAGGAGTGGCCGGGACTGCTGCACCTGTGCGAAGCGCTGCAGCGCGAGCGCAGCGACTGGCCTTCCGAGATGGACGCATTGCTCGCGTGGTACGAGCCGCAGCTCGAGCGCCTGTATGAGGACGCGGCGATCCGGGCGCCGGATCTCGCGCAGCTTCGCCGCGTCGCGTCGACCTTTGCCACGCGCGAGCGCTTCCTCACCGAATTGACGCTCGACCCGCCTGCGGTGACCTCGGGCGAGGCCGCCGATCCGCTGCTCGACGAGGATTACCTGACGCTGTCGACGATCCACTCGGCCAAGGGCCAGGAGTGGCGGGTCGTGCAGGTGTTGAACTGCGTCGATGGCTGCATGCCATCGGACATGGCGACCGGCAGCGCCGAGGAGATCGAAGAGGAGCGGCGGCTGCTCTATGTCGCGATGACCCGGGCCATGGACCACCTGTCGCTCGTCATGCCCCAGCGCTTCCATGTGCGGCAACAGGCCGCAATGGGTGATCGTCATGTCTATGCGTCGGCCAGTCGTTTCCTGACCAATGCCGTATGCGCGCATTTCGACCGGCAGAGCTGGCCGCCGCCAAATGCGCAGGCCAAGGCGGCGCGGCCGCAGGGAGCCAAGGTGGATCTGCGTACCCTGATCCGGGGCGCATGGTCACCCGGCGGCGCCGGCAGGGCCTGACTGCAGCCAATTCCGGACTGCAGCCAATTCGATTGGTCGGTCGATTGGTCGGTCGATTGGTCGGGACGCTCAGTGCAACCTGTACGTCGCGTGGCAGGCCACGCATTGCTGCATGACGGTGCCGAGGGCGGCGAGGGCCGGGCGTACGTCGTTGCCGACGCTCGCGTTCTGCGCCTCGATCGCGAAGCGGCTCGCCGCCTGATGCATCTGCGTGCCGATCTCCTGCATGCCCTTGGGCATGAAGGGCGCGAGGTGCGCGGCATCGTGGGCTTCGAGCGAGCTCATGCCGAGGCGCTGCTCGGCAATAGCGGCCGCCTTGTCGAATTCGTTCCTCGACAGCGCCTCGTCGATCTCCTGCAGCGAGAGCAGATGGTCGCGCATGCTGGCGATGGTGTGCAGGCGCATCGGCTCCGGAAACGTGACCAGCGTCCGGGCATCTGCGGCCGGAGCGGCCATCGGCATCATCCCGGTGTGCTGTGACGTCTGCGCACCTGCGAGTAACGCGTACGCGGTTGCGCCGATGCCTGCGAAGGCCAGCGCAAGGATCCTTGCGTGTCGCATGTTCCGTTCTCCGCTATCGATCGAATTGCGATTATGGCATCGACCTTGCATCGTCTTCGTCCGCTGGGTTGGGCGGGCGCCGCGGCTTGACGTGGATCAAGCACCGCGCGCGACCTTCGGGGGCACAATGAATTCGTTTCACGGAGGTGCAGCATGGGATCGACGAATATCAGAAGGCGCAAGCCGCCGCGGTCGCCGCATGCGGATCCCAATCATCCGCACAGCGTGCCGATCCTCGCCGCGGAAGACGAGGAAGACCAGACACCCGACCAGCCGTTCGCCGAGGGTGCGACCGACGCGGTCGATGCCGATTTGCGGCACCGGATGATCAGCGAGGCGGCATTCCAGCGCGCGACCGAGCGCGGGAACAAGGATGGATACGATCTCGATGACTGGTTGCAGGCCGAGGCCGAGATCGATCACGTCCTGCTGAATCGCAGCAAGCGCGACTGAGGACACCGGTACCGACGGCCGGCCGCGCTCACGGCGTTGCGCCGGAGCGCATCGATCCGGGCCGACGTGCTGTACTCGGCGTCGTCGCGCCCGACGACTGGGGCTTCGAGCACCGCGCCACGGGTGATCGGGCCAGCCTCGACTTCGACGGGCGCCACGTAAAGGCCGCTGACCTCCTCGGGAAGCGCTGCGCCTGGGGACTCGTCCGCCGGGCCGTAGCGGCGCGGGATGGTGACGATCGGCGGAATCGCGCGATGGTCCGCACTGCTCAACACCCGCATCGCCGCATCTCCTCCCGGAATGGGAGACGTGCGCGCACCACCCGCGCCGCGACCGTATCACCCAACGGGTCTGCGCCGCGGGATGCGGGTCCGACGCCGACTATTCGGGCGGCAGCGGCTGCTTCCTGGCGCTCACGCGCCTGGCCTGACCGCCCTCGGATCCTGCCGCTTCGATGAACTGGACGGCGGCGCCGAGCTCGAGATGCTCGAACGCCGGATGCACGACGTTCTCGCGGCTGAAATAGAACTCGCGACCGTCGTCGGTCGCGATGAAACCGAAACCCTCGTCGGCGTAGAGGCGCGCCACCCTGCCGTGCACGACCCCCTCGTGCGCCTTGACGTCGCCGCGCTGCTCGCGTACCGCGTCCTCGAGCTGACGCGTCGCGGAAGCGAAGGCATCGCGCAGCGCGACGTAGACATCCTCGTCGTTGTGGTGGTTGGCGACGATCTCCGCATGTCCCGGAATGTGGATGTGGAGGTCGACCTCGAACCGCCGTCCCTGCTGATGGTGCTTGCGCGATTCGGAGACGATGACCCGGCAGCTCGTGATCCGGGGATGGAAGCGTTCCAGGCCGGCGACCTTGTCGCGGATTCGCGCGTCCAGCGCGTCGGAGCGAGGCATGTCGCGCACGGTGATCTGGAGAGGTATTTGCATAGTGTGTCTCGCTCGGGATGCACGGGTACGCGATGGCGAGGCACCACGACCCCGCGCGGCATGCCTTCCATCGTCCGGACCGAGGATAGCGCCCGACTGTCGCCGTCTGTTGATCGGCGTCAATGACCATCGCTTTCAGCCGGCGGGAACGATCGCTTTCAACGGACAAGGTCGGGCTCGCCGCTGGCGCGCAGCATGATGTCGCGCGTCCGGTCCCGCAAGCGGACCGCGGCCGACCAGTCGGCGCCGTCGGGAAGGAGCGGACGATGGATGCCGACCTCGACGCGGCCGCGGGCCAGCAGCCAGCGGTGCTCGCGCAGCAGCGAGCGGGTCCCGCGCAGCACGACCGGCGTGACCGGAACCCCGGCTTCGGCGCCAACGACGAACGCCCCGATCCGGAAGGCGCCAAGTCCGGGTGCGCGCGAAAACCTGCCTTCCGGGAAGAAGACGAGGGTCTCGCCGCGCCGGGCCGCAGCGACCAGCTCGCGCGTGTCCTCGACGCCGCGAGCCGGATCGACGCGCTCGACGAAGTAGGTGCCGAGCCGGCGCAGGGCACTGCCCAGCACCGGAGTGCGTTCGAACTCGCGCTTGGCGACATAGCGCACGTGGGGCGGAAGCGTGGCGACCAGGACGATTGCGTCGACGTAGCTCGCATGATTGGAGACCAGCACCGTCGGCCGGTCGATGCGCAGTTCCTCGCCATCCGAGACCTCGATGGGTATGCGCAGGCCGCGGACGATCGCGCGCGCCACCGCGCGCGCCAGGCGCATCCGGGCATGCGGCGTCGGAAGGAGCGGCAGCGCCAGCAGGCCGACCGTCGCGAGCGCAAGAAATGCGAGCCACGCCCAGATTCCGTAGGCCGCCCCGCCAAGGGTGCGCGCTCCGCGGCGCAGGCGTGCGACCAGCGCCTGCGCGACCAGGATCGCGATCTGTCGCCAGACGGCGGGCCGCGGCGCTTCCAGCAGCCCGCGCTCGTAGAGGTCGCGACATGCGGCGCGGCGGATCTTGCCGCTGGACGTCTTGAGGATCGTGCGCGCCGGCACCAGCCGTACGTCGTCCGCGGGCCCGTTCAGGTGGATGACGGCGAGCTCCATGATCCGCTGGCGCAGGCCCTCGCGCGTGCCCGGATCGGTCAGACTCGACTCCGCAACGACGACGACGCGCTCGGTTCCGGTGCTGCGGTCCATCGTGCCGAACACGGCGACACAGCCCTTGCGTATGCCGGGAATGTCGCCCACGGCAGCTTCGAGGTCGTACGGATGGATGTTGTGGCCGCCACGCTTGATCAGGTCCTTGGCGCGGCTGGTGAGGAAGAGCTCGCCGCCGGCGATGTAGCCGACGTCCCCCGTATCGAGCCACGGACCGCGGAAAAGCCTCGCGGTCGCAGCCGCGTTGCCGTGATAACCCGCGGTCGCGGACGGTCCGCGGAATTCGATGCGGCCCTCGGTTCGGGCCGGCACCTCGTTGCCGCCGTCGTCGACCGCGCGGATCTCGTGCCCGGGTAGCGGGCATCCGCAGGAAACGACGTCGAGAGCCGGGCGCCCGGCACCGGTCGCCGGCATTGCGACGCCTTCGCTGGCGAGCGTCTGCGAATCGATGTGCTCGATCAGCGGGCCACGCGCGAGCGGCGGAAAGGTCAGCCCGACCGCCGATTCGGCGAGGCCGTAGACAGGGGTGATCGCGCGGCGATCGAAACCGTGACCTGCGAAGCGCGCGGCGAAGCGCTCGAGCGTGGCTGCCCGAACCGGCTCCGCCCCGTTGAACGCCAGGCGCCAGGAACCGAGGTCCAGCCCCTGCAGATCCTCGTCCATCACCTTGGACGCCGCGATCTCGTAGGCGAAATTGGGTCCCGCCGAGATCGTCGCGCGATGGCGGTGGATCGCCCACAGCCAACGCGAAGGCCGCGAGAGAAAGTCGGTGGGCGACATCAGGACCAGCGGAACACCGTGATACATCGTTCCGAGCCATGCGCCGATCAGGCCCATGTCGTGGTAGAGCGGAAGCCAGCTGACGAAGCGATCGCGCGAGGTCACCGCCGCGGCAGCACCCATCGCGCGAATGTTCGCAAGCAGGTTGTCGTGGCTCAGGATGACGCCCTTGGGGTCGCCGGTGCTGCCGGACGTGTATTGCAGCATCGCCGTGTCGCGTCCGGAGGTTGCACGCGCTGCGATGGCGTCGGGCAGCCTGGCGTCGCCCGTGGCGCCGCTGCTCCGAAGCTCGTCGACACTCAGCACCTCGCGCAGACCCGGCAGCTCGGCACCCGCGATCCGGCCGACGAACATCGCCTCCGGAACCGTCACGAGGACGCGGGCCAGCGAATTGGCGAGAATGGCCGCACGGCCGCGCACGTGCTCCTCGATCTCCGACCAGCGCAGCGGCGGGTACATCGGCACCGGAACCGCGCCAATGCGCATCGCCCCGAGAAACGCGTGGAAGAAGCCGCTGCACGTCGGCAGCATGATCGCGACGGTGTCCCCGGCGCCAATTCCGCGGGCGGCGAGGCCCGCTGCCACTGCGCCTGCGTCGGACCACAGCCTGCCGTAGGAGATCGACTCGCCGATCGCGTCACCGTCGAGCAGCGCGATGTGCTCGCGTTCGGGATGGCGCTCGACATGCCAGCGGAACGCGTCGACCATCGTCGCGACATCCTCCGGCATCCCGGCCACGGACTCGGGCGGCAAGGCGCGCGGCGCTGCCTCGGCGGCCGGCGTCGCCTGGGGCTGACCTTGCCGGATCGCATCGAGCAGATCGCGCAGCGTGCGGGCCGAGCTCGCCAGTCCTTCGGGAAGCCGGATACCAAAGGCCTTCTCGATGCGCAGCACGAGCTCGACCCGGGACAGGCTGTCGAAACCGAGATCCCGCTCTATGGAATCGTCGAGGCCTGGCGCTCGCGCGGACGTTCCGGGACGCAGTTCCTGCAGCATCGCCGAGGCGACGCCGAGCAGGCGCAGGGCCGCGGCGTCCTGTGGTCGTTGATCGCTCAGCGCGCGATCATCAGCGGACACGACAGTTCGATCAGCAGCTGCGCGAGATCGAATGCGAGCGTTCCGAGCTCCGGCGCAGGCAGCGTCAACAGGGCGCTGCGATGGGTCCGCAGCGCGGCGATCATCGAGTCGGTATCGCCATGGATCCGGACCACCGACCCGGCGACGCCCTCGCGATGCTGCCAGGCAGCCGCTTCCTGCGCGAGCTGCTCGGGCGCAATGGGTCCGGTCGCGGGGATCAGCAGCAGCAAC
>Ga0316628_100003470_pt1 | contig 12143 bp, 8 predicted proteins | sample OWC_Aug_M2_C1_D5_FD_207648 | JGI IMG/M metagenome (GOLD analysis project Ga0316628, IMG submission 207648) | Wetland soil microbial communities from Old Woman Creek delta, Ohio, United States - OWC_Aug_M2_C1_D5_C | ecosystem: Environmental > Terrestrial > Soil > Wetlands | place: USA: Ohio...
CCTCGGTCTGGTCACGATCGCGACGGCGACGTGGGTCCGGATGGACGTGCTCCCGCAGCTCGCGGCGCGCTCGGCGACGAGTCCCGCCGCGTCGCCCGCGCCGCGCGCCGGGGGCCGTCGCGCAGCGCCGCCTCCCTCGGCGCCTTCGGTGCACGACGCTGTCGAGCCGGCATCCACCGCCACCTTCGACGACGTCGCACATGGAAGTGCGTCACAGATCGAAACGGTCACGCCGAGTGTAGCGAAGAACCTGCCGCCGAGGGCACTCCCGCAGGCGAGGCGAGAGGCCAGGGCCTGGGGCTTCGCGTCCCCACCCCCGTCCGACATCCCGAGCCTCGCCGCCGGTGAGGGGCCCTGGGAGCGCGTGGCACGCGCCCTCGCCGACCATGACATCGACCGCGCCGATCGTGCGCTCGCGGAACTGTGCCGCAGCGCGGAGCCGTCCGTGCGTGACGCTGCCGAGCTCGCCCGCGCCGAGCTGTGGATCGGCAACGGACGCGGCGCAGCCTTCGGCCCCGCCCTCCAGCGCCTGGCGACCTCCGGGCAGACGCCGTTCGTGCGACAGCGCGCCGCAGCTTTGCTTTCAGCAATGAAGTAACGCGCGGCTGCTCCGGAGCGGCCGGGATCGAACGGTGCCGCAGTTCACGCGCGAGCCGGAGAGTCGCGTCGATGAGCAGGTTCACGTTCACGCTTGTTCTCTGCGTGACCCGACGCCGGCACGGGAGTGCTCGGCTCTTCACCCGTCCCCGTCGGCGTTCCTGCTCGGCTGTGCGTCCCCCCAGCACGAGGGCTCTCCGCCCGATGTACGTGCGCGGCCCACATCCGATGACCCACCGCGCCCGGAGCCTCGGATGCGCATTGTCATCGTATGATGCTGGTCGCCCCCCGCACTCGCCAACCCCGACGGTGCCGATCCCCATGCTCCAACGTGTCGCTTCCCTGGTGCTCTGTGGGCTCGTGGCGGTGGGCTGCACCACCTCGGCGCTCGATGCCTTGACGAAAGGTGCACCGGCGCACGGCCACGGCCGCTCGACCTCGGCGGACGCAGGAATCGATGCGGGCCCGTCGATCTCCGACTGCACGGACGGCGTGCGCAACGGGAGCGAGACCGATACCGACTGCGGGGGCGGCACCTGCTCGCCCTGCGCCGACGGTCTGGGTTGCGCGAGCGCGACGGACTGCGCGAGCGCGGTCTGTGCCGATGGTCGGTGCCAGGCGCCGTCGTGCACGGATCGGGTCGAGAACGGCACGGAGACCGACGTCGATTGCGGCGGGTCGACCTGCGCGCCCTGCGCGGCGCAGTCGGCCTGCGTCGCGTCGCGCGACTGCGTCACGAGCATCTGCTCGGGCGGCAAATGTCGGGACTCGCTCTGCGCGGACGGGGTCAAGGACGGCTCCGAGACGGATGCGGACTGCGGCGGAAGTTGCGACCCGTGCGCCGCGGGACGGCGCTGCAGCAACCAGAGCGACTGCGTGACCCAGGTGTGCTCGGACGGGGTCTGCCAGGACGCGACCTGCCACGACGCGGTGAAGAACGGAACGGAGTCCGACGTGGACTGCGGTGGCATCTGCCCGGGCTGCGCCCCGGGGCGCGCTTGCCGCTCGGCCACCGACTGCACGAGTGGGCTCTGCAGCGGCGGGGCTTGCCGGACGTCCACCTGCGCGGACGGCATCAAGGACGGAAGCGAGACGGACGTCGATTGCGGCGGCGGAGCCTGCAGCCCGTGCGCCGAGACGCTCGCCTGCAACGGAAGCTCGGATTGTGTCACCGGGAGCTGCGTGAGCCACGTCTGCGTCAGCGCGGCATGCGTCGACGGCGTGAAGAACGGGGCGGAAACCGACGTCGACTGCGGCGGGCCCGATTGCGCGCCCTGCGCCGACGGGAGCCATTGCAGCGTGAGCCTGGACTGCACGAGCGCGCTCTGCGGCAGTGACGGCACGTGCAGGGTCCCGAGCTGCACGGACGGCGTGAAGAACGGCGCCGAGACGGACACCGATTGCGGCGGCTCGTCGTGCCCGGCTTGCGCCGCGGACGGCGCCTGCGTCGCGGGCACGGATTGCGTCACCCAGGTCTGCTCCGGCAGCAAGTGCCAGCCTGCCTCGTGCACGGATTCCGTGAAGAACGGCACGGAGTCCGACGTGGACTGCGGTGGCACCGTCTGCGGCCCGTGCGCTTCCGGCAAGGCATGCGGCGGAAGTGCGGACTGCGCGTCGACGGTGTGCACGAGCGGCCAGTGCCAGGCCCCCTCCTGCCAGGACGGCGTGAAGAACGGGAGCGAGACGGACGTCGATTGCGGCGGCCCCGATTGCACGAGCTGCGCGACGGGAAAAGGCTGCAGCAAGGGCTCCGATTGCGCGACGACCTTCTGTGCTGGCGGGGTGTGCGAGATCGCCACCTGTGCGGACGGGCTCCTGAACGGCACGGAGACCGATGTCGACTGCGGCGGCGCGAGCTGCGCCCCCTGCGCCGATTCGAAGGCCTGCGTGGGCGCCACGGATTGTGCCAGCCGGCGCTGCGTGGGCAGCGTCTGCCAGACCCCGACCTGCACCGACGGCGTGAAGAACGGCACGGAGACCGGGACCGACTGCGGCGGGAGCTGCTCCCCCTGCGGCCCCGGTCAGACTTGCTCGGTCGACGGCGACTGCACGAGCCACGTGTGCTCCGGCGTTTGTCAGGCGGCGACGTGCACGGACCTCGTGAGGAACGGGAGCGAGACGGACGTCGATTGCGGCGGGACGACGTGCGCCGGGTGCGGCAGCGGGCACACGTGCCTGGTCGTGACCGACTGCAAGAGCCACGTCTGCACGAACGGCACCTGCGCCCCCTCGAGCTGTACCGATGGCGTGAAGAACGGCACCGAGACGGACGTCGACTGCGGCGGCTCGTGCGCCGGGTGCACGGCGGGCCACAGCTGCAACGCGCCGGGCGACTGTGCGAGCATCGTGTGCACCGGCGGCACCTGCGTGGCGCCGACGTGCACGGACGGCGTGAAGAACGGTGCCGAGACGGACGCCGACTGCGGTGGCGGCACCTGCCCTGCGTGCGGCAGCAACAAGACGTGCAGCGTCGCCTCGGACTGTCAGAGCTCGGTGTGCGTCGCCGGGAGCTGCAAGGACCCGACGTGCACGGACTCCGTGAAGAACGGCACGGAGTCCGACGTCGACTGCGGCGGCACCTGCTCGCCGTGCGGCACGAACGAGAAGTGCGGCTTCTCGCTGGACTGCGCGAGCCTCGTCTGCACGGGGGGAACATGCAAGGCGGCCACGTGCACGGACTCCGTGAAGAACGGCGCGGAGACGGACGTCGACTGCGGTGGCGGCGCGTGCCCGGTCTGCGCCATCGGCAAGGCGTGCACGAAGGGCGCGGACTGCACCGGAGGCTTCTGCGCGAACGGAAAGTGCACCCAGGCCAGCTGCACGGACGGGGTGAAGAACGGCACCGAGACGGACGTCGACTGCGGTGGCGGGACCTGCGCCGGGTGCACGACCGGGCGGAGCTGCGGCAGCGGCTCCGACTGCGCCAGCAAGGTCTGCACCGGCGGCCTCTGCGCGGCTCCAACGTGCACCGACAAGACCAAGAACGGCAACGAGACGGGCACCGACTGCGGCGGCGGCACGTGCCAACCCTGCGCCCCCGGGATCGGCTGCGTGCAGCCGACGGACTGCACGAGCGGCGTGTGCACGTCGGGGACGTGCACGCAGCCTTCCTGCACCGACGGCGTGCAGAACGGAAACGAGACCGCGCCCGACTGCGGCGGAACCGCGTGTCCGAAGTGTCCCGTGAGCGCCGGGTGCCTGACGGGCGGCGACTGCATCACCCTGGTCTGCGCGAGCAGCAAGTGCCAGGCCGCGACGTGCAGCGACACCGTGAAGAACGGCAAGGAGACCGGGACCGACTGCGGCGGCGGCTCGTGCCCGACATGTCCCCTCGGGGCCGGATGTCTCGTGTCCGGCGACTGTGCGAGCGCTTACTGCAGCAGCGGCGTGTGCACCCAGCCCGGCTGCAACGACGGCGTCAAGAACGGCACGGAGACGGGCATCGATTGCGGCGGCTCGTGCCCGGGGTGTCCGGACGGCGGCAGCTGCCTGAAGTCCACGGACTGCGCGAGCAAGAACTGCGTCTCCGGTACCTGCAAGGCGGCGACGTGCAGCGATGGCGTGAAGAACGGCAGCGAGACCGGGACGGACTGCGGCGGCGGCTCGTGCCCGCTCTGCGGGACTGGAGGTGGCTGCGCTCAGGGGTCCGACTGCCAGAGCGGCGTCTGCGTGAGCGGAAGCTGTCAGGCGCCGAGCTGCACCGACGGGGTGAAGAACGGGGGCGAGTCGGACATCGACTGCGGCGGGAGTTGCGCGGGGTGCATCGCCGGCAAGAAGTGCGGCGCCTCGACCGACTGTCAGAGCCTGAACTGCACCGGCGGCGTGTGTCAGGCTGCGACGTGCAGCGACGGCATCGAGAACCAGGGTGAGTCCGCCATCGATTGCGGCGGGCCGTGTGCGCCGTGCGGCGTCGGGCAGAGCTGCAACGCGGGTACGGACTGCTCGAGCAAGGTGTGCGCCACGACCTGCCAGGCCCCGTCGTGCACGGACAAGGTCACGAACGGGAGCGAGACCGGCGTCGACTGCGGCGGCAGCTCCGGGTGCGGCGCCTGCCCCAACGGTCAGGGGTGCGTCGGAAACTCGGACTGTCAGAGCGGGATCTGCTCGGCGGGGACCTGCGCGGCCGCGGGCTGCGGAGACGGCGTGAAGAACGGCGGGGAGACGGACGTGGACTGCGGCGGCGCGACGACCTGCAACCGGTGCGCAAACGGCGGGACGTGCATCGCCGGCTCGGATTGCGTCAGCGGTTACTGCAGCGGCGGAAGCTGCGCCACGGCGACGTCGTGCAAGGTGCTGCACGACGCCGGGCTCGCGACGAGCGGGACGTACACCATCGACGTCGACGGGGCAGGCGCGATCGCGCCGTTCGCGGTGTACTGTGACATGACCACGAACGGCGGCGGGTGGACGCAGATCACGCTCGACCTCGCGAAGAACGTGCTCGGCGGCACGATGGTCGCGGTGGACGCGGCGACGACCTCCGGGTTCGACGGGAGCTTCCGCCCGTACACGCAGGACCTGAAGACGTCGGGCTCGACGCCCGTGACGGATACATACGAGTACACCTTCAATTTCCCCGCCGGGTACACGCAGTTCTTCCTCTCCGGCTATCAGCTCCGGGCGAACGGCGCGACCTCCACGGACACGTCGGACATCAACCCGAGCCTGTTCCATCAGACCTCGTGGAGCGTTGCCAATCTGCCCGCCACGAGCTGCACCGCCTCGTCCGGCAACGTGGGCGACGTCTCGTTCGGCACGCCTTCGAGCTCGGGCCCGGTGACGAGCTACGGAGCGCTCCTCACGGCGACCTGGAGCCAGGCCAGCGCGACCCTGAACTGGCCAGGCAACACGACCGTGTACACGGTGCCGGCGTCGACCCAGTTCCGGATCGGGTGGGGCGAGGCCGCGTGCGCGCAGACCGAGGGCTGGTACCCCTGGTATTCGGGAACGATCATGCTGCGCTGAAGTGGCCGTGGGAGCCCGGGCCCCATCCCAGCGCCGCCCTGTCGCCGAGAAAGCGGAACCCTCGCTACGGTCCCGCTGCGATCCACTCTTCGAGCTGTCGCTGCGCCACCTCGAGCGTGACGTTCACCTCTCGCAGGCGTCTCAGGAGCCTCATGAGCGAGTCGCGGACGCGCCGGGCCGGTAGATCGAGCTCGTCGGCCATGGAGAAGAGCGCGAGCTCGATCGCAGCGGGGCCACGGATGGGCTCAGGTGCCGCCGGAGCCCGCTCCCCTGCCGGCCCGGCACGGGCATGAGCGATCCGACGCAGACCGGATCTCCATGAGCGGGAAACCGTCACCGCCTGCGCCGCATCAGAGCTGGCGACTCCGCTCACCACAGTCCTGCGAGCCACGGCGGAGCGCCGGGCGCGGAGGCTACAGGACAGATCCTGGCACTGGTGCTATCCGCCCGACGGCTGCGTTCGCTGGCTGACGGTGGCGAGATAGTGCGCGACGAGGTTGCGGTCCTTCGCCGAGAGCCGGGCGCGAGCGCCCATCTCTCCCTGAACGGTCTGGTCCCAGTCGGTCGGTGTCTTCTCGCTCGGCGAGGGCAGCGCGTGGCACGACGAGCAGCGGGAGGCGAAGAGCGAGCGCCCGGCCTCCAGATCTTGCTGTGTGGTACCGGGCCACTCACGGGCTGCCCAGCGAGCATCCGCGGCGCTCGGAGCCAGGGCTGCGGTGCTGCCACCGCAGGCGGACAGCGCTGCTGCGGCAAGAAAGACCACGGGATATCGCACGCTCATCTGGGGACCGGCCATCCTGATAATGAAAGTCACTTTCAGGAAGACCCCTCGCATTTAGGGGACGCGGAGCCCTTCTGTCAAGGTGAGGACGTCCAGAATGGCGCGTCGCTGCGACCGAACCTTGAAACGCGGCGCCCCAGCAGCTATGAGGCACGCCCCACATGGCGAATCGCAGCATCTGGAGCGTCCGGCAAAAGCACGAGTGGATGGCCACGCCTCTCAAGGGCAAGCACCTGAAGAAGCGTAAGCGCGCCCGTCTCGGCCTGGAGGCAGCTCTCCAGCGCAAGGCGAAGCCGGCCAAGGCCACCGAAGCGGCGAGCTCCTAGGGTCGAGTTCGACGCTTTTCACGACTGGGCTTCGGGCTCCAGACTCCGGGCTCCAGGTTCCAGTTTCGCGATGAGCCGACTGGATCTTTGCCGATCCTCGTCGAGTTCGTGCGCCTGATCGACGTACCTCAGCGAAAACCCTGAAGCCGGGAGCCTGGAGCCCGGAGCCCGGTACCCAGCGCTCGAGCTCACGCGCGCCGTCGCGCGAGCCAGGTGGACGCGAGCAGAGGAATCACCGCCGCCGATCCTGCAAGGGGCGGCACGCGCGACGCCGCAATCAGGTGGAGCGCCGTCACTGCACCCATGCCGGATGCGGCGACGGCAACGCCACGTAGCAGTCGTGACATGGGCGTCGCTGCCCAGCCGGGCACGATCAACGCGATGGGCGCGATGCAGGGGATCGCGTCGAGGCGAGCAGGGGCTCCGGCGTGCCCCGACGCAATCGACGACGTGAGCGCCACGGTTCCGTCGGAAGAGACGACCGCGCCGGCTGCGCGGGCGAGGTCTCCTGCGGGGTCGACGGTCCAGTGCGCGACCGAGATGACCGCCGGGAACAGGCTCGACGGATCCGACCAGGGTGAAAGCAAGCCCACGAGCCCCGCGATGCCGACGAGAGCGCCTGCGGCGACCGCTCCCCTCGCCGCTTCCCAGGGAGCCACCCCGAGGGCCCCCAGCGCGCGCACCTCGCCGCGTGCGACCGAATGCGCGACGACGCCGAGAATCGACACCGAGGCGATCACGGGCGCGAGCGCGGCCAGGCGAGCGACTCGCATGGCCGCCGTACTGGTCGCTTCGTCCGTGCACGCGACGACGACCGCGGTCACCGCCGACGTCACGAGCGCAACGAGCAGGGCGCGGACGAGGAGGTTCCGATCGAAGGACGTCACGGCTCGCCGGGAGGTTGCCCGCGAGGCGCCCGCGCGGAAACGGATTCCGGCGGACAGGGCGAGCGCCCGGGGGCGGTCCCGCGGAGCACCGGGGTCGGAGACAGCGGAATTTGTGCCCGTTTCCCCCGTCTCTTCCGGGGGCAGTTGGCAGGTGCCCGGGAGCGTGGTACTTCTGAACCAACGTGCAGGGAAGAGCCTTGCTCTCGGAATTGTCCGGCTGGGGAAAACCCCGGCGCTCTGCACATTACAGAGGATCCCGAATCGTTCGGGTCCAAAACAGGAAACACCCCGTACCGCGAGGCTCGCGCCCGATGGATTGCGTTTGCCGCGGATTGCAGGCGTCTCGCCCTCGAGGGGCGAGCCCGCAGGGGTGTCCGGGAAATCACCCGGAGGAGGTGGCAGCAGCATGGAATGTAGTTGTTCCCCTAACTCGGAGGTTCGTCCGGGATAGTCTGCCGTCCTGCCCCGCGCATGAGCGCGGGAGAGGTGTAAGCCCCACCCAGTAGGACGGATGCTCGCCCGGATTCATTGCGCCCTGAAGGGTGCGATGGCCGGGTAGCCGCCACGGCGAACCAGCCGGGACAGGGGCGATAACGGGAAGGCCGGGTGCGAAGTGACGCACCCGGCCTCTCTTTCTTTGGACTACCCTCGCGCGCCGCATGCCTGCGCAGCCCCTCATCGCGTTCGCCGCCAGCGCGGATCCGTTCGGTTTCCTCTTCGACAACTTCCTGTTCCACCCCTGGCATTTCCAGGTGGGCGGCCAGGACGTCTTCGCGGGCGATAACTGGAACCAGACGATGTACTACTTCCGGATCGGGCTCGCGCTCGTTCTGGCAGGCCTCCTGGTCATCGAGGCGAGAGCGAAGCGGCTCGGCGAACGCCTTCCCGAGCGCACCACGAAGCGCCTGGCGATCGCATTCACGCTGATCGGGTTCCTCGCGTACTTCGACTTCTTCAATCCGAACGTGCGCTACGTGGACTACTACCACCGCCACGAATTTTATCACTACTACCTGGGGTCGAAGTACTCGCACGCGCTCGGCTACACGCGGCTCTACGAGTGCACGATGATCGCCGAGGTCGAGAACGGTCGAGGCGATCAGGTCCGAAAGGGCGAGATCCGGGACCTGACCGTGAATCTCATCCGTCCGGTGACGGAGACCTACGTCTTCAAGGATCCGGGTGAATGCAAGAAGCGCTTCTCGCCGGAGGAATGGGAAGCCTTCAAGAAAGACGTCTCCTGGTTCGAGAGCACCGCGCGCGGTGGCTACTGGGAGAACATGCAGAAGGACCACGGGTACAACCCACCGCCCGTGTGGACCGCGACCGGCAAGCTCTTCGCGAGCCTGGGAAGTGCCGGGGACCACTTCTTCAAGGCGCTCTCGCTCCTGGACGTCTTGCTTCAGGCCGGCACGCTCCTGATGCTCGGGTGGGCATTCGGGCCTCGCGTCATGGCCGTGGCGAGCGTGTTCTGGGGGACGAATGCGCCCGCGAACTTCTACTGGACCGGTGGCGCTTTCCTCCGACAGGACTGGGTCTTCTTGATGGTCGCGGCCGTGTGCCTCGCGCGCAAGCGCCGCTTCGCCGCGGCCGGTGCGGCGCTCACCTGGTCGTCGCTCCTCCGGGTCTTCCCGCTCATCGCGTTCTCGGGGTGGGCCATCGTGGTCGCGATCCACTGGTGGCGGAAGCGGGAGCTTCATCCGGATCACAAGAAGCTCATCGCCGGCTGCATCGTCGCGGCAGGGTTGCTCATCCCGGCGAGCGTGGTGGTCGCGGGGCCCGAGTCGTACCGGGACTTCATCGCGCACATCCGCGTGCACAACCGGACGCCGTTGACGAACCACATGGGGCTCGAGACCATGCTGGTTCACGACTGGAAAGGGCGGATGCGATTCACGCGCGACTCCACCCTGGACGATCCATTCGAGCTGTGGAAGCAGGGCCGGCGCGACCGTTTCGATCACATGAAACCGGTGTTCTTCACCATCAGCGCCGGAGTCCTGGCGTGGATGGTGTGGGCCCTCCGGCGCACGAAATCCCTGTGGATCGCCGCAGGATTGTCCATTCCGCTCGTGATCTCGCTCACGAACCTCACCTGTTATTACTACTGCATGTTCCTGATCACGATTCCGCTGATTGCGGCCATGCCGAGCCTTGCGCCCGCGCTCCTCGCCACGGCCGGCGCGAGTCAGATCTTGCTCAAGAGCTTCTACTTCATCGACGATCAATACACGGCAGAGAGCTACCTGTTCTACGCCATGGGGCTCCTCTGCCTGTGGGCGTACTCGAGGCCGTTCACGATGGAGCGGCTGCGCGCGTTCCTCCAGGGCAAGCCGGAGCCGAAATCCGGCGCCCCTACCCCGGCACGCGTGACCGAGCTCGCCGAGCAACCCTGACGCGACCATGATCGTCGGAAGATCGTCGGGGATCGCCCGCTTGCTGAAGATGCTGGGCGAGCGACCATGAGAGAGCAGCGCATCGCCGGCTCGAAGGTGCGGATCACCGGCGGACCCGATCACGAGGGCGGCGGCGACGGTCCGCTCGTCGTACTCCTGCACGGCTTCGGGGCACCGGGGGATGACCTGGTCCCCCTCCATCGTCAGCTCGACGTGCCCCGCGAGGTGCGGTTTGCCTTCCCGGAGGCGCCGCTCGATCTCGGGGCTTCCCTCGGCGCCGCGTACGAAGGGGCACGCGCCTGGTGGATGATCGACACGGCCGCGCTCGCTGCCGGGCCGCGCAAGGATCGATCCCGAGACGTGCCGGAGGGCCTGGCCGCGGCGCGCGCGAACATCGAGGAGATCCTCCGCGGTCTCGAGACCGAGCTTTCCGTCTCTCGCGAGAAGATGCTGCTCGGAGGGTTTTCCCAGGGTGCGATGCTCACGGTCGACGTCGCGGTCCGTGCCGAGACGGCCTTTTCCGGGCTCGCGCTGATGAGCGGAACGGTCATCGCGCTCGACGAATGGAAGCCCGGCCTGAAGAAGCTCCGTGGCATGCCGATCCTCCAGAGCCACGGGCGCGCCGATCCGCTTCTTTCGTTCGAAGCGGCGGAGCGCCTCCGCGATCTGCTCTTCGAGGCGGGTGCGAGCGTCCGCTGGGTCGAGTTTGCCGGCGGCCACACCATCACCGGCGCGACGATCGACGCCCTCGGCAAGCTCATTCGAGACGTCGCCGGATCGCCCTGACCGGAGCTTTTTGCGCCATCGCCGCTAGCGCCTCCCGTTTCAGGATGCACAGGAAGCTTCCCGGGGTCGCCCGCACGCACGAGCGCCGGGGCGAGGACGCCGGCTACTCCTCCAGGCTGATGACCGCGGAGCCCGTGAATCTGCCGTGCTGCAGGTCCTCGAGCGCTTCGTTCGCTCGACCGAGCGGGTAAGCGTTGACCTCCGTGATGACCGGGATGCGAGGAGCGAGCTCGAGAAACTCCGTCGCGTCGCGCCGGGTCAGATTCGCGACCGATCGGACGACACGCTCCCCCCACAGCGCGGAGTAGGGAAACGACGGGATGTCGCTCATGTGGATGCCGCCGCACACGACGGTTCCGCCCTTCGCCACGGCCCGGAGCGCCGCCGGGACGAGCTCACCGGCCGAGGCGAACACGATCGCCGCGTCGAGCTCCGTCGGAGCCGTCTCGCTCGACGAGCCCGCCCACTCCGCGCCGAGGCGCCGGGCGAAGTCCTGAGCGGCATCGTCCCCCGGGCGCGTGAAGGCGAAGAGGCGCCGGCCCTGATGTCGGGCCACCTGGGCCACGATGTGCGCTGCCGCGCCGAAGCCGTAGATCCCGAGCCGCTCGGCGTCGCCAGCCAGGCGCAGCGAGCGGTATCCGATGAGCCCCGCGCAGAGCAGCGGTGCCGCTTCGACGTCACCGAGCCCCTCCGGAATGGGGAAGCAATACGCCGCATCCGCGACGGTGTGCTCGGCGAAGCCGCCGTGCCGGTGAAAGCCGGTGAACTCCGCGGCATCGCACAGATTCTCGCGGCCGCTCGTGCAATAGCGGCACGAGCCACACGTGTGACCGAGCCACGGCACGCCGACGCGATCGCCGACCTCGACCCCGCGCACCGCGGACCCCACCGCCTCGACCACCCCCACGATCTGGTGACCGAGAACGAGCGGTAGCCTTGCCCCCGGGAGCTCGCCGAGCGCGATGTGCAGATCCGTCCGGCACACGCCGCAAGCCCGGATGCGCAGAAGCAGCTGCTCCGGGCCGGGCTCCGCAACCGGGAGTGATTCGGACCGAAGGGGGGCGCCCGGAGCGTGCAGAACCATGGCGTGCATTGCCCGTTCATTGTCCCCCGAGCACGGGCGCGGGGACAGACGGTCCGGCCGACAGTCGACTGGTGCTGATTCTGCGGAAAGATGCTAGTTGCGACCGTTCCGGCGGGGAAACGAACATCCCGGCCGGAACTTCGACCCGGACGATTGCTGACCTTGGAACAACGACCGCTGCCCCAAAATGACGCCCCAGACGCGGACCTCGAGCGCATCGTCGCGGAGGAGCAGCGCTGCCTCGATCGAGTGCTGAAGCACCTGGAGGAGGCGCGCCACCGTCCCAAGCGCCAGGCGGTCGACTACGACAGCCAGCTCCTC
>Ga0316628_100003471_pt1 | contig 12141 bp, 6 predicted proteins | sample OWC_Aug_M2_C1_D5_FD_207648 | JGI IMG/M metagenome (GOLD analysis project Ga0316628, IMG submission 207648) | Wetland soil microbial communities from Old Woman Creek delta, Ohio, United States - OWC_Aug_M2_C1_D5_C | ecosystem: Environmental > Terrestrial > Soil > Wetlands | place: USA: Ohio...
CAACTGGTCAAAACCCGCTCAGGCGTGCCTGGCCTCGAGGATTCCGTACGGAGACGCAGTAACGCCGGAACGGCTCGAACGCGTTGCCGCCGCGGAACGCGTCCTGCAAAAGCTTGGGTTTTCCCACGTTAGGGTCCGTATGCATGGACCTGTGGCGAGAGTCGAAGTTCCGGCGGGCGAGCTTGACAAGCTCATGGGCAATGAGGTAAGAAAACACGTTGTCAAGGAGCTGAAGCGACTCGGGTTCGTCTTTGTGTGCCTGGACATGGAGGGCTATCGCACCGGCAGCCTGAACGAGACCCTCGGGGATTCGTAGAGCCGGCATCAGCCCATTGTGAGGTCGCTTTTTTCCAGTTTTTCTCATTTACCGGGAACTTCTGGGGACACCGGTGTATCAGCTAGCGACGGACCGGAGACCCCTGCGTTCTCACGTCTGTTCAGACCCGCTAGCCACAAGGGTGGACCATGAAAGAGCTTGGCAAGGGCAAGAAGAGTTCTACTGGCCGAAAGGTCAGGGAGACCGCAAGCGACTCGCTTCGCTTCTCGGCTCGAAGCTACTGGCTCTTCGGGGCGGGGTTTGCAGCAATCGTGGTGGGCTACGTGCTCCTTTCGAGGGGTTCCATCACGGCGGCCCCAGTTCTGCTGGTGGCCGGGTACTGCGCCCTGGTACCGCTGGCGATCTTCGTAAAATAGGTGTGGGCGAATAGCTCAGTTGGCCAGAGCACTTGCCTTACACGCAAGGGGTCACAGGTTCAAGTCCTGTTTCGCCCACCAAGGTGTTGTCATGTGGGGTTTTCCCTTGACATTCGGCCCAACGTGTGATAAACTCCTTTCAAGAGTGCGGGGCCTGTTCTTTCTAACTTGTTGCAATTTAAAGCGATTGAAGCCTTGGGAATTGGAAGGCTCTCAGCTTTGGCGTTTACAGCTTGGCTTTGCAGGCCTCGGCGAGCACGTGACGACGTTCACTCCCAGGGCTTTTGTGTTGACACCCGTTATTAGATTGTGGTATACTAGGTTGTGTGCGTTATGAACGTACTACATAGTGTACCTGAAAGGAGGTGTGTTGCGGCTACTTAGATTTCGGTTCAATTCGTCTTGCTCCGTTCTGACTCTTGGTAGTTTTCTCCAGTGCGCTTTGAGGAGGTCGAACCAATGACTAGACTCTTTTGCGTAGGAATCATGGTAGCTGCGGTACTCTTCGCGACGCCCGCTTTCGCAAGCGTGCCGTTCGCAGATAACTGCATCGTGGCCTGGTACGCCAATCCGGGCTCAGACATCATTTTCACCTGCCCGACGGGAGATGAGAGCAAGTTGGACGTCACCGTTAGGGATCAGTTCAATCTGCCGATACCGTTGCAGACCGTCACGGTCACTCTCGGCAACGTGACCGACGTGTGCGCCGGCGCGATTAGCGGTGCCACCGATGCGTCGGGTTACGTGAGGCTGGACCTCCCGGTCGGGACCATATCGACTGTCGCCTCTCCGCGTATCACTTCCACGTACACCGTTACGGTTATGGGATACACGATTAAGAGCGGTACAGTCGAAATTATGTCGGCCGACTACGACTGCAGCCCGCAGGTCAACGCTCTCGACTTCTCGTTCTTCGCCACGGACTGGCTCTCGACAGGCGTTGGTCTGAGAAGCGATTTCAACAATGACGGCGCGGTAGACGCTCTCGACTACTCTATGTGGGCTATCCACTGGCTGCACAACTAGAGAGTCTCGGGCGGAAGCCCGGCTTTGTTCTTTGGAATACTGAAATAGAGAGTTGCTGGGTGTGATGACACCTTCAAGGAGGTGGTGTGGATCAGCAGGTTGAATTCGGTACACGAGCTTTGTAGGTTTTCGTACCAACGTTTTCGAACCGGGGTTGGATTCAACTCTAAGGAGTTACAAATGAAGAAGCTACTCATAGTGCTCGCAGCTTTGATGATCCCGACGATGGCTCTGGCCGGGAACACTGCCCCGAAGCTCTGGCTGGAAGTGTACTACCAGGCAGACGACCCGACGGATCCGGAAGGACCCGGGTTCCTGACAAATCCGTGCGTGCACCCGGCGCCGCTGCCTAATGAGTATCCGTTTACTCTGCCGTGCTATGCGCCCAGGCTGCCGTACAACTTCTACATCGTTCCGATCCACGTCGGACAGCTTGACAGGCCGATTTGCACCACGACCGGCCTCCCTTGCGCGGAGTATGGCGGTTACCTCGGATTGGGCTTCGGCGCTCAGATCAGCGGCACCGGCATAACCTTCATGAGCTGGAACGCTTGTCCCGGCTTCTTGAAGGGCCCGTCGGCTGCTGGTGAGCCGGCTGCCATGCTGGCTTCCTCGACGGCTCTGTGCCACGACTGGTATGACCACGAAGGTTACATGATTTGGATGAACCTGACGGCCACCACTGCCCGCTACATCAACATCATCGCCAGTGCCGACCTCGGCCACGCGCTAGTCATCAACTGCCGCAACCAGTATGATGCCGGCACGACGATCGGTGGCGGTGTCCAGATCGGCGGAACGCAGACGATAATTTGCGGCAACAGCCCGACGGCAGTGAAGACGACCACTTGGGGAGCCATCAAGGGTCTCTACAGGTAAGAATCGTTCTTGCCTTTCTTGAGAGGAGGCTGCTCAATGCGGCCTCCTCTCTTTTTTGTGTCTTTTCGGCCGGCGGAGGCCGCGCGGAATCAGCGGCGCGGTCACTCGTGTCTGGAAACGGGCGACCCTCGCGGCTCCGGCCGTGCCCGGGCCGGATTTCTGTTGAGCGTTGGCCTCGGCGGATGCTATCCTGAAGCTTAGTCAAGGTCGACGGAACGTCGGGACCACGCGGGTCCCGGCAAAGCGTTCTTCATACGGAGTAAGCAGGTGGGCAAATGAAACTACGTGTCTGTCTCACATTCGCGGGCGCCGCCCTGTTCCTTCTGTGTCTCAAACCGGGTGCCGGCGTGTCCTCCGGAACGGAAATCGCGACCGTTAACGGCGACGCAATAACGTCCGATGAGTTTCTCATGGATTACCGGATCGTCTCCGCCGGCGGCGAGGGTTCCGTCCCCGACACGACGTTGGAGGGGAGGAAGACGTTCCTCGACAGGGTCGTCGCCAAGCACCTGCTGTCGCAGTATTTCACGAAGAGGGGATGGGATACGCTCTCCGTCTGGGACACGCTGCTCCTCGAGTACAACAGGGGGCAGTACCTTCAGGCGCTTTATTATGAGGCGATCCCTGAGGCGCGAGCCCCCGGCCTCGTGGGAGTCCCGAGGCTGATGGAGCTGAGCCGGGCGTACGTGGACAGCCTGCAGAAGGCCTACGATCTGGTCGTGGACCAGAAGGCGGTCACTCTCATGGCGGACAGGAGCGTAGTGAGGCGCATGGAAGAGGGAGAGAAGCAGCCTCGGCTGGTGTGGGCGGACCTCTTCACGGACGAGGAGAAGGCCACGCCCGTGGCCAGAATGCGAGGCGGCGAGCTGACTCTCGGTGAGTTCGTGGCGCAAATCGACAAGATGCCCGATTTTGCTCGCCCGACCGGGGGCAACACCGACCAAATCTCGCTCACTGTCGAACACTTCGGTAGGGAGAAGATATTTGAGCTCGAGTTCAACAAGCTTGACTTGAGGGAGAAGCCCTTCTTCCGCGGCAAAGTCAGGAGGAAGATCGAGGAGCTCGTTCTGAACAACATGTTCATGGGGATGGAGGATACGGTCACTGTCACCCCCAAAGAGATCGCGGAGTACTACGAATCTCACAGGGACGAGTACATGACGGTCCCGATGATTCGCCTGGCCGTGATGAGTTTTTCGTCGGAAGACGTGGCCCGCCAGGCAGCAAAGAAGCTTGAAGAGGGCCGGAAGTTCGAGGACGTGGCCGTGGATTTCTCCGTGTACTCGGGGAGCGAGGCCGGGTTCGACACCACCGGCCTGATCACGAAGGACAAGGCGCCTGCGCTGTTCGACGCGATATGGGAGAAGACAATCGGTTCGACATCCGGTCCCATCCCGGAGGGCAACAACTGGAAGATCGCGAAGCTGATGGGAAGACAGGATCCTAGGCTGCTGACCCTCGAAGAAGCGACTCCGATGATCGACGAGCGGCTCAGTCTCTTGAAGGCCGACGAGGCCTTGACGGACCTGCTCGCTGAGCTTCGTTCACAGGCGAAGATAGTCGTGGATGAACGGGCCCTGGCAGCGCTCGTGTTCTCGAAATGAGCACGTGACAGACGGGGCGTGAGGGTGGCCGACGTCCTGGAACCCGGCCTCGTGCGCAGGGGTAAGCCTAGTGTGCCTGCCCGCATGCCGACGTTCGGGTTCTGCCTGAGATGGATAAGGAGGCCGCGTTGCGCAGCTCGCTGAGGGGCTGGATCGCACTGACGACGCTCATTGCGGGGATCGCGCTCTGCGCGAGCCCGCTGGAAGCCCGGCTGGGGTCCGGGATACAGGTAATCGAGAGCGACGAGACGGGCGTGACCCTGCAACTGGGGATAGACTCTCTGGTGACGACGCCCGTCCAACTGGGCGGCAGGGCTTTTCACTACGTCCAGTACCGCGACTTCCTGACCACTCAGGAAGTGGGCCTGCCGCAGTTGCCCTACACGTCCGCCCTGCTGGGTGTTCCCTTCGGCAGGACAGTAAAGGTCCGGGTGGTCTCCAACGAGACCGCGTCGCTGGCGGGCCTTGTGCCCGCGCCCGTTCCCAGGCCCTTCGTGAGGGACGGGGATTTTCCGACGCCCGCGGTCGAGTTCGCCATCGACGAGGCTTTCTACTCAGGCCGCTCGTCATTCCCCGGCGAATTCGCGAAGGTCAACGTACCCTCCACCGTCAGACACCAGAGAATCGTGCCCGTATTCCTGTTTCCGATCCAGTATGACGCCGGCAGCCGGGAGGTCGTCTACTCCAGAACCCTCGTGGTGAGGGTGGACTTCGTCCCAGAAACCTCGGGAGACGCGGCTCGCCAGACGCTCGACACAGAGCCCATGCCGTCGTTCGAGCTGAACGCCGAGGGTCTCTACCAGGGTCTCATAATGAATTACGAGCAGGCCAAGTACTGGCGCAGAAAGCCGATATCCCGCGTGACGGAAACGCCGTTCCAGGTCGCGCAGGGCGTGAGCGAATACAAGATCCCGGTCCGCGCGTCCGGAGTCTACAGAGTGAACTACGCCGGCATCGCGGGCCTCTCGTCGGCGTATCCGGTGGGGCAGGTCCGCTTGTTCGAGAAATACTATCAGGAGGGCGATCCCTCGCCGTTCAAGCAGCGGGGCGTGCCTGTTCAAGTCGTCGACACTGACTCGGACGGCCTTTTCGACGGGACCGACTACCTGGTGTTCTACGGGCTCTCGTTCCGTGACCGTTTTCCCACGGACATAATGGAGCAGCGTTACAGCTACGAAAACGTCTACTGGCTGACGGTGGGCGCCTCCGACGGCCTCGGCATGGCCGAGAGAAGCTCCTGGCGCGACAGCTCCAGCCCCTATCAGCCCGAGTCGTTCCTTCACGTCGAAAAGGTCGAGAGGGACTCCCTGTACCTGGATTTCGCGTCAAGGTTGGACGTGGACTACTACCTCTGGACTGCTGACTGGCCGCCGACCGCTCAGCTTGACCTCCCGTTCGGGGTCTTCGCACCCGACAGCACGAAGGACTGGCGCGTCAGGGCGCGCTACCAGGGCTACATGTCCAGGCTGCATTACATCACCGCGCTGATCGTCAACAGCCACAGCCAGACGGACACTTTGTTCTCTCGCGCGGGCTTCGGGCCGTCGACTCCCAGCACTCAGGCCGAAGTCATCCTGGACACGGGGTTTACCGTTCCGGGCAGCGTGCTCTCGACCGGTCTGAGCCATTACCGTTATCGCGGCGAGCGCCTAGAGTCGGGGATCTTCACCGACGGCAGCGGGTCTTACCTGGACTGGTTCGAGGTCAGCTACTACAAGAAGTTCGTTGCCTCCCGGGGAAGACTCTCTTTCAACAGCGCAGGAATGTCGGGGGAGCTTCAGTTCACTATCGGCGGATTCCCCTCCGCGGACATATTGATGTACGACGTCACAGACTCCCTGAATCCCGTGCGCCTGACCGTGGACGCCTCGCAGATCACCGCGCAGGGTTCGGCGTACCAACTCGTGTTCAGGGATTCGGTGGGACTCTTGCCCAAGCGATATGAGGCTCTGGTAGTGTCAGTCATCCCGCAGGCCCCGTCGGTGGTGCTGGATTCCCCATCCTCGCTCAGCACGTCCGGAGTGGGGAAGGACTACTTCATCGTGACTTACGACGGATTTGCCTCCTCGCTGGCCCCTCTTGTGTCCAAGAGGGCGAGCCAGGGACACGGTGTAGAGGTGGCCTCGCTCTCCGACGTGTTCGACGAATTCAACGGCGGCAACCAGTCCGCCTCCGCCATAAAGAAGTACATGAAGTACGCCTTTTCTAAGTGGGGCATTCCGCTCTTCCTGGTTCTGGTGGGAGACGCCACAAAGGACTACAAGGACGTCCTGCGGTACAGCGCGCCGGACTACGTCCCGACATACGAGATACTCAGCCCCGTGTACGCGTCCGGGGCGACCGGAAAGGAGCTCGTCGGCAGCGACCACTGGTACATAAGCGCGCTCGACGGGGGGACCGACGATTTCCCCGACATGTACGTGGGCAGGATTCCTGCGGGAAGCGTCTCCGAGCTCTCTTCGTTCATCCAGAAGGAGCTTGCCTACGAGAACTTCTCGGCTCAGGACGCGTTCAGGGGAACCGGCGTGTTCTTCTCTGACGACGCCTACTCGGGCAGCGACTGGACGACCGAGCGCTACAGCTTGAGCGAGAAGATGTTCAAGACCATCTCGCTTGCGGCCAGGGACATTGTGCTCAACAGCCCGGCCCTTCCCGGTTTCCGGGCGGATTCGCTCTTTCTTTCCGCGTATCTGGACACGGTCCCCTCGACGCCCAAGCCCATCGCCGTGCCCCTGGCGCCAATGCAGCAATATACCCGGCAGAACGTCACGCCGATCTTCCTGTCCCGTTTCTCGGAGGGGAGCCTGTTCGTCAATTTCCAGGGTCACGCGAACCGCTATCTCGCGACGCACGAGTACATCTTCGTGGATAACATGCGGGTGTACGGCCTGAGCGACGTGAGCTCCCTCAATAACTACGGCAAGCCTGAGTTCTGGACCGCGTTCTCGTGCCATTTCAATGATTTCGAGGAGGAGAACGAGGACTACGAGCTCGTCGGGGACTGCATCGGGGAGAAGCTCCTCCTCCTGCCCGACAGGGGCGCGATCGGCGTGTACGCCAGCAACGCCTTCGAGATCCTGCCCCTCAGCGTCTACGGAGACATGAACGTGGCGTTGTTCGACGCGTTCTTCGGCTCTCCTCCCACCTCCGACCTGAGGGGGAAGCGAGGCGCCCGCTGGCTTCTGGGTGAGATCATCGGCTCGGCCGAGGTCAGGTATCTGGCCGGGGACTACTCTAACAAGGCCACGGTGGAGACCTACGTCTTGCTCGGCGATCCCGGCCTCAGGATGGACGCGCTCGCGCCGCAATTCGCGGTCACTGTCGACGGCTCAGCCGTCTCGCCCGGCGCCACCATCTACGCCCAGTCCGACAACGATTCTGTGCGCATCCAGGCCCTGTTGAACGACGAGGTCGCCGTGGACGGCAGCGCCATCTCGATAGAAGAGACCGGCATTGACGGCAGGGGCACGGTGTCTCCGTCTTTGTATCAGATCACCGCCACCGCCGACACCGTGCAGGGCGCCAGCCGGCGGTTCTCGCTGTACTACCCGACCGTTCTCAGGGCCGGCACGTACGACATAGTGCTGCACGCCAGGGACGTGAACGGCCGAGACAGCCAGTTCGCTCTCAGGGTGGCGCTCGACGTCAGCTTCTTTGACGACCGGGGCCGTGTCATCCGTGACGGGTCGCTCGTCCCGCCGCAGGTAGGGGTCCGCGCCGTCGTCTCCAGCCCGATTGTCCTGGCCCAGGCCGAGCTCAAATTCCTGGTGGACGGCGCCGACTCGAGCGCCTCGGCCGCGTTCGAGCAGGCCGACGACTTGACCGGCAGAAACTGGGAGATAACGCTGGGTCTGAACCTCGCTGACGGCGAGCACGAGCTCGCAATCGACGTCGGAGGAATCCAGCGCTCGGTGACGGTGAACGTCAGCTCCGGGTTCGCGCTGAGCAGGCTGTTCGTGTATCCCAGTCCGTTCGAGAGGGTCACTTCGTTCAACTACGTACTCACCGGCACGCCGGCCGGAGTGCTGATAGAGGTGTTCACCATATCGGGCAGGAAGCTCGTCGAGATCAGGGGAACCGCCCTCGTGGGCGAAAACAGTGTGATCTGGGAGGGACTCGACGCAGAAGGCGACCGCGTGGCGAATGGGCTCTACGTGTACAAGATCACGGCCACGGACACCGACGGCCGCAAGATCACGAGACTAGACAAGATCGTCAAAGTGGAATAGCCGTTTCCCGGCGTGGACCCCCAGCAGGCAGACTCACACACAAGGCGGTGCACATTGGGCAGGATACTAATTTCCTCGTCCCGGACGCGAGCCGGGATTTCTTGTTGCATGGGCGTGACTATCGTTTCGGTTCTTCTCCTTCTCCTCGTCCCGGCGACCCGGGCCTCGGAGCTTGCCTCGAGCAACGAGACCTTGAGCGCGGGCGGCAGCGAAGCCAAGCTCAAGCGCATCGCCGCGCTCGAGGACGCGCGCGCGGACCAATCCGTCGTGGCGGCGTTCCTGACCGACGAGGACGCGTCGGTCAGGTCCAGGGCGGCTCTGGCTCTGGGCAGGCTTCAAGACTCGACGTCTGTGGCGGCCCTCGGGGCGCTCGCCCGGGACCCCTCCGATGAGGTTCGCTCCACCGCGGCCTTCGCGCTGGGCCAGATGTACTCGGTGTCCAGTGCGCCGTACCTCCTGACGCTGGCCTCCGACAGGTCCGACGACGTGAAGGCGGCGGCGATAGAGGCGTTGGGCAAGACCAAGAGCCGGGAGGCAGTGCGTCCGCTCGTACGCTTGCTGGGCTCAGGCCGAGAAGGCGTGGCTTCGCTGGCGGCCCTGGCCCTGGCCTTCGTCGGCGACAGCACGGCGCTGCCCGCGATGTGGAAGGCCTCCGGTTCAAAGGACGAGGAGACGCGATGGCACGTCGCCTACGCGCTCGAGAACATCCCACATCCGAAATCGCTGAAAGTGCTGGCGAAGCTTGCGAAAGACAGGGACTGGCTCGTCCGAAGCTACGCCGCAAGGGCGCTCGGAAAGATCCCGTCTGACGGGTCAGCGGCCGCCCTGGGGGGACTCTTGGGCGACCCGGATTGGCACGTGCGGGTCAACGTCGCGAGATCTCTCGGGGCGCTTCCCGCGCCGGCCGGCGTTCCACTCCTCGTGCCCATGCTCGACGACAAGTCATTCCAGGTGAGAGCGGCTGCCTGCGCCTCTCTCGGCAAGCTGGGCTCACAGGACGCCGCGGACTTCATGACCAGGCTGGCGTTCGACAGCTCCCCGCTGGTCAGGACGGAGGCAGTGAGGGCTCTCATTCTGTGCAACAAGGAGACGGTCCAGGCCCTGATGGGCCAGCTTCTCAGCAAGGACGTGTGGTTCGTCAGAGCGTCACTTTACGAAGCCGTCGGTGAGGCCAAGGTCCCAGGCGCGATGGAGATACTCGGGGGTGCGTACAGGAGCGACCCGGACGTGAGGGCCCGCGCGGCCGCGATCGCGGGAGTCGGGAAGATCAAGAGCAAGGAGGCACTGCCCCTGCTCCGGGAGGCGAGCGCGGACCCCGACTTCGTCGTTGCCACCAACGCATGCGAAGCCCTCGGAGAGAGCGGCGAGACCAGGGGTTCGGACGCTCTCGTCGCCGCGTACCGGGCGTGGAAGAACAATTCCGAGCCGGACGTGAGGATCGCCGCAATAGAGGCGCTCACGAAACTTGGGGCAGTCGGCGCCATGGAGATTTACAGTGACGCTCTGTCCGACGCCGACCTGAGAGTGAGAAAGGCCGCGTACGAAGCCTTCAATGAGCTGTGGGGAAAGCGGGTGGCGGACAGCCTGTGGACCGTCAGTCAGGCCACCTTCAAGCCGCCGACGGACGCACCGGACGACTACGACGTGGCCGTCAGTGCCTACTCCGGGCGTGTCTCCCTGGCGACCGAAAAGGGCGAGATCGTGATCCAACTGCTGGGAGGCGAGGCGCCCAACACGGTGAGGAACTTCGTGAAGCTGGTCGAGAAGGGCTACTACAACGGCCTCACGTTCCACAGGGTGGTACCCAATTTTGTGATACAGGACGGTTGCCCGCGGGGAGACGGCTGGGGCGGTCCCGGATACTCGATACGGTGCGAGATCAACAAGGAGCACTATTCCGCCGGCACCGTGGGCATGGCGTTGTCGGGGAAGGACACCGGGGGCAGCCAGTTCTTCATAACTCACTCGCCGCAGCCGCACCTGGACGGGCGATACACCGTGTTCGGCCGCGTAGTGCAAGGCATGGACGTGGTCGACAGCATTGACCGCGGCGACAAGATTGACTCAATCACGCTTTCGGACGCAAAGTAATGCGGCCGCGCCGGGCTCGCAGCGGACGAGTCCGGCCCCCGGCCCGCGCTGCCGCGACACGGTGACGCCGCGCGGCACTCCACCCACGGTCTCGAGGAGGGTCGAGTCGTGCGTCTCGACAAGTTCACCCTGAAGGCTGCGGAAAGTCTGGAGTCCTGCCAGAAGCTGGCCCAGGAGCGAAACCACCAGGAGATGCTCCCCGTGCATCTTCTGTGGGCCCTGCTCACTCAGAAGGAAAGCGTGGTTCCCGCGGTGATGGCCAAGCTGGGCGTAGACTCGGCGGCCATCCTGGGAGACACCGAGGCGGCCATCCAGGCCATTCCCAAGGTATACGGCGCGACCGGGCAGACCTACATGTCGGCGCAGCTGAAGAGAGTTCTGGACGGCGCTCAGTCGGAAGCGGAACGCATGAACGACGAGTACGTCAGCACCGAGCATATGCTCCTGGCTCTGGCCGACGAGACTAACAAGGACGTGACGTCCGAGCTGCTCAAGAAAGCGGGAGCGGGCAGGGAGGCTCTGTACAGGGCGCTCGCCGAAGTCCGGGGCGGCGCCAGAGTGACAAGCCAGACCCCGGAGGACCAGTATCAGGCGCTGGAACGCTATTCGCGTGACCTCACCGACCTGGCCAGGAAGGGGAGACTCGACCCCGTGATCGGCCGAGACGACGAGATAAGGAGGGTCGTCCAGGTGCTGTCACGTCGGACCAAGAACAACCCGGTCCTGATCGGGGAGCCGGGAGTAGGAAAGACCGCCATCGTGGAGGGACTGGCCCAGAGGATAATCAGGGGCGACGTGCCCGACAGCCTCAGGAACAAGCGGTTGGTGGCCCTGGACCTCGGTGCTCTGGTGGCCGGCACCAAGTTCCGCGGAGAGTTCGAGGACAGATTGAAGGCCCTGCTGAAAGAAATCACGAGCTCGGAAGGGGAGATAGTCCTGTTCATAGACGAGCTGCACACGCTCGTCGGGGCGGGTGCAGCGGAGGGGGCCATCGACGCCTCCAACATGCTGAAGCCGGCGCTCGCCCGGGGCGAGCTTCATTGCGTGGGAGCGACGACGCTCAGCGAATACCGCAAGCACATCGAGAAGGACGCGGCTCTCGAGAGGAGGTTTCAGCCCATAATGGTGGCGGAGCCGTCGGTAGAGGACACGATCGCCATTCTGCGCGGTCTGAAAGAGCGCTACGAAGTCCACCACGGCGTAAAGATCAAGGACAGCGCTCTCGTGGCCGCGGCAGTGCTGTCCAACCGGTACATAACAGACAGGTTCCTGCCCGACAAGGCGGTGGACCTGGTGGACGAGGCGGCATCAAGGCTGCGGATCGAGATCGAGAGCATGCCGACCGAGATAGACGAGATCGAGCGGAGGATAATGCAGCTGGAGATAGAGAAGCAGGCGCTCAGGAAGGAGACGGAGAAGGCATCCCGCCAGCGAGCCGCCAAAGTCGAAGAGGAGCTGGCCGACCTGAGAGAGAAGAGCCGCGGGATGAAGGCCCACTGGCAGGCTGAAAAGGAGCACATATCCAAGATCCGCGCGACCCGCGAGAAGATAGAGGCGGCGCGGCTGTTCGAGCAGGAAGCCGAGCGCGGCGGCGACTTCGGCAAGGTAGCGGAGCTCCG
>Ga0316628_100003472_pt1 | contig 12138 bp, 19 predicted proteins | sample OWC_Aug_M2_C1_D5_FD_207648 | JGI IMG/M metagenome (GOLD analysis project Ga0316628, IMG submission 207648) | Wetland soil microbial communities from Old Woman Creek delta, Ohio, United States - OWC_Aug_M2_C1_D5_C | ecosystem: Environmental > Terrestrial > Soil > Wetlands | place: USA: Ohio...
CAGCACCGGGTGGATTCGTTCGGCGCTCACGAGCCCGCCCTCCCCGCGAGCTCGCGCGTGAGCTGCGCGGCCGGCACCTCCTTGCAGCCGCTCGCGTTCTGCCCCGACCACAGCGGCGAGAAATCGCCCGAGCCCTGCTTCTCCGCCGCGGCGCGCAGCGGCATCATGGCCGCGGCGGCGAGGGGGAAGGCGGGCGCAGTGGCGCTGATCGGGCCCTGCTCCCTGATGATGCGGTTGACGATGCCGCGCGCGGGCCGCCCCGTGAACACGTTGGTGAGCGCCGTATGGCGCGCGGCCTCGCCCTTGAGCGCGGCGCGGTGCACCGCGGTGGTGGTGGCCTCGGGGCACAGCAGGTAGGCGGTGCCGACCTGCACGCCGGCGGCGCCGAGCGCCATGGCGGCGGCGACGCCGTCCGCGTCGGCGATGCCGCCGGCGGCGATTACCGGCAGCTTCACCTGGCGCACGATCTGCGGCACCAGCGACAGCGTGCCGGCCTGGGCGCTCAGGTCGTCCGACAGGAAGTGCCCGCGATGGCCCCCCGCCTCCAGGCCCTGCGCGATGACGGCATCGACGCCGCGCGCCGCGAGCCAGCGCGCTTCCTCGACCGTGGTGGCGGAAGCCAGGACCCTTGCGCCCCAGGATTTCACGCGCGCCAGCAGTTCGTCCGAGGGCAGGCCGAAATGAAAGCTCACCACCGCGGGCCTGAATTCGGCCAGCACGGCGGCCGCCTCGTTGCCGAAGGGCGCGCGCCCGGGCCCGGCGGGAATGGCGCTCGCGTCGATACCGAGCTCGCGATAGTACGGCGCGAGCGCGGCCCGCCACGCCGCCTCGCGCTCGGCGCTCGGCGCGGGTGGCGCGTGGCAGAAGAAGTTGACGTTGTAGGGCTTGCCGGTGTGCTGCCGGATCGCCGTCAGCTCCTGGCGCATGGCCTCCGGCGTCAGCATGGCGCACGGCAGCGATCCGAGGCCGCCCGCGTTCGATACGGCGATGGCGAGCGCGCTGCCCTGCACGCCCGCCATGGGCGCCTGGATGATCGGCAGCTCGATGCCCAGCAGCTCTCGCAGGTTCATCGTTCGGGTTCCTTGTCACGCCGCGGCCCGGTGCTCTCGAGGCGCAGGGCCTGGGCTTGATTGAGGTAGAAGCTCGCGCCCGCCTTCTCGAGCGCCCGCGTCGCGGTGCCGAGCTCGAGCTCGGCGCCTTCGGCGTCGCCGACGCGCGCCAGCGCCGCGGCGAGCCGCAGGCGCACCACCGCCGCGTCGAGCGCCGCGCCGAGCTCCTGCAGCACCTCGACCGCGCGCCGCAAACGGCGCGCCGCGCCCCCGGCGTCGCCGCGCGCGAGATCGAGCTCGCCCTGCGCGCGCAGCACGTAGGCATGGACCGCGCCGGTCGCCCACAGCTCGGGCTCGCGCTCGAGCCGCGCCAGCGTCGCCGCGGCCTCGTCGAGCTCGCCCGCCATCGCGGCGATCATCACGACGTGCGCGAGACAGCTGCCGCGCCGCTCGCACGCGTCCCAGGTGCGCCCCTCGGCGGCCGCGCGCAAGCCGCGCAGCGCCGCCTGCGGCTGGCCGCGATAATGCTGCAGCAGCGCGTAGCCGGGATAGGGGTCCCAGCCATGCTCGTGCGCCTCGCGGTAGGCGGTCTCGGCCTGCTCGAACGCACCGCGCGCAAGGTACACGTCGCCGAGCAGCCGGGAAGCGTCGCCGACGGCCCAGGGCGCGCTCACGCGCAGCCCCTCGCTGCTAGCGAGCAGCTCGGCCTGCGCGCGCTCGAGCTCGCCGCGCGCCGCGAACAGCTCTGCGCGGTGCAGCGTGCACGAGCCGTTGAAGCCCAGCAGCCCGCAGCTCTCGCACCAGTCCGTGAAGCTGTCGGTCCACTGCCGCGCGCGCGGCCAGTCGCCCGCGTTGCGGTAGCTGATCACCAGGCCGCAGTAGATGATGCCGCCGATCAGCGGGGACACGCTGCCCGAGAGCACCGCCGCGCCCGCCTCGTCCTGCAACGCGAGGCCGCTCCGCGTGTCGCCGAGCGCCTGCAGCGCGGCGCCCTTGTACAGCCGGCCGGCGGCATCGAGATCGGGGCTGCCGAGCGTCTTGCCGATCTCCAGTGTGCGCTCGGCGTGCGCCAGCGCCGCGGCCATATCGCCGGTGAACGCGCCGTAGCGGCTGCTCATCCACGCGAGGTGCCCGTGCTCCAGGCACAGCGGCTCGCCCTCGAGCAGGCTCGCCGCGCGCTGCAAGCAGCCTCTGGCGACGGCATCCTCTCGCGACTCGAGGCGCGTCCGCGCGAGCGCGATGATCGCCCGCGCCGCCGCGCGCGGCTCGCGCGCGGCGGCGTACGCCGCCGCGGCGCGTTGCAGCGCCGCCGCGGCCTCGCCGAGCGCGCCGGCGCATTGCGCCGCGAGGCCCCATTGCTCGAGATCGCCCGCGCCGAGCGGCGCGTGGGCGTCGGCGCGCGCGAACTCCGCAAGCGCTTCCCGCCAGCGGAACCGGGCGGCGAGCTCGCGCGCGCGCTCGAGCGGCGCGCCGGGCGGCGCGTCCGGCGCCTGCGCCGGCTGCGCCACGAAGCGATACCCGCGCCGCGCGTGGGTACGTATCGCGCCGGCCAGCTCGCCTTCGCGCAGCGCCGCGCGCGCTAGGCTCACGGCGCGCTGCAGCGACGCGTCGGTGACGATCACGCCGGGCCAGACCGCGGCGAGCAGCTCGTCCTTGTCGACCACGCGGTCGCGGTTGCGCACCAGGTACACCAGCAGGTCGAAGATGCGCGGCTGCAGCGGCACCTCGCGCCCGCGCAGGCGCAGCTGCGCGGCGCCCGGGTCAAGCTCGAAATCGCCGAAGCGCTCGATCGTCATCGGTGTGCCGGGGGTGGATCGGCAAATGATAAGGAATTGATCAGGCCGCGCAAAGGACTTGCCGCAGCGTGCGGCCGCATAGTCCGTTCCGCGGCGCCGGAGACGGCGCCCGGAATACCCGACCGACTATACAACCAACCGGAGGCAGTAATGGAACTGTTCGCTATTCGTCGTCGCAACGCATGGAAGTCAGCGCCGGAGCTCGAGGCCACCGCCGCCAGGTCGCGCAGCATCGGCGACAATGAGATGTCGCACAAGGTGCGCTGGATCCGCTCCTACGTGGTGAAGGAAGCCGACGGCACGCTCGGCACGGTGTGCATCTACCAGGCGGTGAGCCCGGAGGCGATCCGCGAGCACGCGCAGCGCGTCGGCATGCCCGCGGACGAGATCACACCGGTCGCCGCCACCGTGGTGGTGCGCGAGGATCCGCGCGAGCTCGAGAAGGCGGCCTAGTCAGGGGCAGGGGCGGCTGCTACTCGACCAGGGTCGGGTACAGCCGCACCGCGACCATGAGCAGCACGGCGAATACCGCGAGCAGCACCGCGAAGTCCACGCCGTAGCCGTGCACGCTGTCGCCCCCCGCGATCATCAGCCCGCGCAGCGCGTCGACCAGGTAAGTGAGCGGATTGAGCTGCGCGACGACGCGCAGCCAGCCGGGCATCAGGTCCAGCGGATAGATCGCGTTGCTCGCGAAGAACATCGGCATCGTCAGGAGCTGGCCGATGCCCATGAAGCGCTCGCGCGTCTTGACGATGCACGCGATGATGAGCGAGAAGGTGGAAAACACCGCCGAGCCGAGCAGCACGCCGGCCAGCACGCCGAGGATGGCCTGCGGCTCGTGTCGGACCGGGATGTGCATGGCGAGCGCGATGACGTAGATGACGGCCGCCTGCACCAGGCCGCGGAAGCCGGCGGAGACCGCCTTGCCGAACACCAGCGAGCTGCGGCGCGCGGGGCTCACCAGGAGCTTGTGCACCACCCCCAGGTCGCGCTCCCAGATCACCGCGATGCCGTAGAAGATCGCGCTGAACAGCACGCTCTGCGCGAGGATGCCGGGGGTGATGTACGCGAGGTAACCGACCTCCCCGGTGTAGATGCCGCGGACGTGGGCGAGGACCTGGCCGAAGACCACCAGCCACAGCACCGGCTGCACCGCGCGCGAGAACACTTCGGTGGGATCGCGCACGAGCTTGATCAGCTCGACCTGCGCGACCGCTGCGCTCTCGCGTAGGAACCGGTCCACGGCGGCGCGCTCAGCCCAGGCGCCGGGCGGTCCGGCGCGTCCGGGCGACGTCGCCGAAGGAACCGTCCTCGCGGATCCCGCCGCCCGCGTAGCGGGCGAACACGTCGTCCATGGTCGCACCGGCGCCGAGCATCGTGCGCAGCTCGGGAGGCTTGCCGACGACGGCGACCCGCCCCGAGTGCAGGATCGCCAGCGCGTCGCACAGCGCCTCGGCCTCCTCCATGTCGTGCGTCGTGATCAGCACCGTCATGCGGTAGTCGCGCCTGAGGTCCCGCAGCCGGTCCCAGACGGAATGGCGCGCCAGCGGATCGAGCCCGATCGTCGGCTCGTCCAGGAACAGGATCGCCGGGCGGTGCAGCATGGCCTGGGCGAGCTCGAGCCTGCGAATCATGCCTCCCGAATACGTCCTGACGAGCTTGTGCGCCGAGTCCGCGAGCCCCATGAAGTCGAGCGCGTCGCCGATGCGTGCGCGCCGGTCCGCGCCGCGCAGGCCGTAGAGCTTGGCCGACAGGCGCAGGTTCTCGTAGCCCGTCAGGGCGCCGTCGGCCGACAGGAGCTGGGGCACGTAGCCGATGCGCCCCCTGACCTTTGCCGGGGACGCGATGATGTCGAATCCCCCGACCTCCGCATCCCCCGAGGTCGGCGCCAGCAGGGTCGTGAGCATCTTGATCAGGGTGGTCTTGCCAGCGCCGTTGGCGCCCAGCAGGCCGAAGATCTCGCCGTACGGGATCGCCAGGTCGATGTGATCCACCGCGGTCAAGCGGCCGAAGCTGCGCGTCAGCGCGGTCGCCTTGACTGCGAGCCCATCGGGCTGCGGCGTGCTCATGCGGCGCCTAGCGGTCCTGCTGCCAGTGGAACTTGTGCAGGATGCGGTGCACGACCGGGGCGAAGATGAGGCCCGCCGCGACCAGGAACACCAGGCCCGCGTAGAGCGCATACAGGCCGGCGAACACCTTGCCGCCGTCGGTGCGCGGCGGGTTAACCGGCCCCATGCCGCCCAGGAGCATGGCGGAATTCAGGAATGCATCGCGCCACGGCAACCGCTCGTAGTGCGCGTAGCCCGCCATGCCGAGCGCGAGCGACACCAGCAGCAGGGCGAGCGCGGCCGCGAAGTGCAGCAGCACTCGCGTGACGAACCGCTGGCGTGGGATCGGTGGATGCTCTTTGGGTTCGTACACGGAAGCTCGGGCGGCGCGCGGCGCTCGCAATGGTACTGCGCCGGGCGCGCGCTCGCCTGTACCGCGATGTCAGGCGCCCGCGTGCAGGCCTTCCGCGCGCAGCAGCGGCTCCAGGTCGGCGAAGCCGCGCACCTGGAACGCGCGCATGCCGACGTTGCGCGCCGCGGCGACGTTCGGCAGCAGATCGTCGAAGAAGTAGACGGCGTCCGCCGCGACCCGGAGCTCGTGAAGCGCGTGCTCGTAGGCCTGGCGATCGGGCTTCATGAAGCCGGTCAGGTGAGACGCGAGACAGGTATCGAACAGCTCCGGCAATTCACCCAGCTGTGCCCAATGGATCGCGTTGGTGTTGCTCAGGCAGGCCACGACGTGCCGCGTGCGAAGCGACTCGAGCAGCGCCCTGGCGCCGTCGAACGGGCCCGTGACCCAGGTCGCGAACGACGCGGTGAATTGCGCTTCGCCGAGCGGCAGCTGCCACTCCAGGACGAATTCCGCGGCGAACGCGGCCGGCGAGATCCGGCCGCTCTCGAAAAGTCTCACCGCGCGCGACCGGTGCCAGCGTTCCGACACCTGGCGCTCGCTCAAGTGCGGCAGCAGCGATCTCAATGCCGCCAGCCCGGCGCTGCCGACGAGAACGCCGCCCAGGTCGAACAGCACTACCTTGCGGTCGCGCATCGCGAGCGGGCCCGGCAATCAGGGTCCCCCACGCGCATTCCTTGCCCTGGAATGAGCGTAGAAAAAGATCGCCACGGCGGACAACAGCGGGCCAACGCCGAACACGCCCGCGAGCCCGCAGAGATTGCCTGCGCTGGCGGAAGAACAGGCCGCCCAGATCCCGGCAATCGTCCCGAGCGCGTATGCCAACGCACCCACCGCAAGGTTCATGAGCGCGTATCGCGCCGCGGAGAGCGGCTTCTTCGGCTCCGGCGCGTAGCGATAGCTCACGTAGAAGGCCGGCGGCACCGAGAGCAGCGCGGCAAGAAGCGCGATCGGCCCTATCGACATGATGGCGCTGAGCACGGGATTCACTTGCGCCCTAACGGGAGTCAGGCGTCGACGACCGATTCATAGTGCTCTACCGTCGGGAAGGGATCGTAGAAGTGATGCAGCAGGCCCTTCCACTTCTCGTACTGCGGCGAGTTCCGGAATCCCTTCGTGTGATCCTCCAGCCTCGCCCAGCGGACGAGCAGGACATATCGATTCAGGCGCTCGACGCACCGCTGCAGCTCCAGCGATACGAACCCCGGCATCGACGAGATGATGCCCTTCGCCTCGCCGAAGGCGTTCTCGAACTCCGCGGTGCGGTTCGGAATCACGTCAAGAATTGCGACTTCCAGGATCATCGACGGCCCCTTATCGAAACGCACCGGCGCGGCGCAGCAGGTCGAAGGCAAACGCGATAGAGGCCGCCGTCCACGCGGCAAGCCCGAGGTACAGAAAGACCCGAGGCAGGAGCCCGAGGAAATGGAATCCCATCGCTTCGATCATCTCGTCGGTGCTGGCCGCCTACATGCCGAGGGGGAAAACCGCGCCCCAGTAAAGCGGATCGTATTTCATCGGGAAGCGCCTGTACACGTAGCGCCACAGCGCGAGAATGACCAGCATGGGAATCCACCAGGTGGCCGTCGCCCAGTAAAAGGCCGTAAACCCCCCGTGATGAAGGGCAGCAGCGAAAGCAGAAAGGGCGCGCCCGGCGCGTTGACGATGAGCAGCGAACCCGCCAAGGTCGAAATCGCCATGGCGCCCATGTTGATCCAGTACGGTGGTGACAGGTCGCCGGGGACAAGCCGGAAGAAGGTGTAGCGGTAGAAGATCAGCGACATCATCCAGATGTAGAGCATGCCGCCCCACAGCCACATCGAGAGCGCGAGGAAGTTCATCTCCAGTCTGGCGGGCGGGTCCAGGTGCGCAGCGAGCAGCGCGCTGAGGACCGCGATCGATTGGGTCGCCACGACCCAGAGCACGGTACCCGCGCGATAGTCCGCCGCGAGCACCACGAACTGGCTCCCGAGGACGCTCGTCCCGGCCACGCTCGTGAAGAACCCGGGGCCGCGCAGATGATCGACCATGTCGCCGAAGTCGCGGCGCGGGTAGCGCACCGCGCGCAGCACCGTCAGAAACCACAGCCCGGCGTAGACGACGACATTGAGTTGAAACAGCGCCTGCGCGATGCCTGGCATGGCCAGCAGGTAGGCGGCGAGCGAGACGATGCCCGTTGCCATCACCATGCCGAAATACGCGGGAGAGAGGCCGGCCAACTCGAGCTGCTGGTTGGGGCGCTTCCCGATCACGACGTTTCCAGGTCGAGATTGCCGTCGACGCACTTGAGGTTGAACTTGAATTTCGCGATGACCCGCGTGCGGTCGAGCAAAGCGGCAATTTCCGTGTCCATATTTACAGCCTTCACGCTGCAACCAGGCGGCCCGTCGGCGACAACGGCGCGTCGGAGCTATTGCTGATTGGGGTCGAAGTCTTCATCGAGCCGAAAATCCCCGCGCCTGTATGCCGCGACGACCTCCCGGGCTTCGGTCGCCCACGCGACCGGAACCCGAACGCTGGCCCCGCGCATGGCCGGCGTAAGAAGAGCGTCTGTCTGAACAAGCTGCGCATCGGCCACTGCGGCAGGTATGCCCGCCGCTTCCAGACAGGACTGCAGAAGATGAACCTCGGTGTAGGAGAGATATCGCGCAACCGTGACCCAGTCGCCCAGATACTGCGGTTCTTGCTCCTGCGGATCTGGCGGCTTGCCGGGCAGCTCCAGACCTCGAGCGCGCACCTCCGCCAGGGCAATGGACTGCGCAAAGTCGGTGAGCTCGCCCGACGTACAACGATGGAGCAGCTCGTCGTCGGCGAGTTCCCGAAACGTTTCTTCCAGACTGCTGCGACTGGGCCCCATGGCTCCGACGCCGCCAACCGGCAGCGCCGTTTTTCGGCGCCGGCTCGAGCGGCCCGTTTTGTGTGATCTACGTTTTTTTCATCGGTGCAAGGCCCTGCATGATGCTGCCGGGCACGGGACGGGAAAGGAACGTTCTTTTCAACAAGTCGACTGAAAAGCGTTCCCGGCGATTCCACGGCAGCAGCGATACGCAGCGCGCCATCGTACAGTAGCCGAATATCACCCGTGCCCACGTTCCCACCATGGGCACCCAATAAATGATCCGCAGCGGTTCCGGAAGCGCGACGAGAAGAAGCACCAAATACCAAAATCGGACCTGAACCGGGAAGGCGGTGACGCTGTGCTCGCGAATCGCGAAATGGATCAACTGGATTACCGTGAGACCTATGGCCAGCAAGAATCCGATCGGGTATCCCGCAACGCCGGCGGTCAGCAGGCAAGTGGTCACAAGCCAGTACCACCAGCCCAATTCCCTGAAGTTGATCATGAACATGAGGCGCCTCCTGTACTTTTCGGGGTCACGTTCCAATGTTACCGATGTTACCGATAGCGGCGTCCCGCTCCAACGCGGGGTTCCGGGATCTTCAGACCAGATTCAACTGCTTGAAGCGGAGATACAGCTCCCGGCACGCCCAGGCATCGGTCGCCGCGTAGGTGATCTGCTGCGGCGTCAGGCGGCGCGCGGCCCAGTTCGTCGTCTTCGCGCCCTTGGGGATTCGCGTGCCGAGGAAGATCCCGGCGAGATTGCGCACACCCGTCTGCTTCAGGCCGTGGCGCCTTGCAACCTTGCCGAGATCCACCACGGCTCTTTCCTCGAACTCGAACAGCCTTTTCAGGTTGCGCAGATCGTCGCTCACCGAAACGCCGGCCTTTATGGTCTTCTCCGACGAAAAGACCTCCCGCAGCGCGCCGGCATAGTCCCCCTGCTGGACCTGGAAGAGATACACGGCATCCGCCGTGGCGACCTGCACCAGGGACGGGAGGTAGCTCTCGCCGGGCCTGAAGGCGGGCCGCGTCTCGGTGTCGAAGCCGACTACGCCTTCCTGGCGGATGTCCTGCATCGCGCGCTGCAGGTCCTGTGGCGTCGCGACCAGGCGCACCGGACCTTCGTAGCGCCGGATGGGCAGCTCGATCATCTCCTCGCGCGAGATCCTTGGAGCGGTTTCGGTCGGCATCCCGCTATCGTAACGGGAATGACGGGCCCTGCTCGGACCGTCGAAGGCCAGCAGCGCGATGCAGCGCGAGCAACGAGTTGCGAATGGCGCGCGAGATCTTCGGATGCTCGACCATTCCATCTTCGGTGAGATGCGCGCCGAGCAACGCGATGCTGGTGGATGCCTCCTCGACGATGACCGCAGACATGGTTCTGAGCGTTTCGCGAAGAGCTTCGTCCGCATGGTGCGCGCGCGGCGACGCGTTCAGCACGGCGACCGGCTTGTGGATGAACGGCTCGAAGCTCACCAGCCAATCGAGGGCGTTCTTGATCGTGCCGGTGACGCCGTGAGCGTATTCGGGGCTGGCGACCAAGAGCGCATCGCAGGCGGCGACTTCGGCGTGAAGCGCGCAGACCTGCGGGGGCATTTGCGCTTCGAGGTCGGGATTGAACAGCGGCAGTTCGCCGATGGTCCGAAACACCCTCACCTCCACGTTCGCCGGCGCCAAACGCGCTGCGGCACGGAGTAGCGCGGAGTTGATCGAATCACGCCGCAGACTGCCGGAGATGGCCAGGACCCTCATCAGGCCCGACGTTCGACGCGAGCGGACCGCGCCGGGTTCACGGCATTGCCGCCCCGACGGCCTGGCGCACAGGAATGCCCGTGGGCTCGAAGCCCTCGAGGCAGAACACGTTGATTCCGAGGTTGTCCGGCGTCACTCGCTTGCGATGGAAAGGATAGATGCCGCAGACCTTGCAGAAGTAGTGCCGCGCGGTTCGCGTATGGAACTGGTACTCCGTGAGGAACTCTTCGCCGGCGAGGAGCTTGAATTTGCTCTCGTGCACCTTGACCATGAGCGCATTCTTCCTGCGGCAGATCGAGCAGTCACACATGGTGAGCTCCGGGAAGTCCGTCTCGATCTCGAAGCGCACGGCACCGCAATGACAGCTACCGTGGTACTTCCGCATCGGCCGTGGGCTCATGGGCATCTCCGAGGTCTTGTGAGGGGGCCAACGCTTGAGCCAAGTCCGCCGCCCGTCAGCGCGGTCGGCCTCGAGCGAAAGGTTGGCCCGCTCTGGCGATGCACGAAGCATTTCACGTTGTAGAGAGCCACCACGCCGCGGCGATGACGATGGGCAAGACTAACTCGGGGATCAGGTAGCCTAACCACACGGCAGCGGGCTTGGGCAGGCCGACACGACTGATCGATACGAGCCTGCCGACCCCGGCAAGAAAGACGCCGAGCGCCAGCAAGTACACGAGCGTTCCCTGCTGCCGAATTGTGAACGCCGCCCAGAGGCTGATGACACCGGTCGAGAAGTACACGCCGGCCATGAAGCGGTGAACGTTGTCTAGACGAGGCAAAGTATCGGGTTGACCCAAATACATTTGTAGCGCACCGCCCAAAATGGCGATGGCCGCGACGATAAACAAGCAGACTTGTACGATCTGCTGGCCGACAAGCAGAGGAGTCGTGGGATTCAAGGCAATTCTCCAGATGATTCAAGCGGCCTAGACAGAATGGCTTAACGCGTTGAGGCGGCCTGCCTCCGGCGTATCGTGGGTTGCGCGGGTGGACCACGTAGAGCCACATGTTGAGCACGGAGGCATCAACACTCATTCGAGGAGGCAGGCCATGGGAAAGTCTAGCACCGCGTTTGTTGGGATGGACGTGCACAAGGAATCGATCGACATCGCGATTGCAGAGGACAAGGAGGCGCGGTTGTTCGGGCGCATTGGCGGCGAGGCGGCCTGGGCCTACGCCCACGCCGCGCGTGTGTCCTGGGCGATCGCGCGCCGGCAACCGGGGCTTCTCTCCGGATTCGTCTGGGCCATCGGCCAGAGCGTCAAGCCAGCCTGAACGGCCAAACCAACACCTGCTTGCAAGGAGAACCTATCGGGCCACGAGCTCAGATGCCCGATCGGCAACGCGGTGCGGCCACGGCTGGAGAACCCTCGTCGGAACGTTATTGATCCGGCGCTCGCGCCGGCACCTCGGACCCTAGAGCGAGGCAGCTCCGTGACGCATGACAGTCTTGCGCTACCCAACGCGCGCATATCACCTTGATCGACCGTCGTCACCTCAGGCCCCGCCGCGTTGCCCATCGGGCGCTATGTGAACCGGCATCACTGCGTCCGAGGCAGAGAACCTCTCTCGCCCCCTTGACAGCGTTAAGCCATATCAACGTTCCCGGTAACCGGCGCGCGGAGGCCGCAGGCAGAAGACGGCGGCGTGTCCACTAAATCCTGGGAAGTCCAGGCGCGGACAGCAACCAGTTGTTAGGCGTCATCGGTCCCCCATCTATTGTCACTGCCCCGCCCAAATCGCTCGTACAGGCGCTTCACGGTCTCGGGCTCCCCACGGATGCGCAGGAACACGCCCCCGCCGTCGGCGCGTTCCTCGAGCACCTTGCAGGTCGCGAAGACCTCCCCGCGCATTTTCTGCGCGGCCCAGGGGAGGAAGAGTTCGGCCTCAACGAGGTCGCGCTGGAAGAACGCGGCGATTGCCTCGTGCAGCTTCGCGATATCGCCCTCGCTGCGCGCGCTCATCACGATGCATCCGGGAAACTGCGCGCGCAGCGCCGCTTCGCGCTCGCGCTGGCCGGGTTCGTCGCCGGCCCGGTCGATCTTGTTGAAGACGAGGAGGCGCGGCACGGCCTTCGCGCCGATCTCCTCGAGCACTTCCTCGGTCACGGCGAGTTGGCGCTCGAACCCGGGATCGCTGGCGTCCACGACGTGGACGAGCAAAGAAGCCTCGAGCGCCTCGTCGAGCGTCGACTTGAACGATGCGACGAGCCCGTGCGGCAGGTTCTTGATGAAGCCAA
>Ga0316628_100003473_pt1 | contig 12137 bp, 10 predicted proteins | sample OWC_Aug_M2_C1_D5_FD_207648 | JGI IMG/M metagenome (GOLD analysis project Ga0316628, IMG submission 207648) | Wetland soil microbial communities from Old Woman Creek delta, Ohio, United States - OWC_Aug_M2_C1_D5_C | ecosystem: Environmental > Terrestrial > Soil > Wetlands | place: USA: Ohio...
CCAGGGAGCTTGTGAGATTGAACGAGCCCACGGCATTGCTGAATCCCGCGGGCCGGTTCTGCTCAGGAAGCGGCTTCACTTCAAGGGCCGTCTCCCTCGTCTTCCGATAAATGGTTTCCGTGCCTCCGAAAAAGCCGAAAAAGTCGCCGGAGGTCTTTGCCGAAATCGCGAATGTGGACGCCGGAATGGTCAGCTTGCCGGGCGCGTTGGGAAATATCGCCTGCTTTTTTATGACGTAGTCCAGATACTCCCGTCCGTTGACGACGCGCCTCGTGCCGGTCGGATTTTGAGGCACCTCGAGATCCTCGACCCAGAAACCTGTGAGCGGCGGATTTTCCTGAAGCTGAATGCCGTTGATGCCCACCTGCGTAAACAAGTGGAACGAGAGGGTCACCTGTTGTCCGGGATATGCCGTCGACCGGTCGAGCTCGGTCGTGACGAAGACCTGCTCGCCGGAGATGCGCGGGGCGGCAGCCTGGTCGCTTCCCATGAAGGTGTCGCCGGGGGATCTGCGCGGGCGGTTCGGCTGCTGCGAGGAGGCGGTGACACGGATGTTCAGAGTCTGGGTCTTGAAAATGCGGTTGCCGACCTTCACCTCCACCGGGTCGATCGTGAACTGCCCTTCCTTCTCCGGAAGGAGGATGTAGATAAAACTGCGCGAGCTTGTGGTTCGGCCGTTTATCCATTGAAACTGCGAGCTGACGCTCGGACCCGCCACGACCTGGAACCCCTTGAGCGCGGGCAGTCGGGGCGCTTCGGCATCACCCGAGTCGCCGCCCGACACCGTGATCGTCAGCTGAAACTGCTCCTGCACCCCCACGTTGTCCGTGCTCGTGGTGGCAGTGACCTGCACATCCTGCCCCCACCCCGCCACAGGGGCGGCAAGCAAGATCAGAATAACCGCGAGAGCGCTCCACCTGTCAGTAATCATCAAGCCGTCGACCCGGATTCGTCATTCGTCGTCCGATCACCAGTCTCTTCCCGTCGCCTTGTGTCTCGCCTGGCGTTCCTGAAGCTTGCGCTGTTCCGCGAGTTCCTGGTCCTTGACGGCATCCAGGATCTGGAGCGCACGGTCTTTACTCATGCTGCCGTCGCGGCGGTCGGCTGCAGCCGGCTGTTGCTGCTGCCGGTTATCGTCCTGCTGCCCCTGTTCGCCCTGCTTCTGGTTTTCCTTGCCGTCCTGCTTCGGATTGTCGGCGTTTTGGGAGTTCTGTTTGCCTTCTTTCCTGTCCTGCTTGTCGTTTTTCGAGTTCTTCCCGGACCCGTCCTGTTTCTGCTCCTTCATTCTGCGCAGAGTCAGTTCCAGATTGTGCTTGGCATCCCGATCGGAGGGGTTGATTCGCAGAGCCTGGACGAAGGCCTGCGCGGCGTCCTGGAGGTTCCCGGATTCGTAAAAGGCATTGCCGAGATTGTACCAGCTGCTGGCCTGGAGTCCGCGGCCGGCCTTGCCGGCCGCCTGCCGAAGCGATTGGATAGCGGGCTCGTATTTCTTCTGCTTTATCAGGGTATTTCCAAGGTTGTAGAGAAGTTCCGGCCGTCCCGGCGCTTCCAGCTGTGCATCCACATAGGCCTTTTCCGCGTCCTGGTATTTTCCCTGCTGGAAGAGCCGGTTCCCCTCCTTGTTCCTGGACGCGGGCGAGGACCCAAACGCGACGACGCACGCGCAGACCGAAATGAGCAGGAAGTTCAGAGTGCATCTTGCGGTTCTTGTCGAGGTCATCTGCGCAGCTCCCCCTCTCCCGAATGACGTCCGGGGACCAATCGATCCAGCCACGACCTTCCCGGCTTCCTTCTCTCGCTCATCCACGCCTCCAGCGCCAGGAAGATTATCGCCAGGACCAGCGGATACTGGAAGCGATCCTCGAAATTCTGGTACAGCTTCGATTCAAGCTCCTTTTTCTCCATCTGGGAAATATCGCCATAGAGATCGTCCAACTCGCCTTCGGAGGTCGAGGCGCGGAAATATCGCCCGCCCGTCCGCGACGCGATCTGCGCCAGGGCCTTCTCTCCCAGCCGGCTGATCACCACCTGGCCGGTGGGATCCTTCCGATATTCTACTACATCGCCTTTGGCGTCTCTGACCGGGATGGGACGGCCCTCGGGTGTGCCGATGCCGATGGTGTAGATGATCACTCCGGCCTCCCGGGCTTTGTAGACCGCCGAATCGATCTGGCCTTCCAGGTCTTCACCGTCGGTCACAATGACCAGGACTTTATATTTCCTCTCCTTTGCGATAAAGGCGGAGTTCGCGGTCGTGATCGCCGCGGCCAGGGAGGTTCCCGGATCGGGCACGCTTTCGGTGCTGGAGACGTCGAGGAAGAGGCCGATGGCTCCATAGTCGAGCGTAAGCGGGCACTGGACAAAAGCGGATCCCGCAAAATTGGTCAGACCGATACGGTCGCCTTTCAGCCGTTGGAGAAAGGCGCGGATTTCGGCTTTGGCCTTCGTCAGACGGGACGGCGCCACATCCTCGGCATTCATGCTGTAGGAGGTATCCAGGGCCAAGATGATGTCCACCCCGCGGCGCCGCACGGTTTCCATCTTCATGCCCCACTGCGGCCGGGACAGCGCCAGGACCAGGAAGGCGAAGCCGCAGACCAGAAGAAGCGCTCGCAGCGCCGCTTTACCGCGGCTGAACTCGCGCGTGAGGCGCGGAGCAAGCGCAGGGGATATGAGACGCTCCAGTCTGCGGCGCCTGTTCCTGAGCGACCAGGCGAAAAACAGCCCGAGGGCCGGGATCAGCCAGAGAAGATAAAGATATTCCGATCCTGCAAAATGCATATCAACCCGCTACAAAAAGCCAACCACCAGGACACCAGGGCACCAAGACACCAAGTCTCAGTCGACGGTGCGCAGCCGGCGGCCTCCGCGCCTCTGTTCCGTTCATGGGCCAGCGCTTCGCGCTGCAGCATCTTGGCACGGGCGCCGCCTGACATGAACGCATAGTCCTTCTCGGACGCGGGATCTTTGTGTCTTGGTGTCCTGGTGTCCTGGTGGTTGGCATTTGAAAGCCCCTTCTTTACGGCAATTTGCCGAAGCGCGTAAAGCCCGCGAGAGTCGTCACGAGAAGCAGGAACCCCGCGGGAAACAGGAACGACGGGAAGCGCTCGTCATAATGCGTATAGGTTCTTACCGCGATCCTGGTCTTTTCGAGCTTCCCGATATCCTCGAAAATCCGTTCCAGGGTCGGCCTGTCCGTGGCGCGGTAGTAAATCCCGCGGGTGATTTCAGCGATGCGCTTCAGCGAAGCCTCGTCGATCTCGACCTGCATGTTGACGTAAACCTTGCCGTAAGTCGGGTCGTTCACCGGGAACCGGGCGGTGCCCTGGCTTCCGATGCCGACCGTATAGATCTTGACCCCGAGAGTCTGCGCGATCTTCGCCGAATCCAGCGGCTGAATCTCGCCGCGATTGTTCACGCCGTCCGTCACCAGGATGATCACCTTGGACTTTGCCTTGCTCTCCCGCAGCCGGTTGAGGCAGGTCGCCAGTGCGTTGCCGATGGCCGTGCCGTCCTCGATGCTGCCGATTTCCACCTCCTCCAGGACATTGAGCAGAACGCCGTAATCGAGCGTGAGCGGGCATCGTGTGAAGGCTTTCCCCGCGAACACCACGAGACCCACGCGATCGTGGCGGAGTTCCTCGACGAATCTGCGCACCACGAGTTTGGCTACGTACAGCCTGTTGCGCGGCTCGAAGTCCTCCGCGGCCATGCTGCCCGAGGCGTCGAGTGCGACCACGATGTCGATGCCTTCGGTGAGCATTTCCTCTTCCTCCGACCCCTTCTGTGGACGGGCGAGAGCGATCACCGCGAGGACAAGCGCCAGCATCTTCATGCCGAACAGCAGGTGCCGGACCTTCACGGTCCAGGGCGGCCTCACCCCCTCGAGCGCGAGCGTGGAAGCGAACAGCAGGCTGCCTTCGCCCGCGCGCGCGCGGCGCAGGTATCGCCAGGTCATCAGAGGCACGAGGGCGAGCGCCACGAGCGCCCAGGGGTTGGCGAAATGAACCATCAGGAGCCTCCACCTGCCTGCGCCTCGGCCGGCACCGGGGACGCGGCCCTGCGATTCCTGCAGAGCGACAGCACGTGATAGGCGTCCTTCACGGCGCCGTCGCTCTCGGCCTGGGATGGTATGCACTTCGCGAACTTGACCAGGTCGCACGCCCCCAGGAACGATTCGACGGTCTCGAGTTCTTCCGGCGGAACCCGCGGCGAATTCTGCGCCCGCAGCGCCTCGAGGATTTCGTCCGTGGTCTTCTCGATCGCGTCGATCCCGTACCCCGCCTCGAGGATCCGTTTCACGATGTCCGAGAGCGCCACGTAGAACTGCTTGACCAGGCGCTTCTCGAGGAGCCCGCGAGCGAGCAGGTCGTAGAGTTCGGCTTCGGCGAGCTGGAGCGGATCCAGCTGGGGGCCCGCGTGAGGAGCGCCGATCCGGCGCGAGCGGCGCCGATACAACCACCACGCAAGCGCCGCCAGCAGGAGGCCTACGAGCCCGAGGGCCAGCCAGAGGAGCCAGCGCGGGGGCTCCGGCATCTCCGCCTGCTTCTTGAGATCGTTCAGATTCTGATCCTTCTCCGACAGCACGCTCTGGATCGATATCTTTATCGGGGGCGTCGGAAGCTCCCTCTCCTTTCCCGCGGGGTCACGCAGAGTCAGCTGCAGGGAGGGGAAGGTGGCCTCGCCGGTTTTATAGACGGCCACGACGATCTGAGCGCGGTGGTGCGAGGGTCCCGCCGGCTCCGGCGCGCCGGGAGGAACTGCAGGCTTTTGTCCCGGGGGGAGGGCGGAATCGGGAATTGACGGCCCGGGGAGGACGTTGAGAATGGCACAGTCCCCTTCCTGCGAGCCGAGCTGCGGCAGCCGGACCTGGTAGCCCTTCGGGAGGGTGATGTCCAGGTTGATCCGCACCGGATCCCCGATTGTGGCTTTCTGGGGCTCCGCCTGGACCCTGACTTCGACGCCGGGCGGAACGGCCTCGCCTTGCACGGCGCCCGGCGCGTTCTGTGCCGGGCATGTCGCAACTGTCAGATGCGCGAGGAGAAGGATCGCTCCGGCATGTCTATGCGCTTGCCCCGGTATATTCATGTAAGCTGTCGACGTGTACCTGCGTGCATCTTCGGCTTCGAAACCGCAATGGTTCTGCCCGGCCGAAAAATTGAACCACGAAGACCTCGAAGATCACAAAGAAGAACCCGCACGCTGCGTCCTGTTCGTGATCGCAATCAAAGTGTGCCTTTGCGGGCTTTGAGGTCTTCGTGGTTCAAATCCCGCCGGCTGGTTTCATTCGGCATCCTCTAGCGGGCTCTCCGCGCCCGTTCCTCGAAAAATCGGATCAAGGGCACATCGTATGGCTTGGAAGTGTCCAAGGCGAGGTGGTCCATGCGCTGCGACTGGAAAAGTTTTGCCAGCTTCGCGCGGTTCCTCTCCCAGTTCGCACGATAGGTGTTGCGGACCGCCCGCAACGAAGTGTCGAGAAATGCGATCTCGCCGGTTTCGGCGTCGCGCAATTCGATGATGCCCACGTCGGGCAGGTCCTGCTCACGCGGATCGACGATCTGGATGACGCTCACGTCATGCTTCCGGTCGGCCACTTTCAGGGACCGCTCAAAACCCTGGTCCAGCAGATCCGAGATCAGGAATACGACGGCGCGTTTGTGGATCACGAGATTGAGGTGATCGAGCGCCTTCTGGATGCACGTGCCCCGACGCAGGGGCTGATAGTAGAGCATCTCCCGGATGAGGCGCAGGACATGGGTGCTGCCGCGCCGCGGGGGAATGAACTTTTCCACCCGGTCGGTGAACAGGATTGCGCCCACGCGGTCGTTGTTTTTGATGGCGGAGAATGCGATCAGTGCCGAGATTTCGGCCGCGATCTCCCCTTTGGTTTTCTCGGCCGATCCAAAAGAGCCGGAGGCGCTCGCGTCGACAAGGAGCATGACGGTGAGCTCGCGTTCTTCGACGTAGCGTTTCACGAAGGGATGGCCCGTGCGCGACGTCACGTTCCAATCGATTGTCCGGATGTCATCACCGTGCTGGTATTCGCGGACCTCGTCGAATTCCATTCCACGTCCCTTGAAGACGGAGTGGTATTCGCCGGCGAGCGACTCGTTCACCAGCCGGTTGGTCGTGATCTGGATTCTCCGGATCTTCCGGATGATCTCTTTGGGCAGCATCTCAACCCGCAGTTATCAGTTGCCAGATCACTGCGGTCAGCATTTGCTTTTTTTGCTGGCGACTGACAGCTGAGAACTGACAACTGGCTGTTTCAGGGGACTTGGACCGCATCGAAAATGCGGCTTACGACCGTCTCCGTGTTTACCTCCTCAGCCTCGGCCTCATACGTGAGAATAATCCGGTGCCGCAGCACATCCATGCCGATGGCCTTGATGTCCTCGGGGGTCACGTAGCCTCGCCCTTTGATAAAGGCGTGCGCGCGCGCGGCCTGAGCCAGAAAGATCGTGGCGCGCGGGGAAGCGCCGAATTGGATCAGGTCCTTGAGGTCGAGGTTGAAATCCTGAGGCTTGCGAGTGGCAAACACGAGCTGGACGATGTAGTTCTTGATGCGCTCGTCCATGTACACTTCCTTGACCACGTTGCGCACCCGCAGAATATCCGCCGGCGTGACCACCCGGTTGATCACGATGGGATCGTCGCTGGCCATGAGATCGAGGATTTGACGTTCCTCCTTGGCATCCGGGTAATCGATCCTGAGTTTGAGCATGAAGCGGTCGATCTGGGCCTCGGGCAGGGGATAAGTGCCCTCCTGCTCGATGGGATTCTGAGTGGCCAGCACGAGAAAAGGCTCGGTCAGCGGGTAGGTGTTGTCGCCGATTGTCACCTGCCGCTCCTGCATGGCTTCGAGCAGGGCGCTCTGGACTTTCGCGGGCGCGCGGTTGATCTCGTCTGCCAGCAGGATATTGGCGAAGATGGGGCCCTTCTTGGGCGTAAAGGTGCCCTCTCTCTGGTTGAAGATCATGGTCCCGATGATGTCGGCGGGCAGGAGATCCGGCGTGAACTGGATGCGCTGGAACTTTGCGTCGATGGTGGACGACAGGGTCTTCACTGCAAGAGTCTTGGCCAGCCCCGGCACTCCTTCGAGCAGGATGTGGCCTCGAGTGAGCAGGCCGATCAGCAGTCTCTCGACCATGTATTTCTGACCCACGATCGCGCGGTGGACTTCCCCGATCAGCTGCTGGACGAAAACGCTCTCTTCACTGACCTTTCGATTGATTTCCTGAATCTGGGCGGCTGCTTCCATTCGATTTACCTCGCTTGTCACTGATTACGCCGGAGATGCCAAATCGATCGATTTTTTCGGGACCAAGGCGACAGAATACCTTACCGCAGAGAAGCAGAGAACGCAGAGATTTCTTCTCTGCGCGCTCTGCGTCTCTGCGGTGAGATGCGAGGGTTCAGCCCTTGTTTAGGGAGTTGAGGAATTCCGAGTTGCTTTCGGATTTGCGCAGCTTGTCGAGCAGAAGGTCCATCGCCTCGTCGATCGACAGCGGATTCAGGACCTTGCGCAGGATCCAGATCTTGGTGAGATCGTCTTTCTCGACCAGCAACTCCTCCTTGCGGGTGCCGGAGCGGTTGATGTCGATGGCGGGGAAGATGCGCTTGTCCACGAGCTTCCGGTCGAGGATGATCTCCATGTTGCCCGTGCCCTTGAACTCTTCGAAGATGACGTCATCCATGCGGCTGCCCGTGTCGATCAGGGCCGTCGCCAGGATCGTGAGGCTGCCGCCCTCCTCGATTTTTCGAGCCGCGCCGAAGAAGCGTTTGGGTTTTTCCAGGGCATTGGCATCCACGCCTCCGGACAAAACCTTGCCGCTGGATGGCACGATGGTATTGTAGGCACGTGCCAGCCTGGTGATGCTGTCCAGGAGGATCACCACATCCTTTTTGTGCTCAACCAGGCGCTTGGCCTTTTCCATGACGATCTCGGCCACCTGGACGTGGCGGGAGGCCGGCTCGTCGAAGGTCGAACTGATCACCTCCCCCTGCACCGATCTCTCCATGTCCGTGACTTCTTCGGGCCTCTCGTCGATCAGGAGCACGATGAGGAAGATCTCGGGATGGTTTGCGCTGATCGAGTTCGCGATATTCTGCAGGATCATGGTCTTGCCGGCGCGGGGCGGCGACACGATCAGGCCGCGCTGTCCCTTGCCGATCGGCGTGAAGATGTCCATGACGCGGGCCGACACGTTTTCCCTTGCCGTTTCCAGGTGGATCCTCTCGTGAGGATAGAGCGGGGTGAGGTTGTCGTAGAAAATCCGGTGGCGCGCCTCTTCGGGCGGCTCGAAATTGACGGCATCCACTTTGACCAGCGCCAGGTAGCGTTCGCCCTCGTTCGGCATGCGGATCTGGCCGGAGACGATATCGCCCGTGCGCAGGTCGAATTTGCGGATTTGCGACGGGGAAATGTAGATGTCGTCGGGGCCGGGCAGGTAGCTGTAATCCGGGGAGCGCAGAAAGCCGTACCCTTCGGGCAGCGTTTCCAGCACCCCTTCGGAAAAGATCAATCCGTGCTTCTCGGCCTGAGCCTGGAGGATGGCAAAAATCAGGTCCTGCTTGACCAGCTTTCCGGCTTCCTGGATCTTGTACTTTTTTGCCAGCTTTGCCAGGTCTTTGATGTTCAAGGCCTGCAGCTCGCTGATGTTGAGCTGCTCGCCCTCCTTGTCCAGGGCCTCCTGGATGGACATTTTTCTTTCCTCGGTGACGTTGCCCGACCGCGCATCCTTGTCCGCCATATGACTCCTATTTGGGATGATTACCGCAGCGATTCGAGAGTGAGTGGTAGATCAGGGAAGACCGTCTGATTCTAACTCCAAGGGGGCAGGAGGTCCAGCGCAAAGGGGCGGCGGCCTGACTGCTGCTGGGGTGCCACTTCCGGGCCCACGAGGGAACGATCACCCCGAGGAGCGGGACCCTTCGTTGCATGTCCCGCTCCCTGGTGGATCTGGCCACTGCCACCGTCTGAACAGCAGGGGTGGCGGGTTCAACTCTCTAATTTCTTCCGGGTAAACCCCCAGCTTCGCTGGGGACTCTCACAGTTTGACGTTTCCGAGAGGCAAACAATGGCCCACGGATGAACACGGACGCACACGGATTTTACGTTGTGAAGGCGAGCTCTTGTTTCCACACCATGCGCTCGCCCGATCCGTGTTCATCCGTGGGCCGTTGGACTTAGATGTTCCACCAGAAATTGGATCCGAAGTACCAGCCCCTTTGAGAGGCTCACAAAACCAAGCTTCCGGCTTTGCCGGAGGTTCTGGCTACTTGGCAGGACCCGTCAGCTGACGCCCAGGTCGGCCTTCGCCTTGGCTACTACCTGGTCCAGTCCGTCGAGGCTGTCGTTATGCCGCGCCTTATAGAGGTCCTCGAGATACTGCTTCGCCTTCGCGGAATTGGCTTTGCCCAGGACCATCGCCTTCGCGAAATAGGGGATCGCCCCATCGGGATCCTTCGAGTTCCACTTGCTCATGCCGATGAAATAGTACGGCGTGTCGTCTGCCTTGGGTGAAAAGCCGATCACCTTTTCAAATAACTCGATGGCTTTCGCATAGTCCTTCTGCTTGTACGCCTCGGCGGCCTTCGGGGCCCAGTAAGTCGCGAGGTAGATATTCCACTCCTCGGGCTTTACTCCTTCCGGGGCCTTGTCCGGAAATGCTTCTACGACCTTTGAAAGCAGTTCCATGCCTTTTGCATTGTTCTGCCTTTGAAAGCAAATCCGCATCATCTGCAGGGCCATGCCGTACGATTGCGCTATGGGAAATTCGGCCAGAACCTTGTCCCCGTAGGCCAGGTACTTGTCAAAGTTCTGCATCTTCAGGTATATGTCGGCCAAGGTCGCAGCCATGGATTTGTCAGGTGCCAGGGCATAGGATTTCTCGGCCATCTCGGCCGCTTTCGGGAAGTTGTTGGACTGATAGTAGGCTCCCATGAGCGCCTGGTAAAACTGCTTCTGTGACGGGACGAGCTGCTTCTTCAGGAACTCATCGACCCCCACCGGGATTCCCGCGTCCTGAACCGTCTTCTCGGTCGGCATGAGATTCAGGAATCCCTCTTCCATGGAAACGACCCTGGCCCAGTCCTTCTTCTGCACGTAGGGCTTGACACACTCCAGATATTGCAGCGCGACGTAGTCGAGCATTTTGCTGATAGGATGTTGTTTCTGGAAGGCCACGAGCATGTCGGCGCGCTTCTGGAGGTCGGCCTCCTTCAGGATGCCCTCCACCTGTGCATAATCCTTCTTATACTGGTAGTCGGATATGGGAGAAATCTTCTCTTGAGCACCTGCATAAACGGCGCAGAGGGTGACCGCAGCCATCGTCGCGCCGATGATTCTCGAAACTCGGGTCATAGTAGACTCACTCCTGCGTAAGGATCGTGGAAACAATCGGTTGGCCATCTTTGCCTTGACTTGCGGGACAGTACCTGCGCCTGCCGGATTCTCGCTGCCTCACCGGCCAAGTCCCCGCCACTGCGACCTAAAACTAAGGTTCTAACGGATTGGGACATTCTGTCAAGCCAAACCTGATCCGTGCTGCCGCACCCTGGCCTCTTTTGTGCGCGAAATCTGCATAACCTCCGATTGGCTGCGATATTCCACAGACTCTGCATCCACTCGGCCTGGAACTGGTCCTCGTCCTGCGCCGGGTCCCGGACACCGGTCACTCTCGTCAAGATGCAGTTTTGCGGATTTAGTTTCCACCGCCTCAGGCGGTGAGACACGAAAAAGCGCCGCTGTCTCGTCGGACGGACTCGAGGTAGCGGAGAGCACTGAAATGATGAACCACGAGGACCTCAAAGACCTCGAAGACAAGATTGAACTAGGTTCTACTTTGAGGTCTTGGAGGTCTTTGCGGTTCAGCTTTTCAAGGAGAATCTCAAATCTCCGCACAACTCACGCCTCCCTCCGGGAAGCCTCCTGAGGCCACCCGCTCCACGGATGGAGATTCACTTGGGGTGAATTTCAGCTGCCCGCGGTCCTTTTCAGGAGCCAGCGGTTTCCAGGATACCAGCGCATACGGCGCAGTTCATATCGGCCCGTGAGCCTGGTTCCGCGGAAGACGAGATCCAGCTGTCTGACGGAGTCGCCGGAGATATCAACCTCGCCCTCGTCCCAGGTGTAGACTTTTCCCTCACCGAATGCATCTTCTCTAAAGACTCTTGAATTTGCATCCTGCGCCGAAAACGACTCTCGCTCGATCGCGAGTCTGCGCTCGCCTGCGCGGCTGGGCGGTTCGCGCAAAAGGGACCAGCTGCGCATTACTTCCGCCTGGATCAGGCGCAGATCGAAATGAGACCTCCCTGCGCTGTGCCGGTGGACGACAAATCGCGAAGTCATGGCAGGTCACTCGGAGATGCTTGCCCGTAACCTGGAAATATGCCAGTATTTTCACCCAAAGGCTATGGATATCCAAGTCGAATCCCGGGATGATCGGCGCATCGTTCGAATCAAAGGAAAAATCACATTTGAGCACTGCCCGGCACTCCAAAGCCAGCTGGATCCCGCGCTCGAAGCGGGTGTGAAGGAAGTGGTGATCGACTTCAAAGATGTGCCATTCATGGACAGTTCGGGGATCGGGGAGATCCTTCGCCTGTTCAAGCTGATGCGTGAGCGGAACGGCAGCCTCGTCCTGATCAACCCCAACCAGAAATTACGCAACCTTTTCACGATGTACCGCTTCCAGAAGTTCATGAAAATCCTGGAAGAGGTTGAAGCAGGCAAAGAATGAAAGCAATCGTCAACGCAATCATTGCGTCAATGCTTCTGCTTCTCTCCTGTGCGGTGCCCGGCTGGACTCAGGGCCGGCCCCTGCGGCCGCCGAACCAACTGCCCGGCACTCCGGGGCCGCCCATTCCTGCTTTCATGAAGATTCGGGTTGAAGAAGGCTGGGTGACCGCCGAGATTCGATCGGAACCTCTGCAGCAGGTGCTCGAAGAACTGGCTGCGCGCTCGGGAGTTGTATTCGAGGTGCCGACGCTTGAGGATGATCCGGTTTCGATCACCTTCTACAAGGTAACGCTCCAGGAGGCGATCCAGCGACTGGCGGGAACGAGCAACTTTATCATTTACTACGCCCCCGACGGCGCGGGCGGGAACAAGATCCAGATGGTTCGGATTTTTT
>Ga0316628_100003474_pt1 | contig 12135 bp, 7 predicted proteins | sample OWC_Aug_M2_C1_D5_FD_207648 | JGI IMG/M metagenome (GOLD analysis project Ga0316628, IMG submission 207648) | Wetland soil microbial communities from Old Woman Creek delta, Ohio, United States - OWC_Aug_M2_C1_D5_C | ecosystem: Environmental > Terrestrial > Soil > Wetlands | place: USA: Ohio...
GAGACCACCTGATCAGACTTATTTCTTCGCGATACTCTCTGCAAACCACCTATGAAAAAATGTACGGCACTACCAATGCCCGTGCCAGGGAACTTCGCACCGCCGGCAAGCACGAAGACCTTTACCGGGAGATACTCGAAAAGTTCAGGTCCCTTGAGAGCTCTTCCGATATTGTCATTTGTATCGGCACGGATTACCGGAGTGTCTCGGCAGCCCTTGAATTTGACTTCAATATCGAAGTGGCGAATAACCTCGGCACACCGGTAATACCGGTTATAAATGGATATAAAAGAACTCCGTCGTTGATAGTGGATATAGCAAAAGGCTTGCTCAATGCTCTTAAAGAAAAAGGGGTAGAACTACTCTCTCTCGTCGTCAACCGTGTTCACCCCGAGGAAAAAGAGAAGGTGTTCACAGAGCTGACACATTCTTTTTCCGGAAGATTTCCTGTCCACGTGCTGCCGGAGAATCCACTGCTCGATACTGTGAGCGTTCGCGAGATAACCGATGCGCTGAAAGCTGAGATGATCAGCGGTGATACAGCATGGCTTGACGGTGAAGCAAAGCATATCATGGTCGCAGCAATGGAACTGCCTCATTTCCTCGACCATATCGAGGACGGTAGTCTCGTCATCACTCCAGGGGATAGGTCTGATATTATCCTGGGGTCCCTCACAGCTGATCTGTCGCTGAGCTATCCGCGTATTGCAGGTCTTTTGCTCACCGGAGGGATACCAATTGCCCCACAGGTGCGGAAACTTCTCGAGGGACTTGATGTGGCTCCGGTACCGGTACTCAGTGTTCGGACCGATACCTTCACAACCGCAATGAATGTAAATGCCGTCGAGCCATCCATTGTTCATGGCAACACACGGAAGATAGCGGCAGTCCTCGGGATGGTGGAATCCTCAGTTGATTTGCCCGCCCTGCTCGAACGGATTGCTGTCGCACGATCGAAAAAGCAAACCCCGCTGATGTTCCAGTATGAACTGATCGAACGCTCGAAGCGGCAGCGGAGAAACATTGTGCTCCCTGAGGGGGAAGAGGAGCGTATACTCAGGGCTGCAGAGATTGTAACCCTGCGAGGGATATGCGATATTACCCTTCTGGGCAATCCTGATGATATCAGAAAGAAGATCAATGCTCTTGGCCTGTCGCTTGGTGATGTGCAAATTATTGATCCTGTTTCATCAAATCTCCGCAAACAATTTGCTGATGCATACTTTGCAGCGCGCAAGCATAAGGGCATCTCGTCTGACATGGCCTATGACACCATGTCGGACGTAAGCTATTTCGGCACCATGATGGTTCAACGTGGTTACGCAGACGGTATGGTTTCAGGCTCTGTGCATACGACGGCTCATACCATCCGGCCTGCGCTGGAGTTCGTAAAGACAAGGCCGGGCATCTCCATCGTCTCGAGCGTTTTCTTTATGTGCCTCGCCGACCAGGTTCTTGTTTACGGAGATTGCGCTATCAACACGGAGCCCACAGCAGAGCAGCTTGCGGACATCGCTGTCAGCTCTGCGGAAACCGCGAGCGCTTTTGGCATTGAGCCGCGGATCGCTATGCTTTCATATTCAACCGGGGAATCGGGGAAAGGGCCCGAGGTGGATAAAGTACGGACAGCGACAGCAATCGTCCGCGAACGCCGTCCTGATCTGAAGATCGAAGGACCCATACAGTATGACGCTGCAGTCGATGCAAGTGTTGCAAAGGTCAAACTGCCGCAGAGCGAGGTTGCCGGACATGCGACGGTCTTCATCTTCCCTGACCTGAATGCTGGTAACAGCGCATACAAAGCAGTGCAACGCTCTGCGAATGCACTCGCCATAGGGCCTGTACTCCAGGGGCTGAACAAGCCCGTCAATGATCTGAGCAGAGGAGGGACAGTGCCTGACATCGTCAATACAATTGCAATCACAGCTATTCAGGCACAGTCAGGAGGCGTATAGTGAAAGTCGTTACTGTGAACTGCGGAAGTTCATCAATTAAGTACGGCGTCTATAGCGCTGACGACTGCGCCCTGGTTGCTTCAGGGTTGCTCGAAAAGGTAGGGACTGCGGAAAGCCTTCTCAGACAGAAGAGGCTTACAAAAGAGGGTACATTTGAGACGAGGGAAATTAGCGGACAGGTTGTGGATCATTGGAAGGGGTTCGATTTCATAATGAAGACGAATGCAGATGACCGTATCATAAAAGACGATTCCGAACTTTTCGGCATCGGGCATCGTGTAGTGCACGGCGGTGAGTTTTTCAGTAAACCGGCGATTATTGATGACGGGGTCATTGCCGCAATTCGAAACCTTATCCCCCTCGCACCGCTCCACAACCCGCACAACCTTCTTGGCATTGAAGTTGCCCGCAAACGCTCCCCGGATGTACCGCAGGTTGCGGTATTCGACACAGCTTTCCACCAGACTCTTCCGCCTCACTCATTCCATTATGCCCTGCCTTATGAGTTCTACACTGAACACAGTGTTCGCAGATACGGTTTTCACGGGACTTCTCATTTTTATGTAGCCAAAGAGGCAGCAAAGCACCTCAACAAACCTCTGGAGAAGGTTAGCCTCATTACACTCCATCTCGGTAACGGTGCAAGCGCAGCTGCTATACAAAATGGAAAATGCATAGACACATCAATGGGACTTACACCGCTTGAGGGCCTTATTATGGGGACGCGCTGTGGCGACATTGACCCGGCTGTGCATTTCTATCTGATGAGACAGACCGGGATGTCTGCTGATGAGATAGAAAAACTCCTGAATTCTCAAAGCGGGCTTAAAGGCATCTGCGGGATGAACGATATGAGGCAGATTCAGCAAAAAGCAGAAGCAGGCGATGAGCGGGCAATGCTTGCTCTCGATATGTTCTGCTACAGGGTCAGGAAGTATATCGGGGCTTATCGTGCGGTTATCAACAGGACTGATGCAATCGTTTTTACCGGCGGCATAGGCGAAAATTCGGCAGTGGTCCGGGAAAGAACTTGCTCCGGCCTGGACAATCTCGGAGTCTTACTTGACCTGAAAAAGAATAAAGCTGTCTCCGGCAGGATATCCGAAATCCAGCAGGAGGGGGCTGAAATAAAGGTCTTGGTAACAGCGACAGACGAAGAGCTCGAAATAGCGCGACAGACGATTGAGACTATCAGAACCATAAAACGTACAGCATGATTCACCCGCGAGCATATAAGGTCCCGGAAACGCTCCGACTCAATTGCTTGATGTACCTGTCATTGCGAGCACCTATAAGGTGCGTGGCAATCTCCTCGAAAACGGCGAGATTGCTTCGTTTCACTCGCAATGACAATCGTTATCGCTGGCTTCGGGCTATGGATAATCTGAGCTAATTCAAATGCATGAATTCCTGACAGTAGTTTTAAAACTGAGCATTATAGTTTTTTTAGTAACCGCCATGCTGAACGTTGGAATAAGCCTGAGGGTGAGTGAGATTCTTGAGCCTCTGCGCAATCTCCGTCTGTTGATCACATCTCTCGGCGTGAGTTTCATTCTGGTTCCTCTGATAGCGGTCGTCATTACCAGGATAATTCCCATGGAGCAGCCTTTGAGGATCGGACTGGTCCTGCTCAGCATGACGGCAGGCGCCGAGGCAGGACCCAAAGTTACCGGTTTAGCAAAGGGAAATATCGCTTTTTCAGCAGCGCTGTTGTCCGTACAACTTGTTGTGACCATCATCTACGTTCCGTTGGTTCTTTCTGTGCTTCTGCCCGAAGTGGATATCAATCACGGCAAACTGCTTATCAAGCTGTTTGCGCTGGTTCTCCTGCCAATGGCATTGGGCCTCTTTCTGAAGTCGCGCCATGAAATACTCGCTGAACGCCTGGGTCCTGCTGTTGACCGCACATCAACGGTTTTCATGTTTTTGATGGCTGTCCTGATTCTCATTCTTAATTTTGCCGATATATTACGATTGGTTGGTTCAGGGGCGATATTTGCAGGTGCGATTTTTGTTGTGATTTCTTTCATTGCCGGATATCTGCTTGGGGGGCCCGGGCAGGATACCAGACAGACACTCGCTTTTATGTCAGGCTCACGCAACGCCGGCATTGCATTGATGATCGCGAGCCAGGGTTTCGAAGATCCGGGGGTTCTCCTAATGATTACGTTGACAGTCATTCTGATGCTGGTCATTCTCTTGCCCACGGCTTACTGGGTTGGCCGTCGGGCCGCATGATAGACAGATCATGTTGAGATGCATATTAAGAGAGAAACGCCCGAAAAAAGGAACATACACCCTGCCGGTGTGAATTGAATGAAAAAGAGAAGATTCTTAACTATCTTGAAAAAACCGGTTGCAATTCTCGCCTTTGTTTTTTTGATAGCGGGGACGTTGTTTTTTTGGTATGACTATCGCCCGGGAATGGTCAGGAAGAAATGTTCTATCGCAGCAGAAAAAATGTCGTCAAAGGATGTATTCGTCTATGAGATTTGTTATCGGCATTGCCTAAGATCGCATGGACTTGAGTACTATGAACCGAAAGAGTAAAGGAGAAAACGATGAATGAGACACCAGAGAAGCAAAGACTCGACGAAGCACGTGAGAAGGACGTACCCTGGAAAAAATGGGGTCCCTACCTGAGTGAAAGGCAGTGGGGAACGGTGCGCGAGGACTATAGCGAGGTGGGTGACGCCTGGAATTTCTTCACCCACGATCATGCCCGCTCGCGCGCCTACCGCTGGGGCGAGGACGGCATCGCCGGCATTTCCGATGACAAGCAGCGGCTCTGCTTCAGCCTGGCGCTGTGGAACGGGAAGGACCCGATTCTCAAAGAACGGCTCTTCGGACTCACCAACAGCGAAGGCAACCACGGCGAGGACGTAAAAGAGTACTACTTCTACCTCGACAGCACGCCGACCCACTCGTACATGAAGTATCTCTACAAGTACCCCCAGGCGGCCTATCCTTACGCTGACCTGCTGGAGACGAACCGCCGGCGCAACCGGAACGACATGGAGTATGAGCTCCTCGACACCGGCGTCTTCAATGACGACCGATATTTCGACGTCTTCGTGGAGTATGCCAAAGCCGGTCCGGAAGACATCCTGGTAAAGATCACGGCAGCCAACCGGGGACCGGAGGCGGCCGAACTGCATCTCCTGCCGACGCTTTGGTTCCGGAACGACTGGGCGTCGTGGATCGCCGAATCCAACAGGGCTCCCGAGAAACCAGACCTCAAGCAGATCAAGGCAGCCGCGGGCACGAGCGCGGTCGCGGCAACGCATTGTCTGCTGTGTGACTTCTTTCTTTCCTGCGAAGGCGAGGTGCCGCTGCTTTTCACCGACAACTCAACGAACAATGAGCGGCTCTTTCCCGGTCACCCCAATGCCAGCCCGTACGTCAAGGACGGCATTAACAACTGCGTGGTGCAGGGCGATCAGGCTGCGGTGAATCCCGAAAAGCAGGGCACCAAGGTCGCGGCACACTACCGGGTCAATGTCGGCGCCGGGCAGACCACCGTGGTCCGCCTGCGATTGTCCAACATTTCTCCGGACCAGAGGGGACAGTCCTTTGGAAAGGAATTTGATGCAGTCTTCGCTGACAGGCTTCGTGAAGCCGATGAGTTTTACAAGTCTGTGACGCCGTCATCAGTGAGTGAAGACGCTGCGAACGTCATGCGCCAGGCCATCGCCGGCATGCTCTGGTCCAAGCAGTTCTTCTTCTTCGACGGTGACAACTGGCTGGACGAGCACCAGTCCAACCCTCTCCATACCGGATATCGAGACGCCCGGAACTCGGAGTGGTTCCACATGCTGAACGAGGACATCATCTCCATGCCCGACAAGTGGGAGTACCCCTGGTACGCGGCCTGGGACCTGGCCTTCCATACGCTCCCGCTGTCGATCGTGGACCCCGACTTCGCCAAGGAGCAGATGAAACTGATGCTCAAAGGCGTCTACCTGCACCCCAGCGGCCAGATGCCCGCCTATGAGTGGAACTTCAGCGATGTGAACCCGCCGGTCCACGCCTGGGCGACCTTGTTCCTGCACCTGAGCGAGCAGGCCCTGCGCGGCGAGACCGACCTCGATTTCCTCAGGGCGACGTTCAACAAGCTGCTGCTGAACTTTACCTGGTGGGTGAACCGCAAGGACCGGTTCGGCAAGAACGTCTTCGAAGGGGGCTTCCTCGGGCTGGACAACATCGGCATTTTCGACCGCAGCGCCCCGCTGCCCACCGGCGGCCACCTCGAACAGGCGGACGGCACGGCCTGGATGGCCTTCTTCAGCCAGAACATGCTGGAACTGGCGTTTCAGCTCTCCCTTCACGACCCCACCTACGAAGACATGTGCGTGAAGTTCGCCGAGCACTTCTACTATATAGCCGCGGCAATGAACAAGCCCGGTCAGGAAGGCATGTGGGACGACGAAGACGGCTTCTACTACGACATCCTGCGGCTCCCCGACGGCAGCGCCACGCGGCTCAAGGTGCGCTCGATGGTGGGGCTCCTGCCTCTGTGCGCCACGACCGTAATCGAGGCTGCGTGGCGGGAGCGCATTCCGCGGGCGATGGCTCAGCTCCATAAGCGCCTGCTGCGGATGCCCGAACTCTTTAAAACTATGCACCCCACCGGTCCAGGACACTTAGGCGTGGCGGACCGGGGAATCCTGGCCTTGGTCAACCCTGAGCGGCTCCGCCGGATCCTCACGAAGATGCTCGACGAGAACGAGTTCCTGAGTCCCTGCGGCATCCGCTCGCTCTCGAAGTTCCACGAACAGCACCCCTACGTCTTCCACGTGAATGGCCAGGAGTACCGGGTGGACTATTTGCCGGCCGAGTCGAACACTGGTATGTTCGGCGGCAATTCCAACTGGCGGGGCCCTATCTGGATGCCGGTGAACGCCGTCATCATTCGGGCCCTCCTGCAGTACTATCTTTACTATGGCGACAACTTCAAGATCGAGTGCCCCACGGGTTCAGGGAAGATCATGAATCTCTTCGAGGTCTCCAAGGAGATCGCGGACCGGCTGAGCCGGATCTTTCTGCGGAATGAACAAGGTAAGCGGCCGGTGTATGGAGGCACGGAGAAGTTCCAGAACGACCCGCACTGGCGCGATCACATCCTCTTCTACGAATACTTCCATGGCGACAACGGCGCCGGGCTTGGTGCAAGCCACCAGACCGGCTGGACCGGGCTTGTGGCCAAGATGATCCAGCTTTACGGCCTCCTGGATGCCGAGCGGGCACTGGCGGTGGGAAGAGGAGCTGCGTTCGTGAAGGGCGCCCCGGAAGCCGGGGCGGCAAAGACATGAGGACATGGCCTAAGCATCCGGTAATTTATGAGATCAACACATGGGTGTGGCTGGGTGAACTGAGTCGGAAATACCAGAGGCCGGTGGCCCTCGCCACGGTCCCGGAGCAGGAGTGGGATGCCATGGCCGCGCTTGGCTTTGACGCCGTGTGGTTCATGGGTGTCTGGGAGCGAAGCCCGGCGGGAATCGCCATTGCAAATCAGACCAAGGGTCTTCTTGAAGATTTCCGGCGGGCCCTTTCTGATTTTCGAACAGAAGATAACGTGGGTTCTCCTTACTGTGTGCGCAGGTATGTGGTCGACGATCACCTTGGAGGTCCGAAAGGACTTGCCGCCGCACGAAGTGCACTCCGTGAGCGAGGTCTGAGGCTGATCCTCGACTTTGTGCCTAATCATGTGGCGCCTGACCACCCATGGGTTTTCGAGCATCCCGAATATTTTATCCGCGGAGATGCCGATGATCTCAAAAGGGAACCGTCATCCTTCTTTGAGGCAGGGGGCAACGTCTTCGCCTGCGGCAAGGATCCCTATTTTCCCGCCTGGCCGGATGTACTCCAGTTGAATGCCTTCGATCGCGGTCTGCGTCAGGCAGTGATCGATACTGTTTCAGGCATTGCCGCACAGTGCGACGGCATCCGGTGCGACATGGGGATGCTCATGCTGAACAATATCTTCGAGCGTACATGGGGAGCTCGTGCCGGAGTAAAGCCGGTCAACGACTACTGGACGACGGTCATCCCGACGATCAAGGCGAAGTGGCCGGAGTTCAGGTTCATCGCCGAGGCGTACTGGGATCTCGAGTGGGAACTGCAACAGCAGGGCTTCGACTTCTGCTACGACAAGAAACTCTATGACCGGCTTGAGCATGATAATGCCGAGGGCATCCGCCTTCACCTCTGTGCCGACCTCGCCTACCAGGAGAAGATGGTCCGTTTTATCGAAAACCATGATGAGCCGAGGGCTGCTTCAGTTTTCTCCTCTTCAAAAGAACGTGCCGCTGCCGTGACTATTGCCACTATTCCGGGCGCGAGACTTTTCAACGAGGGGCAATTCGAGGGAAGGAAGGTCAGGCTCCCTGTCTTCCTCGGCCGACGTCCTGCCGAGCCTGTTGATCCCGACCTCCAGGCTTTCTACCGAACTCTGCTAAAGGCCGCTGCCTCTGAGGGCTTGCGTGAAGGGGAATGGCGGCTCTGCGAACGGACCGGCTGGCCGGATAATGAAAGCTATCAGAACCTCGTTGCCTGGTGCTGGCGCAACGACGGAGAATATCACCTGGTCGTCGTGAATCTTTCTGACTCGCTTGCGCAAGGTAACGTACGGTTGCCCTGGGATGAATTGAAGGGCAGATCATGGAAGATGACCGACCTCTTCACCGAAAAAGAGTATGAACGAAACGGCGATGAGATGTGCAACCAGGGATTGTACGTGGATCTTCCCCCCTCGGGGTACCATGTCCTGACACGATGGCTGCCGAAAAGTTGAGCTTTATAATATGTTAGGCAAAGGAGGGAGGAGAAGAGTATGGATCCGTTCAAAAGGTTTACGCTGATTACCGTTTCACTCAGCTTATTTGTCATTTTGGGCTGCACAGGAATGGGGCCGAGGACGATCGTGCACGACCGCTTTGACTACATAGGGGCTCTTGGGGATTCATGGAAGCAGCAGATGCTCATCAACATGGTAAAATTGCGGTACGGGGACACGCCTGTCTTTCTCGACGTGGCCTCGGTCATAAGCCAGTACTCCGTAGAGAGCCTGGTGGACCTCCGGCTTTCCTGGGTGAACCCCGTGACCAGTGCTGCAACGAATACACAGTCCACGGGAGCTGCTGCGAGGTACGTCGACCGACCCACAATCACCTATATGCCCCTCAGCGGAGAGAAGTTCACCCGGAGCCTCATGAAGCCGATCCCTCCGCCTGCTGTATTGAGCCTGATCCAGGCAGGCTATCCCATCGATCTTGTCCTCAGGGTCTGCGTACACTCCGTGAACGGTATCAGGAACCGGTACGGAGGCGCCGCGAGGGCGCAGCCCGCTGATCCTGAGTTCTACCCGCTCCTGGAGCGGTTGAGGAGGATCCAGAATTCAGGTGTCATAGGGATGAGGGTCCAGAAGACGAACGAGATGGAAGGGGTGGTGATGAGCTTCCGCGGGAAGGTGGATACGTCAGTGGAGGAAGACATCCTTTTTGTCAGGAAAACACTGGGGCTTGACCCCGCGGGAGGTGAATTCAGGGTTGCCTATGGTTCGATAGCCAAAGACAACAAGGAACTTGCCCTTTTGACCCGGTCGATCCTCGAAATCATCATCGACATAGCGTCATATATTGAGGTGCCGGCCGTGCATGTAGAGGAGAAGCGGGTGAATCCGACCATGCCGGCGGAAACGGTGCAGGGCAACCCCGTTCCCCCGCTCATCAGGATACATGGTTCTTCCGAAAAACCCGACGATGCCTTCATTGCGATCCCTTACCGGAATCACTGGTTCTGGATCGATGACCGCGACTTCCGTTCGAAGGCGCTATTTTCATTCCTGATGTTCATCTTTTCTCTTACCGAGACAGGGGGAAAGGAGGGCGCTCCGATCATCACGGTTCCTGCCGGATAGTGCAATGCATTCAATATAAAAATTTAAGGAAGGATCATCATGAAAAGCAAGAAAGAAAAATCACCATTACTTTCACGCCGTAATTTCATCACAAAAGCAGGTATCTTCCTCGCAGGAGGCATCACAGGCCATGGTACCGGCTTGGCAGCTACTCCTGCCCAGACAGTACCTGAACCCCCTCCACTGCCATGGAGGTGGGTCAAGCTTGATCCCCTGGAAGCAGGAAGACGGGCTTATCGGAGTTACCTTGAAAAGAAGGGTTGAGGAAACGGCGCCTGGCTGGGGGTCCTCAGCCTCTTAAAAGAGAAAGTTGGTTATCCGTGGACAACAATGCCGCAGTATATGTTCCAACATGTTGCAGCCGGTTACGGCGCGCATGGGACACTATGCGGCGCTCTTGGTGTCTGCTCCGCCCTTATCAACATGGTCGCTTATGATGAGAAAGGTACCTATGTAACAATGATAGATCGTCTGATGTACGGGTACGCTCAGACTGAATTTCCTACTTACCGTTTTGATGACATCTCCTCAATTCCCAAACAGGTTAAGACGAGGGCGATGTCACCCTTATGCCATACCTCGGTTTCGAAGTGGTCTCTGGCCGCCGGTACCCAGGTGAATTCCAAACAGAAAAAGGAGCGCTGCGCCAAAGTAACAGGAGAGGTCGTGTATCAGGTGGTGTCCCATCTCAATGAATACTTTGACGGAAAATGGACCCCTCCAAAATGGTCGCCAAAAGAAGAAATTGCCCATTGCTGGAGATGTCATGGGTCGGACGATATGTGGCATGATAAGGTAAGTCTCAACAATCAGCAGGGACATATGGACTGCCTTCTCTGCCATCAGGATCACACGAAGAAAAAGCCGAAGAAGGGGGGATAACGTTATCAATAGGTTTGCAAGTAAGGCGACATTATGGAGAAAATAGCTAACGCGGCTAACGCCCCCCAACCCCCTCTTAAGATAAGAGGGGGCAAGGGGGAGTTATGAAAATTTGATCGCTTACTTATTAGTAATAAGGTTATAGGTATGAAAACATTAATTAAAAAATCCCTCCTACCATCCCTTTGTCAAAGGGAGGGAAATACCCCTCTTTGGCAAAGAGGGGCAAGGGGAGATTTTTCAATAAGGATGCCTTACGTATACTCTAAAATAAGTCTTAAGATAGTGCCGTATAGGGTTGCGTGGTCGATTACATCATGCTAGTATGAGTACTATCTAATACGCAGGCAATCTGCGAAAAAATGAATGGAGGAGATGCGATGAAGATGACAGATTCAGGAAGGATTATCAAAATTTCAGGTATGTGTTTGGTTATGGCTGCGCTTGTGTGCTCTTTCGCAATGGCGCAGGACAATCCGACGGACAACATGCAGATACTTATTGAGAAGATCAAGGCTGACAAGAAACTGCTCGTTGCCGAGAACATGCAGCTTTCGGAAGCAGAGGCCGGGAAATTCTGGCCGGTCTATGATCAGTATCAAAACGAGCTATTTATCCTGCGCACGCGTTCACTGAAGCTCGTTGAAAACTATGCTGAACATTACGAATCAATGACGAATGACATTGCGAAAAAATTGCTTGATGAATACCTGACCATCGAGAGACTTCGGCAAAAGGTCCGGGAAGCCTATCTGCCAAAGTTCCGCAAGGTTCTTCCCGAAATAAAAGTTGCACGCTATTACCAGATCGAGAATAAAATCAGCGCTGTTGTAAGTTTTGAGCTTGCGAAACAAATACCGCTCGTAAAACCAAATTAATAAATGTAAAGGAGAGATTAACCATGACAAGATCTATCAATATAATAACGCTGTTGTGCATGATTCTTATTGCAGCAATATCTTTTATTATAGGCCCGGAGCAAACCCTTGCGGCAAGTGGAGCGGAGATTGACCGTGAGGTCGATTCCGCGCTCAATACCCTGTTCGCCAAGTCGGACTCCGCCAAGGTGCTTGCGGAAAAGGCAAAAGCTATCCTCGTTTTCCCTGCTATAACAAAGGCCGGTTTTATTGTCGGCGGGCAATATGGTCAGGGTGCGCTCCGTGAGAACGGCAAAACAACCGGATACTATAGCAGTGTCGCTGCCTCGTATGGTCTTCAGGCCGGGATTCAGAAGTTCGGCTATGCACTGTTCTTCATGACTGACTCCGCGCGTCAATATCTCGACAGGAGCGACGGGTGGGAGATCGGCGCCGGTCCGAGCATTGTCGTTGTTGATGTCGGCGCAGCCGGCTCGCTCACAACGACTACCGCCAAGTCCGA
>Ga0316628_100003475_pt1 | contig 12134 bp, 10 predicted proteins | sample OWC_Aug_M2_C1_D5_FD_207648 | JGI IMG/M metagenome (GOLD analysis project Ga0316628, IMG submission 207648) | Wetland soil microbial communities from Old Woman Creek delta, Ohio, United States - OWC_Aug_M2_C1_D5_C | ecosystem: Environmental > Terrestrial > Soil > Wetlands | place: USA: Ohio...
CGCAGAGGACGCCCAGATGGAGGCTGCGGTGGTAAGGCCGCTGATATTGAGCCCGTCGCGCATGATGACGCCGGCGCCAAGGAAGCCGATGCCCGTCACGATGCCCTGGATGATGCGGGTGGGGTCGCCTGCCAAGCTGGTATTCACCTGTCCGCCATACCAGTAGTGGGGGTAGCCGGCGAGGACAGTGAGCGCGGCTGCGGCCATGCATACGAGGCCATAGGTGCGCATGCCCGCAGCGCGGCCGTGATAGGAGCGTTCATAGCCGACGATGAGTCCGAGTACGAGGGCTCCGAGCAAGTTGAAAAACACGACCATGTTCGTCGCGACTTCGGGCGCAGACCAATAAACCGACAGATTGGAAACCGATAGTTCGTTCATTCTTGTGCCCCCTGTTTATTGTGGGGAGAGTGTACAAGAAACGAATGCGAATTTCTTTGTGCCCGGATCGTGCGCGGCAGATCCGGCAGGTGTTGCGAGTGGTCAGGAACTTGAATGCCAATCCTCAGGAGAGGTGCCAGAATCCTTTGGACTTTTTTTAATCAGGGGGCAGATGAGAATAATGCCGGAAAGCGCGACCGGAGGAGAATAACCCAGGAAAAGCAGTCAGAAGGGGGTATTGTTAAAATTGCGTTAAGACTCAACAACATGTGCTAAAGGGTTATCCCTTTGGAGTTAGTTGCAGCACGATGGGTTACTGAGTAACATAGTAGATTAGAAAATAATTATAGAGCTCATGTAGTCGGGGGTGTTCTACAGTGCGGCAAGAAACCTGCCGGTATGCATATCAAGATTTTGAAGCCCGAATCCATATGCTCCGGCGGCGAGTGATGTGTTTATATTTTCATAATAAAGGGATGAGAAGTCATGACTGATAATGTAGATCGCAGTAAGCGGCGACTCCTGCTTGCCGCCACCACAGCAGCGGGCGGTGTTGCGGCAGTAGGTGCGGCCACGCCATTTGTGCTGAGCTTTATGCCCAGCGAGCGTGCCAAGGCCGCAGGCGCGCCGGTTGAGGTGGACATAAGCGCCATCGCGCCAGGCACGATGAAGGTCGTTGAGTGGCAGGGCAAACCTGTGTGGATCGTGCGCCGCACCCCCGAGATGCTCGCTTTGCTCTCCAAGCACGATGACGAGTTGACCGACCCGACCTGCTCTGTTCCGCAACAACCCGAATACTGCAAGAACGCCAGCCGGTCCATCAAGCCCGAAATCTTCGTGGTCATCGGTATTTGCACCCATCTGGGATGTTCCCCGAGTTTCCGCCCGGAAGCGGCTCCTGCCGACCTTGGCGCTAACTGGGGCGGCGGCTGGTTCTGCCCCTGCCACGGTTCACGCTTCGATCTGGCGGCGCGCGTCTACAAGGGTTCACCCGCACCAACCAATCTGATTATCCCCCCGCACCAGTACGTCAGCGAGAACATGCTGTTGATCGGCGATGACGAGAAAAAGGGAGCTGCATAATGAAAATCTTGAAAAACCTGGTCGGGTGGGTCGATGACCGCTTTCCGTTGCTGGACACCTGGAAGGAGCACCTCTCCGAATATTACGCGCCGAAAAACTTCAACTTCTGGTATTTCTTCGGTTCCCTCGCGCTGCTGGTTCTGGTGATCCAGATCGCCAGCGGTATTTTCCTGACCATGAGCTATAAGCCCGACGCGTTGATCGCCTTCGCTTCCGTCGAATACATCATGCGCGATGTGCAATGGGGCTGGCTGCTGCGCTACGTTCACTCTACTGGCGCTTCCATGTTCTTCGTGGTGGTGTACCTGCATATGTTCCGCGGCATGATGTATGGTTCCTATCGCAAGCCGCGCGAATTGCTGTGGATCATCGGTGTGGTCATTTATCTGGCACTGATGGCCGAGGCATTCATGGGCTACCTGTTGCCATGGGGGCAGATGTCGTTCTGGGGCGCGCAGGTGATCGTTAACCTGTTCTCTTCCGTGCCGTTCATTGGCCCTGACCTGTCAGTATTGATCCGCGGTGACTATGTGATTTCGGATGCGACGCTGAACCGTTTCTTTGCGCTGCACGTTGCCGCGATTCCGCTGGTTCTCGTGGGCATCGTTTTCGTGCACCTCGTTGCCTTGCACAAGGTAGGTTCCAACAATCCGGACGGTATCGAGATCAAGAAACACAAGGACGCCAAGGGCCACCCGGTTGACGGCATCCCCTTCCATCCCTTCTATACCGTGAAGGATATGGTGGGTGTGGTGGGTTTCCTCATCATCTTCTGCGCGATCATCTTCTTTGCACCGGATATGGGGGGGTATTTCCTCGAAGCCAATAACTTCGTTCCGGCCAATCCAATGCAGACGCCAGCGCATATTGCGCCGGTTTGGTATTTCACCCCCTATTACGCCATCCTGCGTGCGGTACCGCCTATGTTCGGTTCGCAATTCCCGGGTGTGATCGCGATGGGTATCGGTGCAATCGCCATCGTGTTCCTGCCCTGGCTGGATCGCGGAAAGGTCAAGTCGATCCGTTATCGCGGGCCGATCTTCAAGGCATTCCTGGCGGCGTTCGTGGTGAGCTTCATCGGTCTGGGCTACCTGGGTTTGCTTCCCGCTACTCCGACCTACACCCTGATCTCGCGCATCCTGTCGGTCGTGTACTTCGCATTCTTCATTCTGATGCCGTGGTACACCAAGATCGACAAGTGCAAGCCCGAGCCTGATCGTGTGACGTTCAAATAATCGAGATGGAGTCGTTGACATGAAAGTAATCAAAAAACTATGGCTGCTGGCAGTGATGCTGGTGGCACCAGCGATTGCGATCGCCAGCACTGCGACTGTTCAGCTGGACCATGCGCCGGCCAGTCTGAGTGACAAGGCCTCTCTTCAGCGCGGTGCGCAGTTCTTCACGGCCAACTGCCTGGCTTGCCACAGCGCCGCCTACATGCGCTATAACCGCCTGAAAGACATCGGCATGAGCGAGGACGAGATCAAGAAAATGCTGCCGGAAGGAAGCAAGCTTGGCTCGACCATGAAGGGCATGATGGATGCGGAATCCGCGAAAGCGGCCTTCGGTGTTGCGCCACCCGACCTGTCGGTTGTTGCACGTTCACGTGGTGCGGACTGGCTGTACACCTACCTGCGCAGTTTCTATGTGGACCCCAGCCGGCCGTCCGGCGTGAACAACCTGGTTTTCCCCGGTGTGGCCATGCCGAACATTCTGGGGCCGCTGCAGGGCGATCAGGCGTTGCAGGTCGAAAAACATGAAGGTCACGAAGCGCAGATGTTGAAGCTGACCAGTCCAGGCTCGATGAGTACCAAGGAGTTCGATGCGACCGCCGGCGATCTGGTCAATTATCTCGACTTCATGGGCGAGCCGGCCAAGCTGGTGCGCTATAAGCTTGGCTACATCGTGCTGGCTTTCCTGTTTGTGCTTTTGGTCCTGACTTACTTGCTGAAGAAGGAGTTCTGGAGGGAAATCCACTGACGCCGGATTGAATTTACCGGTTGGTTTGTGGTAACTTCCGCAACCCGTTTTACCAAGTGCCAAACGGCGGAGCTGCAAAAGCTCCGCCTTTTGGTTTTTTGCAACAGCGTTTTATCGTGTAGGTGGTTCTTATGATGACACTTTATTCCGGGACGACCGATCCCTACAGCCACCGTTGCCGCTTCGTGCTGTTTGAGAAGGGCATGGATTTCCAGGTTATTGACGTGGACGTCTTCAACAAGCCGGAAGACCTGGCGGTGATGAATCCGTATAACACCGTGCCGGTTCTGGTCGAGCGCGACCTCATCCTGTATGAGGCCAACATCATCAACGAATACATCGACGAGCGCTTCCCGCATCCGCAATTGATGCCGCCCGATCCCGTGATGCGCGCCCGGGCGCGTTTGTTCCTGCACCGCTTCGAGAACGAGCTGTTCTGCCATATCGCAGGATTGGAGAGCAACAACGCCAAGGTCGCGGAGAAAGCCCGTGCCGCAGTGCGCGAGAACCTGACGCAGATAGCTCCAGTGTTCACCAAGCAGAAGTACATGCTGGGCGATGAGTTTTCCATGCTCGACGTCGCGATCGCTCCGTTGCTGTGGCGCCTCGACCATTACGGCATCCAGCTTGACAAGGAAGCTGCTCCGCTGATGAAGTACGCCGAGCGTCTGTTCTCGCGCCCGGCCTACATCGAAGCGATGACGCCCGCCGAGAAGGCGATGCGCAAGTGATTTGCGGTTTGGCATGAGCGAGCCTTCCACCAAGCCCTACCTGATTCGCGCGATCTACGAGTGGTGTGCGGACGCCGGGTACACGCCGTATCTGGCGGTGCAGGTGGACGAGTACACGCAAGTGCCGATGGGCTACGTGAAGGACGGCAAGATCGTCCTGAACATCGGCGCGGATGCAGCTCACAATTTGCACTTGGGTAACGAAGACATCACCTGTGGCGCACGCTTCGGCGGCGTCGCGCACCAGCTCATCGTGCCTGTCGCGGCGGTGATCGGCATCTTCGCCAAAGAGACCGGACAAGGATTGGTGTTCCAGGGGCAGGAATCCTCGCCCATGGGGGCAGTAGCGAGCCCCAGCGAGCCGGACGATGAGCCGCCGCCTCAGGGCAGACCGACGCTGAGGGTGGTGAAGTAACAAAAAAGCCGCAGACTTCTGCGGCTTTTTCATTGGAACCACTCGCGCTCAGGCGGCGGGCAAGGCCAACTGTGCCTGCATCTTGCTCAGTGCCTTCTGCTCGATCTGACGGATGCGCTCGGCGGATACGTTGAACTCGGCCGCCAATTCATGCAGCGTTGCCGATTCCTCCTCGCGCAGCCAGCGCGCTTCCACGATGCGGCGGCTGCGCTCGTCCAGGCTGGCCAAGGCATTCGATAAGCCCGAGGTATGCAGGTGGTCACGTTCCGCTGCTTCCAGGATACAGGAGGGCTCGTGTTCCTCGTTGTCGGCGAGATAGTTGATGGGGGCATAGCTGTCGTCTTCTTCGCCGGCAAGGGGGTCCAGCGCCAGCTCATGGCCGGCGAAGCGCGCGTCCATTTCCACCACATCGTGCTCGCTCACATTCAACTGCTTTGCGATCTCGCTGACTTGTTGCGGCCGGAGCGGCTCCAGCCCTTCTTTCAGGCTGCGCAGATTGAAGAACAGCTTGCGCTGCGCCTTGGTGGTGGCGATTTTCACCATGCGCCAGTTGCGGATCACGTATTCGTGTATCTCGGCGCGTATCCAGTGCAGGGCAAACGACACCAGCCGCACCCCACGCGCTGGGTCAAAACGCTTGACGGCCTTCATCAGGCCGATGTTTCCTTCCTGGATCAGATCGGCCTGCGGCAATCCGTATCCCGCGTAGCCACGGGCTACGCTCACCACTACGCGCAAGTGAGAAAGCACTAACTGACGAGCCGCGTCCAGATCGTTTTCATTCTTGAAGCGTGTCGCCAGGGACAATTCCTCCTCGTGCGACAGCACAGGAAACCGATTCACAGCCTGAACGTACCCCTCAATGCTGCCCAAGGCAGATGGCATCGGTAGACTCATGATTGCACTCATGGCATTTCCTCCTGAATTAAGTTTAGCACTCGCGCGGTTTGAGTGCCAAGTCGGTGAAAGGTTCGGGCCAGGACATTCTTCCGTGGAAAGGAGGTGGTTCGCGGAAATACAGCGGAAGACAAACAAATACAGCGGAAGACATTTGTCTCCCCTCGGCGGCCATGAATAGGCTTCGACGGGCAGGCCGGGGTTCAGGCGCATCAACGCCTCGCCCAAGTAACGGCTCAGCACCAGTTCCTTCTCGCTCTCGCGACCGAGCGTGCCCTCCTTGCCCAGCGTCTCGTCCATGGCGTAGACGGAGTCGTCCCAGTGCAAATCTTGCCGCAGATAGTCTGCAGTGGTTTGCTGCACCAGGGTGTCTTCCGTCATGGAGTTCATACAGCCAGCTCTCCATTCATCAGGCGCGGGAGGAGAATGTCACGGGCCTTGGCCGATGCTGAAATCTGATTTTCGAGTAGCCTTTTCTGTTCAAGAATATCGTAAACATATTCGCGAAAAGACACTTGAAGATTTTTTCGTGGGATGAGCAATTTTGCAGCCCCTAACTTTTTTTTCGGCGGCGGAAAGTTCATGTTCTTTCTTGTTCAGGCGCTTCGGAACAAACGCGCGAGTTTTGACGATCAGACGTTTGTTAAAGACATCCTCAAGAAGTGAGAGGCTGACACGAGTCGGACGGTGAAGCTTCAGCTTCACGCGCTTGTTGCCGGTGCTGACTTCGGATTCCGGCAATCGATCAGGAAATCTCAGGACAAACGCACAATCACTGACCCGATTAGCCCAGACGATCCTGTACAGGCCCGGGTCGATTGGGAGCTCGGTGGGTTTGATGACGTTGATTACGTTATGACGACCAAGTTTCTCGGTCATGGTCGTCGGTTGAAAATGATTCCCATCCTTTAGCGAGTTTCCTCCGACCGGTGGGAGCTACATTCTCCGAATAATCTGATTGTCGCACCACAGGCAACTGAGGCACGTTCCATTGCGAAGCACTTTGGCCGCTTAGCGTAAACAAGGAGGTTTGTGATGCAGATCTCAGCAGAAATTAGGTGGTTCTGGCTGAATGCCCCGCCTACAGGTTTGCAGAAATGGTTCTTTGACCCGGCGATTCACGGCTGCGGCATTGGCGGAGGGATTGAACGAACGGACGAGTACCTATGCGATGCTACGCAATCTGAACTGGGTATTAAGCGCCGGGGCGGCGAACCTGATCCGGCGAGCAAGGACTTGCCCAAGGTCGAGGTGAAGCTTGGTCTCACCGGCTTGGGGAGGGATCGCGGTAGGGCCTTTCGTCGGGCCAATAGAACTGTGGACAAAATGGACTTCGAGCCGCTTGTTTTGCCCTCGAATTCGACTCTTGCCATCCCCAGACACTCAGCTTTGGCAATCGCTGAAATTGCTCCCGTCAGAGGTGCCTGACATGACGGAAGACCAAAGGAAGGCTCTCGTCGCAGACTTGGTCAAGGATGTAACCAACTTTGATCTAGCATTATCCGACGAGTGCCGCAAATGGTTCGTAGACCGAGTCATTCGGAGCCTTGAAGCGGCCACACCGCCGCTTGACAAGGCCGTGATCCAAGCAAGAACCCGTGACGTCGTCAGCAGAGCCAAGGCAATTGCCAAGGCGAAGGCCTCGATCAAGCTGAAGATTCCCGTTGAGATGCAATTCCCCGCTTGGTATGGTGCGCATCATTCGCGACGCATCGAGACAATCTATGGCGCCATTGCGTTCGACCCTTCCTTGGTGGAGACAGCCAACGACAAATATTTGGATCTCGTGATCCGGCGACGTTACCGCGCATTAGCCCGCATGGAATTGTGGGTCAATGCCATAAGCACGTTCCCCCTGTTCCAGTATCAAGACTCCACATGTAGTACGCTGCGGATAAACCAGGCAGCAGTTCCACTCTGGAACGTGGCGACTCCGCACAGCGACGGGAAAGGCGGCACCCTACCGCGCTGGACGATCAAGTCGACAGGCAGTACGGCGATGACTCCCGCCGTCGATGCGCTATGGCAGCCGGTGACAGCGCAGTGTGAGGGCAACGTGCTGGAATGCGCGACGGCGATGAGTACGGTGTTGATCGACTCGCTTCTCGAGACCAAGGATCCGAATGCGTTTCTGGGGTCGCTAAGCTCGCACGGCCCGCGCTTTCTTGCGATCTGTAATCCGCTTCTGCCAGATGCGATCCCAAACTTCATCTTTGATGTCCCGAACCAGCGCGCATTCAAGGTCGAACACGCCGACATTAAAGATCTGCAGATCGGCGATTATGTTTACTTCCAGAACCATCCGCTTTACGAAGTTTTCGAACCGTTTGGCGTATGGCACGGCGAGCACGCGGTTGTCTCGGCATTGCGCTCGAAGGATCCGCTGACAGGCATCAAAATAACGGGCCACGGCGTGGCGCCGACCGACATCGCCACCTTGCAGAGCAAACTTCTCAAGGGGCTGAACTCGTATATCAGTCTGCTGTTTGCGGCGACGAGCGAGTTTCTGCGGTATCTCGAGGGCACCTACCCGAGTCCAGATGTGGTGACAGATCAGGCGCAGATAATGATCGAAGGCCGAATGGAACAGGTCGATTTCTATCTATTCAATCGCGCGCTGTCTTGGACGAACTTCGAAACGCAACCGATCCAACAGGATTCCCTATCGGCATTCCTGATCGTGCATGCTCCGAACCGCCATGAACTCGGGCTCCATCGAACGCGGGATCTAGCGGCCGCGAAGCAGAATCCTGGCAACCTGATTCCGGTGTACTTGGCGGTCTCGGTGGCTCCGCCGGGAGACCTGAACATCGTCAACTGGGGCGTTCCATTTGTGCCAGCCGGGACGAATGCGCAGGTGTATTGGCCACTGGCAGCGCGCGACAGCAGCAACGCCGTCTGCATCAACTACCTCCGCCAAGTTGACATGCCGAGTCCTCCGCTGGCACATGAGCGCGGAAAGACTGGAGTCTTGATGGTTCAGCCACAGCACAAGCCAACCCCGCCCGGGGCGATCTGAGAGGGATGGTGCCCGACGTGACCGAGACTACTCCTTCACCTCTACAGTCGCTCGTCCGAGGGCTGCTCCAACCTGTCGCCAGCGCGGCCAACTCCCCGGTGCATGCAACGCACTTGCTTCGCGAACTGGGGTACCGACCACCCTCGGACGCACCCGGTTTCGCGGCGCTGTCTGCGGTCATCGGCGGCGTCGATGCAGTCGTCACTCGGCTGTCGTCGGCCACCGAAAGCGAGGATGAAACAGCGATTGCTTTGGCAGTCGGGGAACTGCTAATCGAGGTAGGCCGATTCGCTAGTGCGCTGTCCTCGCTCGCCCCCACTGTAGAACAAGCATACGCTGGTTCGAACTTCCTCGCGGCGACGAATCTCCTTGCAGAACTGCCGCGCCGACTAGTCGACTATGTCATCGTCCGCTATTTCGAAGCCGAACATCCAACTGCGCTCGCAGGCCTGCAGCTCCTTGGCCTCGTGAGTGTCGAGGACATCACCACACCGCCGACCGTATTTCACTGCCCTTACACCAAGCGTGAAATCCACTGGGACCGGATCGCGGCAACGTTCGGAGATCCAAAGACGGCGCTGACTAACGTCTTGTGGAACGGCAACTCATTCCGCTACCTGCCGTTTCTCGCCCTTCTTGATCGGCTCGCGACTTCTTTGGGACTGCCCTCGGGGTATGCTGCCCCGCAGCCTCAGATCCTGCAAGTCTTGAATGACGGTGTTGACCTATCGGTGCGCCCCGACTATCTGCATCTCGTCACTTTCTATTTTCCCCTGTACCGAGATCCTGCGGCAACGGTCGGATTTGAACTTCACCCGGTCGTCAATGTCGGCTCCGGCAACGTAGAGGGGGTCGCCGCAAGTGTTAAGCTGGGCTTGCAGCTTGCGTTTCCTGTTAGCGAGTTTTATCAGCTGAAGCTGAAAGTCAGCGCTGATGCTGCCGATGCCTTTGGCGTCCGCCTGCAGCGAGGGGCACCGATGGCATTAGTGTCTGGGCTATCGGGCGCGACGCCGGCAACTTTAGCGAACGCAATTCGGTTCGGCGCAACGTTGGCCCTCGAACCGAGCAGCGCACCAATTGCCCCGATGTTCAGGTTCGGGGTTGGTGGCAGTGCCGTTCAGATCGGCTCTGGCGCGTTGCGTCTCGGTATCGAACGTCAAGAGTCAGAGCGGCTCTTCATTGAGGCAGAACTCCGCGATGGACAACTCACGCTCGGTGCTGGTGATGCGGACGGGTTCCTGGCCACTCTGTTACCCAATGGCTGTATCCGGACTTCTTTTGGGCTTGGGTTTGGCGTCGCCACTGATCGCGGGCTGTACTTCATCGGATCGAGCTGCCTTGAAATCCAACTGCCGGTTCATGTGCAGCTCGGACCGATCGAGGTGCTAGGATTGCGGGTCGCAGTTAAGCCAGGTACAAACACCCTCCCGATGGAGGTAGGCGGTAGTTTCTGCGCCAACCTCGGTCCATTGCGGGCCGTTGTCGAGAACGTTGGCTTGCGGCTGGATCTTCGATTTCCACCCACTGGCGGGAATCTCGGGCCGTTCGATTTGACGGTCGGATTTAAGCCGCCTACGGGAGTTGGGCTGCAGATCGATGCGAGCGTTGTCAAAGGTGGCGGGTATCTCTTCTTCGATGTTGACCGTGAGGAGTACGCCGGAGCGATTGAGCTAACGATCAACGACTTCCTGAGTCTCAAGGCGATTGGCCTGATTACGACCCGGATGCCAGATGGCAGCAAGGGCTTCTCCTTGCTGGTCATCATCACGGCCGAATTCAGTCCCGGTCTGCAGATTGGCTACGGTTTCACGTTGATTGGCGTTGGTGGTCTTCTCGGTTTGAATCGGACCGTGGTGATTGACGCCCTAGCGCTTGGGGTTCGTACCGGCGCCGTCAACGGTATCATGTTCCCCGTCGACCCGGTGGCTAACGCGCCACGGATCATCAGCGACCTGCGCACAATCTTCCCGCCAACGCAGGACGTTTTCCTGATCGGACCGATGGCGAAACTGGGCTGGGGCACACCCACTTTGGTGAGCCTAGCCCTTGGCGTGATCATCGAGATTCCGGGCAACGTCGCGATCCTCGGCGTGCTCAAAGTGGTCTTGCCGAACGAAGACGCCGCGCTGATCAAACTGCAGGTCAACTTCGTTGGCACCATCGAGTTCGACAAGAAGCGCGGCTGGTTCTTCGCCGCTCTGTTCGAATCCCGCCTCCTGTTCATCACGCTCGAAGGCGAGATGGGCGCTCTGATCGCAATCGGAGATGACGCGAACTTTGTCCTTTCCGTTGGCGGTTTCCACCCGCGTTTCTCGCCGCCACCGCTGCCTTTCCCGAGCCCGCACCGAATTTCATTCGATATTGTCAACAAACCGACCTACCGAATCCGGGTCGAAGGCTACTTCGCGGTCACGACCAACACGGCACAGTTCGGCGCACGGGCCGAGTTGTACTTCGGCTTCAGTGCCTTCAGCGTCGAGGGGCACCTTGCCTTCGACGCCCTGATGCGCTTCTCGCCCTTCTACTTCATCGTCGAGATCAGTGCGGGGGTGTCGTTGAAGGCCTTCGGCGTCGGTGTCCTCAGCATCGACCTGGAGTTCACGCTGGAGGGTACCACGCCCTGGCATGCGCGCGGGCGCGGCTCCATCAGCTTGCTGTTCTTCAGCATCTCGGCTGACTTCGACGAGACTTGGGGGGAATCGCGCGACACGACCCTGCCGCCGATCCAGATCGTTCCGCTCATCACTGCAGAAGTCCAGAACATCGCCAACTGGCGCACCCTGCCACCGGTTGGCAGCAACTTGCTAGTGTCGCTTCGAAAGCTCGACTTGCCGACCAACACGTTGGTGCTTCACCCACTCGGCACCTTGGAGGTGTCGCAACGCGCGATGCCGCTCGATACTCAGCTCGACAGGGTCGGCGCGCAGAAGCCGTCCGACGCGAACCGCGTCGTGCTCAAGGTCAAGTCGGGTGGACTCGCAAAGAAGCGCGACGCAACCAACTCCTTCGCGCCAGCCCAATTCAAGGATATGAACGACGCACAGAAGTTGTCGGCGCACGCGTTCGAAACAATGCCGAGCGGCTTGCAGCTTGGCGTGGACGACAACGAATGGGCGACCGGTACCGAGGTCAAGCGCGTTGTACGCTACGAAGTAACCACAATCGATACGAACTACCGTCGCTTCGTGCGTCGGTTCCGCAACTTCGCCGGGTCTCTGTTCGAACACTTCTTGAAGGGCAACGCGGCGGCGTTAAGTTCGCTGTCGTCCAAGCGCAAGCACGACCTGCAGCCCTTCGCGGATAAGGTGAAGTTCCAGGGTGACACATTCGTCGTCGCGCGCGCAAGCGACAATCGGGTCTTCACGGCCAACAGCACCTTCGCCAGTGAAGCCTCTGCTCTGGATTACCTACAACAGGTAGCCGCGAACGATCCGAACCTCGGCCTGAGCCTGCACGTGATTCCGACTAGCGAGGTGAACGCCGCATGAGCAAGCCGACCAACTACACGTTCCTGCCATGGCTGCGCCAAGGGCTGGCCAACCAGATTTCGGGCGTATCAGGCGTGCGCGCCACGTTCGATGTCTCGCTCGAGTTCGAAGTTACCAATCAAGGTGCTGCGGTGCCCCTG
>Ga0316628_100003476_pt1 | contig 12132 bp, 7 predicted proteins | sample OWC_Aug_M2_C1_D5_FD_207648 | JGI IMG/M metagenome (GOLD analysis project Ga0316628, IMG submission 207648) | Wetland soil microbial communities from Old Woman Creek delta, Ohio, United States - OWC_Aug_M2_C1_D5_C | ecosystem: Environmental > Terrestrial > Soil > Wetlands | place: USA: Ohio...
AGGAACTGTTCGAACGGAGGTCGCGCGGCTCCCTGCGCCAACCGCAGTCCGGTCTCGGCGGCGGCGCGGGCTTGATCCAAACGACCCGTCCGGCGGTAGAGAAGCGCCAGGTTGCGAAGAGACATAAGGTCCTTGGGGTCGAGCCGGCGAATGCGCTCGCTGAGTGCGATTGCCTCATCGAGACGATCCAAGCGCGACAGGACGAGCGCCTTGCCGCTGAGAGCCGCGATGAGATCGGGCGAGATGGCCAAGGCCCTGTCGTAATCGGCCAGGGCCTGGTCGAGCTTGCCCTGACTGATGTAAGCGTTGGCACGAATCGAGTAGGTCGTCGCATCGCGATCGTCGATCTCGAGCGATTCGGCCAAGATCGTCAACGCCTTGGTCGGGTCCTGCCGCTCGACGGCGAGCAATGCCCACTCGTCCCGCAGCGAAGTGTTGTGAGGGTTGAGCCGCGTAGCCTCTTCATAGTGCCTTTCCGCCAGATCGTAATGGTGGGCGCGGTCGGTCGGGTTCTGGATCGATCTCGCCCAATTGCGCTCGAGCCGGGCCAGCCCGCGTGGGTTGTCGCTATTCAACGGCCCCAAGGCCCACGCCTGCTCCATCCTCTCGTCGGCTTTCTTCATCAAATCGTCCCGCTGCTGCGGATTCCCCGGCCCGGCGATACGGCCCTGCTCCATCAGAGCCCGGCCGACATCGAGGGCGTAGTGGTCGAGATAGGGCTGCAGGGTGAAGGCTCGCTCGCGCAGGACATAGCCGCGATCCCATGCTCCGTTGGCCTCGTAGAAGGCCGCTTGCCGGCTGAAGATGTCGGCGCGCGAGGCGGCGAGATTGGATCGCACGATCAGCACGACCGCCACCCACAGCACCAGCGGATAGAGGAGCGCCTGCCATCTCGGCGCCCGAACGATCGCGGCAGGAGCGGGGCGTTCACGCAGAAGAGCCGCCGCAGCCAAAATCAATACCAGAAAGACCAGCGCGTAGAGCAGCGACACCGCATGGGTGAGGTGGGTCGCCAGCGAGTACACCTCGGCCTCGAGACGTTCGGCCGGTGGTCGCCAACGCATCCAGGGCGGGTAGACGGCCAGAAACAACAGCCAGCTACCGATGCTGATGCCGGCGTACACGACCAGGCTTTGCAGCCAGCCGCCGCGTCTGCCCGCCGTCTCCGCCACGATGAGCAGCCCGCTCCATCCCCAAAGGGCCGCGAACAACCACACCACCACGTAATGCTGCACGCTGAGCGAGACGCCCGGCTTGTAGAAGTCGAAGGTGAGAACGATCAGCAGGAGACCGACCGTGGCGCCTTGGACCAGGACGGAGACGTCGGCGACCGGCACCTTTTCCTCCGCCGGCGACGCATCGAGGCCGGCGCCGCCAGCCTCGCGCGATTCGACGGACAGCCCGGTCGCAAGGGCGAGCCCGGCGTACGCCCAGAAGTAGAGTCGCGTCGCCGCCGTGGGAATGCCCACCTGGATCTCGACGAAGTGAGCCATCAGGGCGGCCCACAGGGCAATGAGCAAGAGCTCCTCGGGTCGCGTTGCGCCGGCGCGTCGCTCTCGCCGTCGCAGGCCGAGCGCGAACAGGAACACCACCAGGCCGCCGGTCAGTCCGAGCGAGAGCCCGAGTCCCAGAAATCTGAGACTGCCGTCGATCGCACACGGAATCGCTGCGCCCATGACGGCGGCCATCACCGCCGTCGTCACGAACCCGCGAGTTTGGGCGGGCGAGCGGAGCACACCGAGTCGGATCAGCAAAAAGCTCATCAAGCCCAAGAAGACCCAGAGCTCGGCGAGCAGGCCGAGCACGCCTCTGGTCACTAGCGCGTCGAACGCGGCGTTGTGAGAGCGGTCGGCCGATACCTTGCGGCTCTCGTAGTGGGCGAGCTCTGGCGGGTAGTGGCGCAGAAAGGTGATGAACATCGTCTCCGGCCCATAACCGACCAGGTCTCGCAACGGATCGGCGCGGAGCAGCTCCGCGACTCCCTGCCAGATCAGAACCCGAACCCTTCCCGAGCCCTCGCCCGCGTCGAACACCCGACTCAAGCGGCTCACGTACGGCAGCCCTTGCAGCGATGCCAACGGCGAACGGGGAAGGTTGAGGAGAGCCAGCAGCGCCAGGACGGCCAGCGTGGAGCAGAGAACGGTCACCGTGATCCAACGCCGACCGCGGCACACCCCGTAGGCCAAGACGGCGAACATCAGGCCCGCGCCCAGCCCGACGAATGGGCCCCGGCTGACGGAGTACAGGATCGCGAAGAGCTGCATCACCAGAAGCAGCCCGTAACCGGCCAGGAGTGCGACTACTGCGGCGCGGCCGGCGATCGGCGATTCCACCGCCTGACCGACGGACCAGGCCCCCTGGAGCCGGCCGAGATGCAGCGCGATCCGCGCCAAGGTGAGCGGCACGGTCATGATCAGGTACGCGCCGAGGAAGATCGCGTTGCCCGCCGGGCCGATCGCCCGAACGTTCGAGTCGATCGGCCATCCGATGGGATCGAGGCCGAAGTGCTGGATCACCGCGTACGCCGCCACCGGGAAGCTGGCGAGCAGGGCGGCGCTGACCACGCGCTCGATCTGGCATCGTCTGCGCGCGAGCATGACGAGCGCGGCAAACACGGCGACGCAGCTGAGGTAGGTGTAGGCGCCCTGAACGCGATCGTAACTGCCCCACCACGAGGTCATCGGCGCCACGCTCAGGGCGGTGGACAACCCGTACGTCGCCGTCAGCAGCAGCACCGGCTTGAAGAGCGGAAGCTGCGACAGGGGGCGTCCCGCGACCCTCAGGCCGGCGCGCCCTTGCTCGACCCCCCACACCACCAGGGCGGCCCAGATCAGAGTGGAGACGGCCCGCAGGAGGAAGATCTTGTCGGGCTCGAAAACGCGATCCGAATGGATGTTGAACAGAACCGGGACGGTCGTCAGCACCGCCAACCAGCCGGCTTCGGCCAGAGCGGCCGCCGTTGCACTCGCCTTCGACCTCATGACCTGAGCGCGCTACTTCCAGTTGCGGAGCGCATGGTCAAGTCCCGCAACCGACAGCTCGCCAGCCATCGGAGCAGAGGCGCCATGCGAACGGAACCGCACAGACCTGCCCTAGGCGGACCGCGGCGGACGGTCTATAACCGTCAGCCGCGAGGAACGCCGATCATGACGGATTCAATCGAGCTGCTCTCCGCCGGACTTCTCGCTGGGCTGGTGACAGCATTGGCCACCCCGGTGGCGATCCGGCTCGCGCGCCGTCTCTCCATCCTCGATCGACCCGCCGGTTACAAGGCGCACCCGGAAGCCACTCCGCTTCTCGGCGGAGTCGCTGTTGCCGCCGGGGTGATCGGGGCGTTGACCCTGTTCGTGCCGACGCGCGGAGCGATGGGGCTGGCCGGCTTCTCGGCCTTGGCCCTTGGGGTGGCGGTGATTCTGTTTGCCGGCCTGCTCGACGACATCCGCGGCCTGTCGCCCCGTTACAAGTTTGCCTTTCAGGTGATCGCCACCAGCCTTGCCGGCCTTTGCTTGGCCGTCTTGGGTGTTCGGCTCAGCCTGTTTCTACCCTGGCCTCCGTTGCCGATCATCCTGCTGACCATCCTCTGGGTCGTCGCCATCACCAATGCGGTGAACTTTCTCGACAACATGAACGGGCTCTGCGCCGGGTTGGGCGCAATCGCTGCCGTCGCGTTGGCCGCCGTCAATTTCCGCTCCGGCGAACAGAACGTGGCCTTGGTCGCCGCGGCTCTCGGCGGCGCGTGCGCCGGCTTCGTGCCCTACAACTGGCCGCGCGCGAGAATCTTCCTCGGCGACACGGGATCGATGCTGATTGGTTTTCTGCTCGCGGCGCTGTCGGTGATGGGCGTCTATACCCGCGGCGCCCACGTGCCCGTGCTGGCGGTCTTCATCCCCCTGTTCGTCCTGGGCGTGCCGGTGCTCGATCTGGTGCTGGTGGTCATCTTGCGGTTGCGCGTCGGGCATCCGCCCTGGGTCGGCGACCGGCGGCACATCAGCCATCGGCTGGTGTACCGCGGCATGCAGCCGGCCACCGCCGTGGCGACCCTGTGGGCCGCGGGTGCCGCCTGCGGTCTCGCCGCCGTGCTGCTGCCTACGGTGGGAGGAGAGGAAGCGCCCCTGCTGCTCGCCCTGCTCTTTTGCGCCTTGGGCGCCCTCGCCGCCGCCGCCGGCAGCAAGGGACTCTCTTAACCCGTCGCCATCGCCTCATGGCAGCACTCGCCGGTAGGCGGTGATGGTCGCGCGCGCGGCAGCGTCCCACGTGAAACGAGCGGCCTGCTCCAACCCGAGCCGAGAGAGTTCCTCCCGTCGCTGCGAGTCGGCCAGCACGGCGTCGAGGGCGTCTCGGATCGCCTCGACGCTCGACGGGTCGAAGAGCAGCGCCGCCGAGCCGGCCACCTCCGGCAGGCTGCCCCTTCGGGAGCATGCGACCGGCGTGCCGCAGGCCATGGCCTCGAGCACCGGCAGGCCGAAACCCTCGTAGTCCGACGCGAGGACGAAGAGCCTGGCGCCACTGTAGAGCGCGGGTAGATCGCCGTCTTCCACCGGCCCGAGGAACCTGACCGCGGATCCCAGCCCCAAGCGTCCGGCAAGGTCGCGCGCTTCCGGATAGCGCGGATCCCAGGCGCCGGCGGTCACGAGCGGCACGCCGCGGGATCGCAGCCCAGCCCATGCCTCCACCAGGCGCACCAGGTTCTTGTGCGGCTTGTTCGAGCCGACGTAGAGCGCGTAGCTCTCCGGCAGGGCGTGATGCGCTCGCACGGCCGCGATGGCAGCAGCGCCTTGCGGGTGGAAGATCGGGTCGACGCCCTCGGGAATGAGCGCGATCCGGTCAACGGGCAGCGACAACATCTCTTGCAGGTCGCGCGCCGTCGCGGCCGACACGGCGACGACAACCCGCGCCGCTCGCACCGCCAGACGAATGGCAAAGGCGAAGATCAGTCGCTGAACCGGGGAGAACAGCCGCGGATAGCGCAGCGGGATCAGGTCATGAATCGTCACCACGCTCGGCACGCCGGGGTAGAAGGGCATCAGGTAATACGGGCTGTGGTAGAGGTCGACGCCCTGGCGGCGCAGAAGCGGCGGCAACTGCCATTGCTGGCGCAAGGCGAAGGGAGATGCGGGCGCATCCCAGACCTCGACCCGGTCGCCTGCCAAGGGCGCCAGATCCCAGCGAGATCGTGGTCCGGGATCGCGCAGCAACAGCAGCCGGTCCTCGCCGGCGAGCAGGGGTCCCAACGCGCGCGCGAGATTGACCGTATAGCGGCCAATTCCGGGAAAGTGGTCTCCCGCGGTTCGGGCGTCGAGGCAGATCCTCATGCGTGCCAGCGTTGTAGGCAATTCGTCGCCCGAGGGGAAATCCGCCACCGCGGCTCGCTTGCTCCACCGCTCAGGCCACGGCTATTCGAAGCCAACGCGCCGAACCATGACGACACACCCGAACGTTGGACACTGCTCGTAGTCGCGGGCTCGCTCAGCTTGTACGCGTGGGATCGTCGGCCGCTGTTCCTGGCCGACACCTATCGCTACTACGACCTGGACGGCATTCGCAGACACTTCCAAATCGTGCCCACGGGCCCGATCTACCGGTTGCGCCCGCGGCCGTGAAGCGGCCGCGGGCGCCCAGCGGCGGCCGACGTCAGCTCGTCGTAGATCGTCTCGATCGCCTCCGTCATCCCCTTCGCAGACAGCTTGGCTTCGGCATGCGCCCGCGCCGCCGTCCGTAGAGTCGAGGCGTGAGCTGGATCGAGACACCATCCGAGCGCGTCGGCGAGCGCGGCGACATCGTTGGGTGGCACGACCCGCCCGGACACGCCGTCGGCCACCGTCTCCGCCGTCCCCGTGCCGACATCGCTGGTCACCGCCGGCACGGCGCACGCCTGCGCCTCGGCGATCGACAGGCCGAAGGCTTCGGCGCGCGAGGTCGAAGGAAGAGCCGCCGCATCAGCCGTCTGTAACAGTCGCAGCAGCACGTCATCGGACACCTCGCCGAGCAGATGAGCCCGAGCACGACAGCCATGCGCTTGCAAGGCCTGCTCCAGCGAGACACGCTCCGGACCCTCGCCCACTACCGCGAGATGCGCGCGCGGCAGTCGTGCAAGCGCAGCCGCCAGCACGGGCAAGCCCTTGTAGTACCGCAGGCGCCCGACGAAGAGGATGCGGGGATGCGGGACGTGCGGGATCGGGTCTTGCGCGGTCGAATCCGGATGAAAGTAATCGAGATCGACACCGAACGGGATGATCCGCACGCGCGACGCGTGAGGGGCGAGCAATGCGGTGTCTGCCATCGCCGGGCTCGAGACCACGATGCGCTGCGCCATCGACAGCACGCGCCGGGTGAGCGGGTGCAGCAGGCGACCGAGACCGGGATACCGGATCACCTCGCAGTGAACCGTAACGACCAGCGGCCGTCCGCGCCCTGCGAGCAGATAGGACAGCTCGCCCGGCGGCCACGGGTAGTGCAGATGAACCACGTCGGCACGGCTGCGCCGGAGATGCCATGGCAAAAGCGGAGGCAATGGCGTGGAGGCAACGGTCGCCAGGGTGAAGCAGCGCCGCACCTGCACCCCGTCTCTGACCTCGCGCGCGGGGGCGCCGGCTGCGGCGCCACACAGCACCTCTGGCCGCAGGCCTCTGCCGGCCAACAGCCGCGTGAGCAGATCGACATGCCCTTCGATGCCTCCGCGCACGGGGGGATAGCTTTTGTAGACGTGAACGACGCGCAACGGGTTTGCCATGGGTGCGCTCCTCTTACCACAGCCCGCCGCCGCTCGGAGACCGCAAGCAACCCAGCACGCCACCGAGTGGACCAGCGGATCGGTTCGCGCTAAGGCGCTTGTTCATCCTGGTCCGTCGAAACCAATGAGAACGAGTGGTCGAGAAGTCTGCGTACAGCGAAGAGTGCTCGGCCACCGATGAGCGCCGCCCCGATTCTCTTCGTAGACCACGCCCAGGCCCGAGGCGGGGCACAGAACTGCTTGCTGCTCTTGTTGGAGGAGATCGACCGGGAACGCTTCACCCCGCACTTGGCCACCCAGCCCGGCCACCTGGCGGACGCTGCGCGCGCTCTCGGGGTGTCGGTGCACCAGGTTCCGCTGCGTAAGCTGCGTGGGGCCGCCGCGGGCCCCTGGCACCTGGCGAGAGCGACGGTACGGCTGACACGACTCATTCGCCGACAAGGGATCGCGCTGGTACACGCCAACAGCCTGCGCGCCAGCGCCTACGCGGGACCCGCCGCGTTCCTGACTCGCCGGCCACTGGTGTGGCACGTCCACGACGTCTTGAGCCCGAGCCCCTACGTCCGTTGGCTCGCGCGCCGCTGTCGGAGCGCCATCGCCGTCTCCCAGGCGGTGGCGGCGCCGCTACCCTGCGGCGACAAGGTGCGGGTGATTCACAACGGCGTGCGGGCCGGTGACTTTGCGGGCGATCGGCGCCCGCAGGCGGCGCGTCTGCGGCAGACTTGGGGAATCCCCGCAGGCGCCGTCTTGATCGGCCAAGTGGCTCGGCTGCAGCCGTGGAAAGGGCAGCGCGACGTGATCGCGGCGGCCGAGCGCCTGCGCGACCTGGATCGCGTCCACATCGCCATCATCGGCGGCGACATCTTCGACGACGCCGTCGGCTACGAGAGAGAGTTGAAGACCACGGTTCGGTCACGCGGGCTGGGCGACCGCGTCGTGTTCGCCGGCCACCAGGACGACATGCCTGCGGTGCTGAGCGCCGTCGACATCCTGGTGCACGCCAGCGACAACGAGCCCTTCGGCCGGGTCTTGATCGAGGCGGCGGCCGCCGGGGTGCCCGTGGTCGCCTACGCCAGCGGGGCCGTGCCGGAGATCATCACCCACGAGCAGACTGGCCTGTTGGTTCCGTCCGGAGACGTGGGCGCACTGTCCGCCGCCCTACGCCAGCTCGCCACCACTCCCGGGCTCGCGCAACGCCTGGCGGACAATGCGGGGAGAGAGGTTCGCAACCGGTTCGACTCCGAGCAGGTCACGCGAGCGATCGAGCGGGTGCTGGCGAGCCTGCTAGCGCGCAGCCCTTCTCTTCCAGGCAGGCGGCGATAGGCCTCCCGTCGACATCGGGGAGGGTCACTCCGAGCAAAGCCGCCACCGTCGGAGCCACGTCCATGATCGAGACCGGTTCCGGCAAGCGAGCGGGCTTGATCCCCGGCCCGCAGGCGATGAGCAGCCCTTCGCGTTTGTGGTGGCCGGTGCGCGTACCGTCGAAGACGCGCTCGATAATGCCGGTCTTGGGTGACTGGACCGTGCTCAGAGGGGCTTCGGAATTCCACTCGACCAGCAGGTCCGGCAGATCGTCGAGATACGGCCCCTGGTAAAGCTCGGCGGTGCGCAGCACGCGGCGGACAACGGCACGGCCGGTATCGACGTTGACCAGAGCACGCAGATCGCGAGTGAGTTGCTCGCAGAAAGCCTCGGACTCGGCGCCGGGATGAATGCGTCCGGCTGGTTCGCGGCCGACGAGATTGAGCCGGATCGCGCCGTAGACCTCGCCGTTCGGCATGTCGAAGCAGTTCGCTCGCGGATCCAGGTCGGGCCACACTCGATCGACGGCCGCCTTGTGCAGCGGAGTGAGGCGCGCGCGCAGGCGCGCCGGCAGCCTTCGCCAACCCCAGCGCAGCAGCGCCCACGCCTGCGATGGCGCCGGTGGCGGCGGCGTGTGGCCGAGACGGGCGAGAATTTCACCGAGCAGATGAGCGCCGTTGTAGAAGGGACCCATCCCGTGGGTCGCGAGCACGAATACGGTCGCCGGCGCACCCGCGTCCTCGAGAAGCTGGCCGATCGCGCCATCCAGCGCTCGATAGACGTCGAGCATCGGGTTCCCGACGGTGGCGGCCATCTCGGCGTCGAAGCGTGGATGACCCGGATCACTGAGGTGCCAGCACTGATGGCCAGCGCAGTGACTCTCTCCGAAGACGGTGAGAAAAAGATCCCAGCCTCCCCGGGCGAGGAAGTGGCGCGACAGGGCGACCTTGGTGCTCACCTTGGCCACCAGCGCATCGCGGAAGGCGGCGAACTCGGCGGCGGTCCGCATCGGCCTGTGATCACAGAGACCGACGGGATCATGGCCGAATCGCCGGCAGATCTCGCGCGCCAGCTCGGGCGGCGTGGTGCAAAAGCCGCTATCCATCGCGTGCGACGTCCAATCCACCACGTGGATTCCGTTGAGATCCTTCGACGGCGCCACGTACGGCACGTCGATCACCGCCACGCGCCGCTGCGCCCGGCTGAGCGCGTTCCAGAAGGCCTCGCGCTTCGTATCGCTCGGCCAGAACCGGTACATCTCGTAGGTGCCGGGTCGAACCTGCCGGTCGCCGTGACGGCCGTGCCGCGCCGGCGTCACCGCGGTGAAGAAGGAGTGCCACACCGAAGCGGCGTGCATCCCCAGCGGCGCCAGGGTCGTTGCCGACACGCCGCGGTCGAGCAGGCGTCGAAGGGTCGGGAGGCGCCCCTCGTCCGCCCAACGCAGGATGTGGTCGCGATCGGCCGCGTCGAGGCCGACGAACAGCAGTTTGGCGGGCGCGCTCATTCGACGCCGTTGGCACGCTCGTGTTCGACGATGCGCGTGATCAACTCGTTCAGCCTGGTCTTCGGCTCGAATCCGATGAGCTCGCCGATGCGGGTGAGGTCGGGTACCCGTCGTTGCATGTCCTCGAACTGCTCGTCCCACGCTTGCTGGTACGGAATGCGAACGATCTCCGAGGTGCTGCCCGCGAGAGACTTCACCCGTTGCGCCAGCTCGCCAATGGAGATCTCCTCGTTGCTGCCGATGTTGAACACGCGGCCGGGAGCATCCGCGTGCTCGATGACCGCCATCAGGGCTTGCACCACGTCGCGCACGTCGCAGAAGCAACGGCTCTGGGTACCGTCGCCGAAAACGGTGAGGGCTCGTCCCGACAGCGCCTGTCGGACAAAGGTCGGCAACACCATCCCGTAGCGACCCGTCTGCCGCGGGCCGGTCGTATTGAACAGTCGCACGACGACGGCGGGAAGCTGCTTCTCGCGGCAGTACGCGATGGCGAGGAACTCGTCCAACGCCTTGCTGCACGCGTAGGACCAGCGCCCGGTGCGCGTGTTGCCGAGCACCAGGTCGTCGTCCTCGCTGAACGGCACCTTGTTCGCCTTGCCGTACACCTCGGACGAGGACGCGATCAGCACCGGGGTGTGCGTCTTGGCCGCGGCGGCCAGCACCAGCTCGGTGCCGGCGACGTTGGTTTCGATGGTGCGCACCGGGCTCTCGATGATCAGGCGGACGCCGACGGCAGCGGCGAGATGGAAGACCGCATCGGCACGCGCCACCAGATCGGCCAGCAGCGCGCGGTTGAAGATCGTATCGACGGTGATCTCGAAGCGCGGGTGCTGGCGAAACGAGGCGATGTTGTGCAAGCTTCCGGTCGACAGGTCGTCGATCGCGAGCACGCGATGTCCGGCTGCCAGCAGCGCCTCGGCGAGATGACTGCCGATGAATCCCGCGCCTCCGGTGATCAGATACGTCTTCAATTCCTCTCCTGCGTCATCCGCGTACGCTCGCGATTCATAGGCCATCACCGGCCCGCGGTCTACTGCCGTGGGTAAGCGAGGTCCGGCCTCGTCTCACGAGCGCGGCGAGCACGCAACCTCGGCCGGAGTCGCGCGATCGACAGGGCGCATTTGACTGGACCGACGCCGGAGTCTATCGCCCAGCGGACGAGGCGAGTCATTCTGAGCACCCACGCAAGAGCGGGAGATCCCGAGCGAGCGAGACGAGTGGCCGTGGTCGTCGTGGGCGATCTCGGGCGCAGTCCGCGGATGCAGTATCACGCCCTCGCCCTGGCTCAGGCGGGCGTCGAGGTGGACTTGATCGGCTATGCCGGCAGCGAGCTACCGCACGATCTGCAGGAAAACCCGCGGATTCACTGCCATCTCTTGCCCCCGAGCCGCTCGGCGCCGCGACGGCCGCGGGTCCTTTTTCTGGCTGTTGCCGCCCTTCGCGTGTTCCGTCAGTGCGGTCAGCTGCTGCACGTGCTGCTGTTTCGCATCGCCAGACCCGACGTCGTGTTGGTGCAGAACCCGCCGGCGATCCCGACCCTGCTGCTCGCTCCCCTGGTGCGCTGGGCACGCGGGGCGAAGCTCCTGATCGACTGGCACAACTTCGGATATTCCATGTTGGGCCTCACCGTGGGGCAGAATCACCCGCTCGTCCGCGCTGCCCGCTGGTACGAGGGCGCCTTGGGACGCTTCGCCGACGCTCACCTCTGTGTCTCGCGGGCAATGAAGGACGCGCTCGCGACCGGTTTGGGGATCGACGCCGCCGTCCTGTACGACCTCCCCGCGGCCCGCTTCCGGCCCCAGCCGCCCGACTCACGGTGTTCCCTGCTGCACCGGTTCGCCCACGAGATCGAGGCACTGGCGGCGTCACAACGTCCTGCGCTGGTGGTGAGCCCGAGCAGCTGGACAGCCGACGAGGACTTCGAGTTGCTGCTCGACGCCGCCGCCCGCTGCGACCGGCTGCTCGTCGAGCAGGCCGGTGAACCAGCGCGCCGCACTCCCCTCCTGATCCTTCTCACCGGAAAAGGTCCGCTTCGAGCCACCTATGAGGAGCGCATGCAGCGTCTGCCGTTGCGCATCATCCAGCTCCGCACGTCGTGGTTGAGCCCGGAAGAGTACCCGCTTCTGCTCGCCGCCGCCGATCTCGGCCTGTGCCTCCACCGCTCGGCGTCGGGAGTGGATCTGCCGATGAAGGTCGCCGACATGTTCGGCGCCGGCTTGCCGGTGTGTGCCCTCGACTACGGGCCGTGTCTGGCCGAGCGGGTGCAGCACGACCGTAACGGCCTGCTGTTCTCCTCGGCCGAAGAACTCGCCGGCCAGCTCTTCGAGCTGTTCCGGGACTTCCCGAACGACACATCCTGCCTGGACCGGCTCCGCAGCAACGTCATGAGCGAGCGGAAGACCTGGGAGGAAGGCTGGCGGCAAGACGTGCTGCCGCTGCTTTCGCGCCTGTGGAGGGCAGAGTAGGATGCCCCTGATTCGACGGCCGCGTCAGGGACCCAGGAGCTGCGATTGAAGGTTGCCATACTGCATCCCAACCTCGGCATCGGCGGCGCCGAGCGCCTGATCGTCGACGCCGCCGTGCAGTTGCAAAGCGC
>Ga0316628_100003477_pt1 | contig 12132 bp, 9 predicted proteins | sample OWC_Aug_M2_C1_D5_FD_207648 | JGI IMG/M metagenome (GOLD analysis project Ga0316628, IMG submission 207648) | Wetland soil microbial communities from Old Woman Creek delta, Ohio, United States - OWC_Aug_M2_C1_D5_C | ecosystem: Environmental > Terrestrial > Soil > Wetlands | place: USA: Ohio...
GAATGAAACGAGCCCACGACTGCGAGCTTGAATTTATTGAAACCGCATTCGTCGATGAAGTAATTGTGAACGGTAAAGCTCCCGGTGGCTGAATGAACGCAAATCGGCAGATCCAGCCGGCCCGCTTCCTCGTACAAGGGAAAAAAATACGAATCGCTCAACCGCTTATCCGCCTCCAGCCCTCGAATAAAGAGGCCGCAAGCGCCGTTTTCCCTGGCAAAGCGCGCTTCCTCCAGCGCTTTGTCCATGGACAACAACGGCAACAGCGCGACCCAACGCAACCGGCCCGGCGCCGCCTTCCAGATATCCACGAGCCAGCGGTTATAGCTGCGGGAGAGCGCAAGCTCAAGCTCGGGTCGGCGCGTAAAGGGTCTTAGACAAAACGTTGGGTAAAGGACTTGAATGTCGACACCAAGCTCATCCATATGCTTAAGACGCGCTTGTATATCGTCCATTTCCCGCGCTTCTTTCGGCGTCTCATGCCCCACGTTGCGCGCCTTACCCATATACAGCCCGTCGATTAACCACGATTCGCCGCCCGATGTCGCATCATTGGGCGTGGGCACGATACGCGGGCGCATGGCACGCTCGGACTCGAGCATGTAGTCCCAAGTCTTCTCCGTCTCCAATACGTGCGCGTCGGAATCGATCACAGCCATACTTTAGCGTCCTCCCAAGGGCGGCTTCGCCACGGTTGCTTTTAAACCCGCCCGTTCCGTCTTGGAACCCACGGAGTTGTTACATCCTTGGCACGTGTAGTCGTATAATTCCCCGTCCGGCAACACTAACAGCAGGCGCTCTCTGACCGGCATCGCACGGCGGCATGTGTTGCAATACAAAAGCGCCGCTTTGAATTGATCGAACTGATCCACGGCAACTTTCCCCCGCAATTAGGCTTTATGTTCTTGCTGCTCCGCCGTTTGCCGCGCCTTGGCTTCTTTGATCACCTTTTCCGCGAGATGCGGCGGCAACTCCTCGTAGTGAGAAAACTCCATATGAAACTCGCCGCGCCCGCTGGTAATGGACCGCAGATCGGCGGCGTATTTTAGGACCTCCGACATCGGCACCCTCGACTTGATGACCTGATTGTGGCCCTTGGTATCCATTCCAAGGACTTTGCCTCTGCGGCTGTTGAGGTCGCCGATGACATCGCCCATGCAATCATCGGGCACAGTAACTTCCATGGTCATAATCGGCTCGAGAATCACCGGCTTCGCCTTCTCGACCGCGTTTTTGAATCCTAACGAGCCGGCAATTTTGAACGCCATATCCGACGAGTCCACGTCATGATACGAACCGTCATAGAGCCTAACGCGAACATCCACCATTGGATATCCCGCGACCACGCCCCCGGCCATCGCCTCCTTTATGCCTTTTTCAACCGCGGGAATGTAATTCCGCGGAATTGCACCGCCAACGATTTCATCGACAAATTCGAACCCCTTGCCTTGAGGCAAAGGCTCAATCTTGAGCCAGGTGTCGCCATATTGACCTCGCCCGCCGGATTGCTTTTTCAATTTTCCCTGGGCGCTGGCACTGCCGCGAATGGTCTCTTTGTATGGCACCTTCGGCGCTTTGAGAACAACCTCCGCGCCGTATTTGCGTTTCAACTTCTCAACAATGATCTCAATGTGCTGCTGGCCCATGCCCGAGAGAATAAAGTCCCTGGTTTCTTCGTCGCGATGCACTTCGATAGTTGAATCTTCCTCCATAATTCGGTGTAAGCCCTGAGGAACCTTCTCTTCGTCGGCTTTGCTTTTCGGCTCCAGGGCAAAAGACATTACCGGCGAAAAATGAATGGGGCCCTCATACTGAATCGGCGCACGCTCGTCGCAGAGCGTGTCTCCCGTACCCACATCCTTGAGCTTAGCCGCGGCCACGATCTCACCTGCCGCGGCCTCTTTGACCGGCTCTTGTTTCTTCCCCTCCAATCGAAACATGTGTCCGATTTTTTCTTTGGACTGCTTGTTGGAATTATAACAGGTGAGATCCGAAGCGATTTTGCCTGAAACGACCCGCATCACGGACAGTTTGCCGGCAAAAGGATCAATCAGGGTTTTGAAGACGTAGGCGGAAAAAGGGGCCGTTGGATCCTGAGATCGTTTCTCGACCTCGCCGGTCACCGGATTGTTGCCTTCCACGAAGCTTTCATCCAGCGGCGAGGGCAGATAATCAATTATTGCGTCCATGAGCTGGTGGATGCCCACTTGGCGCGTGGCCGAACCGTAGAGAATAGGAAGCAGTTTTCCTTGCCGGACGGCATCACGAATGGCTTTCTTGATCTCGTCCGAAGACAGCTCCTGTCCATCAAGGTATTTCTCCAACAGCTCGTCGTCGGTCTCCGAAACGTTTTCCAAAAACTTGAGTCGCAGATCTTGTGCCGCGTCTTGCAGCTCGCCGGGAATATCCGATTCCGCGTATTTGCCGCTGTCGCCTTCGTAGAGGTATGCCTTCATCGACAGCAAATCCACGACCCCCCTGAAATCCGCGCCGATGCCGACAGGCAGCTGGAGGTGGACCCCTTTGGCTTCGACTCCTTCGAGCACGGAATCCACGCGTTCGACGATATTGCCCTGCTCATGGTCAACTTTATTCACAAACATCAGACGGCTAATTCCGTTATGGTTGGCGTGCTGCCACAATCTTTCCGATTCCACGCGCAGGCCGACCGAAGGATTAACGACAAACACCGCTCCGCCAAAAGCCCGCATACAATTAATCGCGTCAGCCAAAAATGTCGCATAGCCAGGGGTATCGATCAGATCAAAGCGGTATTTCTTCCACGCCAAAGAATGAAAGGCGGTCGATATCGAAACATGATGTTTAACCTCCTCCGGTTCATAATCCAACACCGATGTGCCGTCTTGAACTCGCCCCAAACGTTGCGTTATCCCTGCTGCAAATAGCATCGCCTCTCCCAGCGATGTCTTGCCGACTCCCCCTTGGCCCACAATGCCAATGTTCCGTAGTTTATCGAGCTCCGCTACAGCCATAAATCTGGGTTTCCCCCTTTCACTACTTTTGTGCTCTTGCTTTTATTTCCAGCAGAGAATTCCTCTCGTAAATGATGCGCAACCCTTCGAGCGTGAGAAATTCATCGACTTCACTGATGCTGGAGCATTCGGAGGCAACTAAAGGCGCTAGGCCTCCGGTTGCCACGACTTTCGCCTCCACCCCGTTCTCTTTTTGCATTCGTTGCACAATACCGTCCACCAGCCCCACATAACCGTAAAATATACCGGCCTGAATTGAGTGTACCGTGTTCTTGCCCACGATTTCCTTGGGCTTAACGATTTCGATCCGCGGAAGTTTAGAGGCGCGCTGCACCAAGGCCTCCAGCGAAATCAGCAATCCCGGCGCAATGGCGCCGCCGACGTATTCGCCTTTTTTCGAGATGAAATCCACCGTGGTCGCCGTGCCGAAGTCGACCACGATGCACGCATTGCGATATTTCTCATAGGCCGCAATGCCGTTGACGATTCGGTCCGCGCCGACATCCTTCGGACTGTCATATAAAATCGGCATTCCGGTCTTGATGCCGGGCCCTACCATCAAAGGCTCGATTTTAAAGAACTTGAGTGCCAGCTCTTGGGTCACGCTCAGCATCGGCGGGACTACACAGGAGGCGACAATCGCACGAATCTGGTCGCATCGGAACCCCTCCAACGCCACTAAATGAGAAATAATAACCCCGTACTCGTCCGCAGTTCGCTCCGCCTGTGTAAACAAACGCCAGTGAGTGACGAGCTTTCGCTCCTGGTAAAGCCCGAGGACGATATTTGTATTGCCAATATCGATAGCCAGCAGCATACCCGTCAATCAATCCGTCAGCGGAACCACGTCGCCGGCAAGGATCCTGTGGAATTGGCCACGTTCGCCTTCAACAATCAAGGCCCCATTGCTATCAATTCCCTTGGCGACGCCCGCAAGCGTCTCATCGCCCATTTCTACCCGCACCCGTTGGCCGCGGAGATTAAAATACGCTTCCCACCGAGGGGCGATCCGGTCAAATCCAGCCTCTCCGAGAATTCCATAGCACCGGTCTAGGTGTTGAATCAATCTCCCGAGAAACGCCTCGCGACTCACCGTCTCACCAGCACACTCCATGAGAGAAGTCGCGCGCCCGCGAATCGCCTCCGGCATGAGAGCATGGGCGAAATTGATATTGACGCCAATTCCCAGAATCACATAATTAATCCGTTCCGCGCTAACCGAAGATTCCGTTAGGATACCGGCCAATTTCTTGCCGCGAACCAGAATATCATTGGGCCATTTGATCGCGGGTGGGTCAGGAGTGAAGCACGCCACCGTGTCGGCTAAGGCGACAGCGGCCATGAGCGTCATCTGCGGCGCATGAACCGGCGGCAATTCGGGTCGCAGCACAACCGATAAGTACAAATTGACAAAAGGAGGCGAAACCCAAATCCGCCCCAGACGACCGCGTCCGCGGGTTTGTTGTTCCGCAATGACGATTTCGCCTTCCCGGGCGCCGTCTTCCGCCAATTGCCGAGCCCGCGTGTTCGTGGAATCAATTGCGAAATAATGATGAAACTTAACGCTGAGGCGTTGGCAGACCAGACCGCTTTGGAGTGGCTCTAGCTGAAGCGGCAAAGCGCCGTCGCATCTCACGATAGTTTTGCCGGCGTCGTTAGCGGTCATTCATAGTAATCTTCATGTTAAAATCAACCACCGGCGCTGAATGCGTCAGCGCACCCGAAGAAATGAAATCCACTCCGGTTTCGGCGATCTGTCGAATGTTTTCCATGGTAATCCCGCCCGACGCCTCCACCCAGGCGCGCTTGTTGACCAACCGAACCGCTTCCGCCATCTGTGCATTCGTCATGTTGTCGAGCATGATCACGTCCGCCCCGGCATCCAGCGCTTCTTGAACTTGTTTCAAATTCGCCGCCTCAACTTCGACTTTAGCCATAAAGGGCGCATGGCGCCTTACCGCTTTAACCGCTTCAGCAATGGATCCTGTCGCTTCGATATGATTGTCCTTAACCAGGGCGGCATCGTATAGCCCGATCCGGTGGTTCGTGCCGCCACCCATTCGAACAGCGTATTTTTCCAGAGTTCGAAGCCCCGGCGTCGTCTTTCGAGTGTCCAGGACCTTGCACGGAAAATCTGCCACGGCATTCACATATTTCCGCGTCAAGGTCGCCGTTCCCGACAATCTTTGCAAAAAATTCAGCGCCGTGCGCTCGGCAAGCAACAATGCCCGCACCGGGCCTTCGGCTTCGGCGACAACCACACCTTGCTGCACGCAGCTGCCGTCTTTGGCCAAAAGTCGGACTCGGACTTTAGGATCAATAAAATAAAAAATCCGCTCCAAGAGCACCAATCCGGCAACCACTCCTTCTTTTTTTGCGCGGAACAGTCCTTTTCCTTGAGACTCTGCGGCAATCGTCGCCATCGTGGCCAGATCGCCGGCGCCGATGTCTTCGTCGAGCGCATCCCGAATCAACCTCTCGATTTGAGGACTAACAAGGATGTCCATAAGCCTACCTCCCTGCCGGGTCGATCTCTTGGAGACGCCTTAAACTTCCGTTGAGCGCTCGAATCTTCTCTTCGTATTGCGCCGCCTTTTGGCGCTCTTTGAAAACCACGGCCTCTTTGGCTTTACTCAAAAACTCTTGGTTCGAAAGTTTACTTTGCACCCGGGAAAGCTCTTCTTCGAGCTTCCGCATTTCTCTATTGAGCCGTCCACGTTCTTCATCGAGGTTGATCACGTCGCCGAGCGGCAAATAAATTTCTATGGCGCGCACCACCGCGGTCGCAGCCCCCTTCGGCGGATCGCCGCTGGTCAGGTATTCTGCGGAGCCCACCCGGGCCAGGGAGCGGAGATACGGCTCTTGCAAGCGAAGCAATAAAAGATCCTCAGGGTCGCCGCGGAAGATCACTTTTATTTCCTTCCCCGGTGGACAGTTCATTTCGGTACGCAGATTTCTAATAGCGCGAATCGCGTCCATTAACACTTCCATATCTTTTTCCACTCGTTGATCGCGCCATGCGGGTTCGACGACTGGGTAAGGCTGGGCCATGATACCTTGCCGCTGTTTACCCAGCACATGCCAGATTTCCTCGGTGACAAACGGCATCAGCGGATGGAGCAAGAGAAGAATCTGTTCCAATAGCTCGACCAGGTTGCGCTTGCTTCTTGCGGCTTCTGTGGCCGCGCCATTGAGCGAAAGTTTGCTCATCTCGATGTACCAGTCACAGAATTCGTGCCAGGTAAACTGGTACAAAACATTCGCATAATCGTTGAATCGATAGCTGTCGATCGCCGCCCGAGCGTCCGCGACTGTGGCGGCAAGCCGAGAACGAATCCAGCGCCCGGCGAAATTCAGGTCACTAGGCGCTACAGCGCTCTGATCGTCGTGCTGCTCCTGCGCGTCTTCATCGACATTCATCAACACAAAGCGCGCCGCGTTCCAAAGTTTATTGACGAAATTTTGATAGCCGGCAATGCGATCTTCCGCAAGCTTAATGTCGCGTCCCATAGCGGCCATGGCCGCGAGCGTGAAGCGAAATGCGTCCGTGCCGTATTTGGCCATGACTTCGAGAGGGTCAATAACGTTCCCCTTGGACTTCGACATTTTTTGTCCCTGCTCATCGCGCACTAGAGCATGGATGTAAACGTCTCTAAACGGCACATCGCCCATGAATTTGAGCCCCATCATGATCATGCGTGCGACCCAGAAAAACAGAATGTCGAAGCCGGTTACCAACGTCGATGTCGGATAAAAGCTTTTCAAGTCCTCGGTTTGTTCTGGCCAACCAAGAGTGGAAAATGGCCACAGGCCCGACGAAAACCAGGTATCCAAGACGTCCGGATCTTGAATCAAAGCTTTTCCTTGGCATCTGGGACATCGTTCAGGAGCCTGGCGCGCGACGATCGGCGTTGCGTCTCGGGTAACAAGACAATCACCAGCCGCGCTCTTAATAACGTTCGATGCGTCACAGTCGATGCAGTACCACGCCGGAATCTGATGCCCCCACCAGATTTGCCGCGAGATGCACCAGTCCTTGATATTTTCCATCCAGGCAAAGTAGGAATTGCTCCACCCTTCGGGGATAATGCAAATCTTGCCCTCGCGCACGACTCGCATCGCCGGTTCTGCCAGAGGCTTGATTTCAACGAACCATTGGGGCGTGAGGTAAGGCTCAATAACCGTCTGGCAACGATAGCAATGACCGATCGCATGCCGGTGCGGTTCCACCTTTTCCAGCAAACCTTTCGCTTTCAACTCGGCGATGACCTGTTGGCGCGCTTCGAAACGGTCTTTACCCTGATAGCTTTCGATCCAATCGCCCGTTTCTCCGCGGTTAACGAATGCCGCCGCGTCAATCTTGGCGTCCGCGTCGAATATGGAGATTTTGTCCAGCTGGAACCGCTCGCCAATGTCGAAGTCGTTGAAATCGTGTCCCGGCGTTATTTTCAATGCGCCGGTGCCAAACTCCTTGTCGACGTAAGGATCGGCAATGATCGGAATGACTCGCCCCGCAATGGGTAGACGGATTTTACGCCCTGCAAGCCCTTGATAACGGGCGTCCTCTGGATGAACCGCCACCGCCGTATCGCCCAGCATAGTTTCCGGACGCGTTGTTGCTACAACCAGCGCTCGTGCGGGATCATCGGCTAGCGGATAGCGAATATGCCATAGGTGGCCGTCACTTTCTTCGTGAATGACCTCAATATCCGCGAGAGCAGTTTTACAGCGGGGACACCAATTAATGAGTCGTTCCGCCCGATAGAGAAGATGATCCTCCCAAAGGCGCACAAAAGCCTCGCGCACGGCCACGGAAAGTCCTTCATCCATGGTGAATCGTTCATGGCTCCAATCGCAAGAGACGCCCAACGCTTTCAATTGATGCAGAATCGCGCTGCCGGCTTCTTGTTTCCAGTTCCAAACCTGCTCGATAAATTTCTCGCGCCCCAACTGCGCGCGGCTGACACCGCGTTGAGCCAATTGCCGCTCGACAACGTTTTGGGTGGCAATACCCGCGTGGTCCGTTCCCGGCACCCACAGAACTCGATAGCCATCCATTCGCTTGTAGCGGCACAGGACATCTTGCAGCGTGTTGTTGAGCGCGTGGCCCATGTGCAATGATCCGGTTACATTTGGCGGCGGAATCACCATGGAAAAATACGCGCCCGTCCCGTGTGAAGGGGCAAAAGCCCCGGTATTCATCCAATGTCTGTACCATTTGGCTTCGACCGCTTCGTGTGAATATGCCTTTGCTAACTGCATAACGTCGTTTACAATTCTTTCAGCTGGCATTTGTATCTTGGATTTTAGGTACCTCTTCCACAACATCCACCAGCTCAATTACCTCCCCTTTGATGGGCTCTTCGCTAGCCGCCGCGTTGCGAGAGGGACGGTCTTCCTGATCGGTCGTCCGAGTACGTTTGCCGGCCCTTTTCGGTGATTCTCCCAGACATTGAGCCACCGCACTCTGGAGGCTCTTTTTCGCGATGGGAGTCCTAACCGCGACGAAATTGTCGTCGATTGGCATCGCCGACGAATCAACGCTGTCAATCCATATAATCGGCACATTCCAGCCTTGAAGCAACCGAATCGCTTGGGCCGAAAGCCCGTGGGTTTCCCTTAAAGAAGCGGCGTCGACGATAACCGCGTCAACGTCCTTGATCTCGCTCGATTCCGGAATTGAACTCGCCATGCGCGCTTGGTATTGCGGGAACAGCGAAAGAGCAATTGCGTGTTGCAGCATTTTATGCGGTTGAATAACTAAAATTTTGCTCATCGAATGAACCGCTTCTCATTATCTTGACAACCTGCCGACCCCAAGCTACATACAATGAGAAGGTCGTAGGGGTTCACTTAAGGGCGAAAGTGGCGGAACTGGTAGACGCGCAGGATTCAGGTTCCTGTGGGGTAACACCCGTAGGGGTTCGACTCCCCTCTTTCGCACCAAATAGAAACCTATTTATCATACAAGTTTGTCTTTCTCTAACGTCAACATGTCTCCATGCCTGTGCCTTGACACCAACGGATGAATTCCGCCCCGCGGCTTGCCTCGATCAATAAGACCCCATTCGGTCACTTAAACGGCAAGCAACGCGTCGGCCAACCCCGCTGTTAACGTTCGATTGCCTCTTTCAGTGCCATGACGTTGCCCCATTCCTCTCTTGGGATTGATTTGAAACGAATTATGAAAGCTGCGCTCCGATTGTTCTTGATCATAGTGTCGATCCTAATCCTCACCGCCTGCTCGAATCAGCCCGATGCGCCATCGGAACTCGGTTCCGATCAAGATAGGGGCAGGGTTGTTTACGTCGCTAATTGTATTGCCTGTCACAACAGTGATCCATCAAAAGACGGGACCATCGGCCCGGCTATCAAGGGATCGCGGAAAGAATTGATTGAGGCAAGGGTGCTGAGCAGCGGCTATCCGGAGAATTACAAGCCCAAACGCCAGACCAAGATAATGCCGCAGTTCCCGTTCCTGGAGCCCGAGATCCCCTATCTCGCGGCCTATCTATCTTCTGAACCCGCTCACCAAAACAAGCAATAAACGTAAAACACTGCTCGCTAGAAAATGCGAGCGTAAGCACATCTAACCCCAATCCGACAAAACTTGCGGACCGAGAGCAGCGAGTAAAGGCGGTGAGACCGCAAGCCGTGGGCATCTGAGCGCACAGGTTGCTCGCAGGCCCCGACCGTACGGAACATCACCCTCAGGGAATTACGGCAGCCAACAGATATCGAGCGTTGGGCGTTGATGGCTGTCCCGGGTTTGCCACCGATCCCATTGCTATTGAACCGTGACACGGTTATGGTGTTGAAAGAGCGTCTATATCAAGATTGACATTGTCCCCAATTCCTTTTATCAAAATGGTCATAAAATTATCTACTAAGGAGGCGTAATCATGGCTTTCAAATTATCTCAGTTGCCATACGCGATGGATGCGTTAAAACCTCACATTTCAGCTGAAACTCTGGAATATCATTACGGCAAGCATCATCAAACTTACGTAACAAACCTGAACAATTTAACCGAGGGCAAGCCCGAAGCGAACCAATCCTTGGAAGAAATTATCAAGAAAGCTTCAGGCGGGCTTTTCAATAACGCCGCGCAAGTTTACAATCACACGTTCTATTGGAATTGTTTGTCTCCCAAAGGCGGTGGAGAAGCGAAAGGACCCAGTGGCGACGTCATCAAGCGAGCCTTCGGCGATTTTGCTAGCTTCAAAGAAAAATTTACCGCAGCTTCGGTCACCTTGTTTGGGTCGGGTTGGGCTTGGCTTGTGAGGAACCCCGACGGCTCCATTGCGATAGAACAAACTTCAAATGCCGGTTGCCCGCTGACCAAGGACCAGAAGCCCTTACTTACTTGCGATGTGTGGGAGCACGCGTACTATATTGACTACCGCAACTTGCGCCCTAAGTACGTCGAGGCATTTTGGAACCTGGTGAATTGGGAGTTCGTAAATCAAAACCTGAAATAAGACCAACCGCCTCGGGACGGCAACAGCGCCGTTCCGGGGCGCTACAACTCGACCATTATCCGCGAGACGGTAGATCCCAGTACGGCTGCAGTATTCCCTGTTTTCGTATGCAGTTCCTGACAGCCGGCAATTTGCTCGGCGCACAGACGCGCTGAACTTGACCTGTCAATAGAACTATGCCATTTTGCCTCGTAATCTCTTCAAAGCATTTCGCGGAGCCTTTCTGATTCAAGAGCCAAAACCTAGGCCACTAAAAAGTCATCCGACTACGCCTCAAACCGAACGCAAAATCCCTTCATTTTCTGAGGCGTGCGATCCTTTTAGCTATGTCAGCGAGGAACTCGATCTCGTAGAGCAAAGCCTCGCTAGAGCGATCAGCTCGCGCGAACGGTCGTTAACGGAAATTGCGGCGCACTTAATTGAAGGCGGGGGTAAGAGGGTTCGTCCCATGGTTACCCTCTTGGCGTTTCTGGCCTTTGGTGGCACACGGACGAAGGACATCGTTGAAATTGCGACGGCCATAGAGCTGATCCACACGGCAACGCTGCTCCATGATGACATCATCGATGGCGCCGACACCCGGCGCGGCAAAGAGTCTGCATTTAAGAAATTCGGCCTTAAATCGACATTGGTAGCCGGTGACTTTCTTTTTATAAAGGCTTTCGAGTTCGCCGGTAAATTCGATGAGACCGTGGTTCAATGGACAGCGGATGCCTGCGCTCAGCTGACCGAAGGTGAAATGCTACAAGGGTTCTTTAATCGCAATCGTGCCGTCACGGTGGACGATTATATTGAAATCGTAAAGCGCAAAACCGCCTCGTTGTTTCAGACCGGCGCTAAAGTAGGTGCCTACCTCGCGGGCGCTAATTCGTCGCTCGTCGAAGAGACGGAGCGTTACGGCCTTAATATGGGTATCGCTTTCCAAATGATCGACGATATTTTAGATGTGGTCGGCCACGTTGAACTTTTGGGAAAGCCCACCGGCATGGATCTGCGCGACGGCAATCCTTCTTTACCTATCATACTCGGTATGCAGAACGGCCAAGCGGCCGTTTGCGACGCCTTCGAACAAGCGTGCCCGACTGAAACTCAAATAAGTGGGGCCTTAGCTGCCATCAAGTCCGGACCGGCTATCTCAGAGGCAAAATCGCTCTCAAAGCATTACGCCGAAGAAGCGCTTAAGGCGATCAAAAGGTTGCCGGCATCGCGCTACCGCAATGGGCTCAAGACCCTCGTGCAAATGATTATCGACAGAGACTTCTGACCGAGCATAAGGCCAGCATTCCTCTCGCGCCTACAACCTAATTAGATGGTTTCGGAAAATCCGCGCGATTCCGCAGTGCAGCGCATGTTTGATCGCATTGCGCGGCGTTATGATCTGCTCAATCGCGTGATTAGCTTTCGCCTTGATACGTGGTGGCGCCATCAAGCCATTCAAACGGTATTGAAAGGCAATCATCCCGTGATTTTAGACCTCGGCGCCGGCACCGGCGACCTTACCTTTGCGGCAGCCAAAGCAGCCCGGGGAAATGGGAGTTTTATCGGTCTCGATTTTTCTGCCCGAATGCTGTGGCTCGCTCAAGAAAAAAAGTTGCGCGCGCGACATGGCGACAAAATCCATTTCGTGCTCGGCAGCGCCCTAGTTGCGCCATTTCACA
>Ga0316628_100003478_pt1 | contig 12131 bp, 5 predicted proteins | sample OWC_Aug_M2_C1_D5_FD_207648 | JGI IMG/M metagenome (GOLD analysis project Ga0316628, IMG submission 207648) | Wetland soil microbial communities from Old Woman Creek delta, Ohio, United States - OWC_Aug_M2_C1_D5_C | ecosystem: Environmental > Terrestrial > Soil > Wetlands | place: USA: Ohio...
ACTCCTCTGGCCTTGAGCAGGGTGTATGCCATCGCGCCGCCGATGAGGATGCGATCGACCTTCGCCAGCAGATTGGAGATCAGCTTGATCTTGTCGGAGACCTTCGCCCCGCCGAGTATCGCCACGAAGGGGCGTTTCGGGTTGGCGACCGCTTCGCTTAAATATCGGATCTCCTTTTGGACGAGGTATCCCGCCACGGCCGGTCCTCCCCGTGCCTGGATCGCCTTGGCGACGCCGTACATGCTGACATGTTTGCGGTGGCAGGTGCCGAACGCGTCGTTGACGAAGACCTCCCCCAGGAGCGACAGCTTTTCGGTGAAGTTCTTGATCTTAGCGTCCTGTTCCGGCGTGGGTTTCTTGTCGGGGTTCTTCTTTGCTTTGTCGATCAGGTCCTCTCCGGCATTGAAGCGAACGTTCTCGAGAAGAAGGACTTCGCCGGGCTTGAGCGCCTTGACCGCGCCCAGGTCCGCGTCGCTGCAGACATCCGGGCTGCCCAGCTTCACCGGTTTGCCCAGCAGCTTGCTCAGACGTTCAGCCGCCGGTTTGTTGGAGAAATCCGCCTCGTACCCTTTGCCCGAAGGGCGGCCGCAATGGCTCATGAGGACCAGCTTGCCCCCGGCGTCGACTACCTTGCGGATGCTCGGGAGCGCGCTGACGATCCTCTTGTCGTTGGTCACTTTCCCGTCTTTTATCGGAACGTTGAAATCCACCCGCATGAGCACCGTCTTGCCCTGCACGGTGATGTCGTCAATCGTCTTTGTAGCCATGAGGACTCCTGCTGTAGGAATATTGAGTTACAGTCTGCGGCCTGCAAAACCAGCAATAATATGCAATGATGAGGTTTTTCGCAACGGAAATGGGATAAACTCAAAAGCTGCCACAGATTACACGAATTTCACCGACTGGCTATGCGCCATTCTGTGTCATCCGTGTAATCCGCGGCGGTTTGTAGAGTATCGTGCGCCGACGGGTCAGCGACTTCCAGTCGAGGGTTGTTCAGTAGCTGCGCAGGAATTCCTCCACGCTTTTGCTTTGGGCGGCCTTGACGGCGATGCACTGGTCGATTCCTTCGACAGCCTGTGCAAGCGCCCGCTTTCCCCCGCCGTACTCGGCCACGCGGGGACCGAGAAAACTCTGCAGTTCATCCCTGGACTGCTGGTCGCAGAACGAATCGCCCACGTGGGGGAGGAACGAGCCGAGTTCGAATCCGAAGATGCTGGGCTTTCCTTTCATGATCTGGTCATAGTGTGCCTTGACGAACTCCAGGGGCATTTTGCGCGTCTCCGGCTGGCCCTGACCTGCCGACAGCAACAGCATGAAGCCGTCCGCGAGGCCGATGTTTCCCGAGAGCACCGCCTGCATGCCGGCCTCGATCGCCGCCCGGTCCCTGAAGGAGACCATCGCCTGAAGAAGGCGCTGCTTGTCCTGACGATCCTCTGTCTTCTTGAACTCCTCGAAGAGCCGATTGAAGAGTCCAAGGTCGCCGGAGTAGGCGGCGGACCTGAGAACCGAACCCAGCACCTCGGAATTGACCGCCGAGTGGTCCCGGAACCAGCGCTCCGTGAGTTCCCGGGCCTGTTTTGCAAGCTGCTGGTCCTCGCCGTAGGTCGCAACGGCTCGCACGAGGCGCGGCCGGAGCAGGCGCACATCGTCCGGTTCGCCCGCTTGCGGAGTCCAGCCAAGTTCGCGGGCGCGCGCTTGAAAGTTCTTCAACAGGAATCGCCTGTAATTCGGCATCACATCGGCGGGCACCATGTCCTCGCGAGGCGACAATGCCACGTCCAACGCCCGTTCCACCACGTCGCGTTCCGGATCGGCGTGAAAGGTCTCAACTAGGCGGAGGGCATCCGCCGCCGCCAGTTTACCTGCTCTCGTCATGGCCTGGACGTTGCCGATGAGGTCCACCCGCTCCGGAGCTCCGAGACGGCTGCTCACGTCGCCGCCTGTCAGCCCGGAGAGCAGGCCGCCGTGATAATCCACGCGGTAGTACCCCATCGCCTGATCGTTGGCTTCTATCCACGCGGGGCACCTTTGAGCATTCTTCAATACCCAGTCCATCTTCGGCTGCGTCATTAGCGCGCATTCGCTCCGTCCGGATGACCCCGCTTCGTAGCGTACACAAAGCGGGATTCTCCATGATTCGTCGCCGGGGCTCTTGGATCCCAGCGGGAGGAAGCGCTCCTGCTCCAGGTGCAGCGTCGGCGCTTCATGGCTGCAATCGAGCGACACGGAAACCACGGGAACTCCGGCCTGGTTGAGGAAGGTGGGGAACGCTCCCTTGATCTCACTCTTGCCGACGGAGCCGAGTGCGTCGAGGAAGTCGGCAGCAGTCGCGTTCTTGTATGCGTGCTGGCGCAGGTACTTCTGCACTCCGACACGGAACGGCTCCGGCCCCATCCAGCTCTCGAACATGCGAATCACGGCGGCGCCCTTCTGATACGTGATACCGTCGAAGGCGCTGCCGATGTCCTCCTTAGACTCGATCGGCTGGCGGATTTTTCGCGCGGTGACCAGGCTGTCCTGATCTTCGGCGAAGAGCTTGGAATCCACGTCCTCGACGCGCGTCTTCCATTCCGGCTTCCATTCGGCGATCAGTTTCTGCTCCATCCAGGTGGCAAACGCCTCGTTCAGCCAGATGTCGTTCCACCACTCCGTCGTGACGAGGTCGCCGAACCACTGGTGCGACAATTCATGCGCCGCGATCTCGGCGTAGCCCCGCTGGCGGCTTATGGTGTCGGATGCCGGATCGGCGAGGATGATCGTCTGCCCGTATGTCACCATGCCCGCATTTTCCATCGCTCCGAATCCGACCGTGACGGGCACCGCAACCTGATCCGACTTCTCGTACGGATAAGGAATTCCAAAGTAGTCTTCCAGGCGGGTGAGAATTGTGGCGGTCACTTCGGCGGCATATTTCGCCTCCTGCGCCCTGCCTTTGGGAGTCACGATCCGGACCGGAAAGTGGTTTCTCCCCGCCACTCCGGCGTCCACAAATTCGAAAGGTCCAACGCCGAAGGCGATCAAATAACTGGGCAGCGGTTTTGATTCCCGGAAGACGTACTTCTTCATGCCGCCTTCGCTCGTCTCGGATGCGACGGGAGTGTTGCTGACAGCAGTGTCCGTCGCCGGAATGCGCAAAGTCAGCTGCCAGGGCGTCTTGTAGGACGGCTCGTCGAAACAGGGGTAGGCGTCCCTCGCATCCGTGGCTTCAAACTGGGTGAGGATGTAGTTGTTGCCCTTGTCCGTCACGCGGAACACCCCTGATGTGTCCCCCTGCCGGATGGTGCCCGTGTAGCGAATGTGTATCTCGGCAGCACCTGTGGGGACGGCCGATTCGAATCCCAGCCCGATGAAGTCGTCGCCGCCGGCAACGGGTTTTGCCGCCAACTTCTTTGAGCCTGAGATCAGCGACGCGTCCAGCACGTTGATCTTGTGCCCGTTTAACCAGATCGTGTCGGTCGGTTTGGTTATCCTGACTTTGATATCGATGGTGCCTGTGAAACTATCCTTGGAGGGATCGAGCGTCAAGTCGACGCGATATCCGCCGGGGACGATATCCTGCACTTCCGCGAGACGAAGCTTGGGAGCCCGGTCAGCCCCGTAACAAGAGGCCGTCAGAAACAGAACGCAACACAGAAATCGTGACATTTGCCCACCCTTTCGTAGAGAGTAACCCCACCCGAATCCGAAGCCGGGCCTTCCTGTCCAGAACCTGAGTTGTAATAGTAGTAATAATAGCAGGAGTCAGAGGCTCAATCATTGATCCAAAGGGGTGGGATCCGTGCACACCCGTTCCGAGATCGACTAAGGGGTCAAGGCGATCCCATCCCCACTGCGGGCACGGCACCTCGTGCCTCTACCAAGGAATTCGGACGGCTGCTCGGATTCATAGACGACCGTCGGAAGAGTACAGCGTCAGATCGACGGGCCGCAGTAGGGGCACGGCGTGCCGTGCCCTCAAGCTCCCGAATCTCCCGTGCCTCTACCGAGGAATTCGGACGGCTGCTCTGATTCATAGACGACCGTCGGAAGAGTACAGCGGCAGATCGACGGGCCGCAGTAGGGGCACGGCGTGCCGTGCCCACAAGCTCCCGAATCTCCCGTGCCCCTACTAAGGAATTCGGACGGCTGCTCTGATTCATAGACGACCGTCGGAAGAGTACAGCGGCAGATCGACGGGCCGCAGTAGGGGCACGGCGTGCCGTGCCCTCAAGTTCCCGAATCTCCCGTGCCCCCGTCTGCCCTTCACGTCACGACGATCTTCCGGGACACCCCGCTCCGCCCATGCTATTTCAGGTGGGTTTCGAACCAGGCGATGACTCGGTTGAGAACGTCGACCTGGTGCTTCTCTTCCCGGATGCCGTGTCCTTCCCGCGGATAAATGACCAGCTCACACTCGACCTTGTACCGCTTCAAGCCGCGATAGAACTGCTGGACCTGGCCTATCGGATCGGTCGCGTCCTCCTCTCCATTGAGGAGCAAGGTTGGGGTTCGGACGTTCTTGACGAAGGTCACCGGGGATCTCTGCGCGAAAAGGTCCTGGTTTTCGTAAGGGGTTCCGAGCGCCCAGGTGTCCCCGATGTTCACCTCAGGGCTCTCCGTGCCGAATTCGCTTTCGAGGTCGGTCATAGGCGCGCCCGACACCGACGCTTTGAATCGATTGGTCTGAGTGACGGCCCACGCAGCCATATAGCCGCCATAGGACCAACCGCCGATGCCGAGGCGTTCGGGGTCCGCGAGGCCCTGGCCGACGGCGTAATCCACTCCGGCCATCACGTCCTTCCAGTCGCCGCCGCCCCAGTCGTAGCGGTTGCTGACCACGAAGTCATGCCCGTAGCCGAGTGAACCTCTGATGTTCGGATACAAAATCGCGAATCCGCGCGCTGCGAGAAGCTGACCCCAGCGGTCGAACCTGTCGGACCAGACGCCTGTGGGGCCGCCGTGGATCAGCACTATCAAAGGGACCTTGGTTCCCGCGCGATAACCCGCGGGCTTCAGAATCCCCGCTTCGATATCCTTGCCGTCGTACGATCGATAATGCACGAGCTCCAGTGTGGCCAGAGGTATGCCCTCCCAGTCCTTGTTGAACCGGCTCACCTTCTCGCCGACGCCTCCTTTGCGGGAAAGCCAGAGCTCAGGGGCCGCGGACGTGCTCTCTGCGACGTACGCCATCACATCATCTCCGGCGCAGAACGATCCGGAGTGCGGTACGGAGGCATCGGGGAGCTTCCGGGCTTTCCCATTCGGGGCTACGGAATAGAACGATCGGGTAAAACCGGTGATGGCGGAGACGAGAAAGCTTCCATCGCGCCGCCAGCTGTAGGATCCGATCGGCCTGTCGATCGATGCGGCCGTCAGATTCGCCGGCTGCCCATCGCCGATCTGCATTACGAGAAGGTCGTGCGGGTCGGGACCGTCGTCGCGCGATCCCCGATATGCGATTCTTGTGCCGTCGGGCGAGAGCTTCATGTCGCCAAATGGCCCGCGCGGGGCCGCGATTACCGCCATTTTTCCGTCGTCGACTCCGAGAAGGTATATTCGATTTGCCGTCCAGTCGGGGTAAGGAGCGTCATTGGCCGACACGATGAGCTGATCGCCTCGAAGGGTCCAGGCAAAGTCCGAAATCCGCCACTTTGCTTCCGTGAGCTGGCGAACCTTACGAGATTGAATCTCAACCACGTAAATCGGAGAGTTCCTGTCGTCGCGGTCGACTACCCTGGCGTCATCCTTGTCCTTGATTTTCTTTTCCTCCGACTCGCTGTTCGGGATTTTTGCCGTGAAGGCTATCCGCTTCCCATCCGGGCACCACTCGTAGTCCTGAACTCCGGTCTTGCTCTCCGTAAGCACCTGGGCCTCGCCGCCGTCGGCGCGGATCGTGTAGACCTGCGCCTTGTCGGCCCGGGTCGACACAAACGCCAGCGTCCGGCCATCAGGCGACCAGCGAGGCCGGCTGTCGGATTTCTCGGACGACGTGAAGCGCACCAGCTCCTTCGTGTTGGTATCGAGCACCCAGATATTCCGTTTCTGGTCGCTTCCCTTGACCGGGCTGGTGACGACAAAGGCCACGCGCTTCTCATCGGGAGAGAGCTGAAGGTCCGAAATTCCGTATCGCTTGAGCGTCTGTTCAGGGCTGAGAAGCGTGGCTGTCGCTTCGACTTGCGCGCCTTGGGGCCTGGCGCCCGCATTGGACCAGACGGCGACTGCGAGAATTGCCGCCCAACCGAGTTTCCGAACATGAACTGAGAGCCGAGTCATACACCCTCCACGATCAAATCATCAAAAGCCATCACCAAGGCGACAAGGCACGAATCATAACTCGAATATTGTTCTAATCCCGCTTGTGTTCACAGCGCTTGGTGTCTTGGTGTCTTGGTGGTTAAATGTCCTTCATAACTATATGAATTCATCGGACCATTCCAAGCCCGGAGAAGTGCTCGACGGACTTATCGTCGGGGGTGGAATTTCCGGGCTCGCCCTCGCCCACTTTCTGCGGCTGCAGCAGCCGGGCGGGACGTGGGAACTCTGGGAAGCTTCGAACCGTCTGGGCGGCACGATAGGCACGGACCGGATCGACGGCTATTCCGTCGACTGGGGACCGAACGGCTTTCTGGACAGGGAGCCGCTCACGCTTCAGCTCGTGCACGAGCTGGGGCTGGACGACAAGCTGGAGCCGGCCGACAAAAGCAGCGAAAAGCGATTCATCCTCAAAAACGGCCGGCTGCATGCCGTGCCTTTTTCGCCTCCACTTATTCTTACGACCGGCTTGTTGCGGCCGGCTGAAAAGCTTCGCATCTTTGCAGAGCCCTTTGTCCCCGCCCGCCGCGACGATGGTGACGAATCCGTGTTCGATTTCGCCGCAAGGCGCATCGGCCGGGGCGCCGCGGAGACATTCGTTGACCCGATGGTTTCCGGAGTTTTCGGCGGTCTGGCCCGCGAGCTCTCCCTGCCCGCCTGCTTTCCGATCATGAGGGAGCTGGAGCTGCGCTACGGCGGCCTGGTGCGGGGGATGATCGCGCGAATGCGGGAGAAACGCCGGGATAAATCGGGTGCCAATCCCGCGCGAAAGTCCGGAGGGCCGGCCGGCCCCGGCGGCTGGTTGACTTCTTTCAAGAGCGGCCTGGACGTGCTCGTCGAGCGGCTGCAGCAGCGCATGGGATCATCGATAAAAATCGGGAAGTGCGCGGCGAGGATATCCGGGCTCGAAAACGGCTGGGAGGTCCTTGACTCCGGCGGCGGGAGTGTCCGTGCCCGCAGCGTGATTCTGGCATGTCCGGCTTATGCCGCAGCTTCCGTGCTGCACGACTTCGACCGGGAGCTGTCCGAAGCGGTAATTTCGGTTCCCTACGCGCCCATCGTCGTGGTGGCCACCGGGCACAGACGCGCAGATGTGGCCCACCCCCTGGATGGATTCGGCTTCCTGATCCCGCGCAACCAGGGACTGAGAACCCTGGGTTCGATCTGGACATCGTCGATTTTCGGGGCGCGGGCCCCGGAAGGACATGTCCAGTTTCGAACCATGCTGGGAGGGGCGGGCGACCATGAGGTCATGGAATTAAGCGACGAGCAGGCGTGGAACACGATCCGACGCGAACTTGGCCCGCTGCTCGGAATCCGGGGCGATCCCGTGTTCATGAGGATTTATCGCTGGCAGCGGGGCATCCCTCAGTTCAACCTGGGTCACCGCGAGCGCCGCTCGAGAATCGAGCGGCTGGCCGGGCGGCACCCGGGTCTGCACCTGATCGGCAACGCCTATTACGGTGTGAGCCTCAACGACTGCGTCAAATTGGCGCATCGTACGGCACTTGACATCTGCTCGGATTCAAAAAAATAACCACCAGGGAACCAAGACACCAGGATCCGGCGTCCCCAATGCGGACGCGGATCTGCGCCGATTTTCGCGGATTCGAATCCGCGCAAATCCGCGTCCTGTTTTTTCAAGCGAAACCATGCCCTGGCAGATTTGTCACTTCTAGGAGACACGGCTCAAATCCCTCGCGTTTGAGGCGAGGGTTGTTCAAGGCTATTTGCGGCGCGTGTAGACGGCTTTCATTACCTCGAACTCCCGGCCGTCTGGTCCGTTCATGATCGATCGCCAAACGCGGGTGTCCTCGTCCTTCCTCTCGGTCACTTCGCGCCATCTCATCGGCTTGCCCTGCGGGCCGCTGGTTTCGAACCACATCGTCATGGTTCTGGACGCGGGATCGTACGTTCCCTCCGAGACGGTAAGGAAATTCCGCATCGGATCGACCCAGGTGCCCACATATTTGCCCTTCGCGGGATCGTATCCGCAAATGGCGTGTCCTTCGAAGCCGGTCGTTTCGTTCAGGAAATCCGTGATGAGCCAGAGTCCTCCACAGCCCAACCGGTTCCTGGTGACGCCGCGTGAAACCTGCGCGGGTGATCCCGGGGCAAGATTTATCTCGATGCTCGCATCCCATGTGCCCACGTCGCTCTTCAGAAGTTCGTGCTCGGGACCTGGCCCGGAGGGGCGGGCAGACGAGGAAACATTCGTCGGTTCGCTCATGGCATCTATCTCCTTTAACCCGAGAATTGTGGTGGGGTGTCGGTCACTAAGAGTAGCTCGACAGGCGTGCAATTTCAAATGGCGTGGGGGTGCCGGGCCTTGTGTGCCCGATCGCGCCTCAACGAAAGCAGCAGCTGAATCAGCCTGCGATCGCGGGAGTTGGCGCACGGCCGGTCGCAGGCTTCGAGATCTTCTATCAGTCGGCAGTGTTCCCGACATACGTCCGATCCGAAGAGCACGGGAAGGCGCGATTCTTCATCCGGCCCGGGGAGGAGGTGACGGAGCCGTTTCGCCAGCAGGGAGATCGAGCTGCCGCATTTGTGTTCGAACACGATGAGATTCGCGTCGGGCAGACCCTCGACGGCTTGAAATCCCAGGATTCGGATGCCGGGGTCGAGCACAAAATCCTGCCACCCTTCCCATTCCTTGCGGCAGGAACCGCACGTCTTGAACGGGTGGTGGCCCTTCTTTTCCTTTTCCTCTGCTTTTGTCACCGGTGCATCTTACGTCCGGGCCCCCGCCGCAACAAATAATTCTGTATTCCTATGCCCGGAGGGTGTTGACTGTCGGGTGGAGGCGTTCCAAAGTGTTTCTGTCTCTCGGAGGAAATCAAATGCTCAGATCGATCAGAATCCTGCTTTTATCGATGCTGATTGCATCCTGGGTAGGTGCGATCCCGGCGCAGGCGGAGCATCTCGTCTATCACGAAATAAAAACAGACATACACGGGTACATTGTCCCCTGGTTCTCGCCCGAGCCGGCTGTGGCATACGACCGGAACATCCGGAGCATCTGGGAATTCTGGAAGAACATGAAGACGTGCCCGAACGGCGTGAAATACTACATGCAGCATCAGGTCTGGGCCCACCCGATAGAGGACGAACGGGGACTGGGAGGGGACCAGCTTGCCATGGCGCTTTCTTCCTGGAATCTCTACCACGCTTACAGCGGCGACAGGTCAGTGGTCGACAACATGATGTACATCGCGGACTACTACCTTGCCCACGGCCTGTCTTCTCCGGGTTCGGCGTGGCCCAACCTCCCGTACCCGTACAACACGACCCTGCATTCCGGCGTGTTTGACGGCGACATGCGCGCAGGAAAGGGATTTCTTCAGCCCGACAAGGCGGGGTCGTTCGCCAGCGAACTGGTCGTCCTCTACCAGATCTCCGGCAAGGCCCAGTATCTGAAGGCCGCCGTCGCGATCGCGGACACACTGGCGTCAAAGGTGACTCCGGGCGACGCGAACAATTCGCCCTGGCCCTACCGTGTGCATGCCGAAACCGGCAAGGTCAACCGGCCCTATACCGCCAACTGGACCGGGACGATCCGGCTTTTCGACGATTTGATCCACCTCAACGAAGGCAAGGTTTCGGCATACGCCGCCGCGCGGGATCTGGTAAGCGTGTGGCTCAAGAACTATCCGATGAAGAACAACAAGTGGGGACCGTTCTTCGAGGACGTCGCCGACTGGTCGGACACGGAGATCAACGCCGACACGCTGGCGTCGTACATCCTCGAGCATCCTGTCTGGGATCCAAACTGGCGGCAGGACAGCAAGGCGATCCTCGAATGGTCTAGAGCGATGTTCGGCAATCCGACCTGGCTCAAGTATGGAGTCACGGCCATCAACGAGCAGACGGCTTACACGGTTCCGGGGAACAGTCACACGGCCCGACACGCTTCGGTTCAGCTGCTGTACAGCCAGAGAACCGGGGACCTGGCCCGGAAACCGGAAGCCATTCGGCAGTTGAATTGGGCGACCTACATGGTTGGCGAATACGGCAACAATTGCTATCCCATGGACAACGTCTGGTTGACCGACGGTTACGGAGACTATGTGCGGCACTACCTGCGGGCCATGGCCGCGGCGCCGGAATTGTCCCCAAAAGACCAGAACCATTTGCTGCGGACGAGTTCGGTGATAAAGCGCATCACCTATGGCGAGGGTGCGGTGTCGTATGAGACCTTCGATCACGGCTCCCAGGAGCTGCTGCGGCTGGCGTTCAAACCGGGCCGGGTCGCTTCGGGAGGAGCCGTCCTCCCGCGGCTGAGCCGCAGATCGGACCTGGATCGCACCGAGGGCTATACGTTCGAGGCGTCGGGCGATGTGGCCGGCGTCCTGCGCATCCGGCACGACCGCTCCTCGGACGTGGAAATCTCAGGAAAGAATCCGAACGATCCGCCGGTGGCGTGGAGCCAGGAAGTCACCGTGCATCGGAATTCGAAGACGACGATCCGACTTTCCGTGACCGACGAAGTCCAGACGACGCGCACGGGCCTGCTCAAGTTCACGGTGCACGGACCCTATCACGGAAAGATTGCCGGCACGCCGCCCGATCTCGTCTACACTCCCGCTCCCGAATACCTGGGAACCGACGTCCTGACCTTCGTGGCAAACGACGGGGATTTCGACAGCAACGTCGGGCAGGTGAACATTTCGGTAATTCGACAGGATCTGGCGCGCGTCGCGGGGGCTTTTCCGTTCACGACAGAAAATCCGAGATCCGGGGCGACCGGAATCATTCCCCTTCCGGCCCTGACTGAAGGAAAGTCATCGGCCGGTGTCAACGCCGCCGCAGACAAGAACACGGAAAGAGAGGTAGCCGTCGGAATTACCTGGCCGGAGCCGCAGGCAGTTCGGCAGGTCGCATACCACAACGGCGTCGTTACCGAGGACGGAAACGGCTGTTTCGGCGGAGAGGTTCGAATCCAGGTCTCGAACGACGGTACCACGTGGCTGGATGCGGCAGACAGCACCGCGATACCGGCGAGCTACGGCGCGGGCGCAGGGGCGAGCATGCAGGAATACACATTCACGCTTGTCGGCCAGGGAAACTATAGAGGGGTACGCGTGATCGGTCTCGTGGGAGGGTCTTCACCGGGCGCCTCGAGATTCCCCCGCGTAAGAGGAATCCAGGTGTTTCCCGACCTCAGCTCGCCCAAGGGTCCGCAGATTGACTATACGAGTGGAGACCAGACTGTGGCGCAGGGAGACACTGCCGTGTTCGGTGTCCGGGCGCGTGCGTGGATGCCGGCGACCTATCAGTGGCAGCTCAGCAGGGACAAGGGGCAGAGCTGGAACGATATTCCAGGCGCAAACGGCATGTTCCTTGCCGTGCCGAAAACGTCAGCGGAGAATGACGGTAATCTGTATCGATGTGTCGTGTCGAACGGTTCACAGGAGGCGGCAACCAGCAAACCGATGTCCTTGACGATAACACCCGCCGCTTCGGGACACAGCCAGGTTTCCAGCAGCCCGCTCAAGGCTGTCCCCTGAATTTCAAGCGCCCAGCCGCAGAACACGCAAACGAAGAATCGTGGGATCCCCGTGTCCTCTGCGTCGCGGCGGTGAGCATCTCTTCAGCCGAGCAGGTGGAGGGCTCTCGCCTTGATGAGCAGATAAACTCTGGTGCCGGGTTTCAGGCCCATGGCCCGGATGGTTGCCGCGGTAATGCTGACTTTGAAGTCCATCCCGCAGTCGACCACCAGTTCGGTCTTGTCGGTGTCGAAGATCACATGCCTGATCGTTCCCTCGAGGACGTTCCGGGCGCTTGTTTGTGTCAGCCTCTCGCACGCAAGAATGATGTCCTCGGAGCGCACGCCG
>Ga0316628_100003479_pt1 | contig 12129 bp, 10 predicted proteins | sample OWC_Aug_M2_C1_D5_FD_207648 | JGI IMG/M metagenome (GOLD analysis project Ga0316628, IMG submission 207648) | Wetland soil microbial communities from Old Woman Creek delta, Ohio, United States - OWC_Aug_M2_C1_D5_C | ecosystem: Environmental > Terrestrial > Soil > Wetlands | place: USA: Ohio...
GGATCGGCGGCCCTCTCCTTTCAATCTCCGCCTATGCAATGAAACATCCTCTCGTCCAATTCCCTGATAATCAGGCCAAGTCCATGGTGGAGGAATTCATTGCAGGGAAGAGAGACCGGTGACGAAAGGTTAGAGTTTGGAGTTGAGGGTTTAGAATTTAAAATTCAGAATCGCGATGATATACTTGCTGAAAAGTTCATTCAAGAAAAGTTCGCAGGAAAGCCTTATCCCCTGAAGCCTGGATCGTCTTGAAATACTCCACAACCTTTCTCAGGTCCCTTCCTAATTGTTCGTAGAGGATTTCAAACTTCCGGAGCCGATGGAAATACCGGCGATAAGCCAACAGGACTGCATTATTGAGTTCCAATTTTTCAAAATCCTTGTAACAGTCCGTTTTGAATTGATCTTTTATCTCCCTGAATTCCTCCTGAATGGACTGGAATATTTCTTCCCTCCCTCTCAATTTCTCATCTCTCGAAATCTCTCGTCCATAATAAGTTGATAACCGTTGACAGGCCTGGTCGATCCATGCGGAGAAGAGGACGTCGTCCCCTTGGTTATGCATGGCCTCCACTACCTCTTTCGATTCCGGCCCATACTTCTTCGCCAAGAACTCGATGGCCCCTCGATTCCCAATGAAGGTGGCCATTTGTTCATTGAAATCGGTCTCCCCTTCGAAATAGACGGTAGGATGAACCATTTCATGGAGAATGAGATTGGCCAGTGCGGCATCATTCCAATCCAGCATCGAAGAAAAGATGGGGTCTTTCAGCCACCCAAGAGTGCTGTAGGCACCGGCCCTCTGGAGAAACGTGTCATATTCCTTCCCCTCGAGCAATCCCTTTGCTTTTAGGGCATCCTCTCTCGTGAAAAAACCTTTATAGGTCACCCTTCCGATGATGGGAAATTTCCAGACATAGAGTTGGAGGGTATCTTTTTCGGCGGCGCTGACCACATGGAGAATGGGTCCCTTCACTACAAAAAAGGTCGAATAACTCTTTGTCTCCCTCAAGCCCAATCTCTTCTCGCCGAAACGCTTTACCTCCTCAATAAACCGAATTTTCTCCTTCGTCTCCTCATCCACTCCTTTGTCTGCTAGAATCTCTTGAACCGGGACGCTGTGAAAGGAAATAGAACTCTGATGCCATCCCAGTTTGGAAATATAGAGAATGTTTCCACATCCGGTCAAGGAGGTCAGGATGAAGATAAGAAAGAATATTTTCAATGCCTTCATGATGAAACCATTTTTAATATATCCCTCGATTGAAATCAAACTTTCAACTTCGAATTTTATTTAGAATATACTATTCTCATGATGAAAGAGTTGTTCCATTTCTACGCTCAGAGGCGGGGTTGAAATACCCCGCCAATAGGGGCTAAGAAATGTCCTGCCTATCGAATTTCCCGTTTTTGGCAGCCTTACCAATTTACAAGTATGGGTAGATTGGGTTCTTTCAGAAAATGAATTCATCGTCTTTCAGGCGGGGAGTCATGTGGAAAGGTTGAAGATCAAATATCACGACTAGGCTCGATTGGTCAACCCAAAGATGGGCGACTTTAGCGAGCACCTGTGAGAGAAACTTCTTCCCCCTTCCTTAACTTTTGCGAAATAATCACCAAGACAATCAAACTGAACCCGATGATATCGTACAAGGGTTTGGGGTAGACTAGTGCCAGGCCTCCCAGAATGAGCATGATTCTCTCATAAAAGTTCGTCCTCTTCAAAAACCAGTTCTCTACTCCTCCCGCCAGGGAAGCAATCCCGATAAAGGCGGTAACGGTCGTCCAGATCACATCCAGCATCGGTCCTTTCAGTAAGATACCAGCCCCTTTTGGATCGAGGGTAAACATGAAAGGCACGATAAAGGCAGGCAGAGTATATTTCCAGGCATATATGGTCGTCTTATAAGGATTCCCCTTGGTCAGTGCTGCTGCTGCAAAGCATGAGAGGGCTGTTGGGGGAGAGACCTCGGAAAGGATGGCATAGTAGAAGACGAACATATGGGCGGCAAAATCAGGCACCCCAAGCTGAATCATTGCCGGCGCACAAATGACAACAGAGATGATGTAAGAAGCCGTGACCGGAACAGCGAGTCCGACGACCCAAACGATCATCGCCGTATAAATCGCCGTCAAGAGGAGGCTTCCGCCGGCATAGGCGATAATAATTGAACTGAACTTTAGCCCGAGACCGGTCAGTGTCACCACACCGACAATGATTCCAGCGGCCGCGCAGGTTGAGGCGACGCTCAAGACACCGATCGACCCTCCTCTTAATGCCCTCACCAATTTTTTAGGGGTCAGGGCTGTGTCCTTCCTGATGAAACTCACCGCAAAGGTGATCACCGTTGACCAGAAGACGGCCATGATCGGCGTAAAACCGATCACCATGATCACAACAATGGCGATGAGAGAGATGAAATGAAATCCGTAGAGATAGGTGAGCTGGCCCAGGCTATAGGTCTTATCGAAGGCGATCTCTTTCACTCCGAACTTCTTCGCATCCAATTCAACCATTAAAAAGATGGACCAATAGTAAAGACAGGTCGGAATGGCAGCCATGACAATCACATCGAGGTAGGAGATCTTCAAAAACTCAGCGATGAGAAAGGCCGCTGCCCCCAGGACAGGAGGGGAAAGGATTGCCCCGATCCCCCCTGCAGAGAGGAGCCCCCCTGCCGCATCCTTGCTATAGCCTGCTTTGGCCAGCATGGGATAGGCGACCGCTCCCAATGTAACGGTCGTTGCCACGCCACTTCCGGATGGGCCACCCAATAAGAAAGAGGCCAGTGTGACCGTCCGGCCTGCACTCGTAGGTTTTCCCCCCATTGCAGCAAAAGAAAAGTCGATGAAGAACCTTCCTGCCCCTGAGAATTCTAAAAAGGCGCCCCATATGGTGAAGAGGATGATGAAGGTCGAGGAGACATCGATCGGAACGCCAAAGATCCCCTCAAGGGTCATATACATATGCCCTACAATGCGGTCAATATCATATCCCCGGTGTGTCCAGGGATTCGGAAGAACGGGCCCGATAAATGCATAGACGAGAAATCCGACCACGACCCCGACCATGATGAGCCCGGTCGTTCTACGACTGGCTTCCAGGACCAGAAGAATCAATACAATTCCAAAGAGCTTATCCCAGATATTCGGTACCACGGACCGGTAGATGAATGCGTCAAAGTCGACCAGCATATAGACGATAACAGCAATGCCGAGGAGGGCAAGAATATAGTCGTACCAGATAATCCGATGCTTGAATCGCCTGAAAGATGGGAAGACAAGGAAGGAAAGGAAGAGGACCAACATGACATGGATTCCCCTCAAGACCTGGGTCATGATGATCCCGATGGCAGCGTAGAGGTGAATGAGGGACATCGCCACGGCCACGACGGTAATGAATAGATCCATCCTCCCCGTGAGCCGCCGGGAAGGTCCCTCCTCTTCTTCAATATACTTTTCAGCTTCTTTGAGGGCCTCTTCGGTGATGACGACTTCTTGATCTTCTCTCCGCTTCTCCTCTTCCAAAAGACCCCCTACTTTCGTCCTGGCAGCCTGAAACGAAGTGTCATTCTGAGCATAGCGAAGAATCTCTCGTTTGCTGCGGCTTCACATCGGAACCATTAGACTCCTCTCAATGACTTTTTATCATCATCCACCATTACCTTATCATCGAGAGAAGATACTCTCCTAAAGAGATCGATTCCACTCTCAGTCGAATCCGATCCCCTTTCTTCCCGATCTCGCTCAAATAGATCTTTCTATCTCGAACAATCAGACCCTGTCCTTCGCCGATCCCCCATTTAAAATAGATGGCACCGAGCCTCTCATTCAAAGGATGGAATTCTTTCGAATCCTCAAATCCATAATACTCCATGACCGCAGGGCTCTTTGTCCTCACTCCCTTGAGAACAATTGCCTCTTTATCTGCCTGAAATTCCTCGATGACGGGTTTGCGATAGACCGAGTGGATATAGAAAACGGAAAAGGGCTCAGGAGGGCTGATCCTTATTTGGATCATCCCGGGATGGTCCATGTTCTCCAACTGAAGGACCGTGACTTTCTTAAAAAGGAAAACCCCTCCTGCCACGATCAGTATACCGAGTATGCTTATCAATGTCAGGAGGGGCCAGGTCTTCCGCTTCAATTATTTAATCTTCAGTCCTTTCTCTGTGAAATATCGAAGTGCCCCTGGATGAAAAGGGATCGGAGAACCGCCGGCTGCCTGAGGCTCCAGCGTGATATGTTTTGCCTCACTATGCACAGTGATCAATTCCGGCTTGCGATCAAAGAGGGTCTTTACGATATCGTAGGCGAGATCCCCCTTCATGTTCTCATGGCAGACAAGAAGATTCCACACCACGGCAATCGGGGCATCTGCTGTCTGCCCAGGATAAGTTTTAGCGGGAATGATCCCTCTCACATAGATCGGCCCATACGTTTCCCTCATCTTGGGAACCGCATCCGCGTGACCAATGAGCTTCACCTTTATTCCAGGGGTAGCCCCCAAATCGGTCACCGCAGCAGTGGGTAGGCCTCCAACCCAGAAGAAGGCATCAATCTTCCTATCTTTCAATGCACCTGCTGATTCCGAGACACCAAGTTTATCCCTCGTCATGTCCTTGGTTGGATCCAATCCAAAGGCTTCAATAACCCTCAAGGCCATCACCTCGGTTCCACTCCCTGGGGCGCCGGTGGAAACCCTTTTCCCTTTCAAATCGGTCACTTTCTCAATACCTTTCCCCTCAAGAGTTACAATGTGCATATTATTCGGATAGAGAACGGCTACCGTCCTCAAAGGGACTTTCTCCTTGAATTGTGCCCTCCCCATATAGGCGTCCCATCCCGTATCGGCCATGATCAGCGCCAATTCCACTTTCCCCGCACCGACCAGTCGACAGTTATCTACGGAGGCAGTCGTCACTTCTGCCGTTGCCTCTGTATAGGGAATATATTTGGAGATGATATTCGCCATTCCACCACCCAATGGATAATAAACACCCCCTGTACCTCCCGTTGCAATGGATAGCCGCACTGTCTTCTGAGCCCAGGCTGAGGAAAAAGAAAAAACCAGGGCCACGATGATTGCAAAAATGAATAATCGCCGCATATATTCCTCCTTTTCAAAAGTCAAATTATTCACTTCTTATAATAAACATGGCCGGGTTGTCAATATCAAGTTTTGCGAACCGGTAATTCTCCCCGGTGGGAGCGAGTGGTCGATCCGAGGGGATACTCCCAAGGCTCCGCCGGTACCCCTGCCGGATCTCAAAAATCCCGTCACGGAGAAGGTGTGAAAAGATCCCAAGACTCACAGAGGGGACAGGGGGACGTCGGAAAAACTGTAGAGCGGCTGCCTCCTTCAGGCTTAATGACAGGGATTGAAAACCATACAAGTGTGATAACTTGAACTGACTCATCCCCCGCACACTCTCAAAGTCCGCATTCTACAGTTTTGGAGATATCCCTCTGGCCGCTCCACAACCTCCAATTCTTTCACACTTTCTTCTGGGGGATTACACGAATGGCCTGATAAGAGGGGTGCTTCGGCCTCACACCCGCCCGCTTTTCTTCGTATCGAGCTAAGAGGTAAAGGACGTCGGAAAGCCGATTGAGGTATTCCAATATCCTAAAATTATAGAGCAATTTCTTTGACTTCATCTTGGCCACGAGTCTTTCCGCCCTCCTTGAGACGGCCCGTGCCACATCCAAAATGCTGGAGAACTGAGTCTCTCCATAGATGATGAACTTAGGTTCAGGTTTGATCGTGGCCTCAAAACGGGCTGAAAGCTGACACAGCCAGTCAACTTCCCCTTGGGTAATCTCTCCCTTAAGAAGGCTTCTGTCCCTTTTCGATAAGGCCAGCTCGGATCCGATGATGAAAAAATGATTCTGAATGCTGATTAAAATTTCCTTAACCGCTCTATCCTTGCAGATGGCCCTGGCCATTCCCAAGAAAGCGTTCAATTCATCCAACGTACCATAGGTCTCGGGCCTGAGATGGTATTTGGGGACACGCCTCCCGCCTAAAAGTCCCGTGAACCCTTTATCTCCTTTTTTTGTGCTGATGGGCATAATTGAAAATGTCAAATGTCAAAGTTCAAAGTTCAAATGAAATCTAAAGTTCAAATGACAAAACTCAAAAAGACAAAAAGTTTTGATATTGAGTCATTTTGACATTCATTTGTCATTTGGATTTTGACATTTGGTTCTCTCTTGATGGGTGATCTCAAGCTCTCCTCTTTCCAGATGGTAACAGGTATTTCTCAACCAAGTCAGGTCATCCTGATCTTGAAAATCCTTGCGGTAGAAGGAGCCCCTGCTCTCCCTCCGAAGTAAACTCCCCTTCAAGATGGCTCTGAGAAGAAGGGCTGCATTCTCAAGATCTCTCTTCTTGAAAAGGTCTTTCAAGGTGGCGGGATAAACCCTCTCGATTCTTTTCTCCGTGGAGGCCAATCGATCCAGCCCCTCTCTCAATGACTCTTCCCCGCGAATCGGGCCGGCATATCTCCAGGCGATATCTTTCAGATCCTTCAGTAAGTCTCTGGTCGGATCAAACATCCCTCTCCTTTTCTTGATATAAGCATTGGCCTTTCTCTCCCATCTTTTTTTTGACGGTTCAGAAAAAAGATTCGATGTACCATGTCCGGATCCCTTCACGCACCCATATTCCGCTGCAGATCGACCTGCCGCTATCCCAAAAACGACGCATTCGGTCAGGGCATTTCCTCCGAGTCGGTTTGCCCCATGGACACCCCAAACCACCTCTCCCGCAGCAAAGAGTCCGGGAAGAGCCGTCTTTCCTGTTTCATCGATCTCAACGCCTCCCATAAAGAAGTGGACGGCCGGGGAGACAAGAAAAGACCGTTCATGAAAAGGAAATTTCGACTTTTTCAAAAAATTGAGGGGATAATGTTCCCATTTCTTTTCCGGGACTCCCGTCAGATCAACATAGACATCCCCCCGCTGGGATGCCTCACAAAGGGCGATAGCGAGACGGTCCCTTTGAGTGACGACCGCCCGGTTCAAATCCTCTCGGATATCCAGCTTTTTTAAGAGATCCTCACCTTTCTCATCGAACAACCTGATCTCTTTCGGGTAAGGGGGGAGGAAAATAAAAGTGGAGAGCCTCGGTTCAGCTAGGACGAGCGGGTAAAATTGAACAAACTCTAAGTCGAAGAGGGAAAGGCCTGCCCGGAGGGCTAGGGTATATCCATCTCCGAGGATACTTCTCTGATTGTCATTTCTGCGGTAGATCGCCCCGGCCCCTCCAGCAGCAAGAATGACAGCCGTCGATCGAATGAGGCAAGGTCTTCCGTCTTTGAAGAACCCAAAGGCCCCTCGAATTTCGCCTTCCTCGACAACGAGATCAAAAATGACTAATCCCGGGAGGAGTTGGATGGAACGGCCTTTCAATCTTTCTAACAGCTTTTTGATTAAAAGCACGCCGGGTAGTTGGGAAGAATTCTCCGGTCGAGCGACACTATATCCCATCCCCCACTCTACCAATGGGACTCCATGCTCTCTGAAGACCTCCATGGCATCAGGCCCATTTTCGACCAGAGTCTCTACCAGGCGAAGCGTGTTCAGCCCCTTCCCTGATTCGAGTGTCGCCTTGAGATGATCTTCTTTGGAAAAACGGGAGTTGACGACTGTAAAGGCGCCATTAGCCATGGAGGTATTCGTTCCCATGCCGATGGTGAATTTCCCCGCCAGGGAGACACTCAGACCCGATTTCTCCGCTTCGAATGCAGAGACGATACCCGACAGTCCACTTCCGATCACGAGGATATCTGTGGAGATTTCTTCCATCCTACGATTTCGTCACCCTACGCTCCATTCCTGATGATCTTTATGGGATCATAAAGGTTCGGGCAGGATGAAATGCCAGCCCCCTCTCCTGCTTGCCTGCCGGTGAGGAGGGCTGGCAGGCGCATTCCGTTAAGGCAGGTCGTTGATTAAGCCCGTTTCTTGGGCTTCATGGGTTTTTCGCAGCAGATGATGTCACAGGTATCGATGCACCCGCAGACCTCGTCCACCACCACGCTGAGGCCGCACACTGTGCACTTATAGCCCTCGCCCTTCTTCACACCCTTTTTGGAGACCTTTTTGGTCATTTTCTTTTGTACCATAACTTCCTCCTCTCATGATGGGTTTCGGTCACCCACCGGTTCACCTCCCTTTCATCTCATCCAAAACTCGCGGGATTCATCACGGCTTCTTCCATTTGGCGCAAAACCGAGAAATGGACCGATTCCTCTTGGGCGAGATGCTGGTAGAAGGCTTTCTCAAAATCGTTTGTGGCCTCTTCAGCCAGGCGTTTATAGAATTCATGTCCTTTGATCTCCAGTTGGATGGCCAATCGAATGGCTTCCATCTCATCCGCATCCACGGTGACGTTCTGACCCATCTGTGCCTTCGCCTGCTGAAAGACATTCTGAAGATTGCTTTGCTTTGGAGCTGATAAGGGAATTTCCTGTTTTGCAGAAGTCAACGTCCCCTCATGGATCTTTTTTACCTTCCGGATATGATCCAGCTCCTCCTCCGCAAGGATCTGGAAGATCACCTTCGCGAAATAGTTTCTTGCCTTTTCTGCAGCTTTAAGAAAAAATTCCCGCCCATCGGTTTCAAAGCGGATGGCCTCCTCTAGAACCCTCCTGCTTTCATTCTTCTCCGGCATATTTCAACTCCCATTGATAGACTCCAACTCAAACTTGACGTTTCCGACTGGAAGCTCCAGTTCCATGGAGACCGGGATTTTTTCTCCATCGGCGGTATACCAGATGCGTATGATTCCCTCCTTCTCCCCAAACGTGGAGAAGGAGGTGGTCGATTCGAGACAGACCGTGTCCACCTCTCCGTATCGTTTTGACTTCACCCTCTCCTTCCTGGAATGGAAGACCATCTGACGCAACTTTACCCCATCGTAGATGGACATCCGAATCTCCTGCCCTGGACGAAGTTCTTCCTTTAAATAGTAACGGGCAAACAGCGAAAGGGGATCGTAGGTGCCGGTTGGAAGGGAAATCTCTTGCCTTTCCATCCCCCCCATTTTTTCCACCACCACCTTTTTAAGGGCCAAATCGAAGACCACGGTTTGGGAATAATTTTTCCTTTCGATCAGAAGGCCTTCCTGGTCGACCTCCTTCACATATCGAACCGGTGAACAAGTCTCTGCCTCCATGGTGGAGGTGAAGCGATTATTCATACGAAATAAGAATCCAAAGTAATTGAGAGAGTCGACGCAGGCTTGGATCTGATAGGAAGGCTTTCCCTGTTCCAACATTCCGTTCCCAATCTTGATGGAGGCCTTAAGAATGGGAACACCGAGCTTCTTCGCAGTATATAGGAAAACCTTCCCGGGTCCAGCGGGCGGCTCGGAGATCGGTTTCTGTCCATCACTATAAGCGATAGATCCCCACAACAAAACCATGACCAAAAGAAGAAAAGCTTTAATTCTCATTTCCCATTTCCAACCTATAGACCTCTCTCCGCAATGATCAATCTCTAATTCTATGCCCTATGCATTTCTTTATCCACAGTCCGAGTAGCCGCAGAGACACTTAGCGCAGCCTTCTTCGAAGAGAAGGGGACCTCCGCACTCGGGGCATGCCCCCCTCACAGAAATCGGGACGTATCGGTTAAGGACAGGGCCTTCCTTTTCTTCCGTACTATTTTGAAGATCAATACCAGTTCCTGCGTCCTCAGTCTTAACCTTTCCCTTACCCTGAAGGTGCCATTCAACGGCCTTCGCCACGGCATCAGAACAGGAGAGAATCTTCCCCTCCCGATACCAGACCGGCATGTGGCAACTGATCCCTTTCAACTGCCGTACCACGTCCTCAGGCTCTACCCCGGATCGAAAGGCCAAAGAGACCAGACGGCCGATCGCCTCAGATTGCGAGGCGGCGCAGCCCCCGGCCTTTCCGATTTGATTGAATATCTCAAAAAGATTCCCATCCTCATCCTCGTTCAGGGTCACATAGAGGTTCCCGCAGCCGGTCCGAATCTTGCGGGTAGAACCATGGATCACATCTTGACGTGCCCTCGGTCTTCTCTCCACTGCAGGCGATTCTTCTTCTCTCCCTGATCGATCCCCGTTGAGTGAAACCACCCCTCTATAGAGAACCTGTTTCGCTCGGCTCCTGTCCCGGTAGATGGTCACTCCCTTGCAACCCAGTTCGTAGGCCAATTGATAGACCCTTGCCACATCATCGACAGTGGCCTCATGAGGAAAATTGACGGTCTTCGATACGGCATTGTCCGTATACTTTTGGAAGGCCGCCTGCATCCGAATATGATCTTCGGGAGAGATGTCGTGAGCGGTGGCAAAGAGGTTTCTGATCTTTTCGGGAACTTCCTGAAGATTTTGAATATTGCCGTTTTGAGCAATCTTTCTCATCAGTTCTTCCGAATAAAATCCCTCCTGTCTGGCCAGTGTTTCAAAAACCGGGTTGACCTCAAGGAGTTCTTTTCCATCCAAGACATGTCGAAGAAAGGCCAATGCAAAAAGGGGTTCGATTCCTGAGGAGGCCCCTGCGATAATTGAGATCGTCCCCGCGGGCGCAATCGTGGTGACCGTGGCGTTCCTCATTGCATCCCAACGGCCTTTCAGTGCGCTCCCATCGAAATAGGGAAAAGAACCCCTTTGCAAGGCCAACTCTCTCGACGCAACCCTCCCTCTCTCCTGAATGAAGGCCATCAGCCTCTCACCGATCCTCAATGCCTCTGGATGAGGGTAAGGAATTCCCACCCCTATCAAAAGGTCGGCAAACCCCATCACCCCCAAACCGATCTTTCGATTGGCTTTGGTCATGGCCTCGATCTGAGGAAGAGTATAGCGATTCATGTCGATCACGTTATCTAAAAAATGAACCGCCCTTTCCGTCACCGAGCCCAGCCTTTCCCAGTCGATGGCTCCGCTTCGGACCATATTCGAGAGGTTGATGGAACCCAGATTGCAGGACTCATAGGGGAGGAGCGGCTGCTCCCCACAAGGATTGGTGCTCTCGATCTCTCCCAGTTGAGGGGTTGGGTTATCTTGATTAATTCGATCGATGAAGATGATTCCCGGGTCACCGTTCTTCCAGGCATAGTAGACCACTTTTTCAAAGACCTGGCCGGCATGAACAAATCGGATGATCTCCTTCGTTCTTGGATTCCGAAGAGGATAGTCTCTATCCTTTTCCACGGCCTCCATAAATTCATTCGTTGCTGCGACGGATATATTAAAATTGTTGAAGAGGCGATCCCCCTCCTTACACTGGATAAAATCGAGAATGTCCGGGTGATCCACACGAAGGATCCCCATATTTGCCCCCCTCCGCGTTCCCCCTTGTTTGACCGTCTCCGTAGCCGTATCGAAAACCTTCATGAAAGAGACCGGGCCGCTCGAGATTCCCTGGGTAGAACCCACCATATCGTTTCTTGGCCTGATCCTGGAGAAGGAGAACCCTGTTCCGCCGCCGCTCTTCTGTATTAACGCCATCTGTTTTACAGCATCGAAAATTTCCTCCATGGAGTCCCCGACAGGAAGGACGAAACATGCGGAGAGTTGTTGAAGTTCCCTGCCTGCATTCATCAAAGTGGGAGAGTTGGGGAGGAAGTCCAATGATGCCATCAAAGAATAGAATTCCTCTTCAACAGGGTGGAGATCCACCTCCGGGTGGTAGATTCGGTCCGCCTGTGCAACATTCCTCGCCACACGCCGGAAGAGTTCATCCGGCGTCTCACTCACAATCCCCTGAAGGTCCTTCTGGAGATAACGCTTTTCCAATACGGTCAAGGCGTTCTGTGTCAGTTGAGCCCACCCCATTTTTCTCTCCTCCACTAAATATAGTGATTGTAAAAAAGATTAGCACAGTATTTCGGGTTGTCAAGACCTATTTTGGAGAAGTGTCAAAGACTGCTAAGTGCTCTCTTTCGATCGGAGATTCTGTTGACATGTTCGAATGGATTTAGTAACCTCTGTTTCAGATAATCCCCCTTCACCCTCCTTTAGTAAAGGGGGGTTGGGGGCAAGGGATGAGGTCTTTATATATCGTTGTGAAGCAATCAAATAGTCTGGTGCAAAGATTTTCAAAAAACTTGAGGAGGAGGGGGGACGATGGGAAAGAGGGACAGTTTTAA
>Ga0316628_100003480_pt1 | contig 12128 bp, 13 predicted proteins | sample OWC_Aug_M2_C1_D5_FD_207648 | JGI IMG/M metagenome (GOLD analysis project Ga0316628, IMG submission 207648) | Wetland soil microbial communities from Old Woman Creek delta, Ohio, United States - OWC_Aug_M2_C1_D5_C | ecosystem: Environmental > Terrestrial > Soil > Wetlands | place: USA: Ohio...
AGACGAAGCCGGCGGCAAGGGCTTCGAGCAGACCGATCAGCAGCCCTCCCAGGATGGTCCCGGGAATGCTCCCGATGCCCCCCACTACCGCTGCCGTGAATGCCTTCAAGGCGACCACGAAACCCATCGTGGGGAAAATGGCGTCGTAGTACGCGGCCACGAGGACCCCGCCGGCACCTGCCAGAGCCGAGGAGATGGCGAACGTCGCCCGAATGACGGCGTCGACATTGATGCCCATGAGCTTGCTGAGGGTGACACTGTAAGAACTGGAACGCATGGCCATCCCCATGGCGGTCTTTTGCACGAAGAGGTGTAGCCCGAGAACCAGAAGCACGCTTGCGCCGATGATGACGATCTGCATGCTGTTGATGGTGATGTCGCCGAAATGAAAGGTCTGGAACTCGATGTGTGCCGGGTAAGGCTGAGTGGAAACCCCCCACATCTTCTGGGCCAGAACCGGCAGGACTGTACCGATGCCGAGGGATGATAGGAAGGCGGAGTAGGGGTCCGCTTCCCGCAGGGGGGCAATAGCCACCCGCTCGATGACCACCCCCAGAATAGCGGTCCCGGCCATGGCGAACAGCATGGAGATGAAGATGTTGACACCCAGGTATTTCCCCGCCGTGAAGCCGAAGAAGGCCCCCATCATGTAAACACCGCCGTGGGCGAAGTTCACAATCCGCAAAACGCCGTAGACCAGCGTGAAGCCGAGGGCCACCAGGGCATACACGGCTCCCACGGTAATGCCGTTAATCAGTTGCTGGACAAGGACGTTCATGGGACAGTGGACTTCTCCCTCAAGTCACGCTGCGGGCAGGACGAGGGGGCCGGGCCGTATGCGGTCATTCCAGAAACCGCCGCAAGGCCCCGCCCCCGAGGGATGGTACCAGAAAAAGTGCCTCAATCGGCAGAGGCCCAAGCTCCGTCTTTGACGATGAAATGGGCCATCTGCTTGGAAGCGTCACCGTTTACGAAGCTGGTCTTCCCGCTCACACCCGGGAAGTCTTTGACATTGAAGACGTAATCGTGAACCTTGAGCCGATCCGCGCCCTTCTGGATGATCCCTTCGAGGATCAGCGCCGTGGCGTCGTAGGACTGGGCCGCGAAAGAGTTGGGTTCCTTGTTGAACTTGGCCGTGAAGGCCTTCACGAACTCTTGGTTCAAAGGGTTCTTGGCCTTCGGGTCATACGCCCCTACGCTCCGCCACCCCTCCACAGCAGGGCCGCCGAGTTCCAGGAACGCCTTGGAGATCTGGGAGTCTTCTCCAAAGAACGGGAGTTGCAACCCGAGCTGTCTGGACTGCTTGGCGATAAGGGCGCCCTCGTTGTAGAGGCAACCCATGAGAGCCACATCCGCCCCTGAGTTCTTAACCTTCGTGAGGATGGCCGAGAAGTCCACGGTCTTCCCGGACTGATACGACTCCTTGAGCACGATTTGTCGCCCGTCTTTTGGCCAAAGCTGCTCATACATGTTCGCAAGCCCGTGGCCGAAGTCGGTCTCCTCGTAGAGCACCGCGGCCTTCTTGAAGCCCAGCTTTGAAGCCCACGCCACGATGCTTACCGCCGAGAGGGCGTCCGTGGGCTGCGTGCGGAAGAGGTACTTGGAAAAGCCTGTGATCTTGGGGGATGAGGACCCCGGAGAGATCTGAGTGATATTCGCCTTGGTGAGGATGGGGGCCGCGGCCAGGGTCACCGAACTGTTGTAGTGGCCCACCACCCCGACGATTGCCTTGTCACCCGCGAACTTGTTCGCGATGGCGGCGCCTTCCTTGGGTTCGCTCTTGTCGTCTTCGATTACCAATTCGACATTCTTGAGCTTGCCTTTGTAGGCCTCGATCGCGAAAATGGCGCCGTCCCGGATCATCTGGCCGTCGAAGGCGGCGGTACCGGTGATGGGGCATCCCACGCCGATCTTTATGACCGGATCGGCGGTGTACCCCTCCCGCGCACCGCTGAAGACCAACCCCGTCACCGCCAGCAAAGCGATTGCCATCCATTTGAACATCGGGTTCGCACTCATCATGACACACCTCCTCGGTTGAATTGTTAGTCCAATTCAATTACGCATCCACCACCGCGCCAAGGCCAACGACGATGTATCTCGTTGAATGTAACTCGGGCCAGCATAAGACGGCCAGCAATCTACTCTTGGCCAGGGTGCCACGCAGCGCAACGGTGCATTCCGGGGCGCCCCACTCGCATAGGTGTCTCTCACACTGGTGAGCCTCTGTCAACTCCAACAACAGTCTTTCAGAACCGGCGAAGGAATTGCCAAGATTTTGAAAAAATGATATTTGGGGCCGAATTTAAGCTCAGGTCTCCGTTACTTCGCAATGGAGCCTTCTTAAAACATCTTAATGCTTAAGTGTAGATAATTCTTACACCTTTTAACTCATGTTGCTTGCATCCATTGAGCAATAACCCGCTCTCGCCCATTGCCCTCGGCAGTAAGTGACCTTTTTAGCTCCAGCTCAATTGAGAGTTGTGCCTCTCGGCCTTGTAAGTACTCTTGCCAAATTGGAGTTCCGTAAAGAGTGCTTAATTCTCCGATCGCCTTGGCAAAAGAGAGCCGGTCAACCATCTCATCATATTTAGCCATCTTCTGTAGCTGGACCTCGTATTTCTTTGATCCAATTACGACGGACAAGGGTTCATAATCGCTGTACTCGCCAGCTCGATGGCTCTCGACGCCGGTAGGTGCAGGATCGAACATGCAAAACAGAGTCACGTGACCATCGACAATTTGAACTTCGTGCTTGTTACGTCTGAAATGTCTTGTACCGGTAGATTCGTCAATCCAGGTTTCTTCATCCGGCCCACCTGCAACTTCGTCTACGTTGTAGGTGGTTTCGTTATCTAAATTTACCCAGGGGTGCCAGATCTGCTTTTTCTCTCTATATGGATGCTTGGCCATCCGCACCCTCGCCCTGCCTTTAACATCATAACAAACGTTAAACTCAGTTCTTGAGTTGTAAGACATCTTAAAAACGGAATCTCCATCCTCGTTTTTCGGAAGACCTGCAACATCGAACATCGTAGTTCGAAACCAAGACACGGGATAGCCGGATTTCGATAGTAGAACCTGATCGTGGTAAAGGAAAATGCGGCGGCTTAGGTACTGTGGAGTGAGCATCCACCTAAATGACTGCGACCCTGAGGCGCATGCTGATATAAAAGCTTCATTCCGAATCAAAAGCTTCTTCCCGCGAGCCTGGGAAGCCGATGGGCTTGCCACCCTAAGCATTTCAGTTCCCGAAAACGCTTCAATAACGCTTTCTGTACCCGGAGGAAGGTAGACATGAACTCCCTCTTCAAGCTCGAAGGATTTCTTGTTTTTACCTTCTACTATCAGTTTTCCCTTCCCCCTGAGGACGCTTATAAGATTACCAGCGCCGGAGCTAGGTTGGATACCCCCAGCGTCGAAAAACCTAATCCTGTCTACATCCAGCCCTTCCGGATGAATTTCATGGTTTAAAATCTTAGCTCTTTCGAAATTTGCTCCGGGTTCCCGACACCATTTGCTTCTGATAATGTTCGGCATGGTCTTTTCTCATTTGTCATTCTAGATGCGGTTGAAATAGATTAGTTTCTTGATTCTGGTTTGGGCTTGTTTTTCACCAAGCATTTTGGTTTTATTCCATTGTCACCCCAATATCCCAGAGCAACCGAAGAGGAACATACGTACCATTCCCTATCCTCGCCGGGTTGTGCCTAATACCGGATTCGCGACCTCATTTACAAATGCTTAACTTTTGCGATCTGGCGGATCCTTTCCTCCGCCAAGCGATCTGCTGCCAGATAGGTGGGTATTTTATCCTTCCCGGCGATTTCAAAAACGAGCAGCATCGTTTCGTATATCCGGGCGACTTTTTCCTTGCCTCTTTCGTGGCTCACCCCGCCAACCCCTAAGCGGTCGGTGTCAAAAATCGTACCGCCTGCATTGGTGACATAATCAGGGGCATAGACGAAGCCCTTTTTTTCTAAAACCTCGCCATGCCGTTCTTCTGCAAGCTGGTTGTTCGCACTGCCGCAGATGATTTTGCATTGCAACCGTTTGAGGGTTTCATCATTGATCACTTTACCGAGTGCACAGGGACAAAATACGTCACATTTCACGTCATAAATTTTTTCCGGATCCACCTTCTCAACGCCGTGGCGCTGAACCATCGCACTTACTTTTTCCGGGTCGATATCGGCGACGACCACCACCGCTCCGAGATCTTTAAGCTGCTGAACCGCATTGTGCCCCACTGCCCCCAGCCCCTGGACTGCGACTCGTTTGCCGCTCAAGTCGTCGGATCCATACACATGTTTGCAGCAGGCCTGCATCGCCCGCATTACTCCGAACGCGGTCATGGGCGCGATATCCCCGGCTCCGCCCAGATAAGTCGGCAACGTCACCACGTGTTCCGTTTCCATGCGGATGTATTCCATGTCCTTTAGCGTCGTACCCACATCTTCGCCCGTGATGTATTTCCCACCGAGTCGATTGATGAATTTTCCGAGCATGCGGAAAATGGGTTCCCGGTCTTTGCGCTTGGGGTCTCCGATGATCACCGCTTTCCCCCCGCCGAGGTTCACACCGGCAGCCGCGTATTTATAGGTCATCCCGCGCGCCAGGCGCAAAGCATCTTCAACGGCATCCATTTCAGTCGGATACCGGTTCCACATGCGGCAACCTCCTGTCGCAGGCCCCAGCGTCGTATCATGGATGGCAATGACCGCTTTAAAATTGAGCGAACGATCCTGGCAAAAGAACAGGTTTTCGTAATCATATTTCTCCATGTAATCGAAAATACGCTCCATCTTCAGGCCTCCAGTCTCAATGGTCGGTTTTGTCGAGGGTATCTTCGGCATACATCCGTTTAACTTCGGCGCGGTCTCCTATTATGGCTTTTACTACCAGCGCGTTGTTCGGAGGGCAGCCTTTGACATAACGCTGCGTCCGCTTCTCCTTCTGACACAGTCCAACGGTGACCATGTTATCCAGATCTGCTCCCCTGGGAAGGTCAGCGTTGCCGGTAACGACCTTCACGCCGGGAAGGTACATGAGTTGGTCCGCGTTCCGCATGTCCACCAGTGCACTCATTACCGTGTTCCTGCAGCCGGTGCAGGCCGCTTCCCCGTGAATGATTTCAAACCCTTCGACTTCCACGGGGTTGTCCTCCACGGCTCGCAGAAAGCGTCGGCGTACGTTTTCAACCCTCTCACCGCAAATTTCAATGCGGCTTGCATCCATGTTGCCCAGTCCGCGAGCGGCGGCGTTAACCGTGAGCAGCGTTTCTCTTGGGTCATACCCGATAATCCTTGCGCACACGGAATCGACCGCAACCAAGTCCTTGCCGGCGATGACCAGATCCATTTCGACGGGTTTACCGAAAACCGGGCCTATGCCTTCCTGGCAGATAATTGCGTCAACGATGGTTAGCTTAGGCTTAACCGCCGAAAGAAGGTCGACTACTCCTTCAAAAAGCCCTTCCTGGTGCATGGCCTTCTTGGCTTTATCGGTCAAAAGCCCCTTCAATTTTTTTATGGAACACGTCATCTCGGTCTGATCGTGGGTTTTCAATTTGGGAACGCTGATAATGACGTCCGCCTCTTTTACCAGCCCCCAGCATTCGACGGTTCCAAAAACCTTGCCGTGATCAACAGGCATCTGAGCCGACGTCTTTGATTTCTTCAAGTCAACGACGCTGTACCCCTTTTTTCGCAACTCTCTGTAGCCGCTGGACTCGATGACCTTTTCTGAATCCACACCGACGGCTGAGGACTCTGCGATGACGGCCTTCCCCCCCAATCCCGTAACGATGTCAGCTATCGCTTGAGTGACCTCCGGAAGCGTTATGCATGCCGCCTCCCGCTCAACCGGAGGAGCCACCCAGCTTGGGTTGATCAGCACCAGATCCCCCGGATGAATGATATCGTCGATTCCCCCGATCAAATCAATTGAACGCTGCACCGCTTTTCGAATTTCTTCAAAGCCCGGATTGGAATCAGTTTTGACGATGGAAACTTTGCTTTTATCAGCCATGTCCCCTCCCGCTGCATCGATCGCATATGAACTACTTGTAGGCACAGATATACGCTGCCGGTTTTTTCAATTTGAGATCAAACGAGGATTTCGCCGGAATGACGGCCGCCTCCCCTTTTTTAATTTTTTTCCATGCGTTTCCCGGCGGTTTGATCTCGATTTCTCCAGCCACAACCTGGATATGTTCATTTTTTTCGGTACTGAACGTATAGTCTCCGGCCAGGATAACTCCCACGGTGTAGGGAATGCCATCCAGCTCAAATCCCAGACTTTTGACCTTGCCGTCAAAATATTCGTTTAGTTTGATCATAGAATTTCGGCTCCTCCTTTCGCGTCGAATTCAGGCGAGCGTTCCTGCTAACCCATGAGCTTGTATTTTTCGATGTTCCGATCGGCCTGTTCCTGGACAGCCATCAAGCGCTCTTTGGGCGCATCCGTCGCCACTACATGCTGAAAGCGCTTCTGTTGTTTCAGATATTCGATGACGGGAACCTTGCTTCGCAGTTTTTTCACCTTGGTGATTTTTCCATTCAACATCTCAAATAGGGGCACCAGCCCGCAGTTCACGCCCAGCCTGCCCACCTCCAAGGTTAAATGGGAGGGAAAATTCCAAACGGAAGGACACGGGGTGTCGATCTGAATGTAACGCGGCCCATGCAGGGTCATCGCTTTCCTTACCTTCTGCTTGAGATCTCCCAGATAAGCGACTGACGCGGTCGCCACGTAAGGCACGCCATGTGCCGCCACAATTTCCGGCAGATCTTTCTTCCTCTCCGTCTTCCCCCACGACGCTTTTCCTGCCGGATGGGTGGTGGTGGCAGCACCAAGGGGGGTTGCCCCGCTGCGCTGGCCGCCCGTGTTCATATAGGCACCGTTATCCGCACAAATGTAGAGGACGTCGTCCCCCCGTTCGAGCATTCCCGAAAGAGATCCAAAGCCAATGTCAAAAGTTGCCCCATCACCACCGATGGCCACCACCCGGGTGCTTTCGCGGCTCTGCGCCTTGAGTGCGGCTGCCACACCGCTGGCGATCGCGGGAGCGTTCTCGAAGACGTGGTGGATCCATGGCACTCGCCAGGGGGAATACCCATATGGGGATGTAAACGTTTCCAGGCATCCGGTTGGGGAAACCACAATCACATTGCTTCCGGTTGCTTCCAGTATATGGCGCACCGCAAGAGCGAGGCCGCAGCCATGACAGGCTCTGTGCCCGGAGACAAACAACGATTCCGTTTTTCTGGCCGGCTTTTTGGGCATGTGGTATTTTTCTCCTTTCAGGGGACAATGGCAGGGTTCAGATCCAGCCATTCTGCTTCTGGAGGCGGCGCGCCCGAAGAAAAGAGCCTTTCGGCACGGTCGACCACAGCCCGGACTGTAGTCGAATTCACTTCACGACCCCCCAGGCCGGCGATAAAATCGATGACCATTGGCCCACCGGGTCGTCCGTTCAATCTCGACTTGACATCCAAGCCAACGGCGCCTTCGCTCCCCATGGACACGTTGGCATCAAGAACTGCGACGACCTTCGCCCCCCGCACTGCCGCCAATAATTCCTCATAGGGGAACGGTCTGTAACAACGGATGCGGAGCAGCCCAACCTTTTTCCCTTCCTGGCGCAAAACATCCACCGCATCTTTGACCGTCCCGGCCATCGAACCCATCGCGACCAGGATGACCTCCGCATCGCCGGTGCGATAGGCCTCCACCAGCCCGCCGTAGTCGCGACCCGTAAGGGATGTCATCTCGGCCATTATTTTCCGGATGCAGGATTTTCCTTCACTCATCGCCTTATGGATAGCGTACTTGAACTCCATCAAGACATCGCCTTCGGCATATGATCCCCAGGTTTTGGGATTGGCCGTATCCAAATAGTTTTCCGGACGGAAGAGGGGCAGAAAGCGATCCACAGCCTTTTGATCCAAAAATTCCACGCGCTCGTAGGAGTGGGTGAGGACCCAGCCGTCCATGCACACCATGACCGGCAGCATGATGGAGGGGGCTTCGGCAATCTTAAACGCCGCCAGGTGCATGTCATAGGCTTCCTGGGCGCTTTCGACATAAAGCTGAATGACGCCGGTATCCCTCAGGGAGATGGTATCCTGGTGGTCGACCTGGATATTGATCGGTGCGGATATGGAGCGGTTGACCCCTGTGATGACAAACGGGAGACGCATCCCGGCACTGGCATAAAGCACCTCCGTCATCAGCAGGAGGCCTTGAGAGGCTGACGCCGTATAGCTTCGGCTTCCTGCCGCAGAAGCACCCGAGACCACGCTCGCCGCTGAGAATTCTGATTCCACGCGGACATACTCTGCCTTCAGGTCTCCGTCGGCCACCATGCGGGCCAGGGCTTCTACAATGTGCGTCTGCGGGCTGATGGGATATGCGGCAATCACGTGAGGTCGGCATGCTTTCACGGCCAGCGCAACCGCTTCGGAGCCTTCTACCACCCTGACGTCTGCCATGATCATTTCTCCTCGTTTTTCATGCGAATGGCCTCGGCCGTGCATTCATGGGCGCAGATTCCGCAGCCCTTGCAGAAATCGTAGTCGATTTCGTAACGATCAGCCACCTGTCGAACGGCATCGTCGGGGCAAACTTCCTGGCAGATTCCGCATTGCTTGCAGCTTTCCGCGTCTATTTCCGGCCTCTGGTCACGCCAATTGCCTGTCTTGTAATTGAGCGATGTACCGCCCTTGACCACCGCTCCGGGTGTGATTTTCATGCGACCTCCTTCTGGAATGCCCGATAGCTTTCTTCGACCACCCGGGAATTTTTCAAACCTAAGTCGCCGGGGAATTTGCTTTGAACGGCTCTGACAGCGGCCTGCAGCGAAAGCTCTTCACTTACGCCTGCAAAAGTTCCGAGAAGGGCCGTATTGATTATGGGACGGCCCAGGATTCGACGGGCCAGCTGCTCGGCAGATATCGCAAACACGTTCTTGCATTTAAGTTTCAAATCCCGGACGCCTCTTTCGGTGTTGATGATCACCATACCACCGGCCTTCAGGCCTTCTTCCACATCGAGCTCTTCCAGGATGGTGGCATCCTGAACGATCACATAGTCGGGCGCATATATGCGGCTGCGAACCCGGATGGGACCGTCACTGAGCCGGCAGAAAGCTACGATAGGTTTCCCGCGCCGCTCACCGCCTCCTCCCAGATATGGAAATGCCTGTCCATATTTCCCATCCTCCAGAGCCGCTATTGCCATAAACTGCGCGAGCACCAGAGACCCCTGTCCACCCCTGCCGTGTATGCGAATTTCTTTCATAACCCCTTCACATTCTGAAAACTTTTTTATTTCGTAAAATCACAGGCGAGCCGGGAGAACCGAATGAATTACCCCGCAGCAAGCTGCGAGGTATCTCTCTGGTGGAATTCATTATCTTATCGAAGCAAGCTTCGAGGAATTCGACCCGAAGAGATTAAACAAAGCACCCCGAGAAATTTTATATGGTGAAATAAAATTTAAGAAAGGATAAAAAATTATTTCGGCAAATCTGCGCTGATTTGGCCTGCAGCCTCCTTAACCAAACGAATGATTTCCTTATTTATCCTTTCCATGGTCATTGTGAAAATGGAGCCGGTTACGCTTACAGCTGCCACAAGCTTAGAGCTTGCCCGCACGGGTGCAGCCACGCATCTGACACCTTCATAATATTCCTCATTGTCGATGGCGTAGCCCTGTTTGCGGACATTTTCGAGCTCTTCCATAAGCCGGGTCATGCTGGTGATCGTGTTCTTCCCATAGGCTTTGAGCGAATTTGTCCGATAGATCGCCTCGATCTCACTGCGGTCCAGCTCGGACAGCAGCACCTTGCCGCTTGCGGCGGCGTGGGCGGCGGTGCTGAAACCTAAATAAGTATCCAAGGAAAGCCCTCCCACCTTCTGAATCTTGTCGATAAAAGTTACTTGCCCATTGCGTAAAATAGTGAGGTTAACGGTTTCGTTTACCTTCTGGTGAAGCTGCCGGAGATGGTTGTAAGCAGTTCTGCGAATATCCAGGTGATTCAGAATCGTACTGCTGATGACGAGGAACCTGAAGCCGAGCCGGTACCGTTTGTTGTCCGAATCCTGGTCGACATAATCGCAGGAACGAAGCATGCTGAGGATGTGATGGATCGAACTGCTCGGAAGCCTTAGCGCAACGCTCATCTCGCTGAGCCGAAGCCCACGGGGGTGCTGGGCGAGAAGGTCTATGATTTGGAAAGTCTTATCGAGGGTGCCGAGTTTCATAAATTTTATATTATGAAATTAGATTTCAAATAACAAAAACAAAAGCGCCCTGTCAATAAAATTTAAGGCATGTAACAATCCGGAACCCACACCCAATAAACGCCTAAAATTTCGTCGCTGTTTTTCTCAGAATGTCCTGTACCGGAGCCGAGAACCAGCATTCCATGAAGGCCTGATTGAAGGATTCCCTGCCAGCGAAAAACCGTGTGAGGATATCCCGCGTGCGGTGCTGTTTGGTGAGTGCGAAACCAAATGGCGGGCGTTCAACAATTTCGGAGATATGTGCGATGGCCTTGGCCTCAACATCCGTTTCGGGGAACAGGCCGTCAACCAGAGCGAAGGCCTGAGCTTTTTCGGGCATCAGCAATTCGCCCATGTACTCGATTTCGGTCGCAGCCCGGTCCCCCACGACTTGACGCAGCATCAGGTCTGCCAATAAAGGGACAGGCAAGCCGATTTTAATCTCATTCAGTCCCATTAGCTTTTTCCCCGAAGCGATCAGGCGAAAATCGCACGCCAACGCGAGAATGGTTCCCGCCGCAGGGGCGTGCCCGGTGATGGCGGCGACCGTGGGTATGGGAAGGGTGCTCAGCGCCAACACCGTGTCCTCAAACCCCGCCCAGAAGGCAGCCATATCTTTGCGGCTCAACTTCAGGAGGGCGGGCAAATCCAGCCCGATACTGAAAAACTTGTTCCCACCGGCTAGCACCATTCCCCTGAAACGGCCTGGCACCTCCTGCAGTGCAAGCGACAGATCCTCAACCAGCCCCGGACTAACGGCGTTGATCACGCCGTTGGTTAACCTCAGAACGGCTACCTGCCCGTGGTCTTCAAGCGACACGTTCGCCATCAGCACCCCCCCAAGCCATCGGATGGTGAAGCTTATTCACTGCTATGGAGCCGTTTCTTCAATTCAGTTACGATCTGCGGCAACGCCGTACCCGCCTTCTCCTGGATACAGACATCCACTCCGGGGAAGGCTTGCTCGATGTTGACCTCGATCACTGCGGCGCCGTGCTCCTTGGCCACGAAAGGCAGGGATGCCGCCGGTTGCACGACGGCTGAAGTGCCGATCACCAGCATGAGCCGGCAGGTGCTGGACTCCCGCCAGGCGGTCTCCATCGCGAGGGGCGGCAGGGATTCGCCGAAGAGCACTGTGTTGGGTTTGAGCACCCCGCCGCATTCACAAAGGGGCGGCATCCCCTCAGGGACATGAGGTGCCCGGTACTCCTTGCCGCAGCGAACACAGAAAATTTCCCTCAAGCTGCCGTGGATCTCGGTGAGGCCGCGGCTGCCCGCCTTGCGATGCAAACCGTCGATGTTCTGCGTGATCACGTGCCGCAGCAGCCCCATCGACTCCAGCTCGGCCAGCGCCATGTGGCCGGGGTTGGGGTGGTAGGCATCGTAATTGCGGATAAACTCCCCCCGAATGCTCCAGTACTTCGAGGGATCCGTGCGGAACACCTCGATCGAGGCGTAGACGGCGGGGTCAAATTTCTCCCAGAGCCCTCCCTTGGATCGGAACGTCGGGATGCCGCTTTCAGCCGATATGCCGGCACCCGTGAGGGCCACACTGGGCTGCCCGTTCACCATCAGCTCGGCGATCTGTCCATAGACGGATCCCATAGGCCCCCGGAGCTTTGAAATGGAGATTGCGTATTAAACACTCAGCCCCCCTGCGGAGGCACCCACAAAGAATTAAAATGCCGCGTCGCAGCCCTGGATGAGTTGTGAGTAACGAGTAACGAGCAACGAGTAGAAAATCCCCCCACCGGCCCTTGCTAAAGGGGGCGAAGGGGGATTTCGTTCCACAACTGGGCTCAGGGAATCTTTATGAACGTGCCGCACCGCAGCGTTGAT
>Ga0316628_100003481_pt1 | contig 12126 bp, 10 predicted proteins | sample OWC_Aug_M2_C1_D5_FD_207648 | JGI IMG/M metagenome (GOLD analysis project Ga0316628, IMG submission 207648) | Wetland soil microbial communities from Old Woman Creek delta, Ohio, United States - OWC_Aug_M2_C1_D5_C | ecosystem: Environmental > Terrestrial > Soil > Wetlands | place: USA: Ohio...
GCGCCCGCCATGGAGCGGCGGCTCGGCCGCATGGACGCGCGCCTCATGGCGGCGGGCCAGGTGGGCACGGTGCGGTAGGGGCGGGGAAGGGTCGAAACGTCGCGAAAGTGACCGCAAACGCTCTCGTTGCAGGGTGCAGTCTGCTGGACTATCGATCTTCCCCTAACCGTGACAGAAGCTCGTCCACCTGAGCCTTCTTGGCCTCGATCCCCGAGACTCCTCGGATGTCGTTCATATGCCAGATGCCAATCCATGCGCCGGTCAGCGCGAGACCGAGCAGCAACCCACCCCACGGACTCGGGAAGTAGCGTGTGGCTGCCGGTAGAAGCACTAGTCCACCTCCGGCGAGCAGCGGGATACCGTACCAGAATTTCACGCTCTTGAGAAGACGGATCCGCCTGTCGTACAACGCAACGAGTGCGAGATGGTAGTCCCTGAGATTGAGGCTCGGATCGGGCACCGAGCTCTCTCTCCGGCCACTCCACCAGGTAATCGCCGATGCAGCAAGGAGTGTCACGGTCAAACCGGCGAAACCGAATTGGATCAGGCCAGGCGTGGCTCGCCAGGCGCACAGCGCGGTGATTACCGCCCATGGTAAGCCGAACGTATACTCGCCCTTGTTCTGCTCGGCGATCAGCTCTTCGAACGATTGTCGCTTTTCCTTCAGGACACTGCTCAGCATAGAGAAGTCCTCCTGGAACGAGTTCTCTTCACGCCAGAGTTTCTGCAGCGGGTCATGCTGCGAATCAGAATGGTTCATGTCTCGCCTCCGCGGGCCGAAGCGTCTGAGTCAACTTGCCGCGAGCGCGATGGAGCCGCACGGCAACGTTGTTTGCGCTCAGACCGACAATGTCCGAGATTTCCTGCGCGGAAAGTCCCTCCAAGTACAGCACGACGAGTTGGCGGTCGATGTCGGGCAATTTCCGCACTGCATTCAGAAGTTCGTCATGTCGATTATCGGGGTAGCCGGCCGGGTGCTGCATGTATTCGGTCCACACTGTCTCACGCGCGCCTTGGCGCAATCTCCTTCGCATGTGCCCAAATGCGACGTTGTGAGCGACTCGATACAGCCAGGTTCGTTCACTGGCCTGCGCCCGGAAGCGGGGCAGTGCCCGCCACAGCGCGATTGCGATGTCCTGAAGGAGATCTTCGCGATCAGAAGGATCACGCGCATACGCTGCGCACAACCTTCGAAGCGACGCGGCGTACGTTGCGTACAGAGAACGAAAACGCTGGTCAAGCTCTGAAGTGCCCGCCACGATTAGGCAGTATCCGCTCGCCAGCCAAATCTTACATCTCGAAACACGCGAAGTGCCAGCCCGCCGTATCCTGGCGCTAAGGGCGTTGCAGGATTCGTGTTTCTAACGACCCTGGCCGTAAGCTTCAAGCGACCCGAAGCCTGGCGATGGTGCGCGATTTGGGCTTCTGCTTGACGGGTATCCCGATATCCGCCAAAGGAGCCGGAGGAAGCCCAGAAGCGGCGCAGCGTCTGAAACCGAACGCGGGTCGGTGCCTCTGCTTGCCGCCCAGAAGTGAGCGCTCGTGAGCTGAGCGGGAGATCACGGCCGGCGTTCGCGTGCGTAGTGGTCGAGCGGTCTGACGCGCCTCTCTGCGAGGTCGTCGAGCCCGCGGTCCAGCGGTGTGAAAGTCGCGGCATCCCGCGGCGGGCCAGGTGGGCACGGTGCGGTAGGGGCGGGGAACAGCCGCAACAGCTAAAGATCGCCGGGAACATGTCGATAGGGCGCTTGTAGGGATGTGCGCCGTCTTCTTCGATATGTGCGCCGTGCCGCGTGGTTGCGGCCCACGCTGGCCGATCTGCTGCTGGTGTCGCTGGTGGGCTGGCTGTTTGTAGCGGGACAGGGCTGGACCCTGCTGCTGGCCGACGGCGACACGGGCTGGCACATCCGCGCCGGCGAGTGGATTCTCGACACGCGGTCCATTCCCAGTCGCGATATCTTCTCTTTTTCGCGCCCCTCGGAGCCCTGGTACGCCTGGGAGTGGCTGGCCGACGTGCTGTTCGCAATCCTGCACCGCTCGAGGGGATTGGCGGGCGTCGCGGCGCTGGCCGGATGCACCCTGGCCCTGGGGGCGCTGGTGATGTTCCGCTACATGCTCTGGCGCGGCGCGCAGGTGCTGGTGGCGCTGGCGGCCACGCTGGTGTCGGTCGGCGCTTCGTCGATTCATTACCTGGCGCGCCCCCACATCTTCACGCTGCTGCTGATGCCGGTGGCGTGGTGGATGGTGGAGCGCGACCGCCGCCGGCCGGATCGCGCCGTGTGGTGGCTGGTTCCGCTTTCCGCTCTGTGGGTCAATCTGCACAGCGGCTTCTTCGCCCTGCCGGCCACGCTGGCGCTGGTGGCGGCAGGACTGGCGATGGAGGCCCTGGGGGGGCGTTCTCCCTGGGCCGCGAGCCGGAGGTATCTGACGCTCGGCGCGGCGACCCTGGCGGCTTCCCTCATCAATCCTTACGGGATCGGCCTGCACCAGCACATTGCGAAATACCTGACTTCGGACTGGATCCGCAACGCCGTGGAGGAGTTCCAGTCGCCGCGCTTTCGCGGCGAGAACCTGCTGCACTTCGAACTGCTTCTGGTGGCGGGACTGCTGGTGGCGGGCCGGCTGGCGTCGCGGTGGCGAGTGGCGGACGCGCTGTTGGTGGTGGCGTGGGCGCACCTGGCGCTCTCGAGTGTCCGCCACGTGCCGGTATTCGTCCTGCTGGCGGCGCCGCTGGTGGCCGGCGAGGCGACCAGCCTGTGGCAGGCCTGGGCCGAGGGCCGGCCGGCGCGTTCGCCGCTGCGCATCCTATGGCAGTTGGGCGCCGACCTTCAGCCCGGCTTCCGGCGGCTAAGCGTGTGGTCCATAGCAGCGGTGGCGGGCGCCATCCTGCTGACCCCTGCCTCCAAGTGGCCCAGGGATTTCCCCGAGGCGAAGTTCCCGGTTTCCCTGATGCGGACGGCATCGGCACACTGGGACGGCTCCCGCGTGTTCACCTCGGACCAGTGGGGCGACTACCTGATCTACCGCTGCTGGCCGCGCCTGAGGGTTTTCATCGATGGCCGTAGTGACTTCTACGGCCCGCAGCTCGGAGGCGAGTACCTGAAGCTGATGGAAGGCCGTCCGGGATGGGACAACGTGCTGAAGAAGTATGACTTCGGCCTGGTGCTGATCCCCCGCCAGTGGCCTCTGGCGGAGCTGCTGGAGCGCCAGCCGGGCTGGGTGCGGACCGCTTCGGACGGGCTGGCGGTCCTGTATGCCCGCACTTCGGTTTCTCCGCCGCGGGCCAAGAGCTAACCGAGTCTTCACCCGCTGAGTGCCGGCTGCTGCCTTTTCAGCAAGCTCCTAATCCCGTCGCCCGTTTCGACCGATAGAAAGGAAGTCAGGCAACCGACATGGACCGCCGATTCCTCACAGTCCTAGGGGTGAGTCTCCTGTTCGCCCTCGTTGTTTCGAGCATCTTCTACCAGATCAGCTCCCGCTCCGGGGGCCGTGGCAAGGGCACCGGCAAGGTCGATACGGTGGACCTGGTGGTGGCGGCCCAGCCGCTGGCGGTGGGGGTCGAGATCAAGCCGGGCGACCTAAAACTGGCCCGCGTGGCCCGCGACCGGGTTCCGGAGGGCTCTTTCAAGAAGATCGAGGAAGTGATCGGCCGCGCGGTGGTCAGCAACGTTCTCATGGACGAGCCGGTGAACGCCGCTCGTCTGGCCGAGCGCGGCAGCGGATTTGGGCTGGCGACCGTCATCCCGGCGGGCATGCGGGCGGTGTCGGTCAAAGTGAACGAAGTGGTTGGCGTGGCCGGTTTCGTCCTTCCCGGCATGCGCGTGGATGTGCTGGCAACCATGCGCCCGCCGGGCGACGCCGGGGCGCGCATCGCCACCATCCTGCAGAGTGTCCCGGTGCTGTCGGCGGGGCAGCAGATCCAGCCCGACGCGAGCGGAAAGGCGGTGAACGTGCCGGTGGTCACGCTGCTGGTGACCCCCGAGCAGGCCGAGATCCTCACCCTGGCGGGCAACGAAGGGAAGATCCAGTTGGTACTGCGGAACTCGGCGGACCTGGCTTTGGGCAAGGCGCCCGGCAGGCAGATGTCGGAACTGTACGGACAGCGGCCGAAAGCGGCCGCTCCAGCGGCGCCTCGCCCGATGGCGGTCGCCCCGCCGCCCGCACCGCCGCCCGCGCCAACGCCACCGGAGGAGATCGTAGTCATCCGCGGGACCACGCGCAGCGTGGAGAAGATCGGGGCGGGGAGTGGGAAGTGAGGTAGCCAGGTAAGCCATGCGCGCACGTGATGTCCTTGTTGTCCTGTGGGTGTTTGCGGCGTCCGCCTGCCTGCCGGCGGCCGGACAGACGGCGGAGCGGGAACTCAGCCTGACGGTGGGGGAGAGCACGGTGATCGACTGCGATTTCGACGTCGGGCGGATCTCGACCTCGACGCCGGAAGCGGTGGACACCGTGGCGTTGAGCCGCCGCGAGGTGCTGCTGCTGGCCAAAGGCCACGGGGTGTCGACCGTAGGCGTCTGGTCGAGGGACGGCCGGCGGCAGTTCTACAAGGTGATCGTGGCGCAGGATCTGGGCCAGGTCCGCGACTTGCTCGCGAGGACCTTCCCCGAGGAGACCATCGAGGTCCACAGCGCCCGCGACGCACTGTCGTTAACGGGGCGGGTATCCAGCCAGACGGTGGCGGACCGCGCCGCCGCGCTGGTCGGGCCGCTGGCCAAGAGCGTGGTCAACAACCTCCAGGTAGCGCCGCCCGCGCCCGACAAGCAGATCATGCTGCGCGTGAAGTTCGCCGAGCTGAACCGTTCGGCGACCGCCAGCTTCGGAATCAACCTTCTGTCGACCGGCGCGCTGAACACTTCGGGCAGGACCACCACGGGCCAGTTCAGCCCGCCCAACCCATCGAGGATGTATCCACAAGGGACGATGATGGATGGGCTGACGGGCGTGACGCCGAACTCCAACGCGGGCCAGATCAGCAACTTCACCCTCACGGACGCCCTCAACATCTTCGCCTTCCGGCCCGACCTGAACCTGGGGGCGATCATCCAGGCGTTGCGCTCGCAGGGGGTGCTTCAGATTCTGGCCGAACCCAACCTGGTCACCACGGACAACAAAGAGGCCAGCTTCCTGGTCGGCGGCGAGTTTCCGGTCCCGGTGGTGCAGGGTGGCGCCAACGTCGGCGCCGTGACCGTGATGTTCCGCGAGTTCGGCATCCGGCTGGCGTTCCTGCCGCGGATCACCAACAACCGGACCATCAAGATGCATGTCAAGCCCGAGGTTTCCGCCATCGACATCGCCAACGGAGTGGTCATCTCGGGCTTCACCATTCCCGCTCTGGCCACGCGCCGAATGGAAACGGACATTGAACTGGCCGAGGGCCAGAGCTTTGTCATCGCCGGCCTGATGGACGACCGGGTCACCGAGAGCATGTCCAAGATTCCCGGCCTGGCGAACATCCCCGTGCTGGGCGCGCTGTTCAAGAGCCGTCAGGAGACCAAGAGCAAGACGGAGCTGGTGGTGATCGTGACGCCGGTCATTACGGACCCGGCCACCTCCGCGCGGTTGAGTCCCGAGCCAGTGATGCCGCTGGCGCCTTTGCCGCCCTTTAGGGCGCCGGATGCCGGCGGGGCCGGCCGAAAGTAGAGGTCCTGGGGTGAGGGCAAACCATGCTTACGGCCACTGATTCCAAAGCCTCCGGAGAGCAGAGCTGGGAGCAGAGACTGTTGCGCCAGGGGGGCCGCCCGCGCACCGCGCTGAGACCAGAGTACCAACAGCTCAAGTTCACCCTGCACCGCAAGCTGCTCGACAAAATCAACCTGGACGCCCTGGCGACCATCGACAACCAGCGGGTGCGGGCCGAGGTCCGGCAGGCGCTGGTCACGCTGATCGATGCCGAGCCCACGCTGCTGAGCTCGATCGAGAAGCAGCAGATCACCAACGAGGTGCTCGACGAGGTGTTCGGGCTGGGGCCGCTGGAGCCGTTGCTGGAAGATGACACCATCTCCGACATCCTGGTCAACACGCACAAGGCGGTCTACATCGAGCGGCGAGGCGTGCTGGAGCTGACCAGCGTGGTCTTCCGTGACGACCCGCACCTGATGCACATCATCGACAAGATCGTATCGCAGGTGGGCCGGCGCATCGACGAGTCGACGCCCATGGTGGACGCGCGGCTGCTCGACGGTTCGCGGGTCAACGCCATCATCCCGCCGCTGGCGGTAGATGGCCCACTGCTCTCCATCCGCCGCTTCTCGCGCGACCGGCTGATGCCCCCCGACCTGGTGGCGAAGAAGGCCCTGACCCAGGGGATGATGGATCTACTCGAGGCGGCGGTCAAAGCCCGGCTGAACATCATCATCTCCGGGGGGACCGGCGCCGGCAAGACCACGCTGCTCAACGCGCTGTCGGCCTTCATCTCGCCCCGGGAACGGATCGTGACCATCGAGGACGCCGCCGAGTTGCAGTTGAAGCAGCCGCACGTGGCGAGGCTCGAAACACGGCCGCCCAACCTGGAGGGGGAGGGGGCCGTGCGGCAGCGCGAGCTGCTCATAAACAGCTTGCGCATGCGCCCGGACCGGATCTTGGTGGGCGAGGTGCGCGGCGGGGAAGCGCTGGACATGTTGCAGGCCATGAACACCGGCCACGACGGCTCGCTGACGACGGTCCACGCCAACAGCCCGCGCGAGGCCGTGTCCCGCCTGGAGGTGATGGTGTCGCTGGCCAATGCCAATATGCAACTGCTCGCCATACGCCAGCAGATCGCCAGCGCCGTTCACCTTTTCGTGCAGGTCTCGCGGATGAGCGACGGCTCGCGCCGCGTGGTGAACCTCACCGAGGTCACCGGCATGGAGGGCGACGTCATCACCATGCAGGACCTGTTCGTCTTCGAGAAACGCGGCCTGACGCCCGAAGGCAAGGTCATCGGCCGGTTTGGGGCCACCGGGATTCGCCCGCGCTTCCACGAGAAACTGCTGGCCGCGGGCATCCTGCTGCGGCCGGACTTGTTCGAGGAGATGGAGGAGGTCTGAGGAAGGCGCCGTGATGACTTTCGGGTCGATTCTGGTGGCATGCTGGCTGGCGTTCATGGGTTCATGGTGGATCGTGGCCCGGCTGTTCCGGTCTTCCGAAACCAGCCGCATACGAAGCCGCCTGCTGAGCCACGCGGCCCGCAAGGGCGCCCAGTCTTCGCCCAAGGTAGCGCCGGCCCTGATCTCGGCCGACGACAAGCGGACCGGCCAGTTAATCCTGCGCCTGCTGGCCGGCCTGGCGCTGAGGGAGCGGTTGCAGTCACTGTTGGAGCAGGCGGGCCTGAAGTGGCACGTGGGGCGGCTGATGCACGCTTGCCTGGCGTGTTTCCTGGTGGTTTTTGCCGTTCTGTGGTATGGAGTTCCAGTCCTTCGGGGCCTGGCGCCCGTGGTAGGCGCGGCGCTGGGGGCGTTGCCGCTGGCATATGTGTGGCGCCGGCGCGGCCGCCGCCTGCGCAAGTTCGAGGAACAGTTCCCGGAGAGCCTGGAGTTCGTGAGCCGCTCGATGCGGGCCGGCCACGCCTTCTCCGTCTCGCTGGACATGCTGCATCGAGAGTTCCAGGAACCCCTGGCAGGGGAATTCCGCCGGACCTTCGACGAGCACAACCTGGGGCTGCCGTTGGAGAGCGCCCTTCAGAAACTGGCCGTCAGGGTGCCGCTGATGGACATGCAGTTCTTCGTGTCCGCGGTTCTGCTCCAGAAGCGCACCGGCGGAAACCTGGCCGAACTGCTCGACAAACTGGCCTACGTAATGCGGGAGCGCTTCAAGTTGCGCGGCCGGCTGCGGGCCGTCAGCGCGCACGGCCGCATGACCACCATGGCTCTCAGCCTGATTCCGCTGGTGGTGGCGGGGATGATGTTCTTTGCCAACCGGGAGTACGTGACCTTCTTCTTCACCGATGAGACCGGGCGGCTGATGCTGGGGGCTGCGGTCGGCCTTCAGGTGGTGGGCTATTTGGTGATGCGGAAGATCGTTTCGATCGAGGTCTGAGCCATGCCCCTGCTCTTTTCCATCATCCTCTTCGTGCTGCTGGCGGCGCTCACCCCGATTTTGGCGATGAAGCTCTGGGTGCGTCCCAGGGCGGCCATCGATCGGATTACGGGAGAGGCGGCCGATGCCCGCACCCGCGTGCCAGTCCATCCCAGCCTGGTCTTCCGCGACATGCTGGCCCGTCTGGGCGCCCTGGTGCCCAGCCGGCCGGCCTCCCCTACTACACGGCGGATGGAGAAGCGCCTGGTGCGCGCCGGCTATCGCCATCCGCACGCGCTGCGAGTCCTGTACGGGGCGAGGCTGATCTCCGCGATTATCCTGCCGCTGGCAGCGGCGGTAGTCGTCTGGCGGCTGCACCTGACGGCCGACATGAAGATGCTGGTCGTGGGGGGAGCCGCGCTGGCCGGCTATATGGCTCCGGGCAGCCTGGTCACGCTGAAAGCCAGGCGGCGCCAGCGCCGCATACGGCGCGGCCTGCCCGACGCGCTGGATCTGCTGGTGATCTGCGTGGAGTCGGGGCTGGGCCTGGACCAGGCCATCATGCAGGTCGCCAAGGAACTGGAAATCGCGCATGCCGATATCAGCCTGGAGTTCGCGCTGGTGAACCTGGAACTGCGCGCGGGCAAGCGACGGGCCGAAGCCCTGCGCAACCTGGCGGACCGGACCGCGGTGGAGGAACTGAGAAAACTGGTGGCGGTACTGATCCAGGCCGACCGCTTCGGCACCGGCATAGCGCAAAGCCTGCGGACGCACTCCGATTACATGCGCGTGCAGGCGCGCCAAATCGCGGAAGAGAAGGCCGCCAAAGTGGGAGTCAAGCTGGTGTTCCCGATCTTTTTCTGTATCCTGCCCACGCTGTTCGTGGTCACGGTCGGTCCCATGGCGATGCGCATTGTGCGGGAAATGCTGCCCATGATGAACAACTTATGAGCTGTACATGCCGGAGGAGGCGGAAAGGAGGAACGCGATGGACGCTTCGATGATCCGAATCATCTGCGCCGTGCTGGCAGCTCTGCTGCTTGTGGTCGTCGTCGTGCGACGCCGCCGGAAGGCCGAGTAGCAGGCGAAGCTCGCATGAGAACTGGCTTTGCGCCGTGGCCCCAGAGCGGGCCACGGCGGAGCATGGAGGTGGATGTATGCGACGAATGAAATGGCTCTGGGGGGGGATGGCCTGCCTGTGGTGGGCGGCGGGGATGTCGGCCGGCACGCTCGGCAGCGTGGTTCCCATCGGTGGTCACGCCTCGGACCTGGTGCTGGACGAGGCGCGCGGTGTCTTGTACATCGCCAATTTCACCGCCAACCAGATCGAGGTGATCTCGCTCGCCGGCCTGGCGCGGCGGACCTCGATGGCGGTGGCGGCGCAGCCGGGCTCGCTGGCGCTCGCGCCCGACGGGCGCTGCCTGCTGGTGACCCACTACTCCAACTTCCTGCCTCCGGCCACTGCCTTCAACGGCATGACCGTCATCCGGCTCGACACTGGAGACCGGAAGACGTTCGTGCTTCCCTCGCCTCCCCTGGGGGTCGCCTTCACCAGCGACAACCGCGCGCTGGTGGTCACTTCGACGGAATTCCTGATCTACGAGCCCGCCACGGGCAGTCTCACTCTGCTCGAAACCATCCAAGACCTGGTCGCGCGCACCCTGCCGGTTCCGCCGGCCAACTTTCCTCCTCAGATCATAGCCGCCTCGCTCGCCGCCTCACCGGACGGGGAGCGCATCTACGGCCTCACAGACACCTTCCGGTTTCGCTTCGACCGGCACCCGCGCCGGCTCTCGGTGCTGGGCTACATCTCCGAGCCGCCACAGGGGCCCCGCGTGGTAAGCGTGAGCCGCGACGGCAGCTACTACGCTGCCGGCTGGGCACTGTTCGACTGGCGCGGCACGGTCATGGCCCAGTTCCCCAATCCGTCCGGTTTGTTGCAGGTGGGCAGCCACGCCATCGACTCGGACCGCGGCCTCATCTACGCGCAGATCCCCAGCGCGGCCGGAGAAGCACCCGTGCTGATGGTGGCCGACGCCGACAACCTCTCGGTCCGCGAGCGCTTCAACCTGCCGGAGAACCTGGCGGGCAAGTCCGTCCTCAGCGGCGATGGTTCCAGCATGTATTCGATCTCGGATAGCGGGCTCATGGTGCTGCCGGTCGGCGCGTTGGAGCGGCAGCGGCGGCTGACCGTTTCGGCCGAGGAGATCTTCTTCCAGTCCAGCTTCTGCGACCGCCGGGCCGCGATGCAAGAGATATTTCTGGTGGACGGGGCGGGCGGGCAGCTCGACTTCCGGGTCACCGGCACAACGCCGGGGGTCTCGGTCTCCCCCTCCAGCGGCGTCACTCCGGCCGGTTTGCAGGTGCGCGTGAATCCGAGCGCCTTCGCCGACCGCAGCGGCACCGTCGAGGTCTGGCTCGACATCACTTCCGCCCAGGCCGTCAACGCGCCGCAACGGCTCCGTGTGCTGGTCAACCTGCGGGCGCCGGACCAGCGCGGGACCGTGATGCACGTGCCGGGCAGGCTGGTGGACATCCTGGCCGACCCGGTTCGCAACCGGTTCTACATCCTGCGCCAGGACAAGAACCAGGTGCTGGTCTACGACGCCTCGGACTATCACCTGATCTCGACACTTCGCACCGGAAACACCCCCACCCAGATGGCCTTCACCTTCGACCGGCGGTACCTGATGGTGGGTAATGACAACTCCCAGATCGCCAATGTCATCGATCTGGAGACGCTGCTGGCCCGCGATCCGATACGCTTCCCCGGAGGGCACTATCCACGTTCGCTGGCCGCGTCGGGGCGCGCCCTCCTGGCCGCCAGCCGCGTGGCCGGCCCCAAGAACACCATCGACCGCGTGGATTTCACCCTGCGAACGGCGGCTGAATTGCCGACGGTTGGCGTCTGGGAGAACGACATCCACCTGAACACGGTCCTCACGGCGGCCGCCAATGGCGCCTCGATCCTGGCCGCCCAGGCCGACGGCAACCTGCTCTTGTACGATGCGACCGCCGACACGTTCACCATCTCGCGCCAGGACACCCAATCGCTGGGGGGCGCTTACGCCGCATCCAGCTTCGACTGGTTCGTGATCGACAACCTGCTGTTGAACTCCTCGCTCGTACCGGCGGCAAGTTTCAACAAAGTCGGCGGAGCCACCTCCGGCTTCGCCGTGTCCGATCAGACCGCCTTCCTCACGACCGCGGTCTCGGCGGCGAGCCCCGGCGTCATCCAGCGCCTCGATCTCGGCCAAGGTTCGGGCTACGCGCCGACCCGCATGGCGGAAGCGCCCTTGTTGGGGACGGTGGACGCAGCCTTCACGCGGACGCTCGCGGCACTGGCCAGCCGCCGCGCCCTGGTATCGCTCTCCACTTCCGGGTTCACCGTGCTGGCATGGGACTTCGATGCCGCTACCGCGCCCCCGCACATTTCACAGGTGGTGAACGCGGCGGATTTCACGCTCCCGGTGGCTCCCGGGGGGCTGATCGTGGTGTTCGGCAGCCAGTTGAGCCCGGTCAACGTCGCCACCAGCGAAATGCCGCTGCCCAAGGCGCTGGGTGAGAGTTGCCTCCTGGCCAACGGCGCACCGGTTCCTATGCTGTTCGTATCGCCGGGACAGATCAATGCCCAGATGCCCTACGAGGCCGCCGGCAACGTGACGCTGGTGCTGTACACGCCCGGAGGCGTGAGCGACAGTTACCGCATGCAACTGCTATCCGTGGCGCCGAGCGTCTTTCTGAGCGGAGCGGCCGGCCCGCTCGCGGGCCTCCCGACCATTGTTCGCGCCGCCAACAACCAACTGGTAACGGCCGCCAACCCCATCCACAGGGGCGACACGATCGTGATCTACCTCACCGGCATGGGTAGCACCTGGCCGGCCGTCGAATCCGGCGCGGCGGCTCCCTTCGACCCCCTGGCTCTGGTGCTCGAACCGCTCCTGGTGACATTGGGCGGCCATCCAATGCCAGTGGCCTACGCGGGGTTGACGCCGGGGCTGGTCGGCGTCAATCAGATCAACGTCAGGGTGCTGGATTCCGCGCCCACCGGGATGACGGTGGCCCTGGCCATCACGCAAGGCAGTTACTCGACCACCTTGCTGGTCCGGGTCGTCGAGTGAAACCGCTCGTCAACAG
>Ga0316628_100003482_pt1 | contig 12124 bp, 10 predicted proteins | sample OWC_Aug_M2_C1_D5_FD_207648 | JGI IMG/M metagenome (GOLD analysis project Ga0316628, IMG submission 207648) | Wetland soil microbial communities from Old Woman Creek delta, Ohio, United States - OWC_Aug_M2_C1_D5_C | ecosystem: Environmental > Terrestrial > Soil > Wetlands | place: USA: Ohio...
TTTGCAAACTTGACCCCAAGCCTCTTCACAATATTGCTAACAAACTTGGATTCCTTCGCTCCCTGGGCGTTGTTAGCAGACTCAAATGTTAATGCCCCCATTGGACATACCCGTACACAGGCGGGCTCCAAGCCCTCCTCCACCCTGTCCGTACACAGATTGCACTTCTGCATTTTTTCGTCCCGGTCATACCTCGGTCCACCAAAGGGACATGCCAAAGCACAACTATGGCACCCGATGCAGAGTTCTTTATTAACCATGATGGCTCCGGTTCTATCGTGCTTGGTTATGGCTCCGGTGGGACAGCCAACCAGGCACGGACTGTCCTCGCAATGCATACAGGAAACTGAGATATACTGGATGCTAGCATCGGGAAACTTTCCCTGCTCAATTTTATAAATCCTTCTAAAAACAGGCTGATCTTTTTCAAGATAGATATCGTTCTGATCCATGCAGGCCACAGCACATGCGCCGCAACCGACACAAAGATCCATATCGAGATAGATCGCTTTGTTCATGAATCTTTTCTCCCTTCCTCATACTTTTTCAACTTTGCAAAGTGCGGACTTGAAGCCCGGGTATCCGGAAAGTGGATCCAGGTAGTCTCCTTCAAAAAGCACGTTGACATCAGCTAACGAATGACCGTGGTACATGTGGATCACACCCGGCTGGACCATCTGCGTCAGATTGGCCTTTACAACGATGGCATCCTTTGGCGTTGATATCCGGATTGTTTCGTCTTGTTGGATACCCAGACGCTCTGCATCAGCAGGATTGATATCTGCCGCTGGATGATTTGGCCGCAGGCTCCTCGTCCAGGGCAGACGGAACGTCCGGGTGTGGATAAACATGGGTAGCCTGGAGCCGGTATTGAGAATAAACGGGTAGTCCTGAGCCAGCTCCGGAGTGGACTCTTTGCTATGTTTGGGAGGTGTATAGACCGGGAGAGCTTCAAAACCAGGCCTCCCGTCATATCTTTCAAGAACTTTGGATTTGAACTCCATCTTCCCGGAAGGAGTCTTGAAACCGAACTTCAGGTATTTCTTCTCGGACGGTTTCGTTGGGTTTGGCACAAACATCCCCCCTGGATATTTCTTAAGCTCAGCGATAGAGATACCGCTGGGACCGAGAATCCAGTCGATGCTAGCCTCATAACCGACCTTAAAGAGCGGATCATCCAAGCTAAGTCTCCCGGCCAATTCATAGATGATCTCCACGTCCGAACGTGATTCGTACAGGGGCGGGATGGCCGGCTGTGTAAAGATGATGTAGCCCATAGGGTAGCAGCGGAGTTCACTTCGTTCAACCGAGGTGCAAGCCGGCAGCACAATGTCTGCAGATTTGCACGTGTCTGTCATAAAAATGTCCACGTCAACAAAAAAATCTAATTTCCCCAAGCTTTCCAAGAATCCATTGGAGTCGGGCCACATCCTGTGATTCATACCGAAACCGATCAACGCTCTGAGTGGATAAGGCTTACCTGAGTTGATCTGATAGGGCAGATGCATGGCCTGAGCCTCTTCATCGATGACATCGACCCAGACAGGAAACCGGTCTGTCCCGATCCGTGGGGCCATCTCACTCCACGGTCTGGTTTGCACGAATTCATGCTCTCTGGTTGAAATCAGACCAGGACTATGGATAAAGCTATCCGGGACAACGAGGTTGCCCCCAACGATGTCATAATTTCCCGTAAGCCCGATCAGGTCAAAAACAGCACGGTAGTTCTGCACACCGTTGGTATGGTGCACTACCGGGGAGGCGCTCGGCATGATGGCTGCTGGTTTTATGGAAGCATACATCCGGGCGGCCTTAGTGATTTTATCGGCCGGTACCCCCGTCAATTCTTGCCCTTTTTCGGGGGTAAAATATTGGACATATTCTCTGTAATCTTCAAAACCGTATGAATAGTCTTGCACAAAATCCCGATCATAGAGCTGCTCACGGATGATAACATTGGCCATGGACAGAGCCAAAGCCCCGTCGGTACCGGGCCTGACTGGTAGGTGAATATCAGCAAGAGCCGTCGTTGGGGTCTCCCTAGGATCCACGACGATAAGCTTCATTCCTCTTTCCCTGCCTTGCAAGATAGCTCTGGCCCTGCTCGGACTAGTATGGAACGGGTTTGCGCTCCAGACAAGAAGACACTTGGTGTTCTTCAGACTCGGTCCAGACGGCAGGCCAAAGGTAAGCTTCTGCGCCATGACTGTCGCCTGGTGGCAAGTGCTGGACTCCGTCAGATAGTTGGGGGAGCCGAATGAATGAGCCAAGCGTTTGAGGTAAGGCCTATAGTATTTGGTATAACCGGAGAAGAAGACGACGGACTCCGGTCCGTTCTGCTCTTTGATTTCATTAAGTTTAGCCGCAATGGTGTCCAGGGCTTCATTCCAAGAGATGGGTTTGAATTGCCGCGAACCCCTGGGGTCAATTCTTTTCAGAGGTGTCTTCAGGCGGTCTTCGCTGTATATGTACTGCCGGTTCGCTGCTCCCTTGGGGCAGAGCGTACCCAAGCTGTTCGGGTGCTCCTTGCTTCCCTCCACCTTGATTATTTTCCCATCTTTCACGTGCAGATCCAGCCCACACAGAACCGATGGATCGCAGATGGTGCATATGGATTTCTTTATCTCGACACCTGTCCTCGGGGCAGGCATTCTTCCTGGCGATGCCTTCTTAACATCTTTCACACTCTTCTTACCTCCGATAGAATATTTCTTATCAACGCGTTTTGAATAACGGGCAGAATACCCGATGAAACGGGTTCATTTTGTTTTAGCCCCTTAATTAGGGCGCTTCTAATTGCACCTGACTCCGTATAGCAATCCAGAAAGTTGGCTCCGGTAAGAAACCCATCTTTCCAGAATAACTGGATATACCTTTTCCCATCATGTTTCTTCTCAATTCTGTCATGGGTGTCCACATCGCCGATGCTTACAAAATCCATCCCCATGAAGTGAGTAATGTTGTGTGGAATGTTTCCCGGATAAAGCTCGTTTTTCCCAGCCATGTTTCTTCCTGCGGTTCGCCCCTGGTAACGGGCGTTGTTCCACAACCCTATAATCTGCGACTTCTTCGAAAGAAGATGTTTCCCCTGAGCTACATCGCCAGCCGCAAAAAGTCCGGGTGCACTTGTTTTCATTTGTCCATCAACCAAGATGCCCCTATCGACAGCAACCTGCTTTTGGTCAATAAAGTCGGTGTTTGCCTTTACGCCTACACACATCACCAAAAGATCGGCTTCTTCACTCTCAGCGCTGTCTTCAAAATATGCCCTCACACCCCGAGGTTTCTCTTCGATTCTCTTAATTCCCGCCCCAAATCTCATTTTGATTCCCTTGTGCTTTAAACGTTCTTCAATGACCAGGGCACACTCAGGATGGGCAGCCAGCGGAAATATGTGGGGGGCTAGATCAGCCAAGCACACTTCCACCCCCGCATTATAGAATAGCTCCATCAGCTTTATTCCCACCATCGAAGCGCCGACAACAAGGGCTTTCTTTGGCTTCTTCGACATGGCTTCTCTAAGACGAATTGCATCTTCGACTGTTCTCATTGTATAGACCCGGTCTACACTAACGCCTTCAGCGGGGGGCAAAACCGGAGTAGCGCCGGTAGCGATCAGGCACTTATCGTATTTAAATTCCAGTCCGGATTTGGTGTATACCACTTCTTGTTCTGCGTCAAGGGCTACAACAGGCGATTCAGCATACGCCTGTACTCCATACTTCAGATAAAATTCCTGGTCCCCTCCATAAGGGAAAAGTGCATCAAAGCCAATCCTACCCGACACGTAATAAGTGGTCAGCATTGGGTTGGATACCGGATATCTGCTGTCTGTTAGAAGATCAATCTTCCCACGATAGCCGCTTTCCCGTAAGGCTTTAACACATTCCGCTCCGGCGCATCCATTGCCAATGATAACCAAACTTTTTCCCCTGGCTTTCAAACTAACCTCTCCCATCCGCGAGTAATGATTGGTATTGATTTGCAATGGGGCATTTAATGCGAGTACACATATCCAATGTTTTATTCACCTATCTCCTACTCCCTTTGACTGGGGCCAGTTGATCGTTTCTCCATATTCCAATGCTGCCTCTCATCGTATCACCCTTGTCCATGAAATTTTTTCCGAGGAAACGATCGCCTCATCTATTTTTTGAATATTGAACGACATTTGCTAATGATACATGGAATATGGGCCTCTCAACTTTCAGGACCCTCTCTGGGCAATGCTTCATCCCTTTGGGAATGAAGATCAAGCAGCTATTCTTGAGAATATATTTTTCATCTTCTAACCAAAACTCTATTTCTCCACCCAAATCGTGCGGGTTTCTTGAATCACTGCCAAAAAAACCTACAATCTCATCAAAATCATGAGTATGAGCAAGAACAACATCTGGTTCGGGCTTGAAATACCAAGCCGTATTTACGAAAGGGGCTCCCTCTATCACATGATCGTCTAACCACAAAAGATGTCCAGCCCATCTGTTATAGTGAGCTTCTTTTTCTCGTATTTCCTCAGGAAGTTTCAGCTCAGTCAATATATATCTTTTGTATTTCAAACTTGCCATTTTAACCTCTTCTTCCATCTATTCATTCTGTCTTGTTCCAATAATGCAATTCCAAGCCATATTCTTCTTGTTCTTAACTGCATAGGTACCGAGCTATGCTACAGACGCGTCTTATCCACCATCGAATTGTAAAAAAATACCTTTTCTCATGTCAATTGAGCAACTTCTAAGGAGTTGGAGAGGATTCTTCTACCCCGACTGACTATTAGGCTCTCCGACCATCATTCATCAACAGATATCTTCGCTTTCGTTTTTTTGTAGTAGGAAAACCCAGAGGAAATGATCAGAAGAGCTGAGATCGCAAGGCTTATTGCCGAAAGTGGTTTTTGCACGAAAATCATAAAACTGCCGTCGGACATGATCAGAGACTGACGAAAGCTCCTTTCGAGCAAGGGACCAAGAACGAAGGCTAATACCATCGGCGCCTCTTCGTAACCAAGTCTTCTCAAACAGTATCCGACAACGCCAAAGACCACCATAATGATGAGCTCTACGACATTGTTGTTGAGACTGTATGCACCGATAAGACAGAAGAGCAGAATCAAGGGCATCAGGATCCTGTAGGGAACTTTGAGGATCTTTACCCATAGCCCGACGAGGGGAAGATTCAGAACAACAAGCATTGCGTTGCCCAGGTACATTGATGCGATGACGCCCCAAAAGATATCCGGGCGCTGCGTAATCATCCTGGGGCCGGGCGTCACCCCGTGTATCATCAGCGCACCAAGTAGGAGAGCCATGACCAGATTAGAGGGAATACCCATGGCCAAAAGAGGTACGAAAGCGCCCCCTGCCCCTGAGTTGTTCGCAGTTTCAGGGCCGGCAACCCCCTCAATAGCCCCTTTGCCAAACTTTTCAGGGTGTTTGGAGAGCCTTTTCTCCACACCATACGATAGAAAGGATGCGATGATCGCCCCGCCTCCCGGCAGAATGCCTAGAGGAAATCCGAGCACCGAGCCCCGAACAATGGGCCAGACTGACCTTTTCCATTCCTCAAGGTTCGGCAACAAATTCTTAATTGGTGCACTGAGGATTGTCCTCTCAACGTGATCGCGGAGATTCGTTAGCACCTCTGCGATGCCGAAGACGCCCATCGCGACGGGTACCAACCCGAGACCATCCTGAAGGGTGTCAGACCCAAAGGTGAACCGTTGCACCCCCGTAATGAAATCAAGGCCAACTGTGCTGAGAATAAGCCCGACGATCGCCATAATGATTGCTTTCATTAACGACCCGTGAGCCAGGTAAACCACAATGGTCATGCTCATACAGATCAGAGAGAAATACTCCGGCGGGCCAAACAACACCGCTGCCTTGGCCAAAGGGAAGACAAGAAGCATGAGAGCCACCACGCTGAAAGTCCCACCGATGAAAGAACCAATTGCGGAGATACCCAGCGCAGCTCCTGCACGACCATTCCGGGCCATCTGATAACCATCGATACAGGTCACTACCGAAGACGCTTCACCAGGGATATTAACAAGAATGGAAGTTGTGGATCCGCCGTATGCTGCTCCATAGTAGATTCCTGCAAATAAAATGATCGCGGAAACAGGCGACATTCCGAAAGTCGCGGGAAGGAGCATCGACAGGGCTCCTACCGGCCCGATTCCAGGCAAGACACCAACGAGGGTGCCGATAAAAACACCAACAAAACAGTAAAATAAGTTTGACACCTGGAAAACGACTTGGAACCCTGACAGAATGCCTGAAACATAATCCATCTCGTTACACCCTTATGAATTTGAGTATCCCTTGAGGGAATGTGACCCCGAGGTGGGAAAAGAAAAAATATGTTAGCAAGACGGTACCCACTGATGATACGGCAGCCACGAGTTTCGTCGTGCCCGCAGCCCAGAACAAGCCGAAGAGCAAGAACAGCGTGGAAACCACGTACCCCAACTTCTCAAGCACCAGCGCGTAAACGATCAAAGAAGCTACGACGAATATGATCTTCCCCATATTTGCCTGACTCTGCCCCTTCTCTTTGGTTTCACTTTCAGCCCCTTTCTTTGCGTTTTTCCAGAAAAAAGAGGTCGCAAGAAAATAGAGCGAGACCGAGCAGAGAAGTGCCCCCAAGAGGAAGGGCATGAGACCCGGTCCCGGACTCCGAAAACTTCCGAGACCGAATCTGCAGGATGAATACATCACAAAGACACCCAGACCGACCCAAAAGAAGATGGCGAAAACCTGATGATCCTCCGTTTTCACTTTCTATAGCTCCCTTGCTTACTATTTCTTTCCTAGGCCCGCTTTCTTAACCATATCGGCGTAATGTCCCGTAGCCCATTTAGCAAACTCGGTGTAGCCAGCGCTGTCTTCATAGATCATGGGAGATTTCCATTGTGCGAGGTGCTTCTGGATGTTCGGATCGCTCAATGCCTTTTTAAAGGCATCGGAGAGTATTGCAGTCACGTCGTTCGACATGCCCGCAGGTCCGATCAGACCCAGGACCATCGCATAAGGCGGATATCCCAGTTGCTTGAACGTCGGAACGTCAGGAAAGAGTTTGGAGGGCTGGTCGCCGATCAAAGCCAGGAGCCGGAATTCACCTGAATCGACCTGGGGCATATACTCCGACGGCCCTTCAACCATAGCATCGATGTGCTTACCCAGCAAGGCAGTAACCACCTCTTGTCCTCCGCTGAAGGGTACCATATCCCATTTGATGCCTTCTTTCATCCCGACATCGATCATGGACATCCCCAGCGAGCCGCGTGGATTCGAGGTTCCATACTTGATCTTCCCCGGATTTGCCTTCGCGTACTGGATAAACTCCTTGAAAGTCTTCCAGGATGAGTCCTTTCTCACAACAACACCTATTTCAGAGCCGATCAGTTTGGCGATGTAAGTAAAGTCTTTGAGCGGGTCATAATTCACGTCCTGCTGTGCCGGTAATATGAAAAGACTCGTGCCGACGACGCCGATACTATACCCATCTGGGGCCATCGTTTTGAGCATCGTGGCCATGAGAACGCCGGAGGCGCCAGGCTTGTTTGTCGTGACCAACGTCTGTCCCAGGTTCTTCCCAACAACCTCGGCGATCGGTCTGAAGAGGACATCAAGAGATCCTCCGGGAGGGTACGGGAGATAAAAATTGATGGGCTTTTTCGGAAAACCCGAATCAGCACCCCGGGCCATCGGAACGACCGCAACGACTAGAGCGGCGGCAAGAACAAGCACAACCATTGCGGAAATTGACCTTCTAACTCCGCTCATCACAAAATCTGACCTATGTAGCTTAGTGTAACAATATTTTTTCATCACATTCCTCCTTATCCCTCAATTTGTGTTACATAATTAGAAACGGTTCTTTTTATTTATTCAGATCTGTCCGACTCTTGCTTCACTACCCTGTCTCACCTCCTTTCTTTGTGTGCACGGTTGAGAATCACCACGGGATGCATGATCTCCTTAATACTCATAAAGCACATGATCGAAGAAATCGTAATCGATCCGCAAGGTATGTCCCCGCACTTGCCTATGACTCTTATAGCAACCGCGTCTTTAGTCATGGATAGGTCAATTCTTACATTAGATTATTTGATGCTCCCCTTTTCCTGTCCACTAGGCAATCCAGTAGGATTAAACCGGCGGTATCTAAGAAGCAGCTTAAACGCTATTTACGGCTGCTTCAATTCTCCTTAGGGCTTCTTCGAGGATTGAGCGAGGACAGGCAATGTTCATTCTCTGGAAACCACTACCGCCTTCTCCGAATAGAAATCCGTCATCTAGCCCTACCTTCGCCTTCTCCCGCATAAAGCTTCTCAGAGCTAGGTTGTCCATACCTAGCTCACGGCAGTCCAGCCAGATGAGGTATGTCCCTTGGGGCTGGATGACCTTTATTCTGGGGATTCTATTGACAAAATAGTCCAACATAAAGTCCAGGTTGCCTTGGAGATACTCCAGGACTTGGTTCAGCCATTCGTCTCCGTAGCGGTAAGCCGCTTCCAGCGCTACGTACCCAAAAAGGTTGGATTCGGGTAGAATACCCAATCGCATACTGGAGAATTCATCGCGGAGTTTTTTGTTCGGAATAATAACGGTGGAAATCTCCAATCCAGCCAGGTTGAAAGTCTTGCTCGGTGAGATACAGAGAATGCAGTTCTTCTCAAACTCTTCGGAGATAGAAGCGAACGGCGTATGCCGGTAGCCCTTGAATAGGATTTCGCAATGGATTTCATCGGAAATAACCACTGCTCCGTGTCGTAAGACAATCTCTCCCATCCGAATCAGTTCTTTCCTGTCCCACAGTCTGCCTACTGGATTGTGTGGATTGCAGAGTATGATGGCTTTGACCCTACTCGAATTTGTTAGAACCGTCCCTCCTCTCGGGTGAAATTTATTTTCAAGATCCTCATAGTCCATTTCATAACGACCGTCAATGAGCTTGAGTCCATTATTGATAACTTGGCAGCCACTGGAGGTAACGGCTTTGAAGAATGGATAGTAGACCGGCTCCTGCAGTATGACCTCATCGCCAGGATGAGTTAGCGTCCTGACGGCAAAATGAAGAGCCGGAATCAACCCTGGAGTGAAAACTACCCATTCTGGTTCAATCTTCCAGTCAAATTTTCGCTGAATCCGTTCGACCACAGTCTCAATGACGCGGAAACCAGGTTTCGTATATCCATAGCATGGATGTTCTACCCGTTTCTTGATTGCTTCAATAATAGGTTGAGGAACAGGGAAGTCCATATCAGCTATCCACATGGGAGTCACATCTTCATGGCCGAAGATCGATTGAACAGAATCCCACTTGAGGCAATCAGTGTTCTTCCTATTGCAAATCTGGTCGAAATCGTATTTGACAGTCATCTCTCTACAGTTTCTGGGATCACTCTTTGCTACCCTCTCTCCTTTCACCTCCTTTCTTTCTTTTTCTTTAGCATCCACACCACTGAATCAATAAATATTTCGTAGTATGAGCACTGAAGTACGGCAAAGCGTGTCAGGATCTCTTTTGCTGCGTAATAGTACCATTTTCAATCCTATGATTGAATTTCCATCTTGAAGGCACACGGCTAGTGCATCTATATAAGTCCGTGCTTGTGCCGGTTTCGGGCCATACTATCAGAGACCCTCTGAGCACATCTAACCGTCATTTTAATAAGCTCTGTTACCCTATTCTTATTCATTCGGTATACCGGGCCCCCTACACCCAAAGCCGCCACCACCTCACCAGCACTGTCACGAATCGGGGCAGCCACAGCTCTTACATCTTTAAGCTCCTCCCTATCGCTAAAGGCATATCCCCTCTCTCGAATTTCCTTTAGTTGCCTTTTAAGTTGACCCGCGTCTGTAATCGTATGGGACGTATATTTCTTTAATCCCTCATTGCTGATTAAGCGGCCCCAATCTTCCTCGGCCAAGTACGCCAACAATAGCTTGCTCGAGGCTCCAATTGTTAATGGACTAACTGCTCCCACGCCAGGTGAGGAATATCGTACCGGTTCGTCACTTTCCACTTTCTCGATCACCATCCTTTTGCTTCCATTCACAATCGATAAAAAAACACTTTCTTTCGTAAGACTAGACAGTTCTTCCATGAAAGGTCTTGCAATGACGGAGAGTCCAAGATTTTGTTGCGCAGTAAGACCGAGCCTTAAAATATTTAGGCCAAGCGCGTATTGTTTTGTCCCGGGTTTTTTCTGAAGAAAACCATGATTTGTTAATGTTTTTACCAGACGATAGGTTTTGCTTTGACTATATGCAAGCTTTTTTGAAATTTCTCGAATCGTTAAAAGAAGGGTCGAAGGATTGTAGAGAAGTAAAAGACTAAGGCCGTTTAACAAAGACAGATTATCGTTTTTTCTCATATTGTGAGAATAAATTTCCAGAATATGGGAAAAATAGTATCCGCTAAAACTTTATTTGTCAAGTAAAATTTTCAGGCAAAATTTTCAGGTCTGTCCCGAATTTGTTGCTGAGTAGGGTTAAATAGGCGACTTAAGGTAGTGCGTAATTTGGAAGAGCTTAAGGTGATTAAGACGGCCTTGAGTCGTTTTGAATCCCCTTCGAACAGCTTCTATCTGTCCCAGACATTGATGAGGGTTTCGGAGTGTCCTGATCTAGGGATTTAGGGGTCTTCGAGATAGGTCACCGTGAGGTGAAATTTAGGGCGCATCAGGAAGTCCATGCACTTTTGGAGATGCCAAGAATCTCTCCACCAATGTTCTTGGGCCAAAGTATTTCTTTTGGTGATAGCCTCGATTTTTGTTTGAGAGAGGTCAAAAATATTCCAGAGCTCTTCTTTAAAGAGGAGGGCTTTTTCGACAGGGGTTCCCTTATAGATCTCAATCATTTCAGGGATGAGGAGATGGTCTTTTTCGGTCCATCGATCCATGTGTTTCAGAAGACCCCATTTCATCTCCCAGAGTTCTTGTCGGTGAAAGATCCAACGTTCTCCCTTCAGAGACTTTCGATATTGGATCAGGGCATTTTTGAGGTAGTGGCAGAGCCGCTGCATGACATGGAAGAAGTCGTATTGAAGGGAGGCTTTAGGCCATACCTTTAGGACTACCTTGGGGAATGTGGTCCAGAGGTCAAAGATGACACAGTAAGGATAGATGCCCCATCCATCGAGCTTTCGGAGAAACCTCTCAGTGACTCCACGGCCGTAGAGCCAAGGACAGGTTCAATATAGAGGATTCGAATCTTCTTAGCATCTCCGGCGATTTGTTCATATCGACCTCCTCGTCTGGGCATGTATTTGTCAATACAGAGAGCGCGAGAGAATTGGAGTTCTTTTGGGATCTCTGGGAAGTCATATTGAGAGGCTAGACGTTGTTTCCATCGATCCAAGTCGATTTCGATCCAGTGGTATTAAGGCTTCTGGACAGGCGCTGAGAAATGCGTTTTAGAGTGGTGTTATCCTGGACGACTCCGGCCACGGCCTCTGAAATGAGGGTTTGGGTAGCTCGTTGATGACGTTCGATCCCTGGGATGGGAAGAGCAAAACTCTTATGAGGACAATCTGGATTTCAGCATTTTGCACAAGCCATCCGGATCTTCAATACTAAAGGATGCTTTAGATGAGGGGTTTTGACTGTCCTCCAGTATTCGGTCTCTTTGATAAAGGGTTGCCTGAGTCCACTGTAAGGACAAACGACATACTTTGGGGTGCGGGGTTCTAATATCCGTACCGAATGAGGCTCTGACATCGGAGTTCCTCCTCTTTTTGAGAGGAAACTCTACCATCAGAACCTTCCCTTCACTTAAATGCAGCGAGTAATTTGGGACAGATGCAAAGTATGAACCTTATCAAGAAGTTAAAAAGAAATTCAGCGAGTAAATTGGGAAAGAGTCAAATTTCTTAAAAAGGACGGAGAACTTAATTGCGAGAAAGAACTGGAAGCAAATCCTTTGAAATATCTAACTTTTTGTATCGTTACTCGGGTATGTCGAGTCTGAATTCGAATCCCATCCGTTTTTCTTTGGCTCTTTGATATGCCAGACGGGCTGTCACCAAATCTTCAAGGGCAAACCCAACGGATTCAAACAGGGTGATCTCATCCTCTCTTGTCCGAGCAGGTTTTTGTGCGAGGACAATTTCA
>Ga0316628_100003483_pt1 | contig 12122 bp, 10 predicted proteins | sample OWC_Aug_M2_C1_D5_FD_207648 | JGI IMG/M metagenome (GOLD analysis project Ga0316628, IMG submission 207648) | Wetland soil microbial communities from Old Woman Creek delta, Ohio, United States - OWC_Aug_M2_C1_D5_C | ecosystem: Environmental > Terrestrial > Soil > Wetlands | place: USA: Ohio...
GCGTCGATGCCTTTTTGGCGAGCAGCGGCGCCCGTGCCGAACCACACATATTTTTCCGGCTGGTCGGGTCCGCGGCTCACCGTCGCCACGTCGCGCAAATACACCGGCGCGCCCTCATGCATTCCCACCACCAGTGAAGCCACGTCTTCGGCGCTGCTCAGTAAGGTCCCGGCACGCACTAATATCTCTTGATTGTTCGCCACCAGAGCGCCCGCCTCATGGGCAACGTTCGCGGCCGATAATGCGGCTCGCAGATCATCGAGCGCAATGTGATACGCGGCGAGGCGCTGCGGGTCGAGCACCACACGCACCACCTGATCCGTACCGCCGATGGTGTAAATGTCGCGGGTCCCCGCAACCCGCTTCAATTCCACTTCGATGGTATGCGCGATTTGCTGCAAATCGAAGCCGCCGCGCGCGGGGTCCTTGGTCCAGAGGGTCAGCGTGACGATGGGCACATCGTCGATGCCCTTGGGTTTGACGATGGGTTGCCCGACGCCCAGATTGGCAGGCAACCAATCCTGATGGGAAAATACCGAATTATAAAGGCGCACGATCGCATCGTTGCGCCGCTGGCCGACCTCGAATTGCACGGTGAGCACCGCCAAACCCGGCCGCGACACCGAATAGACATGTTGCACGCCCTGGATTTCGGAAAATACCTGCTCGGCGGGCGTGCTTATCAATTGTTCCACTTCCCCCGCCGTTGCTCCGGGAAAAGGCACCAGCACATTGGCGAACGTGACATCGATCTGCGGCTCTTCCTCCCGCGGCGTCACCAACACGGCGAACAGCCCGAGCAACAAGCCCATCAGCGCTAAAAGAGGCGTGATCTCCGAATGTAGAAACTTCTTGGCGATCGTTCCGGAAAGACCTAGACGTTCATTCGCCATGCAGCGCCCGCCGCTCTTTGAGCACTAAGCCGGCCTGCACCGGATCGAGCGCCACTGCTTCGCCCTCGCCCAGACCCGCAAGCACTTCGATCATATCGTCATCGTAGACTTGCCCGGCGCGAATTTGACGCAAGCTAATGCGGCCATCCTTCTCCGCGACGTACACGGCCGTCAACTCACTGCGATGAATCACGGCCCGCACCGGCACCAGCAATCGGCGCGACTCGCCCGTTTTGAAGGCCACTTTCACGAACGCCCCGGGACGCACATCCTGCAAATCTTTAGGTAGATTCATCCGCACCTTGACCGTGTGGCTGAGTGGATCGGCATAGGGAAACACCGTGAGATGCTGCACCGTCACGCTACGCTGCTCTTCCCCGGGAAAGATCACTTTGGCTTGATCGTGAGCGCGCACGGTTGCAATGAAGCTCTGGGGGACCTGCACCGTCACCCGCAGGTCTTCGAGTGACATGCCGGTCATCAACGGTTGCCCGACGCTTACCGTTTCTCCCATTTCCACATGACGAGCCACGACGAATCCGCTGTACGGCGCTTTTATCGTAGTGCGGTCCAATTGTTCCTCCGCGACTTGTACCTGGGCCGCCGTCGCCGCCAAACGCGATTCGGCGCTGTTCAAAGCGGCGGTGACGCGATCCATCTCCGACTGCGCCATCAACTTCTTGTCGACTAGATTCTTGACACGCCGGTATTCCAGTTTGACTTCGTCAAGGCGCGCCTTGGCCTCTTCCCGCACTGCCTTGTCCTGTGCTAACCGGGCTCGTTGCTCGTTATTGCGGAAACGGATCAGCACGCTCCCTTTCGGCACAAAATCATCCACATCGAAATCGATTTCCGAAATACGCCCGACAAACTCGGCGGCGACGGTAGATTGTTGGACCGGCTCGATGACGCCATCCAATACTTGCTCATCAATCACCGACTGATAGCTCGCAATCGCCGTCGACAAAGGTTCGGCGGCATGGCTCCATGACAGCGCAGCCATTGCAATCGCGTTGCCGACTAAGATTGCAGAAAGGGATCTTCCGCTCCCAAGTTTTTCCATAGATTAAGCCTCTCCTAAATTCTAATTATAATATCAAGCATGTCGTGATATATTATGCAATCGATCTTCTCCTCCCGCGCGTAGCCGTCGCATCCGCCTCTGCATGAACTGTAAAGAGTCGATAATGGGCACATATTAATTCACGGGCAACCTCAAAATAGTTTCCGACCAGTAAAGTTAACGTCGCAACCATTCGATACAGGCGAGCCCCTTGGGCTGAATCTTTTCCGTCATCGGGATTGTCCAATACCCTTTCATACGGAAAAACTTGCTGCAAAATGCCTGAATGGGGCGGACATGGATGGCGGCCGTACTCCCATGACATTCACGATTCTTACGTACCATTTCCGGCCCTAGAAGGTAAAATGAATCATGTCTCCTTGCCAAAACCCCCAGCAGCGCTCAAAAGAGAGTGGATGGGTCCATACCACGGGCCCATTGGCGGTACTTGTTATTGCGCATCTCTACCACCATGTTCCTAATGCGAATAACCGTCTCGAAGAAAGATAGACGGAGCGCAGGTACCGATGCATTATGGTTGTGCAATCGAAATTTTCAAGGCCTGTCTTGAACACTGATCGATACAACTACAGAAGGACGAAGCATCGCGCGCGCCGGTCGATGCTGTTTCTTTTGCTGCTCGGGTTGCATCCCATTTGGTCCGCCTCGGCAGCGGCGCCTTCCTCGACCCAGGCGCTTCCCGACTTCGGCGATCCTTCAGGCGCCTTGATCTCCCCTCTCGAAGAACAACGCCTGGGCGAAGAATTCATGCGCTCCTTGCGCCGTTCGATCAAGATCATCGATGACCCCGAGGTGGAAGAATACATTCAGAATCTTGGTTACCGCCTGGTTGCCGGAGCCGATCCGCAGCCCTTTCATTTTACCTATTTTGTGGTGCAAGACCCCGAAATCAACGCATTCGCCGGTCCGGGAGGATACATCGGGGTAAACAGCGGTCTGATCATGACAGCGCAAACCGAAAGCGAGCTTGCCAGCGTGCTCGCCCACGAAACCGCGCACGTCACCCAACATCACTTGCTGCGTACCTTCGACAAGGTGAGTCGCGCCAATCTCCCTACCATGGCGGCGCTGATCGCCGCCTTGATCCTCGGCGGCCACAATCCACAGGCGGCGGAAGCAGCGATCGCCTCAACGGTTGCCGGCAGCCAGCAAATGCAAATCAACTTCACCCGCGAAAATGAACTGGAGGCGGATCGGATAGGCATGCAAATCCTCGTCGCGGCGGGCTACGATCCCCGCAATATGGCGGACTTCTTCGAAAAGATGCAACAAGCCACCCGCTATTATGAAAGCGGCGTGCCCAAACTGCTCCTCGATCACCCGGTCACCACCGAGCGCATCGCCTACAGCAGAAACCGTGCCGAACAATATCCGCATATTCCTCCCCCGGATGACCTCGCCTATCAGATCATGCGGGCGAAACTTCGCGTACTCACCACCGACGACCGCGCGCAATCCGTGCAGTATTTTGAGGCCGCCCTCAAGCAAAAAACCTATGCGCGGGAAGAAGCGGCCCGCTATGGTTATGCCTTGGCCCTGCTGAACAACGGTCGGCTCGATCAGGCGCGCGAACAAATCAAATGGCTGCTGGACAAGTCCCCGAACCGCATTCCTTATCTTATCGCCGAGGCGCAATTGGAGTCGGCGGCGGACAACGGCAAAGCCGCCCTTAAGATTTACAGCGATGCGCTCAACCTTTATCCGCGCCATTATCCCCTGACCATCCTCTACAGCATGGAATTGTTGCACCAGGGACAGGCAACCGCCGCACAGCAGTTACTGCAGGAATATCTGCGCTACCGCGCCCCCAAACCTCTGGTGTACAAGCTGCTCGCCCAGGCGGACAGCGATGCCGGCTCCCGTATCGAATCGCAGCAGGCGCTGGCGGAATTCGACTACCTCAACGGCCAAACGCACAGCGCCATTGAGCACTTAAATCAGGCGCTGAGTTTGACCAAGAAAGATGATTTTTACCGCGCGTCGCGCATCGAAGCCCGTCTCAAGGAACTCAAACAACAGGCGGAACTCGAGGGTGATCAGAAGACCGAATAAACATACGAAAACAGACGGCGCCTATTTTCCGGCCAATTCCGACTCCACTTTATGCCGGGTGCGGATGAAGGTGCTGTGTGGCACATGCAACAGGTCGGCGACCTTGCGCACCAGATATTCTTCGTGCTTGTCCTTATTACGGTCGGCAAAGGCTACGCGCCACATCTTCTCGATAACCTGCGCCTTTTGCTCCGCGGAAAACTCCTGGTCGACCAACTGAGTGAATTGAAACAGCGACACCGCGCCGTCGACTTCTTCCTCCGCCAAGGCCACCAATTCGTCTGTCTCTTGTCGGCTCAAATCAAACAGACGCTGCACGGCATCCACCACCGCCCGACGCTCGGCCGGATCGACGTGAAAATCCGCGCGACTGACCTCGATCAACAATGCGGCGGTAGCGAGCCGCAAGGCCCGCTCATTGCTTTGCGAACCCGAGTCCACTCTAGATTGAATGTGAACCGTAAAGAACTTCTGAATGCGGCGTATCACTGCCTCTCCCGCATAATGCCTATTCCGGTGATCTTGACGTTGCGCTCAGCGTCCGGCGGAGACGCTCGTATTGCGCAGCAGGCTGATGATATCCCCGCTGCCGCCTTTGACCGCTTCATCCAAGGCGGTCTCGCCGCTGCGGTTGCTCAGGGACACATCGGCGCCGACTCCCAACAAGATACTCACCACCTCGCGATGACCGCCCACCACCGCCATCATCAGCGGCGTCATCCCCGTACCGGCAGACACGTCCAAGGTCCCCGGCAGACCTTCATCCCCTTCCCGCGCGTCAAGGTCGGCATGATGAGCCACCAAGGCCTTCACTAAATCCGCCCGGCCATCTTTAGCCGCCTCCATCAGCGGCGTTAATCCCGCCGTGCTCCGGATATCCGGATCCGCATGGTGGTCCAGCAACAGATTCGCCACATCGCTGTATCCGCGTTCCACCGCCCAAAAGAGCGCGGTCTTGCCCGCAAAACCGCGGATATTCGGGTCTGCGCCCTTCTCCAGCAGCACCTTGACCGTGTCCCCATAGCCGCCTTGGGCCGCCTTGCTGAGAGGCGGATTGTGTTCATCCGGCTTGACGCCTATCACTGCGCCGGCCGTAAACGCCGGCAGGCCGCGCTGCCCTTCGTCCGGATCCACTCCCTTGGCCAACAACAAAGCCACGACCTTGGCATGTCCTTGCTCCGCGGCCACCGACAAAGGCGTGTCGCCCTGCGGGTTGGCCAATTTCGGATTGGCGCCGTGATCGAGCAAGTAAGCGACGATATCTTCATGGCCCAGTTGGGCGGCGAGCACCAATGCCGTATCGCCGAGTGAGGCCGCCTGGGCGAGGGGTTGCTGGCTCAGAGGCAATTTCGCCCCTGTCCAGGTCCAGGCGCGGAATCCATTAGGTACGCGATTGACCTGTGCGCCGTGCTCCACCACCGCCCGGACCGCCTCGGCATTCCCGCCGTAGACCGCCGCCAGCAAAGGCGTCACCCCGGCGGAGGATGCCGCTTCCGGATCGGCGCCCGCATTCAAGGACTCTTTGACCTCTTTCGCGTCGCCATGGCCGGCGGCCATCAGCAAGGCGTCATTTAAGCTGAGACCCTTATAGGTCAAAACCTCTTTGGCTCCGCCTTGCAACAGCAGCTTGGCGATGTCCTGATTGCCGTAATCCTGCGCAACGGACAGGGCGGTGGTCCCTCGCGCGCTGCGGGCATCGGGGTTGCCCCCCTTGGCAAGCAAGGCCTTGACGATTGCCAACCAATCTTGCACGGAAGGTGAATTAGGGACGACCCCGCGCTTCGCGGCGTACATCAACGGTGTGTAACCGCTGTCCGCTTCGTTAACCGGCAACTGATTGCTGACGTTGGGGTCGGCTCCCGCATCCAGTAAGAGGCGCACTATATCCAGTCGGCCATAGCGCACCGCGCCAAACAAGGCGGTCTCTCCTTCTTTATCTTTGGCATTCACCTCCGCGCCCGCATCCAACAAAAGCTTGACGAGTTTGTCGTCGCCGCTCAGCGCCGCCGCCATCAAGGCCGTGCTCTGATCATGATTCGCGGCATTGACCGGCGCTCCCGCTGCCAGCAGCATCCGCACAATCTCGGCGTGACCGCCGCCCGCCGCGGCTATCAAAGGGGTATCTCCCAAATAATCCGTCACGGTCAACGGAAGGTGGCGGTCCAGATAAGACTTGATCGTATCCTGTTGCCCATAGCGCGCCGCCTTGACAAAGTTGGCCGCCGCTTCCGGATCGATCGCTTGAGGTGCTTGCGGCGCCTTCGATTCAGCCGCTGCCGCCTCGGCGGAAACCGCCGCGGCCGGCGGGACCGCTGCGCTTACAGTCGTGGCATCTTCCGCGCCCGCTGCGGACCATGCCGCGATCAGACCCAGCAAAAGTCCCCCGGCCGCGCGGGCCCTTGTTTCGATTGCAATCTGCATTGCGGTTTCCCCCTCTGAGACTCAGCTTTCTTTTTAGCCCATTTTCATGTTTATCCCGGGCTACCAAGCCATCCTATTATCTCAGTGTCGCGCTCTACTATACCACTCTAGCCAGCCCTTGCGCCGCTTCAGCGGTCGGCGACGCCCTCCTCGGGGTCGAATTGCCGCCAAATGCACGCCCCTCCATTCTTCTTCGCCATCATTTGAAGATAATGCTGATGTGCCGTCATTTCCTCGGAATTGGCGAGAATTACGCTCAAACGAGGTCGGTCGGCGCTCACCCGGGGCGCTATGGCCGAATCCTCGGAACCCATTTCACGGATTCCCTCCAAGGACAAACTGACCTGACCGCCGGTCATGGCCAGATATACATCCGCCAGGATCTCCGCGTCCAATAACGCGCCGTGCAATTCACGGTGGGAATTGTCGATCCTGTAACGCCTGCACAGGGCATCGAGGCTGTTGCGTTGCCCGGGATGCAACTTGCGTGCTTGCTCCAAGGTGTCCAGCACGGAGCAGTAATCGCTGACTTGGCCGCGGCCTCGCGCCAATAAACTCAGCTCGTGGTTGATAAACCCAATGTCAAATGGGGCATTGTGAATGATCAGCTCGGCACCCCGGATGAAACCCAGAAATTCATCGGCAATCTCTTCGAACCGTGGTTTGTCCGCCAGGAAGTCATTGGTGATGCCATGTATCTCCACCGCCGCCGCATCGATCTCGCGCTCCGGTCGCAGATATTGATGATAGCGGTTGCCGGTCGACCGGCGGTTGACCAGCTCGACGCAGCCGATCTCGATGATGCGGTGACCTTGCGAGGGCTCGAGGCCCGTGGTTTCGGTATCGAGCACGACTTGCCGCAAAGTTGGACTCCTCTAAATGAAGCTCTCAGTTATGTCCTAAATACTATTTTTCACCGCAAAGCGCGCAAAGGATTCCTCGGGAAGAGATCGCAAATGCTTCTCTGCATCCTTTGCGTCTTTGCGGTGCGTAATCATCACTTGGGGATTACTTGGACCTCCCCCGAATTTAGACCCTTTGTTGTAACTCATCAATAGCCTGATTGGCCAAGGCATCGGCACGCTCATTATCCACATGGCCGGTATGGCCTCGCACCCAATGCCAGCGCACTTGGTGCTTCCCGACCGCCTCATCCAAACGCTGCCACAAATCGACATTCTTGACCGGCTTGCGGTCGGCGGTTTTCCAGCCGCGCCGCTTCCAGTCCGTCAGCCATTCGGTGATACCTCTCTTTACATATTGCGAATCGGTGGTCAGCGCCACGCGACTGGACCGCTTCAGCGCCTCCAAACCGGCGATCGCCGCCATCAATTCCATGCGATTATTGGTGGTGTGAGGCTCGCCGCCATACAGGGTTTTCTCCCGCCCCTTAAAACGCAACACCACTCCCCAGCCCCCGGGACCGGGATTACCCCGGCACGCCCCGTCGGTATAGATCTCCACCACCTCATCCACCTCCCGCACTCCCCCTGGTCGGCTTCGCCACATCGACCACCAAGCGGCGCTGCAAACGCCAACGGCGGAGTTTGATCGGCGTCAATGTCGCCAGCCGTTTTTGGGCGATGACGATGTTCACGCCCGATAATAACGGCCAGCCGTGCACGCCGGCCTTCTCCATGAAGCGCAAGCGGCGCATAACGCCTTCATGGGCGATAGGCGGGCGGAAAAAAAGCGGTACCACCTGAACCGTATCGAAACCCAACAAACCCATCCAATCTTTCAGGCGCGTCAGACTGAGAAACCGCCCACACCAGGGAAACCGCCGGCTGCGCCGTCTGAGCAAACGCCAGCCGCCCCACAAACTCCAGGGATTGAAGGCGACGATCACCACATGTCCTTCGGGAATCAGCATGCGGTCCACCTCGCGCAGTACCTCGTGGGGGTCCCTGGAGAATTCCAAGGTATGATGCAGGACCACCACGTCCAGGCTGTCCGAAATCACCGGCACCACCTCGGGCATCGCCAAGGCATGGGGATACTCCATGCCCTGCGGGCGGTCCACATCCATCACCATCCGCATGCGAATACGGCTCTCGGCAAGGATATCGCGCGGTGCCACCCATCCCAATTGCAGCAGGTAATAGCCAAATAGATTTTGCAAAATGGCATCCAGCGCGGCCTGTTCTTGTTCCAGCAAGGCCGTGCCCAAAGCATCGGCGAACCACATCCTCAGCAACTCGCGCTGACAGCACAGTTCCTTAATGCCGTTCGTCGAATTCATGGCCAATATCGTTCCTCCGTTGCATTACAGAATACCTGCCTAATTTTACGGAGGCCACCCATGGTTGACCTTGCCGATATCGGCTGGCAGGATTGGTCCATGGCGCAATTACACGCCGTCCCGGCCTTTAGGGACAATTACATCTGGTTATTGTGCGGCGCGAGCAGTAAAGAGGCTCCGCAGCCGGCCGCGATTGTCGACCCAGGCGATGCCCTCCCGGTACTGCGGACTGCGGATAAACTTGGCCTCGCGCCCGTCGCTATCCTCATCACTCATCACCACGGCGATCATATCGGAGGTATCGGAGAACTATGCGCCCGCTTCCGCGTCCCGGTTTATGGCCCGGCGCAAGAAACCATCCCCGGCATCACCCACCCGCTTCGAGAAGGCGATCGGGTCGAACTTCCCGGGCTCCCGCCATTGGAAGTGCTCGAGGTACCCGGCCACACCGCCGGCCACATCGCCTATGTCGGAGAAAAGCTACTGTTCTGTGGAGACACCTTATTCGCGGGAGGCTGCGGACGATTGTTCGAAGGCACCGCGGCACAACTCAATTCTTCTCTGCAAAAACTCGCGTTGCTTTCCGACGACACTTGGTTTTATTGCGCCCATGAGTATACTCTCAGCAACCTCAATTTTGCCCAAATAGTAGAACCCGACAACCCCGTGCTGCAACATCGCATTCAGCAAACACGTCTTTTACGCCAAGAAGACAAACCCACCATTCCTTCACAGATAGGACTGGAAAAGCTCACCAACCCTTTTCTTCGCTGCCACCTCCCCTCGATTGCGGCCGCCGCCGCACGCCATTCCGGGCATTCCTTGGCGCCGGGAGTCGAAACATTCGCTGCTCTGCGCAGTTGGAAGGACAACTGGCGGGGCTAAACGATTATGGATTGACGCCGATGATAAGGAAAAGAAGGAACCCTTGCGGCATTGGTTGACATCTTTTAGTGGGTCATTCAGATCATTCTCTGACAAGGAACGTTCCATAATGCTTGAATTTGGTCATGCTTAAGTTGTGCGGTAATTCCGTGCACGCGGTATTGAATTTGTTATTTTTGAGACTGAGCCAGGACACGGTAAAGGCTTGTCATACAAGGTTTGAATATGACCCATGCGACAAAAAATAATATCGTGCTTGTATCCATCTTGGCCATCGGGCTCTTGCTTGGAGGCTGCGCGTTCCACCCCCAACGCGGAACATCGACGCAATATAATGGCGGGACACCCAATGTCCCTGCACAACCGCAGACGGACACGCCCAAAGCGGCGCCGCAGAATTCCGAGCCCGATGATTCCGAGATCAGCCTCTCTTCACCGCTCCCCAATATGTTCGCTTCGGCTTGGCCCCGGGAAGCCGACCTCTACGGCGAGACATCCTCCCCGTCAAACATAGGAGATGATTCTTTCCAAGATAACGACAATTCCGATACCGCGGAACCCGCGGCGGAAACCGATGCGCAATCCACCATCGGCGACGGCGGCCACGATGAGGACACCGACCTGTGGGATCGCATCCGAGAAGGATTCGCCTTTCCCGATCAGCAAAATACCAGGATCGTGGGAGAGGCCCAGTGGTTCAGCCACCACCAAGCGTATCTCGACCGGGTAGCGGAGCGGGCACAACCCTATCTACATTACATCGTCACGCAAGTGGAACAGCGCGGCATGCCCAGCGAAATCGCCTTATTGCCCATAGTGGAAAGCGCCTTCCAACCCTATGCCTATTCCTCCGGGAGGGCAGCGGGCATTTGGCAATTCATTCCCAACACGGGGCGACGCTGGGGTCTGAAATTAAACTGGTGGTACGACGGGCGACGCGATATCGTGGCCTCCACCCGGGCAGCGCTTGATTATCTGGAATATCTGCACAATACCTTTGACGGCGATTGGTTGCTGGCCTTGGCCGCATATAACTCCGGCGAAGGCACTGTACTCAAGGCGATACACATCAACCAGCGCCGCCATAAGCCCACCGACTATTGGTCGCTGCGGCTGCCGCGTGAAACGGAGCAGTACGTACCGCGTCTGCTTGCGCTGCGCGCCATCGTCTCCGATCCGGCAAAGCTGGGCATCAGCCTCAAGCCCATCGCCGACGAGCCCTATCTCACCAGCGTCAAGATCGATTCGCAGTTGGATCTTGCCATGGCGGCAAAACTGGCTGATATGGACCCGGAGGAACTGCATCAACTCAATCCCGGTTTCAATCGTTGGGCCACCGACCCGGACGGCCCTCATGGTCTGCTGCTGCCACTGGACAAAGCGGCCATCTTCGCTACTCAAGTCGCCGAACTATCGCCGGAAGACATGGTACGTTGGGTGCGGCACCGCGTGCGCCACGGCGAGACACTCGGCGGCATCGCCCACCACTATAAAACCACGGTAAAGGTATTGGGCCAGCTCAATAAACTCAAGGGTCATCTCATTCGCCCCGGGCAATACCTCATAATCCCCATCTCGAGCAATGTCATGGCCACCGATAAGGCCGAGCACAGTGAGCAGAATGTTTCCCAAGAAGTCCCCACCGGCGGCGATAAGACCATTCATACTGTGGCGGAAGGAGATAGTCTATGGGCCTTAGCGCACCAATACGGCACCACCGTGCGGCAGTTGAGTAGCTGGAACCATTTAAACCCCAGGAAAGCCTTGCATCGCGGTCAAGAACTCATCGTGGGCCTCGGCACTACGCCGAATGAGGCTGCGTCGAATATACGCACCTCCGCCGCCTCTATGGAGATATCAAAGCCGCGCAAGATCACCTATACCGTACATAAAGGCGATTCATTGGCTCGAATCTCCCAGCGCTTCAAAGTCACCGTCCAACAATTAAGAAAATGGAACGATATAAAGAAAGACGAGCGCATTCAGCCTGGCCAACAACTGACATTATACGTACCTCTCACCGCCGATTCGGAAAGAGGCTAGACCGATAGACCCCATATTTCCTCGCCGCAAAACGAATTAAGGATACAAGATTTAAAATCTTGGTAAGGTACCGATAGTGATTAAAGCTTGAGTTACCGGCGATTCTTCGTTAAATTAAAAGCCTTATTGATCAAAATCCGCCTGCAAAAGAGACAGTCAGCGCTTTTTTTGGAACAAGTCGATTGCAAAACACGATGTTATGGCCACGCTGCCGTCGACGATAAACTCAATCGTGACACGCGGTTTAGCTTGAGATCGGTTCCGGCCATGCCGGTGGATTACCAGATGTACATTGATTAGACGCTAGTACCAGGGATATTGGATAAACTGTTCCGTTCAACATTACGTAATATAGCGATTGGAGGTAGAAATGAAAGCAATGGTATTTGCTGCCGGTTTGATGACCGCTGTTGTTGCGACATCGTCATCGGCCATTGAATTGACGACTGACACCCAGAAGTTAAGCTATTCGGTTGGCTATAAGGTCGGCAAAAGCCTGAAA